>RCUU01000342.1_pt1 | contig 26830 bp, 20 predicted proteins | sample 2166211 | NCBI WGS metagenome assembly RCUU01 (sample SAMN09932620, study PRJNA488358) | compost metagenome | feature: garden; material: soil; isolation source: compost soil in phenylacetic acid-enriched culture | place: Germany: Experimental Botanical Garden Goettingen | collected 2016-01-27
AATGTCAATATGTCCGCCTGTCCGGTCAATGACTGCAGGCAGCAAACCGCTTGGCGAGTGAACAATGAACGGAATATTGAACATATCCGTATAGCCGTACTCATGCCCGAGCATCTCTTGCATCAGAGCCTTCTCATCGTCCCCCAGCGTATACATCGGCACCCCCTGGTGATCCCCGTAGAACACAATCAGGCTGTCATCCCACAGTCCGCTGGTCTTCAGCTCCTCCAGAAATTGCCCCATCGCATAGTCTGCATAATTCTGAGCCTGAATATAGTTGCCCAGCAGTGTCCCTTGGTAGCGCTCCGGAAGCTTCATCTTGAACTTCTCCTCCGGAATACGGAACGGATGATGGGCGCTCATGGAAATGACCATCGCATAGAACGGCTGGTCCTTGGCATCAAGTGCGGCCAGCTCCGGTACCGTTTTGGCGAACAGCACCTCATCCGAAGAGCCGAACGCGATATGGTCATCATCACCAAAGAAAGACTGATCATAGTATTTGTCAAACCCTATCGCTTTGTATAAGTCTCTGCGGTTCCAGAATTCCACACTATTCGTATGAAAAGTCGCAGTATAATACCCGTTTGCACTCAGCAGCTTCGGCAGGCTGGGCACGGATTTTTTCATATAGGGCGATGAAGTCGCCGGTTCGTTTTTGGGCACATAAAAAGAAGAGTTCACCACAAACTCGGCATCCGAGGTTGTTCCCTGGCCCGCATTGGAGTAGAAATTGTTGAAGTACGTATTACTGTGCGCCAGCTTGTTGATGTTCGGCGTGATCTCCTGCCCGTCAATGGTCAGTCCGATCAGGAAGTTCTGGAATGATTCCATCTGCACCACAATCAGGTTTTTACCCTTGTCTGCTCCCAAGAACTCCGGTGACTGCGGAGGTTGAACTCCTTTTATCGCATCCACCGCCTGCTGGGTAATCTCCTTGCTGTCAATGAGCTCCTCTTTTTCCGTGCTGTCCGCGAACAGTGTGTAGACCTCATAGTTCAGAATCCCCATGCTTTCCGCTTTTTTGATCTCATTCATGCTGGCATGGTTGGGCCAGATATTGAAGAAGCACAGTGCGAGTGAAACTCCGGCAACGGTAAGCAAAACAGGACGGCTGATGCGGTATGTGCCTCTTTCCTTCCATTTCGCAATATATTTGGGACGGAACATAAAGAACAGAAAGAAGACAATATCCACAAAAATAAACAGATAATACGGCGTAATCAGGGAATACGTGCTCTCTCCGACCTTGGTAACCTTATCCGCTTGCTGCAGCGCATGATAGGTGGCAATCACACCATAATATTTGTAATACATCAGGACGGCAAAATAAATGACCGTAATGAACAAATTGGCTATCATATAGTACAGAATCTTCCGTTTGGAAGACAGCCATTCAATCAGACTGAACACAATGATAAAAAAGGGGATTTCGGTTAAGACCATACTCCAGTTCGGACCATCGCTGAACACGACAAACCAGGCCACGGCGCTTTTGAGCAGCAGCACGAAGCTGAATAACAGTATCGGTCTGTTTAAAATGCTATTCAATGATTTCTTCATGAAACAATTCATTTCCTTTCAAAAAAAATGATGTACTGCTCCGCGTCTCTATCAATACCACTACTGCATTAAATCACAAAGTACATAGGTTATCAACCTATTTTGTGACACAAGCGGAACCGGCTGCGCCATCCTCAAAAATATTATATATGCACAACAAAAAAACGGAAGCCCAAAAACATCACGTTCATGTTCCGGGCTGCCGTTTTTTACAGCTAGCTCATGAATCTCAGTGCTTTAAAAAGGATGCTCCTCCAATGCTGTGAATCAGTGACTCAAAACCGTTGCTGGCCATGTGGGGATAGCTCATACAGAGTTTCTGGTACTTCTGAATAATACGTTCGTGAAGCGGATGATCGGCAGGAATTTGTAATTGGGAGGTGAGGACTTCGCTGAGTCCCATACTTCGGATCGAATCCTGGAGCTCCAAGGCTTCCGGGTCTGAATAATGGTCAAAAAAGAGGGCTGAAGTGATCGCCGAGACCAGACAGTCTGTCTCCAGACCCAATCCGTGGGCAATCATGGCCGGGCGCACCAGCCGGTCTTTAGGCGAAAGCTTGCGAAGCGGGGACCGCGCGACTCGGGTGATTTTATCGTTAAAGTTGGGGTTGCGGAAACGCTCCAGCATCTTGTTAATATACTTCGCATGAGCCTCAGGATTGAATCCGTACAGCTCGATGAGCAAAGCCCCGGTTTCCTGCAGAACTCCCCGGACGCGGGCAACGATTCCCGGATCAGTCATGGCATCCTGAATTGTGGCATAGCCTTCGAGGTAGCCGAAATACGCGGCACTGCAATGGCCTGTATTCACGGTGAACAATTTGCGCTCCAGGTACGGGTCGAGTTTTTCTACGTAATGGACACCTTTAATATCCGTATAATTGCCGATCATGCCACTGCGGGGAATAACCCATTCACTGAAGGGTTCAACGAGGATTTCCAGCGGATCTTTATGTGTCTGGACAGGAACAATGCGGTCTACCATTACGTTGGGAAAAGCGATGAGACGGTCAGCAAGCTCTTTGAGCGGTTGCTCCATATGGCGGTATACAGAGTTTTTGAGCTGCTGGCCGCTGCCAATGCCATTCTCACAGGCGAATACATGCAGAGGTTTCGGATTCCTGCCGCTCTGGAGCCTCAGCTCAATTCCCCGCGCAATCGTACCGGCTATATCCTTCAGTGCCGATATTCCCACGGCGGTAGTTACAATTTCTGCTTCCGCAATCGCTTGGGCTACCTTCTCTGTGTCCGCCAAATCGATCGCTGTCACATTATTCACCATGTAGCTGTCCCGGTTGTCATTGGCAAGTGTTACAGGATAGCTGCGGCGCTCACGCAATTGTGAAATCTTGCGCTTGTTTCTTCCGACAAAACATACCTCGTAACCGGAGTCAGACAGCACAGGAGCAATGAAGCCCCGCCCGATATTGCCCGCTCCGAAATGTACAGCTCTCAATAAGAACTCCCCCTCGAAAAAATATGTTATTTGATTCAATGATATCTGTCAGTTGACACTCTGAAAGCAATCCCGTGTAATCACCTGTTCAAATTCAAGCTGGCTCAGACTTTCGATTTTGTGATGCGGGGCATCGAATTCCAGAAAGCTCGTAATCGGATTCGGGATGACCACACAGTGCATTCCCGCTGCCGCTGCCGCTTTTGAACCATTGGGCGAGTCCTCGATGGCAACCGCCTCTTCCGGCGCCAGCCCCAGACAGGATAACGCCTGGTGATACAGCTCCGGGTCGGGCTTCACATTCTTCACATGATCCGAAGTGCGAATGCAATCGAAGTATTCCCGGATGCCCAGCTGCTCCAGATATTTCTCCACCCATTCCATCGAGGAGCTGGAGGCCAGCCCCAGACGCAGGTTGGCTTCTTTGGCAGAATCCAGATAATGCTGAATCCCCGGGCGGATGGCTTCAAGCTCCATCAGCTTGCTGTGTCTGGCCTGCACGGCTGTTCTGAACTTCTCCTTGTCGATATCAAGGTTAAGGTCAGTCATTAAATATTCATAAGGATTGAAGCTGTTCAGACTCGTTCCGATGCAGCTGGAATACTGCTCAAGCGTCAATTCCACCCCATGTTCTTCATAAGCCTCGTTAAATGCGGTGTACCAAGCAGTTTCGGTGTCAATAATTGTTCCGTCAAAATCAAAAATAATTCCTCTGATCACGATTAATCATCTCCCTAGCTGTTTCGTTTTTGGTCAGATAATCTGACATCAACGCAAGCTCAGCGCTGTGAATTTGACTTGCTGCTGGCGTCTGCTTACAAAAACCATAACAAAGGCTTTCTAAGCGCGTCAAGGGCGGCAGATAAGATAACACACCCTGATTGCGTTTGCAAAAGGAACAGAACAAGCCCGTTTCAGCTTATTTTGTATGCGCTTACATATATGGAGTTTAGGCAGGGCTAAAAACGGCTGAAACCCTTGATCCCTCTGGACTTGCAAGGCTTCAGCCAGCAGTGCGCAGGAAGTGAATGAACCCGCCTGCTTTGCGGCCCGCCAAAATTTGGGCAATTTTTTTTTCAGAACACGCCTTTTTATACCTGCAAGACACAAAAACCCCCTTTACCCTGCGTTTGGCAACCGTACACAGGACAAGGGGGGATTGGGGGGCTGATCAAGTAAGATTATAGCGTTGACCGGGAATCCTGATTTAACCCCAGCTTCTTCACCAGCGGCTTGATCGACAATCCCTGCACAAGCAGTGAGAACAGGACCACGCTGAACGTCAGCACCAGGATATCCTGCCTGCCTTCAAAGGACATGGGCAGACTTAAGGCGAGCGCAATCGACAAGCTTCCCTTCAATCCGCCCCAATTCAGCACTGCCTTCCAAGAGCCGGGGAAATTCTTCAAGAACGCAAGACTTGAGTAGAGTGCGATGGTTCTGCCAAGTAATACGATAATAATCGCAGCCAGCATCAGCCACCATTTGTCCGAGAAATCAATATTTTTAATTTCCAGCCCTATCATCAGGAAGATCAAGGAATTCGCCACGAGGGTAATCACATCCCAGAAGGAATTAATGTTCGTCTTCGTAGTTTCGGACATGCCGATCCGTGCTCCATAATTGCCGAAGATCAATCCGCTAACGGCAACCGCGATAACTCCGGAGACATGGAAGTGCTCTGAAATGAAGTAGCTCCCAAAAAACAGCAGCATGGAAAATCCAATCTCCAGCGGAAAATCATCATACAGGCGGATCAGCTGTGAGAACAAATAACCCATAATGGCACCAACCAGGATACCCCCGAGCGCAAACTTCAGAAACAGCAGAATGCCGCTGCCGATTCCCGCCCATCCCATTTCCATGTACGAGAGCAGGTACACAGAGGAAATCTGGAACAGCACAACAGCAATACCGTCATTGAAAAGAGACTCCCCCTCGATGATGGTTACCACATTTTTGGGCACACCGAGAGATTTGAAGATGGATATGACGCTTATCGGGTCTGTGGCGCTCATCAGCGCCGCAAATGTAAACGATACAATCAAGGGCAGACCCAAGCCGAAATATACCGCAAGACCGATAATCAGAAATGACAGCAGCGTCCCGCCAAAAGCCAAAGCAAGCACCGGTCTGCTCTGCTCTCTCAAATGCGAAAAGGGCAGCTTCAGGGTGGCGTCACCCAAAAGGATCGGCAGGAATAAAGAAATGATAATTGCTTGAAACACATGTGACTGTGTGATAAAAACCTCTGCCTCCTCCAGGACGGGAATATGCACAAAACCCAGCAGCAGTCCAACCACTACCAGTGCAATGGAGTATGGCTGGTTAAGCTTTTTGGCAACCGCAATAACGCCCATGGATACAGCAAGCAGGATTAAAATCTGAATAAAGATTTCATCAAAATGATTCATTTGTCACCTCAGCTATTGAATTTTGACTTTTTGAGACTTTATAGAGTATACTCTAACTACGCTTAATTTCCAGCATTTTCAGCTGGAAAGCGGGGGAACCAGTCAATTGGGGCGAATCATTGAGCATCAGAATGTAGGGTACCATCTTACCCGAGTCCGTCAGCTAACCTCGTCAGTAGTAGATGGGTCTGCTTTTTTAGTTATTTCACATAACCAGAGACCCTTGCTAAGGGTCTCTTTTTGCGCTTTTCAGACCCTGCTGGCTGCAGTTTGGCTTTTGACACGAGTCCCCTCACTTCATAAAACAAGGGAGAGATGCACGTGCAAAAGGTAAAGTACATAACGGATATCGGCAAGATTGCTATGCTGTCAGATCCGGAGAAAGAACGGCTGAAGGAAATCACAGACAAATTTGTTTTTCGTGTAAATGATTACTACCTGTCCCTGATCGACTGGGATGATCCTGCAGATCCGCTCCGCAAGCTCGTCATTCCCGGCGAAGGCGAACTGAAGGAATACGGACGATGGGACGCCTCCGACGAGCACACCAACTATGTGGTGCCTGGCTGCCAGCATAAATACAGAACAACAGCGCTGCTGATTGTCTCTGAGGTATGCGGAGCCTACTGCCGCTATTGCTTCCGCAAGCGCCTGTTCCGCAATGATGTAAAGGAAGCAATGCCCGATGTCACTCCCGGAATCGAGTATATCGCTGCTCATCCGGAGATTAACAACGTGCTTCTGACAGGCGGAGACCCCCTGATTCTCTCCACTTCCAAGCTCCGTTCAATCATTGAAAGCCTGCGGCAAATTGATCATGTCAAGATTATCCGTCTCGGCTCCAAAATTCCCGTCTTCAATCCCATGCGTATTTACGAGGATGAGGATCTCCTGAATATCATTCGGACTTACTCGTCTGAAGAATATCGGATCTATGTAATGGCGCATATTAATCATCCCCATGAAATCACAGCCGAAGCCCGCAAAGCATTTCAGGCCCTTCACCATGCCGGTGCCATTGTCGTCAATCAAACCCCTGTCCTGAAAGGAATTAATGATGACCCGGAAGTTCTCGGAGAACTGCTCGACCGCCTATCCTGGGCCGGAGTCACTCCCTATTATTTCTTCGTTAACCGGCCTGTCGCCGGCAACCGGGAGTTTGTTCTCCCCCTTGAACGCGTCTATCGCATTGTCGAGCAAGCCAAAGCCCGAACCTCCGGCCTGGGCAAAAGAGTACGTCTGTCCATGAGCCATTCCTCCGGAAAAATAGAGATTCTGGCCATTGAGCAAGGCAAGGCCTATCTCAAGTATCACCAATCCAGAGACGGGGAATACGGCAAGTTCATGATTCTGGACTGCCCGGAAGACGCCGAATGGTTCGATGATTTGCCCGGCAATGAGGAGCATTGGAACAGACCTGTGCAGGCAGCAGGGCCATCGGCTTCCGGGGATCTCCTGCTGCAAGCTGCCCTCTCAGACTGATGGTTCTGCAGGGCGGCATCATCCGCCCTCCAATCGTCCGGACCGCTGATGAATGGCATGCTGGTCGATCAGAAAGTTTAACAGCAGGCGGTTAAAATGCTGCGGCTGGCATAGATGGCTGGGATACATGGCATCATCCAGCACCACCAGCTGCGCCGAAGGCAGTATGGAGGCGTTCTTGCTCGCCTGCGCAAGCCTCCACTCATTCTGGCTTCCCGTTACACAGAGCACAGGCACCTGCAGTTTGGCTGCATAGGCAAGAATGTCAATCTGGCGCAGGGCAATCCGCTGCTTGATGCCTTCCGTCGGCCGTTTATGCAGCAGCTCATTCCGGAGGATATGATAAGCGGGCAGCCATTTGTTATAGGCTATTCTCAGAGAGCGCAGGAGCAGCTCAGGCGGCAGATAATACATTATCCATGAACATCTTTCGACAAGATCCCACAGTCTGTTATTCTTCGTGGATTCATTTCCGCTGGAGCAGTTGTCCACCAGCACCAGCGCACGCACCAGCTCCGGGTTGTGAACAGCGAACTTCTGAGCCAGCACCCCTCCGCCGGAGCTTGCGACCAGAATGACTTTGGGCAGCTCCAGACGGCGGAGCAGTTCCTTCAGATCCTCACACTGGGTGTCCAGAATCCGGTGAACCTCAACATCCATTTTGCCAGACAGCCCGTTCCCCCGCAGATCCAGCACAATCACTTTAACCCTGTCACGAAAATACTCAATTTGTGGCTCAAACAGATGATGCGAGGTCAGGTGGTCATGAATAAAAACAACCGGTACCCCTGTGCCATAGGTTTCGTAATAGATGGTAGTTCCATTCAATTGAATTTGCGGCAATTTATTCGTCTCCTCTCTCCTGCGCTTACGGGGTTAGCTGACGGATTCGGGCCTGAAGAGTAGCCCTACTCGAATGTTCGAGATTCACCCCTTGGGCATGGCAGTGATCAGCACTGCACATACCGGTGGTTCCCCCGCTTCTTTTACAGAATTCAGCGAAAAAGACATTTGGATAGCTTGCTCTTACTTATGCCTGGAGCCAGTCTGCTTCGCCTTCCCGTTCTCCAGTACCGGCTTCAGGTCATCCTGCACGCTGCCCTTCCATAAAGGCACACCGGAACGGTAGGCCGCCCGGCCATTCAGATGACCCGCCACCGGGGAAGTGATGAAGACAAATACAATCGCCAGCAGCAGCTTAATGCTGAGTGTATCTATATAGAAGAAAAAAAATAAAAAGGCTCCGGTCAGCACACATAATACACCAAGTGTAGCGCTTTTGGTGGCGGCATGGGAACGTAAATAGACATCCGGGAGCCGGACCAGTCCAAACGCGCCAAGCCCGCAAAACAATGCGCCCAGCAATACCAGTATCGCAATCAGCAGCTCACCGATCAAGTTCATCACCTCCATGCTCCATAACGGCGTCTCTTTCAATATATCTGGCTAATGCCGTAGTTCCGATAAACGTCAGAATTCCGATCACCAGCACAATTTCAATATAATCCTCTGTCTTCTGCTGCATGCCCAGCACCGCGATCACCGCGAGCAGATTGATGCCGATGGTATCCAGCGCAGCAATCCGGTCTGAACGGGTCGGTCCTTGAATCAGCCTGTACAGGCAGGCCAGCATGGCCAGTGCCAGGATCGTCAGCGAAATATTAAGCAGTACCGGAATCATAGCCGGGTCACCTCCATAATCGCTTTTTCAAAGGTACCCTCGATCTGACGGGAGAGCTGGCCGGCGTCCTCAATATCCATAGCGTGAATATAGAGGGTTCGGCCGCTTCCCGACACCTCCAGCGTTAGCGTCCCCGGTGTCAGACAGATGAGGCATGAGAGCAGGGTGACCTCAAAATCGGACCGAAGTGCGGTTTCATAGGCGAAAATGCCCGGACGAACGGTCAGTCTGGGACGAAGAATCTGCCGGATGACCGCAAAGCTGGACAAGACCAGTTCCCGCAGAAACAGTGCCAGCAGCTTCACTATGGACCACACGCGGTTAAAATATAGCGGCTCAGGAAGGAACTTGTGCAGCACCATCAGAATTCCGCTTCCCAGCAGATAGCCGATTACAAAGCTTGAGCCTGACCCGTCGCCGATCAGCATCATCCACAGAAACGCAGTCATCAGGTTTAATAAGATTTGAACAGCCATCTTCATCTACTCCTTCAATACAGCTTCAATGTAAAGCCGGGGCGAACCAAGCACTTCCCCCGCCTGTGATACATAGGTATTCACCCGCTCTGCTCCAAGGCCCATCAGGATGACCAGAACAAGGAGTCCGGCCGCCACCGCCGTCCCGCTTTTTAGATTAACCCTGGGCTGTTCCGTGTCCGGCGTATTGCCCCAGAAGGCAAGTCTGAACACCTTGATCAGCGAGTACAGCACGAGCAGACTGGAGCCCAGCCCGATGAGGGATAACGTCAGCATTCCTGCATCCAGTCCTCCCCGGATGATCAGCACTTTGCCGGGAAATCCGCTGAATGGGGGGATGCCGGCAAGCGCCAGCGCCAGTGCGAAAAAGCTCCAGCCCAGCAGCGGGTAACGTTTGATCAGCCCTCCCATGTGCTCAAGCCGGTCCGTACCCGCAGCGGCAATCATTAACCCTCCGAGAATGAACATAAGGGCCTTGCCCAGCATATCGTGCATTAGATAAAAAACAGCTCCATCCAGTGCATCCGGTGTTCCCGCAGACAATCCGAAGGCGACAAAACCCACACTGACAATGACATTGTAGTTGAGGATGCGCGGGATATCATTGTATGCAACGGCACCCAGTGCGCCGAGAATCATCGTAGCCGCCGCCATCCAGGCGATCCAGCCATTCGTGAAATCAGGATCTTCGGCAAAGATAAGCGTAAAAGTTCTTATAATGGCGTACAGCCCCACTTTGGTCAGCAGCGCCCCGAACAAGGCCCGGACTGCTGCCGGCGGCGCACTGTAGGAGCCGGGGAGCCAGAAGAACAGAAACAGCCCGGCCTTCAGAGCAAAGACGGTCAGGAACAGCACAGCGATCACATTTAGAACACCGCCCTGTCCGGCCTCGTGAATGCGCTGGGACAGGTGAGCCATATTCAGTGTGCCCACCGCCGCATACAGGTAAGCAACTGCTGCTACAAACAGCGTCGAGGACACAATGTTAATCAGCAGATACTTAGAGGTTTCCCGGAGCTGTAACTTAGTTCCGCCCAGGGATATCAGCGCGTAGGACGAGATCAGCATCACTTCAAAGAACACGAACAGATTGAAGATGTCTCCGGTCAGAAAAGAACCGTATACGCCCACGAGCAGAAAATGAAAAAAAGTATAGTAATAGAATCTTTCCCGCTCCGCACCGATGCTGGTGAAGGAATAGAGCAGAATCCCCAGGCTCACCGTTGAAGCCGTCAGCACTAGCAGTGCTGCGAACATGTCTCCGACAAACACAATTCCATAAGGCGGGGTCCAGCCGCCCATTTGCAAGGTTTGGATGCCCTCTTTATGGATACGGGTGACCAGCACACAGGCCAGAACAAGATTCAGAACGCCGCTGAAGACGCTTATCCACCGCTGCAGCAGCACCTTCTCTTTCAGAAACATTAATATAACGGCGGTACATAAGGGAATCAGAATCGGCATTACTAAGAGATTATTCATTGCTCCTCCTCCCGGACGTTATCCATTTCATCGGTCCCGTGTGCCTGGTAGGCACGGTAGGCCAGCACGAAGAAGAACGCCGTAACACCGAAGCTGATCACGATGGACGTCAGAATCAGCGCCTGCGGCAATGGGTCCACATAGGCATCCGCCTTGCCGCCTAATACGGGAGCTGCCCCTTTTTTTAGTCCGGCCATAGTCAGGAGAAGCAGATGGACGCCATGTGTAAGCAGGGAAGTACCGAGTACAATCCGCAGCAGGGTTTTGGACAAAATCAGATACACTCCGACCGTAAACAAAACACCGACCGCTACAGCCATCATCCATTCCATTTCACTCATCCCCCCCTATGGTAAAAATAATGTTCATGGTCACGCCGATGACTGCCAGATATACACCCAGATCGAACAGAACCGCTGTCGCAAGCTCCGTATCGCCAAGCAGCGGCAGATCAAAATGGCCAAAGGTATGGCTCAAGAATGGCGCGCCAAACGCAAAGGAGCCAGCCGCCGTCAGGATCGCAATCAGCAGCCCCACCGCCGTGAGGATGCGGTAATTAACCGGGAGAAGTTTGCGGACCGTATCCACTCCCAGTGAAATTGCCATTAGAATCAGGCCAGCGGACGTCATCAAAGCGCCGATAAAACCTCCGCCCGGATGGTTATGTCCGGCAAAGAACAAATACAGCGAAAAGGTAAGGATAATGACTACTATCACCTTGGACATCGTCCGCAGAATCACATCATTGCTGCGCAGCGGAAACAGATAGGGTGACGGTTTGTTTTTTCCCGCCGGGGTCAGCGTCCCTGGCTCCATTCTCAGGTGGACCAGCGCATAAATGCCAAGGGACGCAACCCCTAGAACCATGATTTCAAACAGGGTATCGAACCCTCTGAAGTCTACCAGAATGACATTTACTACATTTTTACCGCCAGCCAGGGAATAGCTTTCGTTCAGGAAATATTCCGAGATCGGGGCAAAAGGACTGCTGCCCATCGCTGCCAGCGCAATCAGTGTCATCGTCAGGCCGACCCCCACGGCTATAATGAGATTCGGCCATTTAAAGGAAGCTTTTGCCTTCTCCCGCTTCAGCTTCGGCAAATATTTGAAGCACAGCAGGAACAGAATCACGGACACCGTCTCCACGATCATCTGCGTCAAGGCAAGGTCAGGAGCGCGGAAGATGACAAACAGCAGGGTCACCATGTAGCCGACCGCACCTGTGAACAGAATGGCATTAACTCTCGACTTGGCAAAAGGAACGGCAAACGCTGCCGCCAGCATAATCGCAACTACCGCTACTTCGTACATCGAAACCGGCGCATAGTCCGCCATACCCAGGGTTATCCCCTGTGCCCCGAGCAGCGTACTCCCCAGGGCAATAATGAAGAACCCGAAAATATACAGCAGATAATGCCGGTTGCTGCCGGTCATATAAAGATTGGTGAAACGGGCTGAGCCGCCTTCCAGCACGCGAATGCCCAAATCATATATACGGTTAAGCGAATCCCGCCCGCTCCACTCACGATCCAGTATCCGCAGTCTGCTATAACCTCTATACAGAAGCGTTCCGGCAGCGATCACGCCAAGGGTCATGAAGATTTCCGGAGTCCAGCCATGCCAGAAATGGATCGAAACATGAAGGCTTTCCTCCGGCGGCAGGTGGCCATATTGAATCGCAGCCACAGCCGGTTCAATTAAGGACGAGCTTAGGAGGTTCGGGAAAAAAGCAAAGAGAACAGCCAGGGAGACTAGCGCCACAGGAGAAAACAGCAATCCGAGCGGAGCTTCATGCGGTACTTTGTCCAGCTTTTCCGGCTGCAGCCTGCCGGTGAACGTCCTGAAAACCAGGATCATGCTGTATACAAAGGTAAGCAAGCTCGCTATCCAGGCAAGGACCGGGAACAGCAGCAGCCAGGACTGTGTACTCCATACATTCAGCTCCCGGATATGAAGCACTGCGGTAAAAAACATCTCTTTGCTCAGGAAGCCGCTGAACGGCGGAAGCCCGGCCATAGAAAAGGCTCCAATGAGCGCCACGGAAAAGGTGACCGGCATTAGGGACATTAATCCGCCCAGCTTGCGCAGGTCCCTTGTATTCGTCTCATGGTCTACAATGCCAACCACCATAAACAGGGTTCCCTTGAACACAGCATGGTTGATCAGATGAAAGACAGCCGCCGCAGTAGCCATAGCATAGAATACGGACTCTCCTGTACCTGAAAAGAAGGCCGCCGCCGAACCCAGTCCCAGCAAGCACATGATCAACCCCAGCTGGCTAACCGTAGAAAAAGCGAGCATCGCCTTCAGATCGGTTTGTTTGATGGCTTTGAACGATCCATATAACAGAGTGACCAGTCCGCACACGGAGACCAGCCAGAACCATTCGGACTGCCCGCTGAATACGGGACTTAGCCGGGCCACCAGGTACAGCCCCGCCTTGACCATCGTCGCTGAATGGAGATAGGCACTGACCGGAGTCGGCGCCTCCATGGCATCGGGCAGCCAGATGTGAAACGGAAATTGTGCAGATTTGGTGAAGGCACCCAGCAGAATCAGCAGCATGGCCGGAACGAACATCGGTTCTACAGACCAGTGGCTGACTTGCAGGATAATCTCCCGGATGCTGTAGGTTCCGCTCATCACATACAGCAGGTTGAACCCGGCGAACATCGCCAGTCCGCCGAATACGGTAATCAGCATCGACTTGAGCGCTCCGTAGCGCGATCTTTCCCGGCGGTGCCAGAAGGCAATCAGCAGGAAGGACGTAATGCTGGTAAGCTCCCAGAACCCGTAGAGCACCATTAAGTTGTCGGACAGAACAACACCCAGCATGGCTCCCATGAACATCAGCAGATAGATATAGAAGCTGCGGATGGATTCCATCCGCTTGTTAAGATAATAGATCGAATATAAAACTACCAGAGCCCCCATCCCTGTAATCAGCAGGGCGAACAGAAGACTCAGCCCATCGAGCACAAGTGTAATATTAATCCCCAGCGAAGGCATCCAGGCTACCGAAGTTACTGTATTTTCACCGGATTGAACGCCCCGGATCTGCATCAGGAAGTACACAAAAAGAGCCGTTGGAACTGGCAGCACCGCCCACCCTGCGTGAAGACGCGGAAAACGCTTGACGAGCGGGATCAGAACAGCCAGCAGAAATGGAATCAAGATTGCAGCATGCAGCACAGCTTAGCACTCCCCCTCTTCAAATTCGTAATTTATTTGCCCGGCTTCACCCAGACACCCTGGACAATCCGTAAATATTGCGCCTCGCCGTTTTCAACCATTTTGAATAAGCCGCTGTTGAAATCAGTGTCCAGTTCGCGGAAAAACATGCCTTTTACTGTTTCTTCCCCTTCCGGCTCCTCCGCCAGCACATAATCATCGCCCTGCTTCACCAGATAAGCGGTAAAACCTTTTTCATGGGACTGTTCCAAGAGATCGGGATAGCGCTGTACAGCAACTATATGGAGATCAATAGGGCCAAGCAGTTCAACCAAGTCATTGATAAAGTTGCCGCGGGTAATCTCCTGCCAAAACGTCTGGCCGGACTGGCCGATAATAATCTGCGTCACTCCCCGTTCCCGGGCGGTGTCCACGATGACTTCGGCTGTTTTCTTTCCCAGGCATTTCCGGACCAGGAACTCTCCTCCGGCTTGCTGGGTAAGCGTCTCCCAACCGGAGATATATTGCTCTTTCTCATGGTTGTACTCATTACCCTTGGAGGAATCCACGGTGAGCACACATAAAGGGGCTCCTAATAACTTAGATAACTGGCTTCCTCTCTGAATCAGCCGCTGTCCGTGCGGTCCATAATGGACACATACCATAATGCTTTCACTGTTCTGTCCAAGGTTCATCTGCTCACACCTCCTGCCTTAAATTTCCAGAAAAAAACACAAAAAGAGCCCGCTGTTGGCAGGCTCCTCCGGGTAAATCCATATACAATTAAATTGATTATATAGTTTACCGGGAAGATTGTAAAGGAACAAGCGGGTCAGCCATTGGCATCACCGGCACAAGCGCTGTGTAAACAACGCCTGTAATATCCCCTTTTTCCCGGAAGATTATTACTTCCTGTAATGCGATTTCTAACCTGATTTGAAAGAGCTACGCAGTTCAGTTTATACAGGAGTTAGAATAATGAGGTTACCGTTTCCTCAACCTGGACCAGAATTTCATCCAGAGCGGCCTGTCCGACGGAAGGAATGCTGCCAAACAGCAAATGCTCCACCATTTCAATGCCCGTAAAGTCGAAAATGCCGGTATCGGATGTGATTTTGAGCCCGGCGGTCATTCCGATTGGATCATAGATCTCTTTTGACGTGCCGTGTGTATTGATAATGAATCCTTTCTTGCCTGTAAGCAGCTTGTCTACACCCGTTTCCCCATAAGCATATGCGAATCCGTAAGCAAATATCGGAAATCCTTCTGCTTATTTCAGCCCGCTTTATGGCCGCAGCTAAATATTTTTGACCACTTCATAAGCATCCCAGACGGCATACATAATGTTCTGCACCTGCTTGGCGTCTCCCAGCAAATACGTTTCCGGCAGCTCTTGGCTCAGCTCCTCATACAATTTCTTCTGCGGAGCATAACCTACTGCCAGAATCGCTGAATCCGCCGCAATCACTCTCTCTCCGCCAGCTTTATTTTTCAGCACAAATCCCTGGTCATCGGCCCCGGCCACCACGGTATCCGTGAGCAATTCGATATTCTTATAAGCCACCAGATCGCGAAGCATATCTTCATTGGCGTGGCACAGCGGACCCCCAACAGTCAGAATGTCCTCCTGCATTTCTACGAGAGTGACTTTCTTCCCTTGTTCCTCCAGCCATAAAGCCGTTTCGCAGCCAACCAGTCCACCGCCAATGATGATCGTGGAATCACCCGCATCCTTTTGGCCGAGCAGAACCTCTTCAGCCGTATAGACTTTGGAGGAATCACCGATAGCGAAGCTTTTAGGCGTTGAGCCTGTGGCAAAAATCACCGCATCCGCACCGCTGGCAGCCACCGTTTCTTGGGTCACCTCACTGTTCAGGTGCAGATCAATCTTCAGCGCATTCAGTTCCTCTCCGTACCAGTCGGCCAGCAAATGGTCATCTTCCTTGAACCCTGGCATGCCTCCAGCGATCAGATTGCCGCCCAGTCGGCTGCTTTTCTCATGCAAAGTAACCTGATGCCCACGAAGTGCGGCCACGCGTGCCGCCTCACAGCCTGCCGGACCGCCGCCGACGATCAGCACACGTTTCGGCTGCTCCGCCTTGCCGATGGCATAATCCTTCTCCCGGCCGCAGGCCGGATTCACGGCACAGGAAATGGCCGCGTAGGATGCCAGTCTGCCCATACAGCCCTCCTGGCAGGACAGGCACGGACGAATCCGCCCGATTTGACCGGCACGGATCTTATTTGGAATCTCCGCATCTGCCAGCAGCGGACGGCCCAGGGCGATCATATCAGTTGCGCCGTCATGAATCGCCTCGCTGGCCCGGTCCGGATCATCCAGTCTTCCGGCGGTGATGACAGGAACCTTTAGAATGCTTTTGAGAATCTTGTTATATGGAAGGTATAGGCCTTTCTCCTGGTACATCGGCGGATGTGCCCAATACCAGGAATCATACGAGCCGACATCCCCGTTGAATGCATCGTATCCGGCTTCCTCCAGAATCAATGCCGCTTCGATACCTTCCTCGATATCCCGGCCCTGTTCAGTGAATTCCTCGCCTGGAAGCCCGCCCTGCCGCCAGTCCTTGATGAAGCTCTTGATGCTGTACCGCAGTGATACCGGATAATCCTGGCCGCATTCCGCTTTGATGGCCTGAACAATTTCGATGGCAAACCGCAGGCGGTTTCTCAGGCTTCCGCCATACTCATCCGTCCGCTGGTTGAAGAAGGAAATGGCAAATTGGTCCAGCAGGTATCCTTCATGCACCGCATGAATTTCTATTCCATCGAACCCGGCTTTTTTGGCAATTGCAGCGGATTCGGCAAATTTTCTTACATAGGTATGAATTTCTTCGATTGTCAGCGCACGGCAGGTTACATTCGGCAGCCAGCGGTGAGGAATCGGTGAAGGCGCTACGGCAGTCTTGCCTACAATTGAAGGAATGCTCACACGGCCGAAGCCTGCGGACAGCTGCAGAAAGATTTTTGCCCCATAAGCATGAATCCGTTCGGTCATCATCTTGCCGGTCTTGATGAAATGGTACGGGTTGAGCGTTGGACAAGGCATGGACGGCAATGCGCATTTCTCAATCTCATTTTCAACCATGGTTACCCCTGTCATCAGCAGGCCGGTGCCGCCTTTAGCCCGCTCCACATAATACTCCACACCGCGCTCATTGAACGTTCCGTCCGCATTGCAGAGTCCGCCGGGTCCCATCGGGGCCATGACAAATCTGTTTTTCAATTCCAGCTTGCCGATTCTGAACGGTTCAAATAAAACTCTGTGGCTGTCCTTCACTGTAAGTCCTCCTCGATTGTATCGTGCGATTATTCGGTGAATGCATTCACTGAACACATTCATTATAGAGGCAGGAGTCATGGAAATAATGTGATTATTTTCACTAAGTTGAATTGACAAAAGAAAGCCAAACCCCTACATTAAAAAGAGATTACGCGGGACGGAGTGTACCAAATGTCCAAGAACAAACCGTTAACCTCAAGACAGCTGCAGAGCATCCAGACCAAAAGCAACCTGTTCGAAAGTGCCGTTAAGCTGATGAAGCAGCACTCCCTGGAGGACATTACCATCGCTGAAATTTGCCGTGGAGCCGGTGTCTCCGTAGGTTCCTTTTATAATTACTTCTCCACCAAAAGCGACATTCTCGTGGAGATGTACGAGCAGGCCGACGGTTTTTTTGACCAGAAATTCAGGGACCTTGAGCCTTCGGCTTCGATCCGGAATGATATTGTGGATTATTTCAAAATCTATGCGCAATACAACCTGAATGTGGGCATCGAAACGGTAAAGCAGCTGTATACCTGCAACAACAAGCTCTTTATCACCAAGGGACGCTATATGCAGAATGTCCTTCAGGCTCTGCTGGAGAAAGGTCAAGCGGGAGGGCAGCTCATCACCACCATGCCGGCGGAGGAAATGACAGACTACCTGTTCATCGCCGCGCGGGGCGTCATTTACAACTGGTGCCTGCATGAGGGCAGCTATGATCTGGAGCGGAAAATGGAAGAATACATGGGCCGGTTAATTCCCATCTTCATCCACACATAGAGCTCAGCCTCTATAAATGCTTCGTTAACCTACAAAACCGTAAGTCTCAGAAACTCGGATGCTTGCGGTTTTGTAGGGTCACGCTGTGCAGCGGGATGTTGGCATAATTCTGTTCCGGTGAATTCATCGCTTAATACTACACGGTAGCTCGCTCAATTAAATGAATCGGGATTTCTTCATGGGAGTGGCTTCCGTCAATCACGTGCAGAAAAGCCCTTCTGCCAATCTGAACGATAGGAATTTCAAAAGTGGTGATGTTCATGATTTTTGCGATAGGCTGGTTATCAAATCCTACAATGGCGAGCTGATCCGGCACGCGGATATCATGTTCCCGGCAATAGGTCAGAATCCCTGCAGCCACCTGATCACTCGTAACCAGAAGTGCAGTCGGAGGGTCCTCCATGTCTCTGATCCGCTGCATAATCCATTCCCCGTCCTCCATATCCATGCAGTCGTGAAAGAGGTGCTCCGGGTTATACTCCTCGTTCAAATTCTTATAGAAATCCCTGTAAGCCGCTGCTCTTTGTTTGCTGTTAGGGCTGGATTTTCTGGCCAGGCAATAGCCGATTTTATGATGGCCTTTGCCCTTCAGATAGGCTAAAGCACTGGAAAAGTTTTTGTAGTGGTCGATGAAGATGGAAGACACTTTGCGGCCGCGTGCATCCTCCAGCACAATGATCGGACCGTACTGCGTATATTCCTCGACAATGTCCCAGCTGCAGGCTTTTGAACAAATAATAAGCGCGTCGATCTGCTTGAGCTTCAGCATCATGAGCGCATCCATTTCACGCCCGATTTCATAGTTGGTCTGGATGAGCACCAATTTATAATTATCCTTGATGGCCTCCTCCGCAATTCCTTCAACCTCCATCCCGAAATAAGGGCGTCTGATGGATGGGACGACTACCCCAATCAAATTCGTTTTTCCTCTGCTTAAATGGACAGCGTTGATATTGCGCTCATAATTGGCCACCTCCATCGCTCTCTGTACAGCTTCCCGCTTCACCGTACTCACGTAAGGATGCCCGTTGATCACTCTGGACACAGTAGTAACCGATACGCCGGCAATTCTTGCAATATCTTTTATATTCGCCATAATATCCTCCTTCGTCGACTTTACCTATGGGCAAGTATAATCCCGGATTTTTTGCAAAAGCAATAAGAAGTTGACATGGTAAGCGTTTCATACACTACATTGATGCTGTAGACAGGAACTGAAAGTGAGGGGAATGGAGGATGTACGACCAGGAAGTCGTTATCGAAATGAACCATAATCATCGGACATGGCTGAAGAGCTATGATGAACGGCTGGAGCTGCTCCATTTATATCTGACTGAACAGGCTTTTCCGCAGAACCTGTTAGATCATGTAACCTTGTATTTGGTAACCCGGTTTCATAAATCGGCGCTTGCGCTGCGTCTTTTGCTGGTTTCGGGTTATTGCGAGGAGGCTTATGATGTGCTGCACATGATGGCTGAATATACAATGATTCTGAAAAACATACTGGATCAGCCGGAGGAGCGAGTCTTACGGTGGATCGAAGATGGCGGTCACAGCCCGGACTGGGCGTTGAAGACAATAGCGGAGGAAATGCATTTGCAGGAGGGGTTCGATTCTGTGTGCAAACCCTGTTCAAGCAGCAATTATCCGCAGCTAGGCATGGATTGGGAGGAGCTCATTCTTCCAGTCGGCCCTGTACCCTTTAACGCTGAAGGCATGCTTGAACAAGCCTGCTGCCTGGCAGCAGCTATTCTCGGTTATGTTGCGGATACAGAGGCTAGGCATGCTTAGCCCTACTCTCCCCTAATAAATGAGCGGTAGGCTGCCGGGGTCCGCTGCTCGTATTTCTTGAAGATTTTGATGAAATATCCTGCATCGCAAAAGCTCAGCTGATCGCTGATCTGATTAACCGACAGTCCGGTCGTTTCCAGCAGCTGCTTGGCCCATTCGATTTTGAGCCGGGAGACATAAGCCGAGAAGTTCTCTCCGCTCTCCTGTACGAATAACCGGCTGAAATAACTGGGGCTGATGTGGCAGAGCCGGGCCATCGCTTCCAGAGAGTAATTCTCATGCTTATGACTGTTAATATAATCGAAAGCCGGCTGCAGGGTTGGATTGGAACAGCTCACGGCTGGAATGGCCGGAAAGATGGATGAACCGCCCCCGCTTTGTATGAACGCACTGGAACCGGACAGCTCCTGCTGCACCGCTTGAAGTGTGGGGCAGGCTGAATCTCCCGGTGACCTATTGGGCAGTATATCCACGGTAGGTGCAGTCAGGGTCTGCCGGTACAAATCCATAATCTCATTCTTTCGGCTCGCTTCTTCAACAATATAATTGCACAGATGGGACAGCATTTCGGCAATGGTAACCACTTGTGCATACGGCATGACGGGCAGCTGCTCATATTCCTGCCTTAACGCTGCGAATGTGCCGGCACTCTCCGGTGAAGCCGGACGGGTGACAATCTGCTCCAGCCGCGATCCATCGTTGTCCGCAAGCCGGACCTGCCCCGCCATCACAGCTCCGGCATATTGATTGTCAACCGTAATGGGTATAGCGATATCAAGAATGTTGAAATGGCATAAATACACATAAGGTTCGTTCAGCCTAACCGCCTCAAGTCCACCGCGCGCATCACATTTCTGGCAGTAGGAGGACAGCTCCTTATCCTTGCGTACCGCCTGGCAGAAGGATTGGCAGTGGCTGTGCCGGGTAACCGGAACTCCCTTGTAGTCCACAGTGATGATAGCCATTTGCGTGACGAGGGACAGTGAATCCTGAAGCGCATGCCATTTCTCAAGATCAATAATCGACTTCAGATCGTATTTGGACTGCATCATAGCCACATGTCTCCATCTCTGGCACAATCATGCCTGTTCTATCCTGAATTATAGCGAAACTTCGCGTGATAGAACAAGATAATTATATTCTTCGGGAAAATGACAAGAATTTACGATCTGAAAACGCTTAAATCTGTCAGTTTCCTTCCATGCTTCTGCCAGGGCTTCTGTCTATAATGAAGATATACCAAAGCTTATGCCCACAAATTTTAGGAGGAATAGGTCATGAGAAAAGTGTTCATCAGCCCCACGAAATATATTCAGGGAGAAGACGAGCTGCTTAATCTGGGTTATTTTGTGAAAACCTTCGGAGACTCCGCGCTGCTGATCGCCCACCCGGATGATGTGCAGCGGGTCAAGGCCAAGCTGGATGCCACCAGCAGCAAGTTCGGCATCACCCTGATCACGGGTAATTTTCAGGGAGAGTGCTCCCGCCAGGAAGTCGCCAGGCTGCAGGCTCTGGCCCGTGAACATGCTTGTGCCTGTACGATTGGCCTCGGCGGAGGCAAGGCCATTGACACGGCGAAATGCGTAGCCGAAGGCGATGCCCTAATCATCGTTCCCACCATTGCCGCAACAGACGCTCCTACCAGCCATTCTGCGGTCCTTTATACGCCGGAAGGCGCTTTTGACGACTACGCTTATTTCAAGCAAAGCCCCTCCGTGGTCATGATTGATACAACCATCATCGCCGAAGCCCCTACGAGGTTCCTGGTGTCTGGCATGGGGGACGCTTTGTCCACCTATTTTGAAGCCCGGGCCACTTCGAGATCCTTCTCCAATGTGAATGCAGGGCTCCCCTGCGGTGTCCGTGAAGGGGTGAGCCGGGAAGCCAAAGGAACCAAAGCCGCGCTGGCGCTGGCCCGCGTATGCTACGAAACCCTGCTGGAGGATGGCGTCAAAGCAAAGCTGGCCTGTGATCAGAACGTCGTTACCCCGGCATTGGAGAATATTATTGAGACCAACATCCTGCTGTCCGGCCTCGGCTTTGAGAGCAGCGGGCTTGCGGCAGCCCATGCCATCCATAACGGACTGACGGTGCTGGAAGGCAGCCATCATTATTACCATGGCGAGAAAGTGGCCTTCAGTACCTTAGCTCAGTTGGTGCTGGAGAATGCGGACAGCCGCGAAATTCAGGAAGTGCTCGCTTTCTGCGCTTCCGTAGGCCTTCCTGTGTGCCTGGCTGACATCGGCGTCCACTCGATCACCAGGGAAGAGCTGCTGGAAGTGGCCCGCAAGGCCTGTATTCCGGAGGAATCGATCCATTCGATGCCGTTCCCGGTCACACCGGAGGCAGTAGCCGCAGCGATTACCGTTGCCGACCAGTTGGGCCAGGCTTTCAAGAAAGGCAGGGAGTAAACACCATGAAGAAGATTATCAATCAGCCGGAAACCTTAGTCCGCGAAATGGGCAGCGGCATGGTGATGGCCCATCCGGAGCTGGCTTTTGACAGCAAATATAAGATCATCGCCAAAAAAGCGCTCAACAGGGACAAGGTCACCCTGATCAGCGGCGGCGGCAGCGGACATGAACCTGCCCACGCGGGTTTTGTGGGACAAGGGATGCTGGATGCCGCTGTATGCGGAGATGTATTCGCCTCCCCTTCCCAGATTCAGGTGTACCAAGCCATCCGCAGTAGCGCGGGCAGCAAGGGTGCCCTGCTGATCATCAAAAATTACAGCGGCGATATGATGAATTTCCAGAACGCCGCCCAGCTGGCCAAGGAGGACGGCATCGAGGTCGACTACGTAAAGGTGGAAGACGATATTGCGGTGGAGGACAGTCTGTATACTGTCGGCAGAAGAGGCGTAGCCGGAACCCTGTTTGTGCACAAAATCGCCGGAGCCGCAGCGGAGGCCGGCCTGTCTCTGGAGGAAGTGAAACATGCGGCCCAGCATGCGGCGGATCAGGTGCGCAGCATCGGCTTTGCTTTTACCTCCTGCACCGTTCCGGCTAAAGGCACTCCCACCTTCCAGCTGGCAGAGGATGAAATGGAATATGGTGTCGGCATTCATGGGGAGCCGGGCATCCGCAGGGAAAAGGTGGTTAGCGCTGACGAGCTTGCCGTGCGAATGACCACCGCTCTGCTGGCAAGCCTGCAGTTGGATGGACAGACCGGCCAGGAGGTGGCCGTTCTGATCAACGGCTTCGGGGCCACGCCGCTGCAGGAATTGTACGTTCTGAACCACGCGGTGATCCGGGAGCTGTCGGAACGCGGCATAACGGTCCGCCGCACGCTCGCAGGCAACTATATGACCAGCATCGACATGGCCGGAGCCTCAATAACCCTACTGAAGCTGGATGATGAGCTGAATCGTTGGCTGTCCGCGCCTTGTGATACACCAGCCCTAAGAATTACAGGACCAAGCGAACCCGTTCTGTATGCCGATCCCTTGGAACGGCAAGTGGAGGCCGGCGAGGTTAAATATACCAATGAAACTGATCCTGCCCATGCAGTTATCCGGGAAGAACGCCTGTCGACAGCCAATATTATCTATCTTGTTGACCAGATGAACGAAGTTATTATCGCGAACGAGGTGCCGTTCTGTGAGCTGGACGCGCATGCCGGAGACGGCGATTTCGGTATGAGTGTGGCCAAGGGCTTCAAGCAGTTGAAGTCAGAGTGGCAGGATCTGCTCCTGAACCACTCCACAGACATCGGCAGCTTCCTGCAGGCCTGCTCTCTGATTATTATGGAGCACTGCGGCGGTGCATCGGGTCCAATCTGGGGCTCCGCGATCCGTGCAGCAGGCAAATCCGCAGGAAACAAAACCTCCCTGTCGATTCAGGAAGTGGCTGACATGCTGGCTGCCAGCGTCAAAGGCATCCAGGATACCGGCGAACGTTCCTTCGGCCGGGGAGCCGTCGTTGGCGACAAAACCCTGATTGACGCCCTGGTTCCCTGCGCCGAATCGTGGAAGAGCAGTGCAGAGCAGAACGACACGCTGCACTCCGCTTTCGCCAAGGCTGCCGAAGCTGCCGTTCAGGGTGCGAAATGCACGGAAGGCATCGTTGCCCGTATGGGCAGAGCCGGTGCGGTAGGTGAACGCAGCATAGGCTACCCGGATGCGGGAGCCTACGCGTTGGGTGTGATCTTCACAGCGCTGGCGGAAGCCGTGCAATAGGCCGGTAACTGCGCAGCATGGTGCTGTTTCAATAAGTAAAGCTTCCTGCGACAAGAACAGCCTTCTTCAAGGCAGAGGTTGCAGATGCCGCAAAGAAATGAGGGCTGTTCACCAAAAAGAGAGTACTCCAGCGGCTGTAACTAGCCTGGAGTACTCTCTATATTTCTTGCAAGCTGCCGGATGAACTCCCGCGCAGCTTCTCTTCTGTATTTAATATGAACCGATCAGCAGGTTTTTTCGGGCTGCACCGCTTTTGAACGCGGCTTTGGCAACAGCGATGCGGATTCTTTCGACCACTCTCGGATCAAAGGCATCCGGAATAATATATGTTTCATGAAGATCCGCAGGATCAATGACAGAGGAAATCGCTTCTGCCGCTGCCAGCTTCATTTCATCATTGATGTCGGTAGCCTCACAATCCAGCGCTCCCCGAAAAATACCAGGAAAGCACAGCACATTGTTAATCTGATTCGGATAGTCTGAACGGCCGGTCGCCATCACTCTTACATACGGAGCAGCGATTGCGGGATCGATTTCCGGGGTTGGATTCGCCATGGCGAACACGATGGGATCTTTAGCCATGTTCATTACATCTTCCAGCTTCAGCACATCCGGTGCGGAAACACCGATAAAGACATCTGCGCCTTTGATCACATCCGACAGCTGACCGCTCTCCAGGTTGGGATTCGTCATTTGGGCATATTCGCTCCAATGTGTCCGGCTGTAGGCAACCTGCCGGTTGATGGCACCTTCCCGGTCCACGCCAATCAGGTTGACGGCCCCTGCATGCAGCAGCATTTTGGAAACGGAGATGCCTGCTGCACCGATGCCGTTCACCACGATTTTGACATCCTTGATCTCTTTGCCGCATACCTTCAGGGCGTTCAGCAGCCCGGCAAGCACCACAATGGCCGTACCGTGCTGGTCGTCATGGAATACCGGAATGTCCAGCTCTTCTCTGAGTCTCTTTTCAATCTCAAAACACCGCGGCGAGGAAATATCTTCGAGATTAATGCCTCCGAACGTAGGGGTGAGCGCTTTTACAATGGCAATAATCTCTTCCGTATCTTTCGTGTCCAGACAGATGGGCACAGCATCCACATTGGCGAACTGCTTGAACAGCGCCGCTTTGCCTTCCATAACCGGCATGGCCGCTCTCGGGCCAATATCACCCAAACCAAGTACTGCGGTTCCATCGGATATCACAGCTACGGTGTTTTTCTTCGTGGTCAATTCATAGGCCTGTGCCTGATCCTGCGCGATCGCTTGACAGACCTTCGCAACACCCGGCGTATATACTTTGGACAAGTCTTCTTTCGTCCGGATCGGATTTTTTAATGTTGTCTCTAGCTTTCCGCCTTTGTGCAGAAGCATGATTTCTTCCAATAACTCCACAATATTTCCCCCGTTCAACTGATTTGCTGCTTATTCAATCCATTTCTGATCTTCTAAAGGCTGTACGGAAATCACGATATCCGCGCCGGTCCGGTCAGCAGGCATCTCTTTCAGCTCTGCGTGAAGAACTCTTCTTCTATAGTTATCGTCTATATTCATCAGATTTGCAAGTTATTTCACAATGTTGCTGTAAAGTAATCAGCCGCCCCAGACCGAGATAAGCAGTGTTGCCGCAACCACTGTGATGGCTCCGCCGATACGGGTTGAAATTTGGGCGAACGGCATCAGCTCCATCCGTCCGGATGCCGACAGAATAGCCACATCGCCTGTTCCCCCAAGACCGCCGCGGCAGCCGGTTACGATCGCAGCTTCCACTGGGTACATATTCACCCGTTTCCCGATGAAGTAGCCGGTGAGAATCATCGCCGCAATTACAGAAGCGCAGACGATGATATACGGAATCGAGATCAGGGCCGCCACATCCTTCAGCGGAATGTAGAGCATCCCGAGGCCTACCATGAGGGGCCAAGTTAATGTCCCGGAGACAAATTTGTATAGCTGATAAGCGCCCTGCTCAATTTTGGCCGGCAGCAGCTTGAATACCTTCAGTAATGCTGCTGTAAAAATCATCAGGATTGGACCCGGAATGCCGATGAAGGGGGACAGCAGATGGCCGGTAATAAACAATCCGCAGGCGAACAGCAGTCCGGCACCCATCAGCAGAAAGTCTGGTTTGGCACTGTCATAGGTGCTTCCGCCCAGCTTCTGCCCATCCTTTGATTTCACCAGGACGCCATCGCCGGTAATGAGCGGGTTTTTATCGGCCATTTTCTTAAGGAGGCCCGCGCCGATAATGGCGAACACATTGCCGATCACCGCCGCCGGAATCATTTGAGCTACATAAGAGCCTGATTCACCGCCAAGGATCTGCGAGAATGCGATGGATAGCGGAAGAATTCCTTCACCGACCCCCCCGCCGATAATCGGCACGATAATGTAGAACAAGGTACGGTGTGCACTGTATCCGAGCAGCATGCCAACACCGAGTCCCACGCCTACAGCAGCAATTGTGCCAGCCATCATCGGGATAAAGATACGGATGAAGCCGCTGATCAAAGTAGTGCGGTTCATGCCGGTAATGCTTCCTGCCACCAGAACGGAAATATACAGATAGAGGAAATTCGACGTCTTCATAAGCGTATTTACCGATTCGGTAACTGAAGGGTCAAGCACATTCCAGAACACCAGGAACGACGGGATCATCAGCGAAAGGATTGCCGGACCGCCGATATTTTTTAGAATCGGAAGCTTGAACCCCAGATCGCTGAGCAGCACCCCCAACACAATGATCACCGCAAATCCGCCGATCATATCATTAGGCAGTTCACCCAGCACAGACGCTGCAAATATGATGACGGCAAACACCACATACAGCGGAAGCGGAATGACACCTACCTTTAATTGCAGGACCCGATGTGCAAAGCTTGGGTTTCTCTGCTGCTGCTGGACATACTGCTCATCAGGTACTGAAACCGGCGGTTGAATTGCTTTTTGCATGTTATCCTTCCCTCCTTAACTCTTTTACAAGCTCATCATAGCTGTTTTGTAAGCGCTTTTGTTTTTGTGTAAATAATGAAGGGGTTTTGTAAATTATTAAAGTAAGCGTTATCATTATA
>RCUU01000343.1_pt1 | contig 26826 bp, 17 predicted proteins | sample 2166211 | NCBI WGS metagenome assembly RCUU01 (sample SAMN09932620, study PRJNA488358) | compost metagenome | feature: garden; material: soil; isolation source: compost soil in phenylacetic acid-enriched culture | place: Germany: Experimental Botanical Garden Goettingen | collected 2016-01-27
GCCATAATGGCTGATGCTACCGCCTCCTCCGTAATTGGGAACGGCATGGAATGAATGGATTCCTCGGCAATACAAGCTTTTTTAGCAACCTCTAGAAGTTCTTCGTAAGTGACTTGCTCCACTCCAATATCCGCTAAACACACCGGAAGCCCAATCGACAGACAGAAGTCTAATACTTCTCTTAATTCGGTACGATCAGCATTCTCAAGCACTAATTGAGCAATTGTACTAAAGGCTACCTTCTCACCATGATAATAATGATGCGTGCCTTCCAAAGCTGTTAAACCATTATGAATGGCATGAATCGCTGCCAAACCTCCGCTTTCGAAGCCTAGTCCTGATAACAGAATATTCGTTTCAATAATATTCTCCAAGGCAGGTGTTACGATATTCAGATCGCAGGCCTGTTTCGCTTTAAACCCATTTTCAAGCAAAGTGTCATAGCACAGTCTGGCGAGACCTAACGCTGTTATTGTTCCCTTAGCTTCCCCACAAACCCCTTCACGAACTCCGCAAGGTAAACCCGCATTAACGTTGGAATAAGAATTAGCTGTAGCTCTTGCTTCGAAATACGTGGAGAGTGCATCCCCCATCCCTGCAACGAGGAATCTTGTCGGTGCTTTGGCAATTACTGTTGTGTCGATCATAACTACACTCGGACTTTGCTTGAAGTATGCATAATCATCAAATTCCCCTTCTGGGGTATAGAGGACCGCGGAGTGGCTTGTTGGTGCATCAGTCGCTGCTATCGTTGGAACGATAATCAATGCTTCTCCTTCTGCTACGCATTTTGCCGTATCAATCGCCTTACCTCCACCCAAACCAATCGTACATGCACATTGATGTTCCTTAGCCAGAGCCTGTAATCTTGCGACTTCTTGTCTTGAGCATTCCCCATGGAAGCCACTTTCAACAAGCGTTATATTAAATTTCTGTTTAGTTGACTCCAATTTATCTTTCACACGTGTAACATCATCTGGATGTGCAATGAGCAGTGCGGAATCACCGAATGTTTTTACAAAATAGCCTAAATTCAAAAGTTCATTCTCACCTTGCACATATTTCGTCGGACTGATAAACGCTCTTCTCATTTTCATTCCTCCTAGGTTGTATATAGTTATTATTATAGATTGCTCTATTTCGGTATGCATGAAACAATAAGATCAGAATAAAGCGTTTTCTTATCGAGTTTTTTTGTCTTCTTATTAAGGAATCGTATTATCTTGTCCTTTTGCACAAAAATTCGCTATAATGTTCATTATGTTTCTATAACTTTCCTAGGAGAATATCGTGATGTCCAAATCTCGATTTAATTTAGAAGAAATTATTGATTTGAAGAAATGGGAGAAACTACAGGACTCTTTGTCACTCGTGACTAAAATGGCGATTCTTACCGTAGATTATAAAGGCGTTCCCGTGACTAAGCACAGCTTCTGTCAGCCTTTCTGCCAAGGCGTGCGCCAAGATTCTAAACTCTCTCCGTATTGTCAAAAATGTGATGCTCGTGCCGGTATTGAAGCTGTACGCCAGAACAAGCCTTATATTTATTTATGTCATTTCAACATTATTGATATTGCCATTCCAATTATTATTGACGATCAATATCTGGGTGCAATTATGGCCGGACAGCTCAAGCTTCGTGAACCTGACGTGTCACATCTGGAGCAGATTGTATCTAGACCCCCTAATGTTGAGTCGAACCTGAAGTTTCAAACACTCAAAGAGGATTACGAGGCACTTCCCGTCTTATCCTACGATGAAGTAACGAAGTGTGTGGATCTACTACTGCAGTTAAGTACCTACATCGTGGAAGAAGCCATTCACAAGCGTACTACCGTCGATTTGTACAAAAGAGTGCTGACCACAGATATGGATACATCTGCTTCAGCAGAAACTGTTGAAGAGACAGACCTGGCCTATCGCAAAATCCAGTCTCTACAGCAAGAGTTGTCAGGGGCGCTCATTGAGACCAAATTGAAAAATGGAGCTCAAAAGCTCGTCTCTTCAAATGCAGTACTTCAGCCTGCGTTCGATTACATCTATGCGCACAAAAATGAAAATTTCAGCCTAAAAGAAATGGCCAAGCTTTGTCATATCAGCCCCAGTTATTTCAGCCGCATCTTCACTAAAGAAACAGGCGAGAATTTCTCCCTCTTCGTTGCCAGACTCAAGATTGAATGGGCCAAACAATTGCTGGAGTCCACCGACGCACCCATTCATCAAGTAAGCGATGATTTAGGATTCTGTGATACAGGCTATTTTATTAAAATATTCAAAAGGTTCGAAAACTTCACACCCGCTGTATACCGGAATATGAATAAGGGGTAATCTGCAAAAGAAACCCTCCGTTAGTATTAACGAAGGGTTATCTCTTATTCCCACCAGTGTTTCATTTCACTAAAACCAACATCCCATACCTTCACATTCCCTTTTAGGATAATGGTTAATTCGTTTACGGTAATTAACGATATATTCATAAGTTCAATATCCAGACTATATTGTTTAATCGTATGAAGAATTACGTTATCATCCGCTACAATAATTAGTTCACTGCTAGAATCATCTTTGACAGGGAAAGCAAAGTTGAGATGCAATACTATTTCTTTTTTATCACCCAAAATGTATTTATATTGATTAATTTCCTCCCCTTTACTGCTGTACAAGTTCATTTTCGGGATAATTGTCTTACCTGCGATTGTTAAACTTGGGAGATCTTGCGTCATGGGCATATTTCCAGTAAGTTCTTTCACCTCTTGTAGCCCGTGGATAACCCCTTCCCTTTTCTCCAGAGTAAAATCAATGATCTCAGAGATCCCCATGATTCCAATCAATAGAACAACAACAGTTAAAGCCGATTTAATAAGTGATTTCCAAGTGATTGTTGAAATAAATCCTATCTTATAGGCGCAATATCCGATGGTAGCACCTAATGTATTAGATATGATATCACTTACATCAAATGTACCTAAAAAGCTTAAAGATTGAAGAGTTTCCAGTACGAAAATGCTCATGATAAACATGAGGATAAACTTTTTAAAAGATGTAGGATACAATAATGGAATTAATATCCCAAATGGGATAAAAGCAACGACATTCCCCAAATTATAAATCCACGAAAAGGACAGATCAGAAAGGTTTGGAAAAAGCAGCGGTACACTTTCTGGAATCCACATAAACGTATACCCATAATCACTGTATTCATGCTCTATTCTGTTGAAAGCAAAAAACAAAAAATATAAAATCAAAAGCGTGTACAAAATAGTTCCTATACTAAGGATTTTCCGTAATTTCATTCCCATACTGTCTCCACAATTCCCTCCATTTTGTCAATGGACTTAGTATATCTCTCCAAAGTGACTATTCAGTGACACTATAAGTGACGATATAGTCACTCAAGACTTATCATTGTTGGCATAAAAAATACACCCCCTGGAACTACAACGGAATTCACCCTGAGGTTTATTCCAATGTTTATTCTAAGAGGTGCTCTTATTTAGTTATTTTGCTCAAGAAATTGATAAACGGCCATCATTTCTTGTTTATTTAACTCACGAATACGATTGAAAATTGGAATATCTGCTACAGCAGCAATATTTGTGCCTTCAGTCACGACATCACTGACATTACCTGTTAGCCAGGTCTGCACATCAATGCCTTCAACCGTTTCCTTCCGGCCTTCATCATTAATGCCACTTGCATAACAACGAACACATGGAATCGTTAGCTTATAAACACCATCATGAAGTCCATCTTCTGATATGACTTTCTTTCCTTTGCAAAATGGACAGGGATGACTAGCTTTTATCTTATTAATCAAAGTGACCAGTTTTTTGTAACCAAACGCTTCATAGACATAGGTCAGTTTTTTATATTTTCCATTCGTGAAATACTTATCGATGATGTTTTCTCTGGTTTCGTTGATATGATCAAAATCACAAATCGTAATCCGATTATTGACGCTAATGGATTCAATACTGCCGCTAATATTCCCCCAGAATGGCAAAGCATTTTGTAACACCATTTCATAGTGCGCAAAGCTCGCCAACTCTAGTTCAAGCATTTTTAGAGCGACTTGTGTTTCCCTTGGCAATAGAGAAACATCCTCTGTCAGAACCATATCGCCGCCGACAATAGCCTTCATTTTTTCGAGCACCTGTAATTCGCCAACCGTTCCAATCACTTGATCCAGAGGCATCCCGATAATCTCACGAATATCCGTGTCGCCAAACTTGAGCTTTTTATGATGATTCAGTACGGTTCCTTTGCAGATTGGACAGGTAATCATTATTTTGGACTGCTTGATATGCTCTTTAATGATCGCCTTCGATATCACCATGTAGTTCCCAATGATGTAATTAAAGCCTTCCCAAGTTCTTGTTGCCTTGCTCGCTTTATCATAAAATGACTTTTCCCAATACCCGTACCAAAACGTATGCTTCTCTGCATCCGTCATCTCATTATAACTCTTGCTGATATCTTGTCCGAGCTCATTCTTGATCTCTTCAAAGATGAATTTTATTTTGGGCAATTGATAGAATTTTAGAATATCCATTGCATCTGGATGCAATAAGCCATCCCAGAATGGTACATTTTTGTCCTGAAGCACAACATCAAAATCAAATTTTTCAATGACTCGACGTCCCTTGCAGCACGGACAATGATTATCTTGATAATAGAAATCGAAGCTGCTCGTATCTTTATTGGTTGGATGCGCTGTTATAATATGGTTGATCAAGCCACCAATTTCATAAAGAAAAGTATATTGACTATATAAGTGTCTTTCCAGATCAATGGCGATGACTGGTGCAATGGTATCTGATTCGTATTCACCATAAATCAAACGTGCCATGGAGGATAAGCTTTTTAAGATGCCACCTTTATAGATGTTTTCAGCTTTTTTAAAATAGGCAATCTGATCTTCTTTTAAATAGTTAATACCATTCTGTTGACGTAGTGTTGAAGAAATTTGCAGTGGTGCTTCATGATCTTCACGGTTAAGTTGATAATACGCTTCATGGCTGACAACTTCGAGATGCTCCACAGGTTCGAGCTGCCTTTTACCAAAATCAACGATAAAATCGGAGTTTTCTAACATATACGAGTTATGTTCAATCATCATAATAGAGACAGATTCATCCTGAAGAATGACTCTGATACTGTCAATGAATTGATTTAGAATATTTTGTGATAACCCTTTGGAAGGCTCGTCAAAAATAAAAAGCGTATTTGGGTTTCTAGAACCCGCAAATAGCTCGGAAACTAAATGGACACATTGAAACTCACCTGTTGATAATGATTGTGTTTTTCTTTCCAACGTTAAATAACCAAGTCCAAGCTTGATCAATAAGCTTAAGCGTTTATGAGCGATGTCTTCATTTGGGAGTTCTTCAATAATATCTTCTATGGAGCGCTGAAAAATATCATCAATCTCTTCGCTATATTTGGTGAGCTTTCTTTTAATATCTAGAAAAGTCGCAACTGTCGATCGGCTGGTTATTGATTGGTTTCGATCTTGCCCTACGATCACCAGTTTATCTTTGGGATAGCGCTTCAGGAAATCTTTGGACATACATTCATTGACAAGTGTGGATTTACCGCAACCAGATTCACCTGTGAAAGTTACAAGTCTATTGCGGGAGATTTTAATTTCGGCCATTTGAATATTGCGGCAGTAAAGATCATGAAAATGATAGTATTCTGTTGGTGCTGCCCCATTTATTTCTCCATTGATCGGGTTTGGACGTGGGGATTCTTCCACAATTTTTCCGCCGTATTTGCCACTACCTGGTCCGAAGAACAATTGCTCGTCCGTTATGTCTAATACCGTATCTGAATGATCAATGAGCCAGATTTGATTCTTAAATCCAAGTTGTTTAATCTGTTCTAATATTTTCAAAAGGGTTTGGTGATCAAGACCCACGGAGATTTCATCAATAATAATTACTGTGTTTTCACTGGTTGCCATGAATTCTGCCAAGTAAAGTCGTGTTAACTCTCCTCCTGACAATGTGCCCATAATACGATTTAATGTTAAATATCCAATATTCATATGGATTATGTTTTTTAGAATGTTAAGTTTGCCTTCACTAATATTCAGCATTTCTGCCAAAGAAAAAATAGTTTCAATACTTAAGTCATTGATATCGGAAATACTCATGTCTTGATCCAATAACTTCATTTTATATTGCTCAGTTTCGTGATTATAACGTTTCCCCTTACACTTTTTACATTCAACATTTTTAGTAGTTCCGCGTCCTTTACAATCCGGACACCAACCTAATTCATTATTAAATGAAAAAACCTCAGGAGATAGGTTGAATTGTTCAGCAAGCGTAACACGGATCTCTGTAAACACACCCGTATGTGTACCAATGGTTGATCGAGGATTGGAAGAAATAGATGATCTCCCTAGGAAAAGTACAAGTGGCATATCTTCCATCTGAATAGCACTAAAGTTAGTTTCCATAATGTTAGGGAATAAATACTGATATTCTGCCTTTGGCAATAAAGAAACGAGACGCTTCTTGGATTCTTCGCCGATGGTTTGACAAAAAGTTGTTTTACCAGATCCGGACAAACCAGCAATCCCTAAGGATTGCTCTACGGGTAGTACCGCATCTAATTTATTAATATTGTTCGCAATTAATCGGTTTATTTTCATAGTGATTTCATCTCATCTCCATTCTCTTCAATTAGTATTGCCATGATTTATTCCATTAAAAAGGGCACTTTCCGTGTTTCAGAAAAGCGCCCTATTCTTGAACCAAACCGATGAATATAAATCATTAGCGATTTTTTACAATTCTGCTAATACCTTTTCAAGCTGACTGCCCATATTCGTCCAGGCATATTTAGCTCCCTCGATTGCACCTTGGCGTGCTTTGGTTTCCTCACTAAATCCAGATTGACCAAGATGCAAATGAACCTTACCATCTGACTCTTTGCTCAAAGTCCAAGTCACTGTAGTGCCTTCTCCGGCACTCTGCCAAGTATAAGATAATGTATGTGGCTCGTCTACTACGAGAACCTCGCAATCAACAATGCCATCCCACCATTCATTAGGTTCTGCACGAAATTGAAATTTATGTCCTACGACTGGTTTAAAGTCATTGCTCCAAATCCATTTCGCCAGTGTATCAGAATCCGTTAAGGCGTTCCATACCTTCTCGATTGAACTTGTAAATTGAAAATCTAAGGAAACATCTGGTTTCATAGTTCTTCCTCCAATAAAAGTTTTAGTTTATCAATTCTTTCTTTCCAGAAACCTTCATAAAAGGATACCCAATCTCGAATTTCTTTCAGTGGATTGGCATTCAACCTATATCTCGTTTCTCTCCCAACCTTTCGAGCAATTACAAGATCAGCCTCTTTAAGAATAGACAAGTGCTTAGAAACTGCAGTACGACCTATGTCAAAATGAACCGTGATTTCATGTAGGGGTAATTCATCAACATCAGCCAGGATTTGAAGTAGTTTTCGCCTAGTCGGATCTGCAACAGCGTCATAAACATCCCTCACTTGACTACTATCGTTCAAAACCACCCCCACCTTTTCCGTAATATTACCTGTAGTGTCACCGATTATACTTCATCATCACCCAATAGGACACTATTTGGTGTCGCTTTGATTATAAGACACCAATTGGTGTCATGTCAAGATATTTGAAATTTTATTATCTGATCTTTTAATGGAATAAGGAATAAAGAATAAAGATTTGATTCTCGAAGAAGGTCTAGCTCTAATACTATGTAACAATTCTTCTATTGCATTGGTAAAAAAGATGATAGTTCATCGAACTATTTACTAATTTACGATAGCATAGTAAAAAGGAGGACTAAACGCCCTCCTATTGCTCGTTCTTATTCCAGGATAATTGTGTTCCGGTAATTCTCTAACTCCGAATTCTTTTACTCAATAAAGCGGCAACACTTCTTGCTTAAGCCCTGAAAAGAGATCCCCAGATTGATCAAAGAAGCTGTCAGGCAACTGATAATATGCATCTCCCATTGATACGACTTTTAATTCGGGAATGATATACATGGCCACATAGGTTCCATCCTTGAGGTTGAACTTGAGTTGATAAGATTTTCCTTGGGACTGCGCCTCTGCAATAGCCTCGTATTCCTTATTGCTTAAATCAGCATTTTTCGCGATGTACAGCCCCTCTATGAAAGACTCCACGGAAACATGCTCCGTCATTTTTTTCAATACGTCATTTCCCACATGGTTAAGAACATGGACATCTTCGACATGCTTCTTTAGGTTAGACATATCCAGATATTCCTTTGCAGTCATCCTAACATCGTCTACCTTCGCCACGACTTCAGCTATATAAAATTGTTCTTCATACTTAACCGCAATGCGGAAATGGGATGGATATGTCGGGATTTCGTATAGCTCTCCGCCCACAGCGAATGTTGAGGAATAATCCTTTTCTACATATTTATCCCCATCGTTCTTCTCGATCTCTTGGTTGATATCATAATCTAAGGTTCCAAGTGATTTCTCAGGCTTCATTCCTGTGAACTTAAACTGAGCACCATCGCTTACGAATGCATAACGAAATCCGTTGTAATTTAAAATTTTTCGAACGCCGTTGGGCGCTGAGACTGGCGTTTGCTGCGATATTTGTGGTGAATTAGTCATTGATGGCTTCAAAGGAGAGCTGTAAATTGCCACTCCTAACACCAGTGCAGCGCAAGCAGCCAATGTTCCCCACTTCGCAAATGATTTCTTATGCGTCCGCCTTGCTGTGTTAGCCTTTTCTACCAGGCTGCCGTCTACATAACCAATCGTCTTAAATAGATCTTTATTATTCATAGGATATAGCCCTCTTTCTTAAGGTATATTTGGAGTTTTTTTCGTGTTCTGAAAAGGACTGATTTGGTTTTACTTTCACTTATTGCAAATCGAGCTGCGATATCTGCCAGAGAATCGGAGTACCAGTAACGTCTCAGAAAAATATTCCGATGATCTTCATTAATTTTCAGCAGGAAATTGCTTATGGATTCGGCCATTTGTTCTTCCTCATATTGACTTTCGACATTATCTGGGGAGGATAAGCAATCATTTAATTCATCAAGAATCGTATCGAATTTTTTATTTCGCTTTTTGGCCATGTAATAATCGTATTTATTTAACGCGATGTTTCGCGTAATCCTCCCCAGAAAAGATGATAGCTTAGCAGGGGTTTTCGGCGGTATCGCTTCCCACGCGCCCAGAAAGGTATCGTTCACGCATTCTTCCGAGTCTTCTACATTAGATAAAATGTTATGAGCGATCTTAATACAATAACTCCTATATTTTCGGGAGGTTTCTTCTATTGCTGATTCATTGCGCGCAAAGTACAATTGTATGATTTCACTATCTTCCACTCCATCACTTCCGTTCAGTTTATTAAGGCCTCACTTATAAAGTAAGAAAAGAAGGGTTTAGGTTGCAAAAAAGTTTTTTTCATAGAATTAAAGAAAGTATAAGTTTCACACAATTCTTTGTGTCTTAAATTTCTCGCTTAAACGCTTACCGTCCTTATAAGGACGCCGAAGGCGTTTATACTTATGTAAATAAAGCGGGAAAACACCTTATATCTTTATAAGCTTCGACATTCAATGCCAAGAATATGACGTGTGATCTTATCATTTTGATTCCTGAGTCGTCTTCATCAGACAATGTGCCTATGAAAAAAAGCCGGCGTACCCTTTAATGGGCAACGCCGGCCAATATATTAATAATAGAATCAATAAATGAATCGCAGCACCTTTCTATATGGCATTACTGCCTCGATAAGGCAATCGGTCTTCTGTGTGAAGTGACCATTGAACTCCGTCAACATATAGAGCATCCACAGCCTCATGATAGAAGCATAAATGCCCCGCGATTTCGTGAACTTCTAGCAGTAGACAAAAAAATTAAATTTTCACATAGTTACGTAGGTGTTTTGCTGTATATGATTTTGCTACATTTAGTAAGTCAGCAGGATATCCTTGAAAAATGACATTTCCTCCTAAAGATCCACCGCCTAAACCCATATCAATGATCCATTGTGCTTGGCTAATAATTGATAGGTTGTGCTCTAGTACAATCAAGGTTCTATCTTTGTATAATAATTTGTTAAATAGTGCAATTAGATTATCGATATCAGCTTCGTGAAGACCTGTGCTTGGTTCATCCAGGATCAATAATTTGCTAGTATTTTGATTTATTGTCTTTGCAATTTTTAACCGTTGTAGCTCGCCACCTGAGAAAGTATCTAAACTTTGTCCTAATTTAATGTAGCTGAGATTTACGTCTATAAGATCGTTAATAACTTGTTTTAATTGATTATCTTTAAATAACTCTTTTGCTTCGCCAACGGTTAATTGAAGAACATCGTATATAGTCATTCTCCGCCATTTAACTGATAGAGCTTCATCATTATATCTTTTTCCATTACACTTTTCGCAAGTTTGCTGAATGTCTCCCATATAGGCTAAATCTAATTTAATATATCCTTTCCCTTTACATACTGAACAGGCTCCCGTTCCATTAAAACTAAAGAGTGAGCTATTTTTGTGAGAGTGTTTAGCAAACACGTCTCTTATATTATCGAAAACCTTAAGATAGGTGAGAACATTTGACCGATTACTTCCACGTATAGAGCTTTGATCAAGAATTTTAGCATCCGGATATTTTTCTGTGAAAAGATAGCGAATCAAAGTACTCTTTCCAGATCCAGCAACGCCAGTTACAACTGTTAACCCATTCTTTGGTATTTTTACGGATGCATTTGTAATGTTGTGGAGACTAACATTATCTAATGTGTAATAGGAATTAAAGGTTTGCTTTTCTTTATTTATTGAATGAGTTTCAGATAGTGCTTTTCCAGTAATTGTGTCAGATTGAAGTAATTCTCCAAATGATCCTTCGAATGTGATTTTCCCGCCTTTAGCCCCTGCAGTTTCACCTACATTGATAATATGATCGGCAATTTTGATAATGTCTGGATCATGGTCTACTAAGACAATCGTATTTCCTTTATTCTTCAAACCTTTGATAATTTCTTTTATTCCAGAAATGTCCTCTGGATGAAGTCCTACACTTGGCTCATCAAAAATATATAATATATCGGAAAGAGCACTATTTAAGTGTTTCGTCATCTTTATTCGCTGAGATTCACCACCAGAGAGTGTATTCGTTGATCGATTGAGAGTTAAATAATTTAGCCCAACAGTTTGTAAGCTTTCCAGCTTCTTTCTCAAATCAACTAAGATGACCTCTATGATTGAGTTATCAATTGATTCAATGAATGCCAATAGTTCGGAAATAGGCATGGTGACACAATCAGCAATGGACTTTCCTTTGATTTTTGCTAATTTTACAGTTTCATTAACTCTTGTTCCATGGCATTTAGAGCAAATTTGTACTACAAGGATATTTTCTAACTCCGAAGTATACTTAGCATCCTCTTTTTCTACAAAGCTCTTTGTTATTCTTGGGATAACCCCGATATAAGTCGAAGTTTTTGGCCATTTACTCGTTGGATTATGTGGTGTGCTACCCGTGTCATACAAAAGTAGATTTAATTCCTTTTGCGTGTAGTCGGATATCTTTTTATCATTATCAAAATTTCCTGTCTCAGTATATCTGGTAAGTCTCCATCCTCCTGGTTGAAAGGTTGGGAAGTTTATCGCCCCTTCATTTAGCGATTTATCAAAATCGATTAGTCGCTTTATATTGATTTGTTTTGTTTCTCCTAAACCATTGCATATTGGACACATTCCTTGAGGATTATTAAAAGAGTAGACCATTGAATATCCGATAAATGGCTCGGCAATCCTTGAAAACAATAACCTGAGACTAGTATAAATATCAGTGATTGTACCTACAGTAGACCGAGCATTACCGCCAATTTTCCTCTGATCAATAACTATAGAGACTGGTAAATTACTAATCTCGTCTACAATTGGCAGATTATAGTGAGGTAGCAGCTGCTGAATGTAACTAGAATATGTTTCGTTTAGGAGTCGTTGTGATTCTGCGGCCAAAGTATCAAAAGCGAGAGAAGATTTACCCGATCCTGACACCAGTTATAACAGTGATCTTATGCTTAGGAATATTGATGGATACATTTTTAAGATTGTTCGTCCTAGCTCCTTTTATAGAAATGAAATCATTCATGAACTCTCATCCTATCTGATCTGAGGGCATTGGATAGTTTGTTTACTAGTTTTGCAAATTGCGTCTGCTCTTCTTCTGTAAATAGCTTACTAGCAACTGCCGAAAGTTGATTATGTCCTATCTCAATACCTTTCAATAGTTCGTGTCCATCATCGGTTAATAATGTTAGTAATTCTCTTCCATCTTTATCACTCGGTTTCTGCGCAATATAGCCCATCAGTTTGAGTACCTTTAGAGCTTTCGATAATTTTGTCCGACTAATTCCTAAAGTAGTACTCATTTCAGAGGGAAGCTGCCATTTTTGTTGAGATAATAGATGTAAAATGTCATATTGAAGCCAACTGATTTCTTTCGGATTTACTCTATTTCTTTCCGCTACCAACTCACATTGTAAATCTCTCAGTACATCATCTATCGAATTCATAAGTTTCACCACGGAAATAATTTCTATTTAGAAATTATATAATGGTAGTACTAATATCACAAGACCTAATTCAAAGAACTGTCCAGAGTATCCACTTTCTGAACATGCTGAACTTTCCGGATTCCCTAAATCGTATTTTCTTTAAAGCCACATCTCGATACCTTTATGATCATTGCAACTTCAACGTATGAGCCCAAAAAATGAGCAGGCTGCGGTAGCCTGCTCAACAATGCGTGTTATTCCACTAGCGGTTTCCCGTTAGAATTCCTGTAAACTGAATAATTCGGAGTTTGAACAAAAAAGAGCGCCTCTGTATCATGGGAGTTAGCACTTCTGCTAACCCTCAGATATCTACAGAGCTCTCTTATAGTTTGCTTATGTTTAAGCTCTTCGATGACGACTTATCTCTCTTTCAACCCTCCCGATTCAGGATTTGTAACCACTTTTTTAGGACATCTACCTCCAACTGCAAACGACGCAGTTCTCGTTCTTGCGCAGTCTCAGTTCTTTGAGGATCTCCACGTCTATCCTCAAAGGCATCTTGTCCTTTGACTCGATACTTCCTCACCCAGACTCTAACCCTATTCTTATCATGTATCTCTAAGTGTTCTGTAATCTTGCGATAGCACCATCCATCTTCGATAATAAGCCGAACGGCCTCCGCCTTTAGTGACTCAGGATAATGTTTAAACTTCTGACCTTTCATTGCTGGCATAAAAATGCACCCCCTAGAATTACATCGGAATTTACCCAAGGGTTTTTCCAATGTCTATTCTAAGGGGTGCACTTCACCGGCTGTCTCTATTGTTTTTTATCTCGTGTCCTGTTCCGTGCTTATAAATCAAATCTTCTGCATCTTCGGTTTAGATCTGTTCTTTACTGCACCAGCTGTGCGTGGCGAAACAATGAGGGGTTCTTCGGTGTCGTGCCGACTCCCGATCCCCACTGCAAGAAACCATCGCGGGAATCGCCACTGGATCCCCGGTCATCGTCATTCACCAGGAACGACATTCCAATGGTCTGCATCGGCGGCCCGTTAAACCCTAGCGAGGTCCACGGGACAGAGATAACGTAGTGCATGGTACTGCCATCTTGAACAATGTTCGCTTGAGCGCCAGGGGTTGGTCCCGACTGTTGGCCGGCCGGCGCCGCGAAGGTGTAAACCGACGGTCCGCTGTCGAGAAGTGCAGCTCCGATTTCAACAGTCTGTCCTCCAGCGTGTCCTGGCACTCGGTCATAGGTACTGAACTGGATCGAATCGGTCTGCCACAGTGTGCTTGGCGTGCGCGCGCCGAAATGTTTATCGTCTGTGACCATGGCGTCAATTACAAGCACGTCGCTGTTGTAGTTGATGCGCAGTTGCCCACTGAGATCGCTGTTGCCGCTTCGTGACCCGGAAATCGATACCCATGTCGCTTGCGTCGCCAAGTCGATTGCGGGCAACGATTGGTGGTCTATGGGCTCGATGGGAGCGTAGGAAATCGATCCGGATAAAGTGTCCGAACCGTTCTCGCTATCGACGTTCACGCTATACCTCAGGGAATCGAACAACGGAATGTCGGAGAGCGGGACGCGCATCGATGCGGTTCCATTCGCAGAGACATTGGCCACATCCGACACCTCCCCAGATGCCGGCCCAACTTGGTAGGTAACTTGGGTCGCCGTGAAGGCGCTGGTTCGATTATTCTTCAGATCGATGTCGAGAAAATAGCTTCGGGACGTCGCATCTGAGGTGATTGTTGGCTGGACGCTGATCTCGAACGGCTTGACGACATTTGTCGTTACCCTCAAGCCGGCAACAAGACTCGGCTCGTGCTTATTGTTGCCCCCTTTCCCCGGCTTCGTTTTCATTACATCTACGGCTATAGTTCGCTGGCCAAGGAGCATGGTTGCAGGAACGTTGATAGTGGCGCTCGTTACCTTTCCTGGGGAAGTTCGAAGCTTTATAGGCTGTGCCCCGTTCGCAATGATCGTCAACTCATTGGGAAGATCCGTCTTGCGGTCCGAGCGATCTGCAGTCACCGTTACAAGAACCGCCTCTCCTTTGATCGACTGGTCGGCAACTTTCATCGTGATCGCTGACTGCGCTAAGCCCAAGCTGTCAACATTGCCGGTGACGTAGATCGGGCTGCCGTTGAGCGTCAGAATGACCGCGCCGTCTGTCGGATTCACCGTCTGAGCCGAGCCATATTCATCAGTGACGATCAGTGGCTGGGTAGTATGCAAAACAATGTCCTCGGAGCCCGTGGACCACATCACCCGAGTCGTCGAGCCTCCTCCTGTGTACGGATACGAGTAGGCGGTAGCGGAGCCGAGGCTGTCGCGGGCACCAAGAGTCTTTCCGGTCACCGCGCGAATGAGCACAGCGTTTGCGACAGCTCCCGGTTTCGGAGCTACGCCGACTACGCCATCGACGGGTTGCCCGAACAGTCCAAAGTGATGTTCCCTATTATTGGGGTCCGTACCGTCATCCATAGCCGAGTACCAACTGAAGACATCCACGCCTGCTGCCTTTGCCAGCACCTGAGCACGCACCAGATTATCCGCTTGCTGGAGTTCCGTAGAGCCAGGGGCATACGTGGGCCAACCGTTCTCCGTAATCCACACGGGGACATGCCGATTTCCAGCCGCCTGCCTCACCTGCTGCACCAACGCAGGAAGCTTCGATACCAATAATGTGTGCTCGGGCGGGGTGTTTGCCCCATTGAGAGCGTAACCGTAGACATTCGTCGCGAACGTATCAATGTAGTTGATGCCGCCGGCAGCGAAAAAAGCATTATTCCAGTTATCGTCAATGGTGGATGGAATCGGGCCTATGACATTCGCTTCGGGGTTTCCTTCGTGAATGGGGCCGTACATAGCCTGAAGCATCTGTACATAGCAGGCTGCAGTAGTACCGCAAGCACCGTTGTTGAAGCCGGTGCCATTGAACTCATTGTAAATGTTGAAATCGCTGACCTTCCCTTTATAGTGCTCGGCGGCAGCTTTTCCGAACTGACCAAACGCGGCTAGGCCAGCCGAGGAGCTCGGAGTTTTCCCGTTGTCATAATTTGCATTGTTGTAGGCCAGAACACCCTGGGGAGTCATGCCGAGTTCAAGAGACTGTTGTGATTTGGCTTCAAAACCATACCCAGCCCAGTTGTACACGCCTGGCTGCTTTTCAATTAATGACCAGTTAATATCGCTGCGAATGTGGCCATAGCCGATTGTCGCCAGAGAATTCATGAGTCCGTCTTCAAGGGATTTGTAGTGACCAAAGTGTGTGTCGATCCCGAAGAAGGAATCAGGACTCAAGGCGCCGGCTGGCGTCGGGGTCACAATGCCAAACGTTGTGGTGCGCGTTACCGTCTGGCCATCAATCAGGCTTGAGAAAGTGAGGTTGTAGAATCCCGGACCGAGGTCCTGCACCGATAGCGAAGCATGTCCGTCGGCTCCTACGGGTACAGATCCCGTGCGAAGACTCACGCCCTGATCATCCGTAATTTCATATGAAACCAAGTCACCCACTGTGCCAAAATCCAGGTTTGCGGAATTGGTTGTGAAGAGCAGACTCGGGTTCATCACGGATAGCGCTGGGGTCGTTGCAAAAGTCACCTGGACTCGCGCGAAACAGATTTCCGGCATGACGCCATTGATACTGTGAACGCGCAGACGGAAATCTGCACCGTTTGTGCCATTTGCGAACCTAATTCCGTTCAGTTCAAAAATCTGATTCTTCCAAGTCTGACTGCCGCTTGTAGGCATCCAAGGGGTGGCCTGGTATGTGTTGTTTTGACCGTCATACTCGATGGCCATGGTTGTCGCCGCTGCGTCAAAGTAGTCAACAGACACGATTGCGTACGTCGCGCCATCAGGTTTCGCGGAGCTCCCTACATCAATATAGAGAAAGGGATTTAGCGGATCTTGTGACGTCGTCCAGCACGCCCTGCCGTTCCTGGTCGTCGCAGCGTGTGTCGGGTCTTTGTCTGCGTCACCAGGCCAAGCCTTGTTAACACCGCTGTATATTGGGGGTGAGCTCAAAATTACGTCGACCTGGGGCTGGGCAGCGACGGTATGGGGTGCTACCGCCCCAATAACACTGACTGACACAAGCAAGACAAGTACCAAACGGATCATCAACTTTTTCACGAACATGACGTTCACTCCCTTATCTTGAACTGGAATTCAATCACAAATGACTCTGTAAGCGTTATCAAAGATAATTAGAGTTTTTCCGTATTAATTTATCTTTTCCGCCCATGCAGAGCTTGCTGGCATTGGAATCCGTTCCACCTCTCCTTCTATAAATTGACCACGCAGCTGGAGAATGAACCGGATGTGGGAAGTTTGAACCTTCCTGACATTCTGTAGCCCCTGGAATACATAGAGCGCAGCAGCTGTTCCCGATGCTTCCCCGATGGCGCTTACCGAGGCCATGATCCGGTAGGAGCTGTGAGCTTCGTGGGTGCCGCTGATGCATCGGGAGCTGAGTAATAGATTGGTGCAGCCCTTGGGGATAAGCGAACGGTATGGAATATGGTAGTAGCCTGGCTCAGGGATGCTTTCAAGCCTACTGGCGCCTCCATCCGGACTATGAATATCCAAGGAATAAGCGCATGCTGCCACCATATCATCAAAGCGCCTGCTCTGCAGGCAGTCCTCTGCAGTCAGTTCGTATTCTCCGACAATTCGCCGACCCTCTCGGATACCCAGCTTAGGGGCGATGTATTCCAGCTGGGCATGATGGAAAGCGGGATGCTGCTTAATAGCCTCAAACAACTCCTGCGCCTGCCGAGTACCTTCTTCCATCCCTCTAATAACTGTTTCCGGCCGGGTGGGGTCTACATCCAGCACCGAAGTAGAGTTGAACAGCAGGGCTTTTTCATCTGGATAAGGAAAACAAGTAATGCTCTGCCGGGTGTTGCCGGTGAGGCCTGCCGTTTTCATGTCGAGGTAATAAGGCAACAGCTCCCTTCGCAACGAATGAATGGCTGACCACTGCCGAATATCCGGCTCCTTCAGCCGGGAGCAGTCTATACCGCTGACCTTGAAGGTGGCAGTGGCGGACTGCAGCTTACCGTCGCTTTCTCTGCCCAGTTTGTACTCCAATCCCGCCAACGCAGAAAGATTGCCGTCGGCAGTGGCGTCGAGGTATATCTTAGCGGTAACCGCAGTTGTTCGGCTGCCCTGAATATGTAGACGGACAATTCGTCCATTCTTCATATCAACTTGGAAGACCTTACAGTCAGTCCACAGCGTAAGGGTCGGTTCGGAAGCCATTAGCCTCTCATATGCAGCCTTCAACTCCTGCTCATCATAGGTAGGAACGAGCTTCTCATTGTAATGCGTGTATGAGGCGGGGAACAACTCACGGTGAATGCCGCTGGTAATCGGTTTTCCCCAGGAATCCCGGAAGTTGCATATTAAGGATACGCTCGAGAATACACCTGTTCCCCCCACTTCCCCGGCTTGTTCGATCAGTAGCACCCTCATCTGCAATCTTGCAGCAGCAAGCGCCGCGCTAATACCTCCGACACCCGCACCCGCGATGATAATATCAAAATCAAAAGACTCTTTGTTCATATCGTTTGACCTCCTAAATGCGTAGCTCCTCTCTCCTCTGCGGAAAAACGACCTACCAATACTCGTTGCGGAGCACCGCTATAAACGTTGCTGCCATTGCATGAAATCTCGCAATACCCGGGGCTCATGCTGACGTCAATGCTTTGTCCCCGGAATAGGAAGCCGGAAACGCGTACCGTACCTTCCTCCGGCGGGTTCGGACGTATCCACAGGCTGCCGTCCAATCCCGGTTCGATTCCCGCCATACCGAACAGTAGAGCTTCCATCCCCGATAACCCCGCCACCACATTGGCCCGTTTATGTGCAGGTACAGCTGGCCTGTCGCAATAATGCTCTTGCGGATAAAAAGGCAGATGCCTTCCCATCCACAGTAAGCGCTTCAGTACATTCCAAGCTGGCCCACTCTGGCCATTTTCCCATAAAGTCAAAGCCAGCATCGGCCCGTCTCCCGTGTATGATCCACTGCCGGACCAGTCCGGATCATTCTGTTCATAGTGAAGTTCATCCCTGGCGGATACACTGCTTACTCCGTAAGCGCCGAGGAATGCACCGTCTGTTACCTGTCTGAGCATTCCGGCCATCATGGTCTCAGTACAAGCGCCAAAGCGCAAAGCGTCATAATATTGGATCGAGTAGATTATTTCCTCGTGGCCTCCGGGATAGAGTGCCTTGAACCAGCCAGCCTCATCATCCCACAGATGCTCCCGGATTGACATTCGAATACGCTCCGCCTTTTCCCGCCACTCCTTAACCGGCTCATGGTCTGCTCCTAAATGCAATGCCAACTCCGCCAGACGGTCGTAGCTCCAGGCCCGCTCGGCATTAGGGCTGGCTACAATGTGCTCATAGCCCGCCCCGCGCATTTCCAGCAAATTATGCTGCAAACCGTAATCCAGCAAATCATTCCATTCGGTCAGGCGCTGGTCATCATACAGTGTTAGCAGTCTCATCGCCGGGAAAAGATCGCTCCCTTCCCCATGGAGCAAAATAGCGGACCAAGCAAAATGGATAAAGGACCACAGGCTATAGGAGTAAGGGACGTCCGCTCCTCTGCCGGTTGGGGCAAACCGAGAGTGGCGGTCAATTCCACTTGCCACCATCAGTCTGGCCAACTCCAGGCTTTTCTCCTTGCCAAGCAGAAGAACCATCGTTTTGGCTGCGTAGCCGCCAACATCCCACGGATAGCAGCATATGCCCGCCCCCTCCATACCAGATACCGCAGGAAACGGTGTCATGACGAACTCAGGGTTTTCCCATAAACATACGAGACCGCTAATAAGCGAACGTTTATAATAATCCTCCAGCCCAGGAATATCGGATTGCAAGTAAGGCAGACGTTTGCTGGCATCCTCCAATCGCTTCTCCCAACCTACTGTCGTCCGCTGCTCCAGCTCTGCCAGCGTCTCATCCGGACAATATGGAATTCCAGACTCGGTCATGATGATGGCAAGACGTACCTCCAGTTCTTCCCCGTCGGCCAGCTCCGCTTCCCAAACTCCTTCCCTCAGTAGAGTTACTCGGACCTGTTCATTCTCCCAAACACCGGACACTGCCAAGGTCAAGCTCTCAGATTCGCGTTCGCACAAGCCAAGCTCCAATTCCTGAGCAGGCGTTGCTGCCGCCTCTGGCCAGCCATAGTCCCACACGTCATAAGCTACATAAGCCGGGCTGCCCGGTGTTACTCGGGGACGCAACCTAACTGGCACCGGGCTGCCGCTGCGGTTGCGGATGGTTACCTTCAGAACAAATCCATGGGTGTTTAATAATGGAACCAGCTCACTGCAAACGCTTAAGGAAATCAGCCTTTCTCCGATAAAATGATGGTATGTGCCACGGCGGAAAATTCGATCGGGGCGCCAGCGCTCTTCGGCGTAAAGTACCCCGCAGTCTCCCTTGCCCAAGTTTCCTGTATCCTCAATATCGTGGTCGTTCACGATCATGTGAATCCCAGCATGCAGATCCTTAGCGGCAAAAGGGGGCGAGTAGCACCCCTTAACTCCCATTACCATATTTCGTTCTGGAGCTACGGTGCTATAACCGCTACATACCCAAATATGCTCCTTAGGCGCAAGACAAGCCCGCAGATCAAATGCAAAGTCCTCTAGCAAATAACTCATGACACACCTCATTTTCTTTAAATAGCCACATTATTTCTTAGCCTGCTTCGCATACAGCTCCGTATAATCCTTGATCATCTGGTCCCCGCCCTGAGAGCGCCACTTCTCCACTTCTTTATTGAAGCCATCTTCATCAAGAGTTCCCATAATAAATTTGACACGGGCGTCGGTTATGATCTTGTTCAGCTCCGTTCCCTTTTCCACAGCGGTCTGAGAGATCAGGGGCTCCACCGGATTGGATACGGCAATGGCCTCGTTGTCTTTCATCATGGTACGGAATTTATTATCCGTCTCCCCCTTCCCTTTCCAGATCATCAGCGCACCATCATAGGTAGGCAGTTGCTTTAGTGGAGATACCTCGTTGGCATACGCTGTTTGGTCAGTGATTTTCGGTTCTCCGTCCTCTCCTTTGGTGTAATGAACCCCCTCGATCCCCCACGTCCAGGTATACAACATTTGGTCATCGACGATTTTGTCAAAGAAACCAAGAAGCTGCTTCAGCTCCGCCTCCGACTTGACTGTAGCCTTTGGGAACACGAACATTCCATTATATCCAGTGGTCGCAAATACCTGTTCCCCCTTTGGTCCTTGAATTCTGCTGACAATATCAATTTTGGCGTCAGGATTGGCCTTCTTCAGCTCGTTTCCTCCTGTGATCACGAAGTCAAGGGTGGTGAACAGCATCCCGGCCTTACCTTGGAAGAATTGCTCTTGCTGTTTGTTGACTTTGGTAGCCGCAAAATCCTGATTAATCAGCTTTTCCTCATACAGCTTCCTATAGAACTTCATGGCTTCCATATTTTCTTTAGTCATAGACTCGGGAACTGCTTTGCCATCCTGAATATCCCATTGGTTGGGCGCTCCGAAGAAGGACGCGATGGTCTGGAATCCAAGGAGACCTGTGGACCCTGCGCCGCCGGAATCCTCGGCTTCCACCAGCCCGAATGTATCGTTTTTGCCATTTTTGTCCGGATCGTCTAGAGCAAATGCGCGGATAACATTATAGAGATCATCGATGGTCTTGGGTTGCTGCAAGCCTAGATTATCTAACCAATCCTGCCTGAAGGTTATTCCCTGGCGGGCCAGAGCTCTGGCACGGTACAAACCGTAAACCTTGCCATCTACCGATATATTCTTCAGTACCTGTTCATTGGTGTTGTACTTGCTCAGATTAGGATAGTCCTTGATATAAGGTCCGATCTCCCAGAACATACCCGACCGCTCCGCATTGATGATAGATGAGGACTTGGTATCCCCAATCATCAGTACCTGGGGTAGATCATTGGAGGCGATAGAGACGTTGATCTTTTCATTGTAAGCAGACGCCGGAACCCAAGTGACATTGATTTTGGTATTCGTATACTCTTCGATTTGCTTGATAATCGGATTGTCGGCTTTGGGCGGCTCAGTCGAGGAATACTGGTTCATCATTGTAAATGAAAACTGTCCACCTGCCTGCGGGCTCTTCCCTTCCTGATTGCTTCCGCACGCCGACAAACTTGCGGCTGTCAGAATGACTAAGAGACCTGTCAGGAACATTTTGTAGCTTACCTGTTTCATGTCTTACTCCCCCTCATTATATTGAAGATATTGTATTAAAAGATGAATAGGGTCATCCTTTAACCGAACCTAGCAGCACTCCTTTGGCAAAGTGCTTTTGCAAAAATGGATAAATTGACAGAATCGGGACGGTGGAGAACACAATAACCGCCATATTGATAATCTTGGACGGCGGCGGAGGCGCCTCGCTCATATCAGACAACCCCTTCTCCGAGAGAATCACAATCTGTCTTAGCAGGACCTGGATCGGCCATTTATTCGAATCGTTGATATACAAAATAGCGCTCAGAAAGGTATTCCAATGAGTTACTGCGTAAAACAGTGAAAAGGTTGCCAGCGCAGGCAGAGATAGTGGGATGACTATACGGAATAAAATCCCAAGGTCATTGCAACCGTCAATCTTGGCCGATTCCTCCAGGCCGTCAGGCAACTGCTGGAAGAAATTTTTGATGATGATCATATTAAAAGCACTGATCGCGCTGGGAAGAATAAGCGCCCAGTAGGTATTGGTAAGGTGCAGCTCTTTGACAATCAAAAAAGTAGGTACAATACCGGCGTTGAATAGCATTGTGAAGATAACCATGAGCATGACAACGCGCCGTCCGTACAGATCTTTGCGGGCAAGTGGATATGCCATCAGCACAGTCAGCAGCAGGTTCACCAATGTCCCGATCACAGTCACCCCAATGGTAACTGCCAGGCTGCGCAGCAATATTGGAGTAGAGAAGATATATCGGTAGCCCTCTAACGAGAATTTCGTTGGAAATACGAGGAAGCTCTTGGACAGCACCTCCTGCTCTGTAGCGAAGGAAATCAATATGATGTAAATAAACGGGATGATCATCACAGCCGATACCAATAGCAGGATTGCGACATTGATCCCGTCAAACATACGGGTGCTCCAGCTTCGGTTTTGTTGATTCATAGATTAATACACTCCTTCCTCGCCGAATCTTTTGGCCAACCAGTTGGAACCGATAACCAGTACAAATCCAACCAGCGACTTAAAAAGGCCAACAGCGGTACTGAAACTGAACTGCCCTTGCGTAATCCCCGCCGTATATACATAAGTATCAAACACTTCTCCGACCTCACGGTTAATCGGATTTAGCATCAGGAAGATTTGCTCAAAGCCCGTATCCAAAAAGCTTCCCAACCGGAGGATGAAAAGAATGATAATGGTGGAGCGAATGGCCGGAAGTGTCACATGCCTTAATTGTCGCAACCTTCCCGCACCATCCATTTTTGCCGCTTCATATATCTGGGGATCGACTCCTGCCAAGGCTGCAAGAAATATAATGGTTCCCCATCCCGTCTCCTTCCAAATCACCTCCAATATAACCATGGTTCTAAACCAGCCTGCGCTGGCGAGAAAATTGATCTTATCTCCACCCATTGTCATAATGGCTTCATTCACCAGTCCGCCGTCGATTGTAAAGAAGGTATAGGCGATGCCGACCACCACGACCCATGAGACAAAATGCGGTATGTAGATGACGGTCTGTATGGCTCTTTTCAATTTCTCTCGGCGCACTTCATTAATCATGAGAGAGAGCAGGATCGGTGCAGGAAAGAAGAATAAAATATTGTATCCGGCCAGCACCAGGGTATTCCTCAGAAGCATCCAGAACGCGGGATCATGGAATAACCGCTCGAAGTGTTTCATACCAACCCACTGACTGCCGAAAAAGCCCAAGAAAGGCTGATAATCCTTGAAAGCCAGGAGAAGTCCCCACATCGGGGCGTATTTGAATAATAGGAAGTAAAGGACCCCGGGGGCCAGCATCCCGTACAACCATTTGTTTCTCCGTATCTGCCCCCAGAAATAGGGTCTCTTTCTCAACGGGGCAGATATTTCAATCGCAAGATTTCCTTTGGTTTGATTCATCTTCGACTCCACCTTCGTGTTATTTGTGCGTACCTTCAAGATAAGCGTCCGACAAGCCGACGTCTATAATCAAGGGATAATCATCAGGGAAGATGTTTGCCACTGTTTAGGTTATAATCATGATCACGTGTGGAATAATCATGAGGATGCGACCAGGAGTAACTTCTTGTTACTCTGTAACATCATAATGAAAAGACCCCCAACGACAGGCTGTGGACCTATCGCATGGAGTCTTCGACTGGAGCGTTCATATTTTCTGATGGCAGTGCAAATCCCGGTATTGTCCGGGCGTCATGTTCTCCATCTTGCGAAAAAAGCGGATGAAGTTCTGAGGATTGGTGTAGGTTAATCGATCCGCGATATCTCCGATCTTCATATCAGTCTCAACCAGCCATTGTTTCGCCATCTGTAAACGGTAGTTTTGCAGGTACTCACTGAAGCTGATCCCTTTTTCCCTGCTGAACAGCGGCCCCAAATGGTTGGGATGATAATTCAATTTCTTTGCGCATGCTTCAAGTGTAAGCTCGGTGTCGAAGTTCTGATGGATCATATCAGTTAGCTGGTCCGATATTTCCTTGGCATGAGATTTGCTCTGGTGCTCCAGCCTGCGCATGATTGGAGTAATAACTATCTCACTAAACCAAAGGCGGATTTCTTCTTGGGATTTTAGATTGAGTAATCTGTCAAAAAGTTGCTTTTCCTGATCGGTTGGAAGTTCCGCGTCTGTATTCTTCTTTGTATCTGCCGTGATCTCGGACTGTCCAAGCTCGGTCAGTATCGTGTACAGCCTGACCAATGCCATCCGATATTGGCGCCAGTCGGCTTGCTCTTCAAAGATCAATCCAATGCAGCGTTCCAACAGTTCGTCAGCCCTTGTCCGCTCCGCGAGCTTAACTGCATCGTAGAGCTCTTTGGCTGCACGGTGCGGGAACACGCTGGATACCAAGTCTTCAGGCTGGACATCATCGATAAACAGAACAGATTCCGAGCCGAAACGAATCCTATAGCGAAGCGCCTCCAGTGCTTGCTCGGCAGAGATAGAAATATCGACGAGCTGCTTTTGGGGACGGCTGATGCCGATGCTAATATGCAGCTTCAGGTATTGCAGTACTGTTCTCTGGATCAGTTCTGCTACGGCAAACAATCGGTTCTTGTACTCTACATCCGTAGTCACGACACCTCCGACAACCGTAATCTGGGATTGTTCCAGCAACACAGGATCTAGCCGTTCCTCGGCGGGGATCAGCTCGCCGACGATATTGGCGATGGCGAAGAGCAGCAGATCACGGTCGTTTTCGCTATACTGGGTCCGCTCCAGAAAATCGATCTGAATGGCGAGTACGGCATGCCAGTTCCAATCGGCGTGATAGCCATACTCTTTCAATCTGGCCGGTAACTGAGATTCTTTCTCCTCGCCGCGAATCAGCTTCATAACAAAAAACTGCTTCAGTTCCCGTACTTGCCCTGTCAGTTGAGCCAGGAGGCGGGATTCCGTCTGCAGCATGGATTGCAGCCGATAGCCGATCATGGTAAATTCGTCGGTACGGGCTTCATCTGACGGATCTCCGAATCTGCTGGCAATCGTAGCGGCCAAATTCCCAACTGGCCGGTAGAAATTACGGGAACCAAGCAGAGCAAGTCCGCCGGTTATCAGAACCATGAGCAGGCATACAAACAGAGTAGCCCAGCCTATAGAGCGGGAATCTCGGGTAATATCCTTGATGGATATGGCGGAGACATAAATCCAGTCATTATAATTTGACTTTCGAACGATAACGCTTGTATTGTCCCCATCAAGCTCAACGTTGAATTGTCCTTCCGTTTCACTTCGCCTTTGCATCTCGGCAACAAGTTGCTTAAGACCGGATTGCTGTATTTTCTGATCGCTTCGGGACAAAAGCCGGTAATCTTTATCCATTACCATAATGCTACCGATTTGGTTGTCTGCCGCCAGAAGGCTCGCCAGCTGCGATTCGGCGATGGTCACGATGGCCAGTCCGTTTGCTTTCAGCGAATTCAGCGGGATTTTCTTCACAAGACTAATACTTGGCGAGCTTTTGTCCTCGTCCGTTACCCAAAGAGAAAATGAAGGCAGCTTCTCATACCGGAGAAGATGATCCAGATTCCTTACATCGTCAAATGTAAAAATATTGTTGTTGTCGACGCCCCATTGACCATTTAAATTTACTACAGTCATATTGTTTATCGTCAGCTCGAAGGTTTGGCTACGCACCATGTTCTGGTACATCTCATTATAAACCTGATAATGGGCTGCAGAATAAGGGAGCGACATCGCATTCACCACAAGGGGCGAGCTAATATACTGCGTAGCCGAATGATCGATCGTCTTGAGGGTTTGCTCCACACGAAGTTGGGTCTGCTGAAGTGTCGCCATGCTGCTCTGGTTGACCTTGTCCTGAACGATCGAGGAAGCTTTGAAATATGAGATGATTCCAACGATGATCACTGGAATAGAGCCAATCAGCAGACTGTATATTAAGAGACGGGTGAAATAATTGCTGGAACGCATTTTCATGGCATCTCCCTTGTGAGCGATTTCAATAATGTTTCACTTATTATAGGGATGAGATTGAAGGAAGTCCATAATCAGGGCATAATCATTAGAACGGATTATCTGGTTTGATTCGTTATCAGCGTGACATTAATGTTGAATACACTTTTTGACAACATGCGTTATCTTATATTCAACGGCATCCGTCAAACATTAGACATTCATCTAATGAAAGCTTTGCTTGGACGTAAAACAGATGTCAAAGACTCCGAATGGATTGCAAAGCTTCTTCGTCATGGGTTACTTAAAGCAAGTTTCATTCCAGATCGAAATCAACGGGAGCTTCGAGAACTTGTTCGTTACAGTCGGAGTATTATCGAAGAACGAGCTAGACAACATAATCGAATTCAAAAAGTGTTAGAAGGAGCCCATATTAAACTCAGCTCTGTTGTCTCTGATATTATGGGGGTCTCCTCTCGTGATATGCTTCATGCTATTGCTGATGGTGAGGATGATCCTGAGAAACTAGCGAACTTTGCTAGACGCACCATGAAACGAAAGAAGGATGAACTTGAACTTGCTTTACACGGCTATGTAAACCCTCATC
>RCUU01000344.1_pt1 | contig 26747 bp, 24 predicted proteins | sample 2166211 | NCBI WGS metagenome assembly RCUU01 (sample SAMN09932620, study PRJNA488358) | compost metagenome | feature: garden; material: soil; isolation source: compost soil in phenylacetic acid-enriched culture | place: Germany: Experimental Botanical Garden Goettingen | collected 2016-01-27
GTGTCGGTACCGTCTGACTATCTAATCAATCCGCCATGAAACCTGCATTCGTAGACTTTGACTGCCCCGTTACAGATCTCCTCGTACCCGCTGAACCACTGGAAATCACCATCCACCGTACATTTGTATGAAAAACCGTCTTTCCGGTATACTTCTGGGCCTCTATAGGGTATATCCTCAGGCACATGCAGCAGGGCGTCCTTCAAAAAATCACCGCTAAACCCATCCGCAAGCACCCGTCCAACATAATTCATAGCCCAGAATGGTATGTCATTCTCCCACAAGGCTTCTTCTCCGGCAAACTTTTCGGCCCCGAGGTAGGTATCGAGATATCTCAGGTTCCCTTTCTGAAATTCCAAATCATGCGACTGTGGGCGGGACGGCGGCGCTTCCGGGCCTTTACCCGCATAAGTTTCTTTCTTAGCCTCCAGTAGAAAAGCAATGATTGCCTCCATTTTTATCCTCCTGTATTGTGAATTTCAAAATCATTTTTTGAACCTCTCATGACTATAGCCACAAGATTCTTGGTTATTCTTCTCGAGTTGAACACACTTAGCTTTTAAGTGTATTTGCTACAATTAAAAGGAGGTGAAAACCCAGATGTTTCGGGATAAATGTACTTTGTACAGTTAAAAATGGCGAAAGGGCTTCTTTTACTGAATAGCTGTCTATTTAAGTGTATGAAGTGCAATTAAATCAGGATCAAGGCAAAAAAATAACTTTTTAATTGTATCAAATACAGTTAGATTTAAGAGTTAGTCTAAAAAAGACAAACATTAGTTTGCAAAAAAAACCCGCATCTCCTGACTCATCAGAACATACGGGGCCCTGCTGTATTGGTTCTATGCGCTAAAATGGAAACGGCTCAGCAGAACCTCGCCGCCAAAGATCAGATAGACGTCTGTGTTTCCGGCTTCAATGGCTACAGGAACGGACAGGCTTTGCCACACCTGGAGGGTGCCGCCTGCCGGAATCTCCAGCTTACCTGCCAATTTCCCCGCCGGACCTCCGGTCCGGATCTCCAGGCTGCCGCCTGTGGCCGAGGATACAAGGCCCTGGAACTCCGCTGCACCCTGCGCGAAATCCACATCCTTGAAGCTAATCCAAGCTCCATCCGCGGTCGGGTGAATGGATGCGCCGCCTGCCTTGCATTCGTCCAGGTACACTTTTTCATAGTCATCGTAGTTCCCGGCTTTGACTGTGGCGTAGAGATCGCGCGCCGGAACAGTGTCACCCAGTACATGTACCCGCCCAGTCAGTTGAATGTCGCCTGAGGAGCGCCCAACCAATATCTCATATTCACCGGTTTCCACACAGTACTGCTCACGCGTTACATCCCAGAAAGCCAGCCCGGCCACCGGCAAAGTGAAGACTACCGTCTGTGTTTGTCCGGCGGCAAGATGAATCTTGTCGAAACCCTTAAGCTGCTTCAGCGGACGCTTCACCCGGGAGGATAAGGCGCGGATGTAGAGCTGAACCACTTCGTCGCTGTCTACCGCACTGGTATTTTCAACTTCTACTGACAGTTTAATCATTCCATCCGGCTTCAAGTCCTGCTCCGCCAGCGACAGATTGCGGTAAGCCACCTGCGCATAGCTTAGGCCATGGCCGAACGGATACAGCGGCTCGCCGTCAAAGTACATGTAGGTTCTTTTGCCTTTGATAATATCGTAATCCATAAGGTCGGGAAGCTGATCCACGGAACGGTACCAGGTCATATTGAGCTTGCCCGACGGGCTGTAGTCCCCAAACAGAACATCCGCCACTGCATTGCCGAGCTCCTGCCCGCTGTGGGAGGTATACAGCACCGCCGGAATATTTTCGTCGATCCATGTAGAGGAAATCGGATAGCTGCCCACAATGACTACTACAGTATTGGGATTGGCTTCGTACACTGCCTTGACCAGACGTTCCTGCTCTTCAGGGAGCACAATATCCGGTCTGTCGATCTCTTCCTTGCCGTTCAGCAGCGGATGGTTGCCGACGAACACGACAGCGACTTCTGCGGCTAGGGCCGCTTGGACTGCCGCTTCCATACCATTTACTATAACGTTCCTGTGAAAAGTGTGCGCTTCACTTCCGGTATCCTGGTCGCCAACCTGTAGAGTTCCATCCTCTTCGCGAATCGAGATCAGCTGGTCATTCCAAGTGCGCAGGCTCACCGTTTCCCCGTCTCCCGGCACCAGATTCAGCGCTTCCTTCACGTACCAGCCGTAAATTTCATCTGCGGAAGCTGTCAGGGTATCCGCGTCATTCAACGTAACATACTGCCCCCGGCTGGTCGCCTCCAGCGTATGGGCTGTCCAGCCCCAGGCTGTATGGCGGAACAATTCTCCTCGCTCCGGCACATCGTGCAGCACCGCTAATCTTCCGTCTTCTCCGGTCATTCCCACGGCTTTGCCGCTCGCCGCCGCTGTGAGAATAATACGGTCGTCCCCGCTCTCAAAAGCAACCTGCTTCCCGGCAAGCTTCTTCGTCACACCCTGCAGCGGAGTCACGCCATAAGCCAAAGTGCCGGAGTACCAGTCTCTGAAGGCTTCATCCGCCAGCGGCCCAATGACCGCTACTTTGGACAGCTCTGTTTTGCTGAGCGGAAGCGCAGCATTGTCATTCTTCAGCAGGACGATGGACTGCTTCGCGGCTTCCAGGGACAGCTCGCTGTGTTTCTTGCTGAGAATCACGGAATCATCGATCGCCGCATACGGATTGCCTTCCTCAGGATCGAACTCGCCCAGACGGAAGCGGACCCGGAATGTATTGAAAAGCGCACGGTCCAGATCCTCCTCGGTCAGCAGCCCTTCATTCAGCGCCTGGTGAATGACTTTTATGGTCTCTTCCGTTTCTTCGGTCACACTGTCGATGCCGTTCTTGATCGATTCCGCCATGGACTGGGCAAATGATTCATAATATTGATGATCTTTTACAATCCCGAACAGATCTCCAGCATCGCTTACAATAAACCCGTCCATTTCCCATTCGCCCTTCACAATCTCCATGACTGCCGGATGCAGGATCACGGGCACTCCGTTCACCGAGTTGTATGCCGTCATCATCGACTGCGCCCCACCTTCCCTGAAGGCAGGCTTGAACGCTTCCAGATAATACTCGCGCATATTGCGCGGATCGATGCTGGAGGAAGCCACTCCACGGTCAATCTCATTGTTGTTGCCGAGAAAATGCTTAAGCGTTGCTACCGCTTTCAAATACTTGGGATGATCGCCTTGAATCCCTTTTACGAGCGCAGTGCTGAGACGGCCTGTCAGTTCCGGATCTTCGCCATAAGCTTCTTCCGTTCTGCCCCAGCGCGGATCACGCTCCATATCCACCGTAGGCGCCCAGAGGGTCAGGCCGTTAACTGCCGGATTTTTCTTGTAAAAAGCTCTGGCTTCATCGCCGATCGCTTCACCAATCTTGTGCAACAGCTCCGGGTTCCAGGTACAGGCCAGTCCGCTCGGCTGCGGAAAAGAAGTCGCTTTGCCCAGCCAGGAAATGCCGTGTGCCCCTTCCGTGCCGTGCTTATAGCCGCCTACTCCTAAACGTTCGATAGCTGCTTGATATTGGGGCATCAGGCTTACCTTTTCATCCAGCGTTAATCTGGAGAGCAGGTCCTGCACTCGTTCATTTAGCTGCAATTCAATCTGTTGAAAGGGAAAGGTTGCGGTTTCCATTGAGTTGACACTCCTTTTGATCTTTATGATAACGGTTTCATCTATCTTTTCCATCATAAAAGATTCCCGCCGGGAGCAACACCTGAACAATTGACAGAAAAATCAGTTCAAAATTAGAGATTCGGGCGGGGAACCGCTCCTGGACCCGAAACTCCAGGGGATGGGGCGGCTGCCCGCGCTTCAACAACGGCATTTCTGCTAATCACCAGGTCAACCGGGCGGATCATTCCATCCCGGGACACGGCTAGCCGGATCATCTCCCGCTCCAGACGAGTAAATTGCTCTACAGTGTTTTTTCCATTAATAAACGGGGCTACCAGGGACCTTATCAGTGAAGTCGTAAGCTGCGGGCTGCCTTCGAGATCGTCATAGGGAATTGAAACTACCCGATAGCCTGCACTTTGCAGAAATGTTTCCCGGTTGAGCTCCTGCCGGTACCGCGTACGGTCCATGTTCTGCACTGCGGGCCATAGCCCTTTACTTCGAACGCAAACTTTACCTGTCCCGCCTTCCAGACCAAATCCACAAAATAAGGTCGGCCGCGCCAATCCGCTACCTCATATTCAGGGTGCATGTCCTCTAGCGAACCCATCATCGGCCACCATACCTGTTCCAGAAACATACGCTCTCCGTGGCCATGCCCCCGTTCCAGGCGGTCCCTCCTTTCTCCTTTTCTCCGGCCGATGTGATACTGCAAATCCTGGCTTCTCTTCAAGTATGGAGATGGCAATCAGTGTTGCTACCATCATCACCCGCCATCATTCATTGTTAGCCGTCTACCCTTTCTTCCTCCCGAATCGTCAGAAACTTCCGCGCATCCGGCGAAAATCCGGATAGCTTCTCATCCCCGCCGATAATGACCGGAGCCTCTCCCAGAGCGGGATCATGAGGGCGGTTGCGCACCTCTTTGGGGGAGAGGCCGTATCTGGCCTTGAACACCTTGTGAAAATAAGAATAGGTGCCGAATCCGCAGCTTCCGGCGATATTTTCCAGCCCCAAGTCGGTATAGCGGATACGCTCCAGGGCGTTGGACAGCCTGATCTCCTGGGTGTAGTGAATAATCGTGTAGCCCGTCAGCTTTTTAAAAAGATGCACCGCCCGCGAGACACTAAGCCCGGCAGCATCGGCAACCTCCTCCACCCGCAGCGGACGCAGGGCATGCTCGTTGATATACCGCTGCATCAGCAGCACCAATTCATTGGAACGTACCAGCGGGTCCTGCCGGGAACCGGATTCCTCCGACAGCCGGTCCAGCGACAGACATAAGGCGCACAGCAGATGCCGGATCAGCTCGGGATTACTCTGCACGATCCGGTGCTGCTCAATGCTGAGCTGCTGCCATAAGGACAGCATTCCGGCATCCAGATGTATCCGCTGCTGGATCGTGCGGGGCTGGGCCTTCCACCACTGTTCAATCCACGTGCCTTCGCAGAGCAGATAATAATCTCCGCTTTCAATTTTTCCGTCCATGGCCTCCACCTCTAGATGATAAGGCTCGCCAGGGCGGTAGATCAACAGATCTCCGGGCTCAATAACTCTCATTTTCCCGGATACCAGCGCTCTGCAGCTGCCCACCACCTGCAGTCTAAGCAGAAAAAAGGGCGGCGGCGTAAAGGATGTTTTAAAGGGAAGTGTATGAAAAGAGTACGCGCAGGCATGCAGCCTCAGATCCATGGTCTCACCATCCCAGCCAAATAGTAGAGGTTTACAAGCAGATAAAACATTCTTTAATCATCAATAATTAACTATACTATAACCAAATGAAAGATAAAGCTGCAAGCTGATTCCAAGGAGACGCTTCCGTATATATGTTAACCCGTACCCGCAATCTTTTCCGGATTTCAGGCTATCCCGTCTTTTTGATCTGCATGATGCTGCAGGGGATGGCTATATCGGTCAGTTCACCTTTTTTGGCTGTTTATTTCACAACTAAGCTTGGCGTATCCGCAGGCATCTTCGGTGTGTTCACGGCAATTACAATCATTAGCGGCATATGGCTCAGCATGTGGATTGCCAAACGCTCCGACAGCGGGCTGAACCGCTCCAAGCTGATGGTCACCGCCATGTTTTTCAACGCGCTCGCTTTTGCCGGTTACCTCTTGATTCATGAGTTTTACTGGCTGCTGCTGTATATGACTGTATTCACGGCGCTTGGCGCTCCGGCTATGCCCCAACTGTTCGCCAGTGCCCGGGAAGCTGTCAATGCCAGCAAGTCCGCAGATCATGCTTTTGCCAATTCTACGCTCCGCTCCATGTTTTCGCTCGGTTTTATTGTCGGTCCGCTGGTTGGTTCGGTTCTCATTCATTATTTTGGATTCCAGGGTATCTTTATGAGCACCACACTGATTTTTCTGATCAACACCCTGCTGATTTTTTTCTTTGTAAAAGCTCCTGCCGCCCCGCCCCAGCCCGTCAGCAGGAAGCCGCAACAGCCTGTCAGCCTGCATCAGAATCCCCGGGTCCTGGTTCCCTTTCTGGTGTTGACGTTGTTATATTCCGGTCATTGGATCAACAACTTGAACATTTCCCTGTTCATCACCGGTACGCTTGGCGGAGACACACAGAATGTTGCGTCGGTATCCAGTATTTGCGCACTGCTTGAGATCCCGCTGATGCTTGTGCTGGGCCTGCTGTCCGCTAAATATTCCGCCCGCCTGCTCATGGTCTGGGGGATGGCGCTGGGGGCGGCTTATTACATAGTCGTGCTGGCCTCAACCTCACTATGGCAGATCATCGCCGGACAGGTGCTGCTCGCCTTTTTCGTAGCTGTTATTTCCGCCATTGGCATCAGCTATATTCAGGATCTGCTTCCGGGTTTGCCCGGATATGCTTCAACGCTGTACACCAACTCGACCACTATTGGAAGGCTGTTTGGAAGTCTGGCCGGAGGAGCGGCCGCACAGTGGTTCGGGTACAGAAACGCCTATTGGGTATGCCTGCTGCTGATCATGGTCTCACTGGGATTGCTTGCCTACTCCCGGCCTTCAACTGCGGAGGTACACCGCTCAGCCGGCATCACATAACAGGAGGAATCTGCGATGAAAATCATACTTGTTGACGACAACCCAAAGGTACGCTGTGAATTGAAGCTTCTGCTGGAGCAGCTGCCTTTTGAATATGAAGCGATTCTGGAAGCCGCCTGCGATCCGGGGGCCATCCGGCTGATCGAGCGGCATGCCCCGGATCTTATTGTAGCGGATGCCAGGCTGCTGCTGAGCGAAGCGGATGCGCTGGAGCATGTAAATGAGCGGCAGACCTGCGGCAAAATCATTGTCACCAGCAGCCATGAATTTGTCCTGGATGCCTTCTGCAAAGGCGGTATGGACACTCTGCTCAAGCCTGCTGCCAAGGAAGAACTGATGTATGTACTGCTTAGAGCAGCCAGCGGCATGGGGCAAGCCAATATGTATGGAGAACAGACGGGGGTAATTCCGGCGAGTAGTTGACTGGAAGGGGCTGGCTACATAAAGAACTCACTGTGAGATTCTTTGGACATTTCCTGAAGAACAAGGCAGATGATAAACAGATTAATGATGATCATAGCAATAATCTTTATTGTGCTATCCCGGGAGAATAACCGGATTACCATCGCCTTAGATACCTTAAATGGCAGCGTTTGTATATAACCACACCGATCCAGTAAATCCCAATTCCATCATCGGCAGAAGTCTCGTATAAATGAATACCTCCCAGTAAATTCCGGGCCCCAGACCGCCCCCGAACTGCGGAGGACAAGCTAAAGTGGAAAAAGTGAACTTAAATCTGCCCATTTCCTTCTCCCACAAGCGCTTGTGGGAAAAAGTCCACTTAATCCGGCTGATTTGCCCCTTTACAGGCGATTTCACTTAAAATAAGTATACTTATTCCAACTAACACCTCTGTGTAACGCGATTTGAACACATTTAGGTGCACTAATTCCACTTACACTAATTCCATTTGCACAAATTGCACTTGCACACCTTGTCCACTCAACGAACGAGGATCTGCATTGCCCATATGAACAAATTCACCCAGGCGGGTGAATAAAAGGCAATTATAGTCATTTGGCGTGCTTAGGACATGCATAGTTAGCCGTACGGATTTGGCCTGGCTCCCTCTGCGGACATTATGGGGTCCCTTCCCGATCTATCTGTGAGTGATGCGGACAGGAAATCCGCTATTTGGGCGGATCAAGCCATTCTACGGGTCAAACGGACAGAGAATCCGTTATTTGATCGATCTTCCCTCATTCTGGGCTAAAACGAAGGATATAGCGGCTCCTGAGTCCGGATCATCCAGAAAAGCAGGCTTTTTCGCAAAATAAGGTCTGCTCTGTCCGTTTCACTCCGCAGATTGGGACCCCATCACGCCTGCACTACATGTATCATTTGAAGCTTACAAGATATCCACTTTTTTTACTTTGTATAATTTCCTATACAAGAACAAAACCAGCCGTTACCGGCTGGTTAGCAGCAAATATACTCCATGCTCTTCTACATCGTCATGACTATCACTTCCGTGCAGCAACGCTGATCTCTCCAATTACACCGTCGGAATGGTTCCCCCGTCAATCACATACTCACTGCCTGTAATCGAAGCCGCCCGGTCAGACACCAAAAATGCCACCAGCTCCCCAACCTCCTCCGGCAGTCCCGGACGGCCAAGAGGGATGCCGCCGAGTGAATCCATCAGCTGCTGGAGGGCAGCCTCCCGGCTTCCTGCTGCCTGGGCGATCCGGTCAATCATCGCATCCGCCGCCTTGGTCTGGATAAAGCCCGGCGCCACGGTGTTAATGCGGATGCCACGCGGCGAGAATTCATTGGACAAGCCCTTGCTGTAGTTGGACAGAGCCGCTTTGGCTGCGGCATAAGCCAGTGTGGTATCATACAGCGGCAGCCGTCTCTGAATGGAAGAAATATGGACGATGGCACCGGAGCCCTGCTCCAGCATCATCGGCAGCAGCCCCCGGTCCAGCCGGACGGCGGCGAGCAGATTCCAGTTCAAGGCCTGCAGCCAGTCTTCGTCGGTCAGGACAAGCGCCCCGCCCGGAGGTGTGCTGGAGCCTCCCACATTATCCACCAGAATATCAATACCGCCCAGCACTTCCTTTACCCCGTGGATAACCTTCTCCACCCCTTCAGGAGTGGCAATATCCGCTTGCACGAACAGCTCCGGCTCCATCAGCCCGGCAGGCCGCGTACGGGCAGTCGTCAGCACGGTGGCACCGCTGCCTGCCAGCCTTTTGGCGATCGCTTCCCCCATTCCCCGTGTGCCTCCGGTCACCAGCACTCTTTTTCCTTCAAATTCATGCGATGGGTCCTTATAGGTTACTGCCATTTCTGATTCCTCCTATCATTCTGATGCTGCTGCGGACACGCCTTCAACAATGATCCCGCGGTAGGTTCCGCCCTGGAGCCGATGCTTGACTGCATCCTGATACGCAGGACTGTAATACCAGGTCTTAGCCTCTTCAAAGCTGGGGAACTCTAGTATGGCCGCTCCTTCCACAGCGGGTCCCTCGATCACCTCATGGGCACCATACACCGCAAGGGGAGTTACGGGATGCCCCGCCAGACCGTCAGGCGCTTTTTGTGAATAGATGCGGAGCTCTTCGGAATTGTGGCTGTGCTCACGGATAAAAATAACATAGGCGCTCATTGCTTTCCTCCGTTCATGTGCTATAAGTTCATGTTCTGCATGTTCCTGTGTTGCAGGTTCTGCTTGTCAGGTACAACGTTAGTTTACATCGCCTTTTTATATAAGTATAATTTATCTTATTCATCTAATTGATTACTATTATTCATATAAAATGGAGGCGTTTCTTCTGGAACTCACACAATTGGAATATTTCATTACCGTTGCCAAGCTTCAGCATATGACCAAGGCCTCCAAGGCCCTTAACCTGACCCAGCCCGCCTTAAGCCATGCCATTTCTAAGCTGGAGGATGAATTGGGGCTGCCGCTGTTTGACCGGGGCGGACGGAATATCCGGCTTAACCGTTACGGAGTGCAGTTCGCCAAGCGGGTGGAAGAGGCTCTGCGGAGTATTGAGGGCGGGATGCAGGAGATCAGAGAATGGTCCGATCCGGATACAGGCCTGATCTCCATTGCCTATCTGAACATTCTTGGAGTTGATCTGGTGCCTAACCTTGTCAAAAAGTATATGTTGGAGCACCCTAAGGTCCGTTTTGAATTGTTTCAGGGGAATCTGGGGGAGCTGGATGAGCATTTTGACATGGGGAGCTCGGATCTGATGATTACCTCCAGGGAATCTACCATCATGAAGCACGAATGGCTGACCATGCAGAAGGTTCCACTATATATCGTTGTTCCCGCCCGGCACCCCTTTGCCCGGCAGTCTTCCCTCAGCCTTACCAAGCTGTCCGGCGAACCTTTTGTCGGTCTCAAAAAAAACTGCGGCCTGAAAGCCACCATCACCGCCCGCTTCGAAAATACCGGATTTGAGCTCGCTTCCACCTACGATGCCGAGGATCTGGTTACAGTAGCCGGCTTCATCAAAGCAGGTCTCGGCGTCTCAGTCCTTCCACAAACGCCGGGGCTGATGCTGGAAGGGCTGGCCTGGATTCCGATTGCCGAGGAAGGCTGGGAATGGGAAATTGGCCTCAAATGGCGAAAAGACCGCTACCTTCCGGCAGCGGCCAAAGCATTTATTGACTTTATTGAACAAGGGTAGGATCATGTTATTTCAGCAGATTCAGCTTCCGTGAGTATAGGCAATAGCCTCCGTACAGCGCTTCAGGTCAAGCTTCTAAAAGTTATTGCTCCGTTCCTGCTGCTTGCTGTCCTCCTGCCCGCCAGGCTTCATCTTCAGCTTGCGGTAATCTCCCGGTGTTACTCCGACGATCCGCTTGAACACCCGGCCAAAGGTGATGGAATTGGCGTAGCCCAGCTTCTGTCCGATATCCTGCAGATTATCGCTGGTTGTGGCCAGCAGGTATTCGGCCCGCTGCATCCGCAGCTGGGTCAGGAAATCCGCGAATTTCATATCGAACTCCTCTTTGAACAGATGGGAGGCATATTTGCCCGAAATCTGGAACCGGTCGCTCAAATGCTTGAGTGACAAGTCCGGGTTGTCAAAATTTTCTTCTATATATACCTTCATCTCGCTGATCATCGCGCGGTAGCTTTTGGATTCATTGACAGATACATAGATCCGGTATATTTCCGCAAGCCAATTCAGCATGACGGTGTGCACCTGTGCCAGAGTTGTCTCCGCTTCGAGCTCGCTGTAATATCCCCGCAGGCTCGGCTCGCTGAAAATCCGCTTCAGGCTGTCCGACAGCTCTCCCAGCTCCCGGTCCAGCATTTGGATCAGGGTGTGGAGCATCATATGAATTTCTTCATCCTTCACCTGATCCTCGCTGAACCAGACGAACAATTCATCCAGCTTCTGCCGCCAATTCTCATCGGCAATCCGGAATTCCCGCACAATCTCGCCGAGCATCTGCAGATATTTATAAGACTGCAGCGTAGAGCGGTCCGGCAGGCTGTCGCTTAGCACGACCATATCCCTTCCAAGCGACAGCTTGTGCTGCAGCGCCATATCGGCTGCCGCAGAGGATCTGGGAATGTCCGCCAGCTCGTCCACCATGGGACCGACACCGATGGCCAGCGATAGCCCCAGGTTGTCGCTGACCCATCGCAGGCAGCGCTCGGCGAGAAGCCGCAGGGTAGTCTGGTCCATCCCGGATTCGCTGCCGGAGCTGACCATCAGCCCAATCCGGTTGCCGCTGACCCATTCGCCCCAGCCCTGCCGGCCCTCTTCTCCCGCCAGCTCCTGAAACAGATTCATGAGTGTCAGCTTGAGCAGATTCTGATCCTTGGCCGGATATTTATTGCGGAAATCATCGTAGTGATTGATTTCGGCCGCGATATAGGCATATTGCAGTGAAGCCCCAGTGAACGGGCTGAAGCGTTCCAGCCTGTCCTCCAGGGAGGCAATCCGTTCTCCCTCCAGCAGATCCAGAAACAGCTGGCGGCGCTGCACCAGCAGATTCTCGTCATGCTGCTTCTGATAATCCATCGTTTGACGGATCAGGGTCTCGAGCGCCCGGTCAATCATGACCAGCTCGTTCCTTGAGGTGACGTCCATGCCCTCTTCCCGGAACTGAAGGGCTTGAATCCGGTTCATCATCGCCTGGATCGGACGATAATTTTTGCGGGTAATGTACAGGATGTACAAAGTCCCCAGCACCACAGTCAGAATGCCAATAATGATCCAGATATACGAAACCACGGACATCCAGGCAAAGAGCTCCCCGGCCAGAATGCCGCTCTCAAAGGTCCAGTCTACATTCCCCGCAGGAATCCGGGTGAGCACTCTGCTGCTCTGAATTTCTTTTTCACCGTGTGCTGTATAGACCAGTTCCCCCTGACCATTAACCACACGCATGAACGAAACCTGGCTGTTCGTCATCTCATCGATCATCCGTTCAATCCGGTACATGCTGAGATTCACGACAATTACACCCTCGGAGCCGAACGGCAGCGGCAGCCGCTTGTACATGCTGATGACTGATGCGGCAGGATCGGAGCTGAACAGCTGCAGACTGCGAACATCACTCCACTTGCCGGTATCCGCCCCGTTCAGCGCAAGGTTCAGATACTCCCGGTCGGCAAAAACCTCGCTGTCCACCAGCCCGTTCAACGTGAGCACCTTCCGGTCAAGCTCCCGGTAAATGTAGATAGAGTCGATCAGCTGATTACGGTAAATCATGTCCCGCATATCCTTCACGGTATTATACAGCCGGGTCCGGTCCCCCTGATCGCTCACTCCGCTTAGATAATTAGCGTAATCATGATTGGTCTCCATCTCCTGCAGCACAGCCAGCTCCACTTCACTCAAGGCATTCTGCACGGAATCCACAACGTAGCCGGTTGAGATACGGTTGGCCTTATCCGTCTCACTGCGTGACAGTTCACCTACAATGAGAAAGGAGAGAAAGATGAGAATCGATACGGTCAGCAGAAATATCGGGAAGTAGGAGAACATCATTCGGCTGGACCAATTTCGCTTCATATGAACTCCCCCGCTCCTCTTCACTTGAATACCCGAGATATGCCGCAAGGGGCTTAGCCATTCATAGGTTTGGTGACCTTCTCGCTATTCTGTTAATCCAATATAACATGCCCGCTCCGATTAATGCACTGGCAGTACAGGCCAAATACATCACCTGTGCTCCCCCGGCATGATACAAATAACCGTTCAGCAAATTGCCCACAATTCCCCCAAGACCCGAAAAAACCATGTTAAATACGCTTTGGCCGGTGGCCTGCATTTTTCTGCCCGCAGCGCCCGCCACATATTCAACGGCAGCGACATAGAACAGACCGAAGGATAATCCGTGCAGCACCTGAATGCCGACCATCACCGCAGGAACCGGGAACAGCCACTGAATCGCCCACCGCAATGCATAGAAAAAAGCAGCGAGGAGAAGCGTGCGCTCATGTCCGATTCTGCGGAGAATTCTGGCGGCAAGCAGCATAGAGGGAATATTGGTCAGGGAGGCCAGCAGCAGCGCAGTGCCCACCAGAGAATAGCTGCCCCCGGCAGCCTGAAAGGCCAGCACGAAAAAGGAATTGTAGGCCGTAAGCGTCTGATTCACGAAAAAGCAGGCCACCAGAAACATCACGAAACGGCGGTTCCCGAGCAGTTCCTTGAGACCCTGGGACAACGAAATGGTGGCGGCATTGTTCTCCGTGCTGCGTGACAAGCTCAGTACCGTGACAGCACTGGCAAGGCTGAGGATCAAAAATGGCATCCACAGCTGTGTAATCGCGAACCGGGACAAATAGAATCCGCCCGCATAACCGCCCAGTGCTGTGCCCAGACTGCCCAGCATGCGGATCGTACCGTAAGAAGTGTGTGCCTTCCGGGCTGCCGAGACCGCATAGGAATCGGCTATCGGGCTTTGCGTGGCTTGAAAGACAATCGACAGGATATATACCATCACAATCACCAGAAAATACCCGAAGCCATAAAAGAAAGAAAGGGCGGCCGGTACGGATATACTGAGAATCAGCACAAGCTTTGTCTGGCGGTAACGGTCCACCATCAAGCCCCAGACGGGCTGCACCAGAATCGATAACAGTGTCCCAATGGACATCAGTACGCCAACAACATTCGCCTCTATGCCCTGATGGACAAACAGTGTCGTCAGATAAGGATTAAACAATCCGCCCGCGAGGCCGGACAACAGATATACCAGCCGGAGCTTAACCAGCTCCAGTCTGGCTTGCAAGGGTATGATCGCCGTATTCTCCATGTTGCATTCTTCCTTCATGACAAGTAATTTGGGCTACAGCCACTCCTCAAAAAAATCAAAGGTACTTTTACCTCTCATTCCGTTCTGTAGCCCACTTTCCACGAAATCAAAGGTACTTTTACCTCTCATTCCACGCTGTAACCCACTTTCCTCGAAATCAAAGGTACTTTTACCTCTCATTCCGCCCTGTAACCCACTTTCCACGAAATCAAAGGTACTTTTACCTCTCATTCCGTTCTGTAGCCCGACAGTACTGACGTTTGACGTTTCGGGCGGCGCCGTTTCAGCAAGAAATCGGGTCCAGCTGCAGTGCAAAACTCATGTGCGTGTTTCCGTCCTGCGGACGGTACGCATAGATTATCTCCAGCAGCGTCCCTTCCGCATTCCAGCAGATCACCGGGGCCGGTGCGGCTGCAGACACCTTGCAGACCAGATTAGGCAGCGTCCAGATTTCAGGGGTGAGCTCCGCAGCAGCAGGGGAAAGTCCAGGGCCGCTGATTTCGAAATACACCTCGATCTCCACGTCCGTATTGAGCTGAACCTCAACGGTGAGCTCATCCTTGTCCACCGCTGCCTCAAAAATCACGCCCCGCAAGTGGCTGTTCCAGCCTTTGCCCTTCTCCCGGCGCAGCAGCCGCAGGTAGCATTTCTCTCCCCCGGCATTCATCCAGTGGATGGTCGCCGGATGCATCTGCCCGTTCGTGTTCCGGCTGCCGGACATGGCCCCGATCATCCGGCCGCTTTCAATCCAGGCTGCTGCGGTGCACAAATTGCGGTTCTCTCCGGGCTTGTCCCGTTCACAGAGTTCCCGGAACTTCCGCTCCGTTCTGCGGTCTCCGGCGTGCACCTTGAACTGCGGCAGCAATTCCTCCGGGAGGTCCACACCCACCAGTGCAATCAGCGGGTCATGGCTGGTCTCGCAGTTCACCGCAGTCATATATTCATAGCCCTTGCCCAGCGCCAGATACAGAAAAACGCCGATCGAGCTGTGGCCGATCAGCTCCATCTCATAGGCTCGGGCAAAGGGGCCGGAGAGATTCTCCAGATTCGGATTATAGAACTGTGCGATATTCGCCCAGAGTCCATGCTCAAGCTTGCCTCCGGTCTCCCGTATGCCGGAACTCTTCCCATACACTCTCCACATCCCCAGTACGGTCAGATCCACACCGTAATAGGTAGTCGTATTGAACTCCGCCAAGGAGCCGAATTCCTCATAAGCCGCCAGCATTTCCGCTGCCTCCCGGTCCGCATGCGCCATCCAGCCGGCATTCGCAAACCGGTACCCGTAGTAGTGAGTAATAAAGATATGCATAAGCAAGATATTCGAGTTCATCGGGATCGCATCGGAGAACCGGCGGTCAATCGAAGCACCTACGGCTTTCCGCATCGCTTCATCCATACGGCGGACCAGGGCTTCCGGCATCTGGCCTTCGAATTCATCCAGAATGACCGCAAAGGTGCAGGCGATGAATTCACGCCAGTTCGGATCATAGCTTTTCCATACCGGCGGAAGCACCTCGTCTACCGCGTTCCGCAAGGATTGTCTGATGCTCCTGTCATCCAGCCCGGCTTCTGCCAAGTCCGCTTGTCCGGCCAGTTGGCCGGTTAATTTCTCGCCGATCTTCTCCACCGTCTCACTCAGAAAAAAAGCGAAGCCGGGTGCAAATTTCTTCCATTCATAGTTGCCTGCCGGGGGTGAACCTGCCTGGGGAGAAGTGCGGAAGGTGCCATGGTAAATTTCATCGGGGCAGTCAAACTGCAAATCCATCACCCGTCCCAGCACACTGCAGGCCCGCTCTGCATCTCCGGGCGCATTTCGGATCAGCAGGGCCAGCGCATAATGGCCGCTGCTGCGGGTATTGTGTTTGCCGGGCTCTTCTTCATCCCGGAGCAGATCCATAACCCCGTCGTAGAGCGGGTCCATCATCGCCAGGGATTGAACCAGCAGGAACCGCTGCTGTCCGGTAAGACGTTCTATCATTGCCTGAGTCATTATATTATCCCCCTTCGCCTTAGCCCTTGACGGCACCGACCATCATTCCGCTGATGAAGTAACGCTGCAGGAACGGATAGACAATCAGAATCGGAAGTGTCGTGAAAATAACGCTTGCCGCCTTCAGGCTCTCCGGCATCAGCTTGTTCATGCCTAGCCCCTCCTGCTGCATCAAATCGCTGACCTGGTTGTTCTGGATCATCTGGTAGAGCTTGAGCTGGAGCGGATATAAATCGGTATTGTTAATATACATCAGCGCATCCTGGAATCCGTTCCAACGGCCTACGGCATAGAACAGGCTAAGTGTGGCCAGGGCAGGCAGGGATAACGGAAGAATAATGCGGAACAAGGTGCCCAGATGGGTGGTGCCGTCAATCTCCGCCGCTTCCTCCAAGCCTTTGGGAATGCCGTTCAGGAACGAGATCAGAATAATCATATAGAAGGGACTGATCAGCCCCGGCAGCACCAGCGCCCAGACGGTATCCAGCAGATGGAGGTTGCGGACCAAAATGTAGTCGGGGATAATCCCCCCGCTGAAGAACATCGTAACCACAATAATCAGCATGAACCATTTTCGTCCCCGCAGATCTTTTTTGGACAAGGAGAACGCAACGGCTATCGTCATGGCCATAGACAGTACTGTAGCCAGAATAGTCAGAAAGATCGTAAAACCAAGAGAACGGATCATGGACATATCGGAGAACACCTGGGTGTATGCTTCAAAGCTGATTTCTTTGGGGAAAAAGCTGACCAGTCCCGCCATAATCGGCCGGCTGGAGCTCAAGGAGATGGCAACAATATGAATAAAAGGCATCAGGCACAGAATCACAACGAGCGTAATTAAAAGGATATTAAAGACATCGAATATCCGGTTGGTTGCGCGTTCACTCATTTTTTTACTCCCCCTCATTCTCTGTTGGTTCCGGCTCTGGACTAGAGTATGCTCTCATCCGCCAGTTTTTTGGATGCATAGTTTGAACCCAGCAGGAAGATCAGTCCTACCAGCGCTTGGAACAGCCCTACCGCCGTTGCCAGCGAAATTTGCCCGGACTCGATACCGACACGGTATACAAAGGTGCTAAGCACTTCGGAATAATCCCGGACGGCGACGTTGCCGATAATGAACGGACGGTCGAAGCCGATGGAGATCATGTTGCCCAGGTTGATAATGAGCAGTGTAGCGATCGTGGTTTTGATGCCCGGCAAGGAGATATGGAGAATCTTCTTGAACCGGCTGGCTCCGTCCACCTCTGCGGCCTCGAACAGCTCTTTGTTGATCCCGGTCAGTGCCGCCAGATACAGGATGGTTCCCCAGCCCGCGCTCTGCCATACGCCAATCAGAAGATAGGTGACGAGCCAATAGTTTTTGTCAGAGAGAAAAGGAATGGCATCCAGCCCCATGCCTGTCAGCAGATTGTTAATGAACCCCGATTGGGTTCCGAACACCTGCAGCACAATCCCGCCGATAATCACCCACGAAATAAAATGGGGAATGTACAGGATCGTCTGGGCGAATTTTTTGAACCAGGTAATTCTCAGCTCATAGAGCATGATCGCCAGGATCAAAGGTGCGGGAAAAGAGACGATCAGATCCAGCAAATTAAGCATCAGCGTATTGCGCAGCGCCTTGAAGAAGTTGTTGTTCTGGAACACTTCCCGGAATACATCCAGGCCTACCCATTCACTGCCGCCAATCCCCTGAAAAAAGTTAAAGTCCTTAAAAGCGATCTGCACCCCATACATGGGTCCATATTTGAAGATGATGAAGTACATGACCGGCAGCAACAGCAAAGCATACAGCTGCCAATGTCTGCGTAAATAAACGGAATTCCTCACTGCCTTCACTCTCCTTCTCGGGCCTGGGCAGCGGATGGCAGGGAAGCCGGAACCGGCTCCCTCCACCACAACCCCGCCGTCATTTTAGCTTGTTATTATTTGGAGCCCATTTCCTTGTAAGCCGCAGTACGTTCGTCCAGAATTGCCTGGCCGCCGCTGGCCATGTAATCTTTCATCATCGAGTCGTAGGTGCTGTCGAACTGGTCCGGCTTGATCATGGTCATCTTGACGATGATTTCCTGGAACTTGTCGGCTAATGCTGTGCCGTATTTGGCTTCGGCTTCAATCGGATGATCGAACCGTACCGGCTGAATGTTGTCGGTATTGGAGATTTCTACTGATTTGCGCATATCCGCCTGGTATTTTTCCGGAGTCTGGGCAATATACGCCGCTTCGTTTTTGGCATCGTCACCGGCAAATTTACCATTTACGATAATGGCAAGATCGCCGAAATTGTAAATCCGGTCCATCGCCTCCTGGGTGGCATCTGCTTTGACTACAGGCACTCCATCGACCAGGGTGTAATTTTCATTTTCCACTCCGTACTGCATATCGAACAGGTTCGTATCCGAAGCCATCCAGTCCAGATATTTCAGCGCGGCTTCTGCGTTTTTGCTTGATTTCGGAATCATGACATACATAGCATTTGGCGCATAAGCCGGCTTGGCATGTTTGCCCTCTGAATTGGTGAACGCATCCACCGGCGTCATTACAGCACCCGGCACATTGGCCTGCAGGTTCTCGTATCCGCCATTGGCCGTAAAGTACAGTTCACCCGCATCCTCGGTATAGAAGCCGATCAGACCGTTCTGCAAATTCTGCCACAGCTGCTTCTTGTCTTTATCCAGACCGAAATCCTTGCTCATGAGGCCTTCATTGTAGAGCTTGTTCATGAATTTCAGACCTTCTTTGAACCCTGGAAGCAGAGTCGGATAATCATTGGAGCCCAGCTGCTGGGTTAATGTATACCGCTGCTCATCCGTGAGCGGCTCGATGAAGGACCAGAGAAGCGGCTCATATTGGGCGGACGCCAGACTCACACCGAACGGAATAGCCTTGCCTCCGGTATTGCCCGGGTCCTTGTCCTTGAATGCCTTGAGCGTAGTGTACAGCTCCTCGGTTGTCTGCGGCACCGGCAGGCCAAGCTTGTCCAGCCAATCCTGGCGGACGTAACCTGCGTATTTGCCAAGGACCAGCCGTCTGCCCGGAAGTGCAAATTGCTGTCCTTTATATTGTCCGTAGGCTAAGGTGTCTTCGCCCAGAAATTTCTTAAGGTTCGGTGCATATTGATCCAATAATCCGGTAAGGTCCGTCAGACCGCCCTGCTCTGCGTACCGGTTGAAGGTTCCGGAATCGTAGGTGAACACAATGTCCGGCACTTCACTTTGACTGGCCATCAGTACATTCAGCTTCTGAATTTCTTCCGAACGCGGCACTGGCACGAACTGGACATCAATATTGTTCGGTTTGCCAAAACGCTCCTGTACCAGTCTGGTCAAATAACTGTCGGTGATGGTATAGCCGGCGGGTGAGTTCCCCCGGTCGAACAACTCTACTTTTAATGTAGCAGGCTTTGAGGCATCTGACGCCGCATTCCCGCTGGCAGCATCCTCCTTGGAAGAACATGCGGATAATAGCATAGAGGAGATTAATACGACCGCCATTGCCGGGCTTGCCCATTTTTTAGACCATCTTGTTGTCATTCTCTCATCACCTTTCCCCTTATAATGTTATTTAACTTACCATCGATTGCTTCGCCATTTATTCGCACCGCATTCGATGTCACCTAGTATTACATACGTAAGCGAAAACGCACAATAAACCATTTTCAGAGGATAAATTGAGCTGGAAAGGCGTTATTTATGTAATAAAACATTACAAATAAACAATTATCGTTAAAATAAACTGCATTCCGCACCTTAACTAAATGCCCGCCCCGCCTGCACTTAGGCCTATTGTGAGCTTGATCCGGCAGCTTTATCCTCGTAGGTAAGACCCGAATCCCCCTCCACCCCTGCGCCGTGGCATATCTCTGAAGCTTCCAGGTTATCCGCCTTTTTTGCATATGCATAGTTTACTTAATAACAAGCAGAAACGGCTTCGCCGTCCTTCTCTGAACGGTGCAGCCGTTTTAGATTTTTGATTTAGATTTTTGATTTAGATTGTCTGAGGAGCTTGTAAACCGCTCCCGCCAGTTGAGATGGTCCTTTTTCCAGTCCTCCCGCCCCCTTTGCTTGGATTGGAGGAAGTCTAAGTGGAAAAAGTAAACCTAAATCATCCACATCGCGCTTCCCCGCAAGTGCTAGTTGGAAAAAGGATAACTAATCCGAGCGTTTTACACTCTTGCTGCCAAATTTGCTTAAAATAACTCTACTTTTTCCCACTAATCCCTCTTCAGAAAGCTTTTGAAGCCAATTTAAGTGGACTTATTCCACTATATCTTATCCATGACCTGGGCTTTGGCGGATACGCCGGCTGTCCGGCTGTCCGCAGTTCTGGGAGAAGAGTTCAGCCAAGCTACATTCCGGTGTTCCGGGAGTTCAGCTTCCCATACAGCCAGCCAAATGAGTTTTTTTCCCGATATTTCATGTCCCCCGGAATGGATGTCATAAGCAAGCTGTTCCTGGACTCCCCACGCCGCATAAGTCTCTTCCAGGATGGATATGGCCTGCCGGACATGCCCCGCCGGGAAGATCCGGTCCTGTTCCCCCGATTCGACGAAAAGAGCCCGCGGTGCGATTAGTCCGGCCAGCTCCGGCTGCTCCGCATCCAACAGAATACCGGGCAGATAATTATCGATGCAGTGGTGCATGGCCAGAATGCTGCCCTGAAAGGTATTGGTCCAGCCGCAAAGAACGGCTGCCTTCACACGTTCGTCCAGCCCGGAGGCCATGGCCCTGTCCCTTCTTTAGGAACCAGCACTAGAACCGGCACATGCACCGCTTCCATAGTGGAGTAGGCAACCCTCTCCAGCAGAAAGTCGCCGTAATCCTCCTGTCCGAGTACTACAGCATCCAGAGGATGCTCTTGATCAGGGAGCTTTCCCAAGGCATGCTTCAGCCTGCCCCGCAGCCAACCCTGATGCTCCTGCAATGACCGATGTTCCCGGCTCAACCCCCTTTTTTCTGCGGCTGCAACATATAGCTGCTCCAGAAAGGCGTCCGTTGTCCAATCCATTGTGCACCTGCCTCCTCAGTTTCCCTGACAATTGAAATGCTCACCTTTGGCAACTGGCAGAAGTCCGGTTTTTCCCGTTATGCAGCACGGCTGTCCCGTGTCCTGAACCCGGCAGGCTTGTCATTCAGCTCCCGCCGCGTTCCTGCCGCAGCACCTTTCCGTCCGCGCCCCTCCCGGTTACCTCCACTGCAATGTCCGCTCCACCGCCGTTGAACATCAATAGGAGGGTGAACGTACTATGTTTTACGATGCAGAGATTTCAGAGAATCCTTCGATTGTCCTCATTCATGGTTCTTAATTGGCTGCCAATGGGTTTCGTGTTCTGGCTCCGACTTTAACTGGGCTTGGCGAACGCAAACATCTGCTGACTGGGGACATTAATTTATCCGTGCTGCTGGAGCCGCAGAATCTCCGCATGTGTTTCCTCCAAAGAATTCTGAAGCATCTGCCGGACCTGCTGCGGGCCAAAGCCCGTCATACATTCTTTAATGGACTGAACCGGCTGGCCCAGCTTCCGCAGCAGCAAAATATGAGCCAGCTGATAGACCTGGTCGATGCTGTACATCCGGTATTGGTTGTCGTCCGTATAAGAAGGCAGAAGAACCCCCATTTCTCCGAAAAGCGGATCTGATGCACCGACACGTTCATAAGCTTGGCCAGCTCACTGATGGTGATCTCATTTCTCAAGTTTCACCACTCCTTCCTCGCTGCGGCTTCTTAAAGATACACCTTAGGTCTGACCTAAGGTCAACGCCATTTTCTCATAATGTTTATATAAGGAATGAAAATGGCCGGTATAGTTCTTCTTCCAAGGCTTCCGCTTTCCGCAAAAATGGATAATTGAGCTGTTGTACATCACATAGTGCATGTCGAATTGCCCCCCGCTTACGATTTTATAATAGAGGTAGAAACGCGGGTCATAATTATAGACAACTTCATCAATCTTCAGAATACTTGTAGAATAGAGTGCATTGATGATGTCCTGGTCAGGCAGAATCAGGCGGGCTTTATACTCCTCCACAAAAGTGAACAATGCTGCTTCGCTTACGTTCCGTCGCATTGATTCGAGATTCATCAGCAGTACGCCGGTATTGTAATAATCCGTGATGTCATACGGCAGCAGCCGGATGCGGTTGATTTCTTTCAGCGATATGCGCTCATGACTGGCGGCTGCAAGCATATATCCGGTCAGGTCTAAATCATACAGGCCTCTGAGCTTATTGATGATGATCAAATCCGGGTCCAGATAGAGAATGGTATGTATTTCCTGAGGCAGGAACTTAAAAGCTAAAATACGGTAATACATTTCTTTGGAGTAATGCTTAACCACCGGTGCCTTATCAAAAAGCTCATCCTGAACCGTAATGATCAATAGCCGGTGCCCTTCCTGCTCAACAAAACGGCGGGTAGCTTCAAGCTCCTCTGATCCGATACTGGAATGCATCAGGTAAACATCAAAATGCTCACCCGGATTATTCACAAACATCGATTTCAGCATGACCTTCAGCGGCTTGAGGTAACCGGCATTTAAGGTGACCAGGATGTTCATACGATGCATTTCTCCTCCGCGATGTTTACACGTCCGATGGACAGGCCGGTGAGTTTGTCAACGGCAGATACCACCTCTTTGGAAATGGTAATGCTCCCCAGCACAGTTTGAATCAACATAGATATCTCCCCTTATATTGGTTTGACCTCTTGAACCTTCTTCATTTGAACACCATGGGTGCCCCGGCCATTAAAAAAAAGGACATGCCCACCGAAGTCTTCCGGTGAACATGACAGACCTTCAACAGGCACACGGACAGGTCATTTCCCGGAGCGCTAAACAATTTTTGAAATACTTATCTGAGGACTCAGTTATCCACGGTTCCATTACCTTCCGGCCAGCCTGCGTCTCACTGCCGCTGCAGCCCCAATCGCACCGGCTTGATTGCCCAAGGCTGCCTGCCTGATTGTTAAAGGATTATGAGGGGAATAGCGGCTGACCCGGTCTGCAATCTCCTTCACATATCCCGGATTTTTTTCTACCACTCCGCCGCCGAGAAGCACCAGATTAAGATCCAGGGTGATCGTAATGTTCTTAAGGACAACTGACATCTGCTCATAGGACTTGTTCAAAATTTGCACAGCGGCTGCATCCTCCTGTGCCGCTGCTGCAAATACATGCTCCGCCCGGACCGGTCCGCTTCCCGCGATTTGCCGGATCAGGGAGAACCGGCTGTCTCCAAGCAGATGATCAGCGGCCTTTCGGCCAATCCCTGTACCGGACACGGCCATTTCAAAAGGCCCGAATTCACTGTTCTCCGAATCGGCAGAAGCAAGGTCTGCTCCCGGTTCAAGCATCAGGTAACCAATCTCACCGGCCGAAAATCCGGCCCCCCGGTACAGCTGCCCGTTCAAAAACAAAGCTCCGCCAATTCCCGTTCCTACTGTAATCATCATAAAATGCTCAGAGCCGGCGGCGGCTCCGGCAGCATGCTCCCCCAGCGCCGCCATATTCACATCGTTATCAAGCACAATAGTGCCCGGATAATGGGCTGCTATGACCGGACGGATATCTATGGCAGGCCAATTCAGTGCGGGGGCACTGGATAGAATCCCCGTGAATTCATTCATCACCCCGGGAAACCCGATGCCAATTCCGCTCAGTGAGGAAAGACTGCCTCCATTCTCCGCGCAGAACTGCTCCAATTCATCAAACAACCAGGCGAAGAACAACCTGGGATCACGCGTAAGCTGCGTCTCAAGCTTATGCTGCGCCAGGACGTCTCCTTGTTCGCCGGTGAGGCAGAGGAGCGTTTTGGTTCCGCCAATATCGATTCCTGCACTATGAATGTTCATTCAAGTCCACCTCCAGATTTAATTTGATTATGTCAAAAGCGCCCATTCCTCACGGAGGCGGCGAAAGGCATTTTGCACCGCAATTTGAATCGCTCCGGTAACGACATCCCTCTCCCGGAGGGATGAGACCGTCAGCCGCGGATTGCGGTCCAGCCCGGTTAACCGGGATTCCAGCCTGTGAAGCAATACGTCCCCGTTGCTGCCAAGTCCGCCACCCAAAACAATTGAATCCGGAGCGATTACAGCGCAAATATTGGTTACCGCCTCTGCCAGCAAGCCGCAATATGCGTCCATTACGGACTGTGCTACAGGATCACCCTTTCTGTCTTCTTCGAACAATCTCCCGGCAGAGATTCCGGGTTCAGAGCTGAAGTGATCCGGCTCCTTATCCTGCTCCCCTGCCAGCCTCAGAAGTCCCTTGGCGGAAAGAACATCCTCCAGCCTTCCGGCACTGAGCCTCATATTGGCTAATTCCCCTGCTCCTCCGCCCAGGCCGCGGTAGATTTGACCGTCAATAATGATGCCTCCCCCGGTTCCCTCGCCTAACGAGAAGTATAAGAGCGAGCCCGCTCCTCCGGCATCGCCGGATAAGGAATGCTCCGCGAGTGCCGCCAGATTCACATCATTTTCGGTTATGACAGGGACGGGAAAAAGCCGGGTTACGTTGGCAAGCTCCAATGTATTTTCGAGGCCCTTCAGCGGTGAAACCAGCCCAGACACTTCACCGCCAGCAGGGTCCACGACCCCGGGAATTCCGATCGCGGCAGCCTTAATCTTTTCCCATGAGACACCGTATTCCTTAAGCAGCCCTTCCAGGCTTTGAACCAAAAAGGTCTGGAACTCCGTCTCCGTCATGCTTCCTTCAGGCATTGCCAGCTGCTGGTACTGGACAATCTGCCCTCCCATATCAGCCAGCGCCATCCTGATCCGTGAAGCCCCCAGATCAACGCCGGCCACATAAAAGCAATGGGTATTGAATTCAAGCCAGGTTGCTTTTCTCCCCTGGGAGTTGTCGGCCCTGCCCGTCTCCCTGACCAGTCCACGCCCGATGAGATGAGTGATGGCTGAGGATACGGTAGGTTTGCTTAACCCGGTTAGACGGCTGAGATCGGCCCGTGATTGCGGTCCCCCGCCTATCATCTCATCCAGAATCAGCAATTCATTCAGATTGCGCATTGCTCTCGGCGTGCCTGCAGATTGTGCTTTCATTGTTCATCCTCTTTGTTATAGTTAGTTAATTTTATTAACTAATGATACATGCTGGCCCTATATTTTTCTAGCCCCCAAGAAAAGTATTTATTTCGCTTAAAATGATGTGTCCAATCCTGCACGCTCACATTTATTCTTTTGCCCGGGGCATACTATGCCAGAAACATCTAAATCCTTACATTTCAAAAAACAAAAGGGTAAAGGAGCATGTGTATGGCTGGGATTTTAGGCGGAAACGCAAAAGATGAACCGATGCATTATGGAGAAATCTTCACGGTATGGCAAGCTTCGATGATGGCAAAGGGAACGATTTCCTGTTACCGTGCCTATCTGAATCATGCGGGTGACCATGATCTCAAAAAAATCCTGGGCTCATTGATTGATCAGGCTGAACTGGAAGTAAGTGAATGTGATAAATTATTGACCGACAACGGTATCGGCACCGCTCCGGCATTGCCTGACCGGCCCCAGGCCAAGCTTGAAGACATTCCAGTGGGGGCAAGATTTACAGATCCCGAAATCGCAGCCAAAATTGCAGCCGATGTGGCCACTTCATTGGTAGCCTGCAGCCAGGCGATGGGACAAAGCATCCGTGAGGATATCGGCGCATTATTCGCCAAGTATCACCTTACCAAAGCTGCTCTGGGAGTCAAAATTCTGAACATGACAAAAGAAAAAGGCTGGCTTATTCCACCACCGCTACAAATAAAAAGACACGAGACTGTGAACGCATAACAGGATTAGCCCCTTCGTTTCCAGGCGGGAACTGAAAGGGCTTTTTAATGGAGGGAATCTATGAAAACCAAAGAGCAACTATTGCAATCTACAGGAAATCATTCACGTATTCATCTTGAAAGCCTCCATCACGTCCCCCACAGCAACTGGGCGTATCTTTATGACAAGGAGACCTTCCATCTGCGCGTCCGGACCGGCAAGGGGAATGTGGATCAGGTCTTCGCACTCACGGGCGACAAATATGATTGGGAACATTATCATGAAGAAAACAGCATGCAGAAGGTGGCCACTGACCAGCTCTTTGATTATTGGGAAACGGCAGTACAGCCGGAAAACAAGCGTTTTTCCTATGCATTCCGCTTTCAATCGGGGAAAGAAACCCTCTGGATGTTGGAAACCGGCTTCTTGACCGGGGAGCCAAATCCACCGGATGGATTCTATGAGCGACCCTATATCCATGAAGTTGACTTGTTCAAAGCCCCTGAATGGGCTAAATCGGCAGTGTTTTATCAGATCTTTCCGGACCGTTTTGCCAATGGCGATCCCGGAAATGATCCGGTGAATGTATGGGCATGGGGAGATCCCCCCACAAGGGAAAGCTTTTTTGGAGGGGATCTGCAGGGAATCATCGATCACCTGGATTATTTGGCTGAGCTTGGAATTACGGCTATATATCTGACGCCCATCTTCGAAGCGCCGAGCAATCATAAATATGACACCACCGATTACAGGAAGGTGGATCCCGGTTTCGGAGATATTGAGGTGCTGAAGAGGCTGGTGAAAAACGCTCATTCCAAAGGTATCCGGGTGGTGCTGGACGCTGTATTCAATCATATCAGCGCACAATCCCCCCAATTCAAAGATGTGATTGAACATGGGGAACATTCGGAATATGCGGACTGGTTTCATATTCACAGCTTCCCTGTGAAAGTAATTGACGGGAAGCCGAATTATGATGCCTTTGGTTTTTTTGCGGATATGCCCAAGCTCAATACATCAACCCCCGAGGCACGGAAGTAC
>RCUU01000345.1_pt1 | contig 26618 bp, 23 predicted proteins | sample 2166211 | NCBI WGS metagenome assembly RCUU01 (sample SAMN09932620, study PRJNA488358) | compost metagenome | feature: garden; material: soil; isolation source: compost soil in phenylacetic acid-enriched culture | place: Germany: Experimental Botanical Garden Goettingen | collected 2016-01-27
TGGATACCTTCTCCGGCAAAATTTCATCTGAAATTGTAGCCTTTCCGCAGCATGGCTTGCTGCGCTCGAATTCTGTTCAACTGGTCAAACAATCTCTGGCAGAAGGCGCAACCTTTGTAGGCGGAGTAGATCCTTACACAGTGGATGGGGATATCGAGAAGTCACTTCAGACCATGGTAGAACTAGCCGTCATGAATAAGGCTGGCATTGATCTTCACTTACACGATGGAAAGGAAGCGGGGAAGCAGACACTGACGCGGTTGGCTGATCTTACGGAAGAAGCAGGCTTACAAGGAAAGGTCACCGTCAGTCATGCGTTCTGGTTCGCAGGTGTGCAGCAGCAAGAGGCCGAAGAGGTAGCTCAACGGATGGCATCTCTGGGCATGACGATTGCCTCCACAGTACCTATTGGAAGAATGATGATGCCACTTCCGATGCTGCACGGCCAAGGGGTACAAGTGAAATTGGCAACGGACAGCCTTACCGATCACTGGTCCCCTTTTGGAAACGGTGATCAATTGGAGAAGGCGGGACGTTACGCAGAGTTATATGGATGCAATGATGAATTGTCATTGTCTCAAGCCCTTGGATTTATAACAGGGGGGGTAACACCGCTTAACAGAGCAGGTGAGCAGATATGGCCAAAGGCTGGAGATTCCGCAAGCTTTGTGCTGCTGCATGCCAGCTGTTCGGCTGAAGCCGTAGCCCGGAGAGCGCAGCGCCAAGCCGTATGGTACGAAGGCCGTCTTGTAAGTGGCTCGATAACAAACTAAAGACAGATGAGGCGGATGGCATGCTTCTCTCTAACTATCTAGATCAGTATAAATCGGTGATACACTCACTCCCGAAAGGTACAGTGTTGACTAGAGAAGATCTACAGGTGAATGAGCTTCTCATGGAGCGTAACGGTAAGCTGGAAATGTATTATGCACCCCATAATGAGTATATTAACCCTACTGCTAAGGTGATTATTATGGGGCTAACCCCCGGCTTTACACAAATGGAAATAGCAATACGGGAAGCCATCCTTGGGCTGAAAGCTGGGTTGTCTGATGAAGAGATATGCAGATCAGCAAAAGAAGCGGCGAGATTCGCAGGCTCCATGCGGAATACCTTAATTCATATGCTGGATACGCTTAAGCTGCATCATTATTTGAACCTAACTTCTTGTGGGGAATTGTTCCAGCAGCATCAGACAATCCTGCATACCACCTCTTTATTACGTTTTCCTGTATTTGTGGACAAAAAGAATTATAGTGGAGCCCAGCCCAACCTGCTCTCCAATCCATTCCTTAGAACGTATGCATTATCTTCCTTGAGGGAGGAGCTTAGCATCCTGAAGCAGGCTTTAATCATTCCGTTAGGAAGAACGGTGGAGAGTATGCTTGAGCTTCTGGTGTCCACGGGTGAGCTTGATAAACAGCGCTGCTTATGGGGATTTCCCCATCCTTCAGGCGCCAACGGGCATAAATATAAGCAATTTGCCAGCCATCAAGAGCAGATGGAAAAGACACTGGATAATCATTTATGGAATGGATGAACGATTCATTATAATGCAACATTTTCCTTTACCCCCTCGTTAAGAATGATAGAGTAGAACAACTTCATTCATCTCAGGAGGTAAACTCATTATGAAAACAGCTAAAGTTATTGGAGCAGTCCTGGCTGGTACGCTCTTAGCATCAAATGTCATCTCAGCTGCACCTGTTCAGCCGGCACCGGTGCAACCAGCGACCCATTCCGCGGTTCCTCAGGATTCTTATGGGGGTCTAAAATATGTGCTTGTTATTGATGGCAACGGGTTCTCACCAGTGGATGTTCCGTTATACGTGGGTTCAAGTAAGGAAGTTATGATTCCGATCCGTACAGCGGCTGAAGCCCTTGGATATAAGTTGGCTTGGACTCAGGGCCTTCAATCGCTAGGACTTGAGAAAGATAGCCAGTCATTATCCTTCCAGATTGGAAAAGATGCCTACCGTAATGGTACGACGCTTCTTTCGCTGGGAGCTGTACCTGAGCTAAAGAACGGTAAAACCTATGTTCCGTTGTCTTTCTTCGAAAAAGTGATGAAGCTTGAAGTGATCTCAGGTCCAACTGGAACCATCTCGATTAATTCCAAGGACCAAGGCAGTGGAGAAACCTCCTCAGACACAATAAAACAAGGATCAATCACTAGTATCTATAAGGGTGAAAAAAATGCTGAAATCGGCCTCAATGGTTATGGCCATGGCATTCGCCTGGGCATTTCCGATGAAACGGAAATCGTATCTGCTGATAACAAGAAGTTAACCTTCGCTGACCTGCATTTGGGCATGTCCATCGAGGTCGAGCACAGCATGGTCATGGCGATGAGCATGCCACCGTTGACGAGCGCGATCAAGATTGTTGTGAAAGAACAAGCGCCAGATCAGCAAACCTTGGGAACTGCCGGTGTAATCGAAGAGGTTACCCTTGTGGATAACGGCACAACTCGCGTGGTGATCAAAGGGGATAAGCTTAGCGAGAATTCCTTTGAGACCATTGTGCTGAATCTTTCAAGCACAACAGCTATTATCGGCACGAAAGACAACCAGAAAATTGCCGTAAGTGAGCTTGAAAAAGGTGACAAAGTGTATGCCTTCTACGGTCCGGTGTTAACCGCAAGCTTGCCACCTATTGGTCAAGCTAGCAAAATTGTTGTAGAAAACTAATCTACATGAAGTCAAAGAAATAACGGATGACATGAAAAAAGACCGGTGAGGTGTAGGTCAAGCTGTCGATACGGCTTAAATGGCTTTCCTTCAAAGCCACGAATTTATCGCCATCGCCGATGAGCAGATCCCGCTTTAACACGGATACCGTTAAACTACCAAAGAAACCGCTCAAACTGATCAACATGCCTGACAGGAATCCAAAGATCGGGTTGAGCGGCGTCAGGTAGGGATAGATCAGGTAGGATACGCCAGTCGTGATGACAAACGCGCAGACGAAACCTTCCCAAGTCAAATACGGATTGGCTGTAGGAACTACCTTTCGTTTACCCAGGTAGAGAGAAGCCAGATAGTGAACCACATCATTAAGCTGCGTCAATACGACCAGAAAAAGCACAAGACCCGCCCCATACTCCGGTGTAGCAAATTGAAAGTAAGCTAAGTGGCTAAGCCCAAAAACCATCAACATGAGACCCCATTGCGTGGAGCTTACGCTGCGCATAAAGCCGACCGTGCCTTTGTTAATCAATCTAGGCAATGGCAGCAGCAAGAATACATAGACTGGGATGAAGACAATAAACATCCCATACCACTCGATATAAATCCAGTAGAACTGCAACGGAATGGATAAGTACGCCCACAGAAACAGCCTGCGGTCAGATTTCCGCGACTTCATCATAGAGAAGTACTCTTTTAGCGCGAAGAAGCTCAGCACCATTAGAGACAGCAGAGAGACGACAGGGTTAAATAGGGTAGCTAGGCAAAAGATAAAGAGCATCCCCCACCACGTCTTGATGCGAAATCCAATGCCTGTATAATCTTTGTTTGGCTGTAGCTTGCCTATAACTACATACATCAAGTGAATGGCCGATAAGGCCGCAAAAATTAAAATAATGGTTAATATAGAGCGGTCGATAGTTAATCACCAACTTGTCTTAGAGTAGATTCCAATCATGGGTTCATATGTTATTATGAAGGAAACGTTCAAACTTTATAAGGGGAAAATTGTAAATGGCAGCTGATGAATCGGTCTTTATTTTACTGACGAATACCGGGACGCTTTTTACGAAGCTCATTCAAGGCTACACGAAAGCACCCTATAATCATGCCTCGATCTCCTTTAATCGGGAGCTTTCCGAGCTGTATAGCTTTGGCAGGAAGCACCCGAGCAATCCCCTAAATGGAGGGTTCGTGAAGGAGGATATTAAGACAGGTACGTTCAGCAAATATCCAAATACGACGTGTGTCCTATACGAACTTCAGGTTACACCCCGCGAAGTGGTGAAGATGGAGCGGGTCCTGCAAGTCTTTATCCGAAGCCGGCAAAAATATCTCTATAATATTCTAGGCGTAATTGGCATTGCCCTGAAGGAGCCTGTCGAATTCAGCAACTCTTACTTTTGTTCACAATTTGTAGCGGAAATTCTGGAGCGATCGGGAATTAAGTTATGGAATAAGCTGCCTGCGCTCGTTACACCGGATGATTTTCGGCAAAGCGATCGGCTGAAGCTGATCTATCAAGGCAAATTAAGGGAGTACGAACCTGAAAACTAAGGGAGAGTGTTTAGATGAATAGCAAAGAACGGTTCTCAAATCGGGTAGATTCCTATATAAAGTATCGGCCGAGCTATCCTGGCGAAGCCATTGATTATTTGTACCATACGATTGGGTTAAAACCGAATTGTGATATTGCGGATATTGGTGCAGGAACGGGAATATTCTCATATTTGCTTCTGGAGCGCGGGAGTCGTGTAACTGCCGTTGAACCGAATCCGGAAATGCGTAGAGCCGCCGAAGAGAAGTTCGGAAATAGTAGTCATTTCCGCGCATTGCCAGGGTCTGCCGAGAAGACAGAATTGCCCGACCAGTCCATGGACTTTATCGTATGTGCCCAAGCGTTTCATTGGTTTGATAGGGACGCAGCGCAATTAGAATTTAAGCGGATTCTTAAACCAGGCGGGAAGGCGATTCTAATATGGAATTCCCGGCTTACTAGCGGTACCCCATTTCTGGAGCAATATGAGCAGCTGGTGCGAACCTACGGCACGGACTACACGCAAGTTAATCATAAGAACATTACCCCTGAGAGCCTTAGTTCCTTTTTTAAGACAGGGCAGATGCAAGTCGCGCATTTTAGCAATCAGCAAATATTTGATTTCGAGGGATTAAGCGGGCGGGCGAGATCGTCTTCCTATACACCGGCTCCCGGAGATCCACGTTACGAGACCATGATGACGGAGCTGCGGAACCTATTTGATCGTAATAAACAGGATGATAAAGTATTTTTTGAATATGAGACCGAGGTCTATTGGGGCGAAGTATAAAAAAATATCAGCATATTAAAAGCCACTCCAGCGCAATGGGGTGGCTTTTTGGTGGTAGAAGTAATTAGTCACTATTAACAGGGATAAAATTCTGGTTAATGGGTTGATTTGAAGTTTTTATGATCAGATTATGTGAATTAAAAGACAGAATTTGAATCAGTTGTTCGGCCATATAGTTAGCCGTATATTTGAACCCTCCCTTTACCCATTCCATGATTAGTCCAAATAGAGCATAGGCCGTATAACTGGAAAACAATTCAATATTTATAGGAGTGTTTGTGTTATTGACTGCGACTAAATCTTGTTTGGTGAGTTCTTTTAAGATGTCACAAATCTTATTTTGAAACCCAGGCAGAACATTGGAATTTACAATGATGGTATAGAAATTAGAGTAGGAGCCCACATGTTCAAAAATTTTGATGCTGGAGGTAGTAAGCTCACTAACGATAAATTTATCGATATGAAGATAGGGCTCCTTATAAGCTTTAATTAAATCCTCCAGTACATCATCGATCAACTCGTTCAGAAGCTCTTCTTTCGTTTGATAATGCTTATAGAAAGTTCCGCGGTTTAAATCGGCAAGGGTCACAATATCGGTTATCGTAATGGTGCGGAAATTCTTTTTTTCCATAAGAAATATCAATGCGTTCTTTAACTCTTTCCTCGATTTGCTTGTTCTCCGATTATTTTTAAGCAACAGAAGACCCCCTAACTGTCTATTTTCTAATCCTATTTCAACACATTGCTGCTTTATATTTATTTATGAACATTTGGTGTCTCGTTTGTATATTGATAGTTAAATTGCAGATGATTAAACTTAAGTAGAATAAATTTTAAGCGTTTTAGAGATTTTATAAAATATAAGAAAGTATAGGTTTCACGCTATACATTATCTTTATATTTCTCGCATAAATGCTTACCGTCCTTTAAGGACGCCGAAGGCGTTACTGCTTGTATTGATATTTACATTATAGATAAACGTAAAGGAGACTTCCAACATGAAACTTCAAGACAAAGTGGCTGTTGTTACCGGAGCAGCATCGGGTATGGGGAAATCTATCGCAGAGTTGTACGCTAAAGAAGGTGCAAAAGTGCTTGTTGCCGATCTTAACCTCGAGGGTGCAGAACAAGTCGCAGCAGGAATCGTTAGTAATGGTGGAGTAGCTAAGGCGTTAAAAGTAAATGTTGCCCTAGTCGAAGATATCAATAATATGATTGATACCGCAGTCAAAGAATATGGCACGTTAGATATTCTAGTGAATAACGCAGGGATTATGGATGGCTTTGAGCCAGTTGGCGAGATTAATGATGAGAGATGGGATCTTATCTTTGACATTAATACCAAGAGTGTAATGCGATCCACGCGTAAAGCGCTGCCTATTTTTCTGGAAAAAGGAAAAGGTGTGATTGTGAATACCGCTTCTACAGGTGGCGTAAGTGGTGCCCATGCAGGAGCAACTTACACTGCCTCCAAGCATGCTGTAGTAGGCTTGACGAAAAATACAGCTTTTATGTATGCCAACAAAGGCATTCGTTGCAATGCCATCGCGCCAGGAGCAACTGCCACTAACATCAGTGCTTCTATGAAAAATATTAATGAGTTCGGCATGAGCCGTACTCAATTAACACAGGCTGTCATTCCTCGGGTTGGTACACCTGAAGAAATTGCACAAGTTGCGTTATTCCTGGCTTCGGATGACTCCAGTTTTATTAACGGAGCGGTCATCGCTGCTGATGCGGGATGGACTTCTGCATTCTAAAGGTTGGTATACAAAACATTCGATTCATATTAAAATTGTAAAAAAACAGCAGAGCAGCGGTTCTCTTAATACTAGAGAGTTGCTGCTCTTTGTTTTGGGCTGTTTTGTCTGCTTCAAGAGTTTTATCATCCCCGGAGTCTTGCGGACCCCAATGACGTTATTTGCGAATTTTTCGACATTAGCGAGTATCTTGAGATTGCAATCTCGTAAAGAGGATATTACGGCTAGATATGGCGGCGAGGAATTCGTACTTCTGTTACCTCATACAGATATTTCGGAGTCAAAGACCATCGCCGAAAATTTACGGCTTTATTCCAACCGATTCAGAAACCACCCTACTGCAAAAAGCTGATCAAGCGCTCTATGCTTCTAAAGAACAGGGAAGAAACCGCGTTACGCACATCATAGATTTGAATGAAAAGCTTCTTTAACAGGGGCTTTTTTGTTATTTGTAAACGATACCGTAATATTTGAGAACGGATTTATTAAGAAGAATGTATCTCCGTCTAGAGGATGAGATGAATTCAGGTCAGAGTCTGATTACAGGTGAGCCTCGGGGCTGTACAATTTAGGTAATTGAGAAGGGGGACGGGATGGGTATGAAATGGCATAAATACATCACACGTTGGGCGGATTCTAGGGGTTGGGATGGGCGAGAAATTGATTATCAATGGCCGTCTCCCTCATTTCCTGTGGTAAGTATTCGCAGTAACTTAGGTCGCTACTCTGGCCAGGGTTATGGCAGCAGACCTCAAGTGAAGACAGCCGTCGGATTAATTGCTATTGGAGATATAGCTGTGGGCTTGATATCCATAGGTGCAGTAAGCGTCGGAGTACTATCCCTAGGTGCGATATCACTGGGAATGTGGTTAGCCATCGGAGCAATCGCACTAAGCTGGCTTGGTTTCGCCGTGGGAGCGATTGCGATTGCAGGAGTGGCCGTAGGAGCGATTGCGATAGCCGAAAAAGCGTTGGGAGCCGTTGCCATTGGTGATACGGCATTTGGAGCGGTAGCCATCGGACGGATTGCCGCAGGAGCGGTAGCCATCGGACAATGGGCGTATGGTGTAATCGCAGTGGGTGAGCATGGCTTTGGGTTAATTCCGATCACAGGTGACGTGTGGAATTGGTTTCGGCGACTATTCGGAGGTTGAGCGCTCTTCCAGTCCTAAAGTATCACTTGTCATCTGGGACAGTTGATAAATAATATCTATCAGTTAGGAAAAACTAATTGCAATTACCTATGTTAATCTGAGATCAATTTCATACCAATTAATCATGCAAAAATATGCATGGTTATGTTACTCTTTGTGATGTATTCGAACTTCATAGGCAAACCTATGGAAACGTAGGGACGCAAAGCTATAGGGACTAAGGTTATCACGACTATTGTCAGCCAGCTGCCAAGGATTGTATAACGCTTTTTGTTTTTAAGGCTTAATAAAAATTAAGTCTTAATTTTTATGCAACTTTAGCTACAATCAAGCTACTCTTTCGGGGTAGTTTTTTTTGATATGAATGAATGGGCAGCTAATCCAGAGGTGTTCACCATAGACCTATCGAACGAAGAGAAGGGAACTTACATGCTGGGGGTAACTTATCAAGTCGCAGGTAATCTCGTGCAATTGATTTCTTTTATTAATCATCCTTAAACTCCATAGGCAAAGGAAAACAGGCGAATTGTGGTGTATTCAACCATGATTCGCCTGTTTGTATTGAGCGTATCTAATCTGCGTCAAGCAGATGATTTATCCATTGATATCCAATTTGTCATATGACAAAAGAAATGACAACGCTCACTATAAGCAGAGTAGTCTTTTAACTATACTTAATCAGGAGTGTAAGAATTAAATTAAATTTCTATTTTTGCTATAAAACGGGATTGTGAATTTGAATGGTCAGAGATTAATTGGAAGATATCCACAGCGGATTTGTTTTAGAGAATTAAAGAATGCATGAGTGTTAGAGGGAGATGTTTCTATGAAAATCGTCATTGTTGATGATCATCCTTTAGTTAGAAGAGGGCTGGCATCTGTCATTTCAATGCAACCAAATGTGCAATTTGCTGGTGAAGCTACGAATGGCCCGGAAGCGCTTGATGTGATTGCAAAGACAAATCCAGATCTTGTGCTCATGGATCTAAAACTTGCTGATGAATCGGGACTGGATGTCATTAAGACAGCGCGTACTCGCGGCATTGTTAGTAAGTTTATTCTGTTGACTTCCTCTGCGAGCAGAGCGGATTTTTTGAGGGCTGAAGAAGTTATGGTAGATGGATATGTCCTAAAAGAGGCATTGCCGGAGGAATTACTGTTTGCTATCCAATTGGTGCACAAAGGAAGAAAGTATTATGATCCTGGTCTGATGGAAGAAAAAATGCGTGTGAACGGTAGTAGTCCGACGGATGAATTGACACCAAAAGAGAGGGAAGTACTGATTGAGCTTGGACAAGGCGCCTGCAATAGAACGATTGCCGTAAATCTTTTTATCAGTGAATTTACGGTGAAAAAGCATGTCAGCCAGATTTTAGCGAAGCTTCAGGTCGCTGACCGGACACAGGCGGCGCTATACGCAAACGCGGTAGGGCTTACGAAATATGAAATGTCTTATGAGTAAAACCATTGCATTAGCATTACATACAAAGGAGGTGTCCCAGCAGCCAGTTTCATAGCTCTTGGGATACCTCCTGTCTTTTCATGATGACATAGAGTTGTACGGCAAGATCAGATGGTATAATGACTGTAATTACCTTATGACATGGAGTATTCTGTCTGCCTAATTGTAACTAGGGAGTGCTGTTGATGTTTGAGATGCCAGGATACCAAACGTTAAATTTAATAGATAGTACCGGAGATATCAGATTATATAGACTCTTACGGCAAGAGGATGGCCTAAAGGTTATTGCCAAGACAACAGCAGGCGAATACCCGGGATCTGCCATGGTCGATGCTTTTCGTTATGAGTACGATATGCTTAAGCGCCTTTGTGGCCGTGGGGCAATCGAAGCGTATAGTCTGGAGATCATGGCGGATCGACCAGTCCTTCTCTTAAAAGATATGGAGGGGAGTACACTCAGTCAGACCCTGCGTAAGTCTCCTAATTCGTTAGGCCTTTCGGCGCTACTTCGCATCGCCATCTCTATCGCCGATTGTCTTATGCAAATCCATCGTGAAAAAATAACCCTAAATGAACTAACCCCCGCTCATCTAATCGTAAATCCTATCACCTTTGAAGTGAAATTTATTGATATCCGTATGTGCTGTACCGAAAGTGTCTCCAGTCCTTTGTTATCATTAGGCAGCCGACCGGACGCCTTGCTTCCTTACATATCGCCAGAACAAACCGGGAGAACAGGGGTAAACCCGGACTACCGTTCGGACTTTTATTCGCTTGGCGTTGTCATGTATGAATGTCTGTCAGGGAGTCTTCCCTTCGAACTACATGATGTTGTTGATATTGTATATCGTCATCTTGCAGATACACCTGAGCCTCTGCACCGCAGGTTCGCTACTATCTCTCCATCCGTTTCTGATATTGTCGGTAAGTGTATGGAGAAGATACCTGATGAGAGATATGCCAGCGCGTTTGGGATTAAATCGGATCTCGAGGAGTGCCTATCCCGCCTTGAGCAATCCGGGCATATTGAATCATTCCCCTTAGGAAGTTGGGATATTCCGGAGCGCTGGGTCGTGTCTAGCCAGTTCTACGGCAGACATCTTGAGCAGAAAATCTTACGAGAAGCGTTGCAACGGGCTTCACTAGGTGCTGTAGAGACAGTCTGGCTTAGTGGGGAGAGTGGCATCGGCAAAACAACCTTTCTAAAGGAAACCCTTAAAAATACGGTATCTTGGAATGGCTTCTACGCCAGAGGTAAATTCGACTCCGAACATATCTCACTCCCCTATGGGATCTGGCATCAAGTTATTGAAGAACTGGTCAGTCAACTGCTGATGGAAACGAAGTTGCAGCTGGAGGTTTGGAAGCTGCGTATTTTACAAGCATTAGATAATTACGGGCAGCTGCTAATCGAACTCGTCCCTAAGCTTGAGCTTTTGATTGGTCCACAACCCTCTGTGCCTTCACTGCCACCGCAGGAAGCTCAGCATCGATTTCAATTAATTATGAGTCGATTTATTCAACTCTTCCCTCATGAGGATCAGCCTTTGATCTTGGTATTGGATAATCTGCATTGGGTCGATGAAACGTCATTGCAATATCTCACTTCACTTATAGAGGACACGGCAACGACTCATTTGCTAATCGTCCTTTCCTATCGTAACCGGGAGATTACCAGGCTACATCCGCTCAGCAGACTGGAAAAGCATCTGATTAATCGCAACGCAGCAATGAGCAGGATCTCTTTACAAGCGCTTGAACTCAACGATATAAAACAACTGCTACTTGATGTTATGCGTTATGAGGCTGCAGACTTGGACGAGCTGGCACGGGTGCTGCTTCATAAGACGGATGGAAATCCGTTATTTATTAAGCAGTTCCTTCAAGACTTGATTGATGACCAGCGAGTGGAATTTGATGAGAATATGCGAAGCTGGAGATGGGATCTCCAGCGTATTACTGAATTGAATGTTCCCGATAATGTAGCTGCTTATCTTTCAAGTAAAATACAACAATTTCCTGAGCAGACGGTATATGCACTTAGCAGAGCCGCATTCATAGGCAGCTTATTTGATTTGCATACACTTGCTGAAATTACGGAGACTCCGATAGAGACATTGGCTGATGCATTGGCGGTTGCTGTGCATGGACGCTTGCTGCAGCCCGTCGGCGGGGAGGAATATCCACATTATAAATTTCAGCACAGTCGTATCCATCGGGCCGCTTATGCACTTGTTTCCGAAGAGGAGTGTTCCGAGCTGCATTGGAGGATTGGTATGCTATTGCTGGGCCGCAGCCCGCTTAGTGAAGGAACAACCCTATTTGAAGCTGTCCATCATTTGAATCAGGCACTTACATGGATAGATAACCCTGAACAAAGGCTTCAACTGATAGAGCTGAACTTACAGGCAGGGATGAGAGCGAAACAAACAACCGCACATGAGACAGCCTTACAATATCTGCTTCAGGCGACGGCGTTATTGGAGGAGCAGAGCTGGGAGCAGCATTATGTGTTAACCTTCCGGGTATTTCGGGAAAGGGCTGAGCTCGAATACTTATGCTCCCATTTCGACACGACTAATGAATTATTCCATTTGTTAACTAATAAAGCTACGACAGATATGGATAAGGCTTACGTCTACGCGATGAAGGTTCAGCTGGAAGCAAGTAATGATAACTATGAAGAGGTTATCTCCTTAGGTCGGCATACATTATCGTTACTGAGAGTGAAGCATCAATTTGACCCGAGTTATGCTCAATTGACGCTCCAATGGTTACGATTGCGGCGTAGACTAAAGAAGGTCTCCATCGAATCGCTTAAACTTTTACCTCCAATGACCGATGAAGCACGTAGAATCGCAATGTCCACTTTAGATCATTCGAGCAATGCCTGCTTCTATGTTAATCGAGAAGGGTGGCTTGCTACTTCCTTCACCATGATTGAATTAACGCTCGACTATGGGATGACGCCGGAGGCTTCTATTGGATTCATAGGCTACGCCATGTTTCAATACTATTACTTCCGTAACGATGAAGAGACATTCAAATGGGCCATACTGGCTTGCAGCTTATCAGAACCATATCCGAAACTGCATGTGACAACCTTGGCTGCGTTCGCTATGTGCTACGATAGCTGGCGGAAATATGATCCAGCTATGCTCCAAACGTTTACCGAACATGCGGGTAAAGTTGGATTGGAATCGGGCGATCTATGGAAGAGTAACCAGAGTATGCTGATCAATTGTGCCTCCCTTTTACAATTTGGTCACCCACTCGGCGATATCTATAATCGGTTAATTACTCATTCTGGAGATTTGCTGCGCCATAACAACAGCCTCCATTGTAAGCAGGCTATCATAGCAGTGGCCACTCTTGTCCGCTTGACAGGTTATCGCTCTGTGGATGATCCATTTAACATCACAGAGATTAGCGAACCTGATTTTGCACAGTCGGTTCATGGCGACACCTTTGATTTTATACAGGAAATGGTCTGGATCTATCAGTATTTGACGGGCTATGTATTTGGGGAGTACCGAGAAGCCAGTGAGGCATTAGCCAAATCAGCAGCTATTATAAAATCACGTGAAGATGGCTTAGACAGTCCCACGCAGATCATGTATGAATGTTTAGTCTGGGCCCGGTTGTATGAGGAATATGACGCTGAAGAGCAACGTACATACCGGAGAAAAATGCGCAGTTGCCTGGAGAAAATGAAAAAGCTTGCTAGGCGTTGCCCGGAAAATTATCAGCATAAATATCTGTTGATGAAGGCTGAGCTAACTCGTCTATCGCGAGATCCTCGCCAAGCTGAAGTCTTGTATGAACAATCCATTGAGATCGCTCGTATCTACGGACATATCCACGATTTAGCGATGGCAGCAGAGTGCTATGGTAAATATGGGCTTCGTCATGGCAAATTGCATCTGGCAAGAATCTATATGACTGAGGCTTACGAGGCTTACCTACAATGGGGCGCAAAGGCTAAGGCGGCTGACCTGGAGCAGCAGCACAGCCATTTGTTGCATATTAAACGCGAGCCCGGTCTCGATCGTGTTGATTCTCTTTCGGTCGTAATGTCTGCTCAGGCTTTATCGGGCGAGATGGAGATGAGTCGATTATTGGCCTCGCTGATGCGGATCATGCTCCATAATGCTGGGGCCGAATATGGGGCCGTTATTTTTGATCATGATGGCAAATGGATGGTTGAGGCTTATGGTACCTCGGAAGCTCAGCATATCGAATCTGTTCCGCTTGGCGAAGAATCGTCGTTGGTTCCAGCAGCAATTATAGCCTACGCGGCAAGAGCACAAGAGCAGGTTGTATTACATGATGCGCTTAGTGAGGGAATATTTACGCGAAATACTTACGTTAGGACTCATAAACTTAAATCGGTATTATGTCTTCCGATCATGAATCAGAATAAACTGGTTTGCCTGCTCTATCTGGAGAATAATCTATCGCCGGGTATATTTACTCCAAGTAGGCTCGATGTGCTCAAGCTGCTTGGTTCACAATGCGCAATCTCGATTGCTAACGCCAAGCTATTTTCGGGAATCCAATATCTTAAAAAAAATCTAGAGGATCAAGTAGCAGAAAGAACGCGTAGCCTGGAACGTTCGATGCGGGAAACATCTGCGGCTTTAGCCGAAGCGACCGTCTTTGAGGAACGCAATCGGATTGCCCAAGAGATTCATGATATTGTTGGGCATACACTTACATCGACGATTCTGCAGATTGAAGCTGGCAAGCGGCTGCTTCAGAAGAAGGAGATAGACAGTGGCTTTCAGCGGCTGGCTGAGGCCCAGGATCTTGTAAGGCATAGCTTGAATGAAATTCGCGGCTCTGTCCATATGCTGAAAGAGGACAGATATGCTGATTTAACCGTTATGCTGAAGCAGTTGATTCGAGATACAGAGCGCAATGCAGGCGTAGTTATCCATGCAGTGATTTATGATCTGCCGGATAACATGACCACAGCCTATAAGAAGGCGGTCTATCATGCCTTGCAGGAGGGCTTAACGAATGGGATCAGACACGGGAAGAGTAAGGTGTTTCATTTTAGTCTAGAGTCTGTAGGAGCCAACCTGCAATTTAGGCTTAAGGATTGTGGGGTAGGGGCTAGTCCGATCGTGATGGGATTTGGACTTAGAACAATGAAAGAGCGGGTTGAGCAACTGGGAGGCAGCTTATCCATCGATTTAGAAATGAATGAAGGCTGTCTACTGGAGATTGATCTTCCGATGCGAAAGGTTGGGGAAAGAAAATGAGTAAGATCAAGATTGTAATTGCCGACGATCAATTATTGACGCGCGAAGGCCTCCGCACTATTCTTGATCTGGAAGATGATATGGAGGTGGTCGGTGCTGCCAAGAACGGTGAAGAGGCCTGCGAGATGGTGGAAACATTCCAGCCTGATCTGGTGCTGCTTGATATTCAAATGCCGGTTATGGATGGAATTAGTGCCTTGAAACGTATAAAGCGGATTCGCCCGGACATCTTCATTCTGATTCTGACTACGTTCATAGAGACGGATTATATTGTTGAAGGGATGGCTTATGGAGCAAGCGGTTATATGCTGAAGGATATGGACGCAGATAAAATGATCGCTTCCATTCATGATACGTTATCCGGGCAATTTATTCTGCCAGCTCCGGTAGCAGCTAAACTGGCAGCAAGGATGAATAGGTTAACAGAAGAATATGAACATTGGCAAAGGTCTAGCCTAGATCGCATCAGCCTGACCGAACGGGAAGAGGAGCTGGCCCAGCTTATTATCCGGGGGCTGAACAACCGCGAGATCGCCGATACACTACATATCGCGGAGGGGACTGCTCGCAATTATATTAGTAATCTTTATAGCAAATTAGAGGTAGTAGACCGGGCTCAGGCGATTGTGCGGCTTCAAGCTATTATGTAATTGTTCTTGATGTTAACGAATTACCGTAGGGGCTAAAGAAGCAAACATGGGGAGATTTCTCAGTACTCCAAAGGCAACCGTCAAGATTAACATTACAGCCATAATTGTCTGGCCAAGAGGCCGGATTTGCTTCTTCTCAGTAAATAAGTACAGCATATACAGAGGTGCCAGAACAAATAGCAATGGGTTAAATCTGAAAGCCTGAATAAAGTCGAACTTCAACAGGGATAGGATAACTCTTGTGATCCCACATCCCGGACAATACAATCCCGTAAACTCATGAAATGGACAAGGTATAGCTATATTGGTTAAGGGTATCCATACTTTAAGGTATACTAAGCCGACAAGACCTAAGGACACACCCCAAAATAATTTAGGATGTGTCCTTTTATATATCGTGAACTTATACCAGTCTATTAACATCGGATTGTACCAAGGCATACGTGACAATACCTAGACCAAAGAATGTAAGAATCACATAAAGAGATGAATTATCTGATATGATGTGTCCGCGTTGTCTTTGAGCATCTGCGATATGTTTACCTACCTGGTAGGCCCAAACGAAGCTCCATATCCCACAAGTAACCAAAGTAAGAAGGAAGTGTTTACCTCCTGTAAATGTGTAATCTCCACTTAGATTGCCTACCTCATTGGTTAGCACAATAAACCAATATATTCCATATAAACCGCATGTAATTAATGACAAAATAATAGAAAATGCGACGCTTCTTCGACTGATCATTACTCACTCTCCTATGTTTTTACATAAAAAATCGACATTTCCATCTTAGTGAATTAGGGAATAATACACAAGACAATATCTTCAAGTTCCGGTCCGCTGTCGAAATCTGGACAAACTTACAGCTGATATGTTGTGGAAACCTTAGCGAATATGAAATATACTTTTGAGACTATGCATTAGAACCACAACTAGATTTGCATTAACGAATGGAGGACATTGGATGTCTACTTTGCCAAATTGCCCGAAATGTAATTCGGAATACACGTATGAAGATGGAAGTCTGCTAGTTTGCCCGGAGTGTGCCCATGAGTGGAGCTTGGACGCAGAGGCTGAGAGCAGTGAAGAGAGCAAGGTGATCAGAGATGCCAACGGAAATATTCTAAATGATGGAGATTCTATAACTATTATTAAGGATCTTAAGGTGAAAGGAAGCTCATCTGTTCTGAAGATAGGGACCAAAGTTAAAAACATCCGTTTGGTGGACGGAGATCATGATATTGATTGTAAGATTGATGGGTTTGGAGCTATGAAATTAAAATCCGAATTTGTTAAAAAGATATAAAAAGAAAGAATCAGCCTAACTTCATCAGAAGTAGGCTGATTCTTTTTTTAGGTACTCTTTAAGACAGGTCATCTTATGATCTCAACAATCTGGTTTCGCCCTGCATTTTTGGCTTGATATAAGGCTTTGTCCACAGATTCGAATAAATCATTTAGTTGATTTGTCGGGCTTTCGGTATACTGATCTGCAAACATATTAATGGACAGCAGTCCCATGCTTACAGTGATTGATACAGAATGAGCGACCTCCTCCACATGTACTTTATTGGCTTCTATTATAGATTTAATATGCTCTGCCCAGCGGTTGGCTTGTGTGTAGTCCGTATTAGGCAAATAAACGATAAATTCTTCTCCGCCATAGCGTGCCAGAATATCCATCTCTCGCAGGGACTGCTTAATGACCTCTACCGTGCTACAAATCACGACATCGCCCACCAGATGACCATAATTGTCATTCACCGTTTTGAAAAAGTCGATATCCAGCAAAATGATGGCAAATGGCTGCTTCAATTTCATATTTTGTATAATCTCATGCTCTAGGTGCTGTGTTAAATAGTGGCGATTATAACAACCTGTTAAGCTGTCCGTTATGGCCATCTGCTTGAGTTTTTGATTAGTCTGAGAAAGCTCACTTTGTATTTCAATTAGGGCTAAATTACGCTCTTGCAGGATCTCGTTCTGCTGATTAGTCTCAGCAATGAGGCGATGCAGCTCGCTTCTATCCTGAAAAGTGAGAATTCGCCCAACCATGATTTCACCTACGACAATTGGCGCCGCTGTAATGTTGATATATGCATTGAGTGAGGTGTAGAAAACTTCAACTTCGGCTCTCTCCATGGGATGTTTAAGATATGTATGTTGGAACAAACGGAAAGTGCTGGCGTTCTCTTCCATGGGTGTGAGTGTCGACAAGTCGAAGTGATCACCGATTTGCAGATTGATTTTTGGCAAAAGCGAGCGATTGATTTCTACCACAGTTTCGTTATCATCCAGTACAAGGATTCCTTGTGTGAGTGTGTCAATGATATCTTGATGGGCGATGATTACGAGATCAAATATTTTATCACGATGGATAGCAATTACGAAAAAGATTGCAGAGATTAGGATCCCTAGAGAGGTCATCCCCGGAATCACAGGCTCAGATTTAAACAGCACTACATTAAGAAAGACATCAAGTAATACAAACACAGTCAACACTAGCACACCTTTGAGTACATGAGTCACCTGTTTTTTGATCCGCTGGGTGGCGTTTGATATAAGCGCTGAATAGATGATATACAGAGAAATAATAACGGTGGTGATCAAGAAGAGGATAAACAACCAAAAAAGCGGGCCATAAGATCTCTCAACATATCCACCATCCATAGGGAGTACAAAGCTTTGCTTTGGATTGGCTACCACTCCAATTAAGATGAGTGCTGCGACAATGTATAGGATCAGCGTTTTCTTTTTTCGAAGGAGATAGGATTTGCCAGTGAGAAATATCGTAAAAAGAAGCCATCCAATCGTTAACAGTATCGAATCAATAAAAGCGAGCTTCACATAAAACAATTGAACTTTGGGATCATCCGTAGTTTTGAGAGCAAATTGACAGAACGGCCACCACATCATAGTGAAATGAAAAGTTAAGTACACCTTATGTAAGTTAGTGATTGTTACAGAAAAAAATATGTAGATGAATAGGACGAAAAGAACTAAGAATAATGATAAGTCAATCCATGTCATGACATTCAATCCGGTAACACCTTCTTATATGAAAAAATGGGTTCATCTTTATTCGTTTACGTTCGAAACCTTCTCCCACTCGGTTAGCAGCTCTTTTACGCTCTGTGCGGACTGCGGCTTACTGAACAAGTAACCTTGAATTTTATCGCAGCCTTGCTCCTGTAGATAATCGAGTTGTACAGTACGCTCTACACCTTCTGCAATAACACACATATTCATGCGTTTACCAATCATAATAATTTGTTCAACAAGAACGGCCTGATGGGTCCCTGTTCGAATGGAATCAATAAAGGACTTATCTATTTTTAAAGTAGAGATTGGCATATGCGTAAGATAACTTAAGGAGGAATAACCAGTACCAAAGTCGTCCAAGGCAATTTTGATGTTATGAGCTCTGAGTTCAGTCAGTTTACTGCTCACATATTCGTAAGATTCAACCAGGACACTTTCTGTAATCTCTAGCTCTAAATATTCAGGCTCCAGCCCGGAAGCTTGCAAGGTGTCTAGAACTAACTCATTGAAGTCACTTTGCAGTAGTTGCAGCATTGAGATATTAACAGACATCGTCAGATGTGATAATCCTTGCTCATGAAGACTTTTCAAGAAGGTGCAGGCTGTTCTGAGCACCCACGCTCCAAGAGGAATAATGAGATGGGAGTCTTCTGCTATTTTAATAAACTTATCCGGAGGGACCATTCCTAGTGTTGGGCTATTCCAGCGCATAAGAGCCTCTAATCCCGTCACCCTATTCTGGGTCAGATCAATCTGGGGTTGATAGAATACGTCCAGCTCATTTTTCTCCAACGCTTGATATAATTGCTTCTCAATGTTCATTCGCTCCGTAAACGTATCATTTAACGGTTGATCAAAGACGATAATTTGGCCCTTGCCGGCGTCTTTGGCTTTATACATAGCGATGTCTGCACATTTAAGGAGTTCCATAATATGACTTCCGTGTTCGGGGTAAGTACTGATTCCGATGCTTAGGCTAACATGCAGCAGACTGTCATCCATCTCAATGGCATCTTTAAAACCAGCAATAATGAGGGAGGCTACGTTCGTTATGTTCTGTCTGTTCTCGGTAGCATATAAAAGAACGATGAATTCATCTCCGGCGAACCGATACACTTCTCCACTACTTCCAACTAGGGATACCAATCTTTCACTAACTTTAACAATTAGCCGGTCACCGAATTCATGGCCCATCGTATCATTTACATATTTGAAATAATCAATGTCGATGAACAGTAGGGCTGCAGTCGTGTTCAAATCCAGAATGTGGGGCCCATTCTCATAAAAAGCTAATTTGTTGGGCAAGCCGGTTAGTAGATCATGATAAGCCAGGTAATGCATTCTTTCTTCATTTAAGGCAAGCTTCTGTTGATTCTCAATGAGCTGATCATATTGCTGTCTGAGTTCTTCTTCCGTAGCCGTGATTTCCTCATAGGCTGCCTCTAGATTTTCATGGGCGCTTACCCGATCCCTATAGGCAAGATCCAGTTTCTTTTCGATCCTCTTAATACGCTTGAGAGTACCTAGAATTAGAGAAAAGATAAGCAGAGCCGTTATGAGAATGAAGAACCAGCCTTTAATTATATTAATAAGTCTTATCCATTCCGGATCACGAGTGAAAGTGGAAACAACCTTATCTGTTAAGGGAATCCATAAGCATCCTACAATAAAATAGATTACAGCGATTTTTAAGGAGCCCCGAACAGGATTAAAGGTTTGTTTCGTTATGGAATTTTTATGTTTGTTTCTTTGAAGCATATGTCCCTCCTATATCAAGCATGAGAGCTACTTGTTTTAGATGATTTCAACATATTTCATCAAAATCCTCTATTTGTCATTGGTGTTCTGCAAATTTTAAGGATGTGGTTTTGGACAAGCTGGAGCCAGGCATTAATGCCTAGCTTTTTTGACCTCAACTTGTGTTATAATCAAACAAACAACTTGAAGAGAAAATTATAGTTAAGGGGGATTTGTAAGTGGAAATAGGGATCAGTACGTTCGTAGAAACAACACCGGATGTTCAAACGGGTGAGTTAATAAGTCATGCGCAGCGATTGCGCGAGGTAGTAGAGGAGATTGTTCTTGCGGATCAGGTGGGCTTAGATATATTTGGTGTGGGTGAGCATCATCGTAAGGATTATGCGGCGTCTTCTCCAGCGGTTTTGCTGGCTGCGGCTGCATCACAAACGACACGGATTCGGCTGACCAGTGCAGTAACAGTGCTGTCCTCTGCTGATCCGGTACGTGTATTTCAGGATTTTGCAACACTCGACGGCATTTCAAATGGACGTGCAGAAATCATGGCAGGCCGAGGTTCTTTTATCGAGTCGTTCCCGCTCTTTGGATACGATTTAAATGATTACGATGAGTTATTCGATGAGAAACTGGACTTGTTGTTAAAAATAACAGCATCGGAAAAAGTAAGCTGGAGTGGAAATCACCGTCCCGCCATTAACAATCTGGGGATATATCCGCGCCCCGTTCAGAATCCCTTGCCCGTATGGATTGGCAGTGGAGGAAATACGGAATCTGTGATTCGTGCCGGTCTGCTCGGACTACCACTTGTGCTCGCGATTATCGGAGGCAGTCCGCTACAGTTTGCTCCACTCGTAAAGCTCTATAAGAAAGCGGCGGCCCAAGCAGGACATGATGTGTCGAAGCTTCCGGTTGCCTCACACTCCCACGGCTTTATTGCTGAGGATAATCAGCTAGCGGCCGATATGTTCTTTCCTTCTACGCAGGCTAGCATGAACGTGATTGGTCGGGAGCGCGGCTGGGGGCATTACAGTCGGGCAAGCTATGATGCGGCTCGTAGATTTGAAGGTGCCTTGTATGTAGGAGACCCGGATACTGTCGCTGAAAAAATCATTCACCTACGCAAACACGTAGGGATTACACGCTTTATGTTGCATGTACCGCTAGGGACGATGCCTCATAAGGATGTAATGAGAGCCATTGAGCTACTGGGTACGGAAGTAGCACCTATTGTTCGAGCTGAGATCACGAGATGGGAAGCAGAAGTTGAAGCGAAGTAGTATATTGAAGTTGTTGTTAAATGGAGGAGGAGACTAGAGTGGCAGAGCGAATCATAGCGAATAGACTTAAGGAGTTAGGTATTGTTCTACCCAGTGCTAGTGAACCGGCGGCTAAATACGCTAACTACGTAGTAGTTAATGGATTATGTTTTGTATCGGGAAAAGGGCCGACAGGCCATCCCAAAGGCAAACTGGGGCAAGACTTCACCACTGAAGAAGGCTATCAATTTGCACGTCAGACCGGGATCGAGATTCTTGCCGTTCTTGAGTCAGCTTTAGGCTCCTTGGATAAAGTGAAGAGAGTGGTCAAAATCCAAGGATTTGTGAATGCAGATCCCTTATTCGAAGAACATCATAAAGTGCTCAATGGTTGTTCTGATTTAATGCTGGAGGTGTTCGGAGACAAGGGCAGTCATGCTCGTTCGGTATTGGGTGCTGTTTCTGTAAGAGATAATCTTCCGATCATCATTGATTCTATTTTTGAGGTGGATTAAGAAGAGGGCTGTGGCACCGAAAGGTGACTGCAGTCCTCTTTTTTTTGTAGTTTGAGCTGTAGGTAGAAGATGACCCCAATATTTGTAACAAAACTAATTACCCTTTTTTTAGTAATAATATATGAACGTATCAATCAACGAGGGGATGACATCATGAAGATTCATAAGAAAGCTATACTACTTTTACTACTTACATCTATACTCTACACAGCTCCAGCCCATGCGGCAGAGACGCCTCAGAATCAGGTTACAGGCGTATTTCTGGATGATCGACAGCTTGAATTAGGGGTTCAGCCCTTGCTCGTAAACGGTACAACGCTTGTTCCCATGCGCAAGCTGTTTGAAGAACAGGGAGCAAAGATCGCCTGGAACAACGATACCAAAACAGTTAAGGCCACTAAGGGAAATTTGGTGCTGACCTATCAAATAGGAGATTCAACCGCGAACAAAAATGGCCAAGCCTTAAGCTTAACCGTCCCGGGTCAGGTTGTCGGTGGTAATACGATGATGCCGCTGCGTTTTGTCAGCGAGGCTCTAGGCAGTACCGTGAAGTGGGAGCCTAGCACTCGGACCGTTCGTATCTACTCAGCGATTAACTACGATACAACGATTCGTTATGGCGTTAACCTGCGCAGTTCTCCAAGTTCATCGGAACAATCAGGTATTCAGCAAATGTTGTCAGTAGGCGATAAGGTCCATGTTGTTAGGGAAGTGGATGCCTTCTGGTTAGAAGTGCGAACGCAAGACAACAAGACGGGATACATATCTGCTAAACCTCAATATAGCAATTATACTAGTGAGTCGCTCGCAGAGAAGCAGGGAAGCGAGCTGCTTGCTTATGGAGAGAAGTATCTGGGAACACCCTATAAATTCGGTGCAGCAACGAACCAAACGGCAACATTTGATTGCTCTTCTTTCGTAGGACATGTGTTTGAGCATGTACTGTCGATTGATCTGCCACGCACCTCTTATAATCAAGCCAAAGAGGGGAAGGAAGTCGCGATCGGCGAACTGCGTAAAGGAGACTTATTGTTCTTTAGTGCACGTGGTCTCGACATTGGTCATGTGGCTATGTATGCGGGAAATAATCAGATATTGCATACGTATTCTAAGGAACAAGGCGTCCATTATGAAGCCCTAAGCGAGAAGTGGAAGAAGCGGTTTGTGACGGCGCGTAGGATGTTTTAGATTAGGTGGCGTTTAAGCTATACTGTTCACGATGAAGAAGCATCCGAATACATTTGGGAGATGAAGCAGATTGGCTAAGACCTTAGTAGAAAAGTTGAATTTACAGAAATACGACCAGGTCGCTGTTCTAGATAAACCAGAGGGATTGGATTATTTAGCGGAGTTGACGGACTATGATACTTCGCTCAATGGGGCATATGATCTTATATTTGCTTTTGTACTAGATATGACATCCTTACAAGAACTAGTGAATCATGTGATTGAGCATCAGCATCTGCGTAAGAATGGCTATCTCTTTGTGGCGTATCCTAAAAAGGGAAACAAAGTGTATCCGACCTTTATTCATCGTGACGACTTACTAGAAGGTCTGGGCAGTGATGAGAATGGCTACATCGGGGCAAGCCATATTAAATTTGCACGCATGGTTGGATTGGACGATGTCTTTACCGTTGTGGGGTTAAAAGAAGACGCTAAGGGTAAAGGTCAGCTTTCCAATGCCCCAAGTCAATCTGTCGATGATTATATTTCTTTTATTCCAAATGTGGAACAAGATCTGAAGGATACGTCGGATCTTCTTGCAATCTATCAATCGCTAACTCCGGGATACCGCAAAGATTGGGCTAGATATGTCTATAGTGCCAAACAAGAGGCCACAAGAGCTAAGCGTAAAGAGGAGATGAAGATGATTCTACGGGCTGGTTATAAGAGTCGTGAGCCGTATCGACAAGCCAGAAGTACAGAATCCTAATCGCATACCCCTCATTAAAAGAAGGCAGTTTGTCATAGATTTCATCGAAACCACTTCATCTTAGGAGTGGTTTTTAAATTTGGGGTATAATGGATATAGATTATATAGTACTAGCTTACAGGGGTGAAATATAGATGAAACGCATCACGATTTTAATTGCGGATGATGAGGCGGAGATTGCGGATTTGGTAGCCTTACATTTGCAAAAAGAAGGATATCATATCATTAAAGTAGCCGATGGGCGGGCAGCGGTACAAGCCATTGAGTCCCAAACGATAGATTTGGCGATCCTGGATATTATGATGCCAGGGCTGGATGGCTACGAGGTAACCCGCCATATTCGGGAGCAGCATCATCTGCCGATCATCTTTTTAAGTGCGAAGATTTCTGATCTCGATAAGATCACAGGACTTGTCATGGGCGCAGATGATTATATGACGAAACCGTTCAATCCAATGGAATTAGTCGCCCGTGTGAATTCTCAACTTCGGCGCTCTATACAATTCAGTCAGCCCGCAGCCGTTCTTAAATCGGTCCTTGAAGTAGGAGGATTAACGATTTCACCAGATGAACATACCGTTACTCTTTATGGTGAGAGGATAGATTTAACTCCAAAAGAGTTTGATATTCTGCATTTATTGGCGAGTCACCCCAAGCAGGTATTTAGCGCAGAGAGCATTTTCCAACAGGTGTGGGGAGAAGCCTATTATGAGAGTGGCAACACGGTTATGGTGCATATCCGTACCTTGCGCAAAAAACTTGGCGAAGACATCAATAAGAATAAATTTATTAAAACGATCTGGGGCGTAGGTTATACCTTTACCGGGTAAGGCTGTGAACTGTTATTTTAAGAAAAACTTTATAATTGTCCTGCTTTTTCTTTAAAGTGTTTTCGGTATTCTATTTCTATCAAGCATAAACGCCCTCGACGCCTTATAAGGACGGCAAGCGTATATGTGGGAAATATAAGGATAAAGTATTGTGAAACTTATACTTTCTTATATTTAAAGGAAATGGGGAGGACATTAGGGATGAAGAAGTGGGGCTTTTTGGTGATCGTTATGTTGTTGCTTGGTTATGCAGCAACTCGTTATTTACCGGACACGGGTAATCTAGATGATAAGAATGATAAGATCCAGAAAGGATCGATTAGAAATAGCGATGGTTTAAAGGTGGTTACGCAAGATCAGGTGCATCAAGGGGATTTATTGCTGGTGAACAAACAATATCGGGTACATAAGGACAGTGTGAAGTCTGATATTGTGACTTTATATGATCATAAGGACTTGGTTCAGGGCTATGGACTACTGGATACCTCTATTCGGTTGTCTGAAAGTGTTGCACATAAATTCAATGAGATGATCAAGGCTGCCGAGAAAGATGGTGTGAATCATTTTTTAATTAGCAGTGGGTATAGGGACTTTGATGAGCAAGCGGAATTGTATGAGGAAAAAGGTTCAGACTATGCTTTGCCAGCACAATATAGCGAACATAATTTAGGATTATCTCTGGACATCGGATCGTCTCAATCGGAAATGAGCAAAGCACCTGAAGGCAAGTGGCTGCAAGAGAATGCCTGGAAATATGGTTTTATTCTGCGCTATCCGAAAGACAAAACTGAGATTACGGGGATTAAATATGAACCCTGGCATTTCCGTTATGTCGGGTTACCACATAGTGCAATCATACATGAGAAGGGGATTGTGCTGGAACAATATCTAGATCTTTTGAAGGAGAATAGTGAAATTTCAACCCTTGTGGACGGTACAACATATACGGTTAGTTACTATCCAGTATCAGGATATACAAGTATTAAGATTCCAAAGGAAGGGCAATATAAAGCGTCGGGCGATAATATGGATGGCGTAATTGTGACGACATTTCGATGAGTACAGAGCCTACAAGCAAGTCAACTATGAAATTACTGCTGGCAGCCGTATTCATCATCTACATGTATTTCTTGATCCGAATTATTGTATTTAAAGGCGCACCGGTTAGCTTGCAATCACTTTGGGAACAAGCGGGGCGTATGCTCGAGCATCCTGGCAGAGTGTTTAGTCGACATGGAAACTTTATTCCCTTTAAAGAGATCTCACGTGAGATAGGGCACCTGTCAATTTCAGATCCTTATTCATCGCTTAATTTAGTGGGTAATCTTCTGTTGTTTATTCCGTTTGGAGTCTTTGTTCCTATGCTGTGTTCGCAAAAAGAGAGGTTATTTCAAAAGGTCTTTATACGCTCTTTTGCACTGAGCCTAAGCTTTGAAGTTACACAGTTATTATTGTATATCGGCACCTTTGATGTGGATGATCTGATTTTAAATACTAGTGGCGGGATAGTTGGTTACGGAATATATAGATTATTGTTTTCTACTGGTTTATTTACTGTTATATCGAAGCGGTGTTAGTATTTCTGGAGGGTAGATATAGACATAAGTTAGAAGGGGATCGGTATGAAAAAGCTTATCTGGGATATTGTTTCCATCATTTTAGGAGCATTGCTGTTCTCCTTGGCCGTTAACTTGTTTGTTATTCCGAACGAGTTCGGTGAAGGCGGGGTAACGGGACTGACTATGATTACATACTACTTGTATCAGTGGTCACCAGGTATTGTTAGCTTAATTCTTAATGCCTTATTATTGATTGTGGGTTATAAATTTCTGGACAAAACAACGACGATATACACCATTATTGCGGTGTTTTTTAATTCGTTATTCCTGATCCTTACGAAGAATTGGCAGATCGCCAGCGATGAGTTGATCATTAATGCAATATTTGGAGGCATCTTGTCTGGTGTGGGTATCGGA
>RCUU01000347.1_pt1 | contig 26546 bp, 31 predicted proteins | sample 2166211 | NCBI WGS metagenome assembly RCUU01 (sample SAMN09932620, study PRJNA488358) | compost metagenome | feature: garden; material: soil; isolation source: compost soil in phenylacetic acid-enriched culture | place: Germany: Experimental Botanical Garden Goettingen | collected 2016-01-27
TAGCCATTGTGATTACCTGCTCTACTTGCGGGGTTGTCATGTCATTCACTTCCTTCGTAATTGTTATTTCATCAGAGCTCATTCTGGACATATAAAAAAACCTCTACCGAGGTAGAGGCTTGCTGTATTAGAAGTCAGTTTAATGAATAGAAAATCATAGGTGGCATACAGATGGACAAGGAGTATAAAAGATAGGCCAAACGCAATATATCCTCCACTCATAACGGGGAGCATATACTCCTTGCGTGCAGTCCACTTCTAGCTAAAACTCCATACCATAAAAACCACTCTTGACGTTCTCTCAGCTCAACTCTGCTCTTCTCAGCTCTTAGCTCTACTCAGCTCAATAACTCATCTAAAAAATCTTAAAATCACTATAACCTATATAAAAGCCATTGGCAACTACCAATTTTCTAAAATCAGGAGCCAGAAACGCTTAAATCAGGACGCAGGCTTTTGGCCTCATTCAAGTAGATATGCTTCATTTCCCTTTGTCCCTTGTTGGTATTCACCTGTATCAGCAGCCGAATGCATCTCGGGAGTCCACCCTTAACTGGAATTTCTGTAGAGCACATTAGAGGAACCATATCCCAGCCGCTCAGCACACGAATCGCTCTGGCAGGGAAAGTAGCATCCAAATCGTGGGTAACCGTAATCCACACACTGCAAATATCCTCAGGTTCGATTTCATTGCTTTCTACTACTTTTTTCAGCAGTTCTGCCGTAGCATCCAGTATTTCCTTCTCATCATTTTGAGACACAGTTGTCGCACCGCGAATCCCTCTGTTATACATGCTGCCCCTCCTTCTTGAGCTCCCGGATGGCCCGGAGCACCTCATCAAGCTTAACGTCAGATACGATCTCTACTGTACCAATTGACAGAGGTAGTACAAATACGATCTGATTTTCCTTGAACTTCTTATCATGCATCATCGCGGAAATAATCTCATTCTCATCCAACTGCTTCGGCATAACGGTAGGTAAGCCAAAGCCTTTCAGCAATTCTACGGTCTCATTGTACAGCTCGCGATCTCTTCCGCGGTTTACAGCAATTAGCGCTGCTGCAGCCATACCGATCGATATCGCTTCACCGTGAAGAAACTCTCCGTATCCGCCGATTGCTTCCAGCGCATGACCTATCGTATGACCTAAGTTCAGTATCGCCCGCAGTCCCTGCTCCTTTTCATCGGAGGAGACAACCTTGGCTTTAATTGAGCAGCCCATAGTCAATCCATATCCCAAAGCATCCGGATCAAGTGTCAGCAGCTCCTGAGTATGCTCTTTGCACCAAGCGGCAAATTCCGCATCCCAAATCAGTCCATGCTTGACCATTTCAGACAATCCCGCACGTATCTCTCTATCCGGCAAGCTCTGCAGCGTATCTACGTCATAGAGCACCATCTCAGGCTGGTGAAAGGCGCCGATCATATTTTTGGCGAGAGGATGATTTACAGCCACTTTACCGCCAACACTGCTATCATGAGCCAAAATGGTAGTCGGCATCTGGATAAAAGCTACACCGCGCATATATGATGCAGCTACAAATCCTGCCAGGTCGCCAACAACCCCGCCTCCAAGGGCAACTACAGAGGAACGACGATCCAGGCCGCCTTCAATCGCTGTAGTCATTATGTCTTCAAACACCTGGAGTGACTTTGATTTTTCACCGGAGGGTACGATTTTGCTGACCGTTGTATACCCGCTGGCATTTAATGCCCCCTCTACCTTATTCAGATAGAGCGGAGCGACGTTATCATCCGTAACAATAAGCACAGGACTTTTCTTGGCCAGTTGATGCTGCTCAAAATAATCCCCTGCTTTATCAAGCAATCCGCCACCGATATAGATCGGATATGACCGTTCACCCAAATCCACCTGCAGCGTTCTCATTAGTAGCTCTCCAATTGGGCCAGATAGCTCTTGTAGTTGCGCTCTACTTCCTCGATGGAATCGCCGCCGAATTTCTCCAAAAAGGCTTTGGCGATTTCCCAGGCTACAACATGCTCCAGCACAACGCTGGCGGCAGGAACTGCACAAGCGTCAGAGCGTTCAACCTGAGCGGTGAAAGGCTCCTTCGTATCAATATCAACGCTTTGAAGCGGCTTGTAGAGAGTAGGAATCGGCTTCATTACTCCACGAACGACAACAGGCATACCGTTTGTCATACCGCCTTCAAATCCGCCCAATCTATTGCTGGCACGGTAGTACCCGCGCTCTTCACTATATAAAATTTCATCATGCACCTTGGAGCCAGGTATAGTCCCTGCTTCAAAGCCAATTCCGATTTCGACACCCTTGAAGGCATTGATGGACATAACAGCCTGAGCGATTCTACCATCCAGCTTGCGATCATATTGCACATGGCTGCCAAGCCCTACAGGGACTCCTTCAACGATGCATTCTACGATCCCGCCGATCGAATCTCCATCCGCTTTAATTTGATCGATATAAGCTTCCATCTTCTTTTCTGTCTCTTTATCGACTACACGTACTGAGGATTCCTCGGTTACTTTGATCAGCTCATCGAGCGGCAATTGATGAGGAGGAGCTTCAATTTCACCAATTCGAATAACCTGGCCTCCAACTTTGATGCCGAAGCGAGCGAGCAGCTGCTTGGCAATGGCACCTACAGCTACACGAACCGCAGTTTCACGTGCGCTGGAACGCTCCAGAACGTTCCGAAGGTCCTTCAGGTTATATTTGAGACCTCCGTTCAAATCCGCATGACCAGGACGCGGGCGATGTACGCGGCGCTTCTCCTCGTCGCTTCCTTCAATCGGTTCAATGTTCATAATGTTGCGCCAATGCTTCCAGTCATTATTTTCGACAACAAGTCCTACAGGCGCCCCCGTTGTATATCCATGACGAACCCCGCCAACAATTTGAGCCGTATCCTTCTCAATTTGCATGCGCCGACCTCTGCCGTATCCCTTTTGGCGGCGAGCCAATTCAAAATTCAAAGCCTCGAAATCAAGTTCCAGATTGCTTGGCAAGCCTTCAATAATCGCTGTCAATTGGGGACCGTGTGTCTCCCCTGACGTTAAAAAACGTAATGTCATGATGCGTTCCCCCTTTAAACTGTTAAACTGTAAAGAACTAAAATCCGATAATTTCTTTGCTCATTATAGTATAGGACTATCCTTTTGACAAGAAAGCCCATGTCATCTTCTAGCTTCTATAACCATGCATATTGCAAGAAAAACATCAAGCGCCGCACAGAAACCTAGCAAATCCCATAATTTTAAAAAAACGCAGCCTCTCCTGCCCATGGCAAAAGAAACCGCGCTTCTTACCGGATTATCCAGCTAATCCTGTCAATCTATCTCTTATACGTCGCTTGAAGCGGGCTATCATCCGCTGCAGCTGACGGATTCGCTTCAACCTGAGTATATTCCATCAGATTCGTGACATGTGCCTTCTCGACACCTAGCACTTGAGCGCACTCCTGCAGCGTAAGAAACCCGCGCCGATAAGCTTCGATAACCTTTCTCTTATCCATAACTAAACCTCCACAGTACCGGATGCTTCTCATTATTGGACAAGATCATCCGTTCTATACGGGTCCGCTATGAATCGTTCAGCTTTTTTTACGATAAAAGAATGTTTCCGCCGCTTCCAGATCATATTGACCCGGCGAAAATATTTGTTCAGTACTGCCTACGAATAATATACCGCCCGGTCTAAGCGCTTTTGCAAACTTGTGATATAATCCATGCTTTGCTTCTTCTGTAAAATAGATCATAACATTGCGGCAAACGATCAGGTCGAATCCATCCTCAAAAGCATCAAGCAGCAGATTTTGCTTTTTGAAGGTTACTGATTTTTTGAGCTTATCATCAAAACGATACATCATGCCCTCTTTATGAAAATATCGCTTCGCAACATCAGGAGGAACGTCCTTCAGTGAACGCTCTAAATATAATCCTTCAGCCGCTTTACCAAGGGCACCCTCATCGATATCAGTCGCCAGCAAATATGTATGTGGCAGCAGGCCTTTATCCCCTAATATCATCGCGAGCGTATATGGCTCTTCTCCCGTTGAGCAAGCTGCACTCCATATCCGAATCCGGGATTTTCCCGCCGACAAATCAGGAAGCACGTTATCCCGCAGCATTTCCCAACGATTCGGATTGCGCCAGAACTCAGACACATTAATCGTCATTTTATCAAGAAATTCATAAAACAACGCTTTATTTACCGTCATTGCACTATAAAATGCAGCGAAGCTGTCATACCCGTTTTTGTTGCGCAGCGTCGTTAAACGGCGCTTCATTTGCGCTTCCTTGTATTGGGATAAATCAATTCCTGTGCTTTTCTTAATGCTCTGTATGAACCCTGCATAATCTGGATCAAACGTATCCGTGCTGTCTTGCCGCAGAGGTCCCTTATTATTTCCTATCATATCCATGTAGAAATGGCCTTGCTGTATCCGAGCACTTCATGCGATTCAAAGAAATTGGCGATTTCCTTTTCCGCACTATCAAGCCCATCGGAACCATGAATCAGATTAAATGGCGTATGAGCGGCAAAATCACCACGAATAGTACCAGGTAGTGCTTCCGTGACCTTCGTTTTGCCAATGACCAGTCGAGACAGCGCGACTACATCATCACCTTCCCATACCATTGCAAACACAGGTCCTGACGTTATGAACCCTACCAATTCGTCAAAAAACGGTTTGCCCTCATGCTCTGCATAATGTCTCTTTGCTTGAGCTTCTGTAACTTGTACCAGCTTGCCCGCGATCATCTTAAAGCCTTTGTCCTCAAAGCGGCTTACTATTCTGCCAATCAATCCACGTTGTACTCCATCCGGTTTGACCATCAAAAAAGTACGTTCCATAATTCCCCTCCAGATCTGCAGATTCTCCTGTATTCTACCAAAAAAAAGCCGGGAGGGTAAAGCTCAATAGGATCGTTTGTTAACAAATAATGCAATCTCCCGTAAATGTGACCTTGGCTTTCCTTCCGGAAGCTGATCCAAAGCCTGCATTGCCTTATCAATAAAGCGATCCGCCAGCTCCTCCGCGCACTTGATTCCCGAACTGGCTACGATCATTTCAATCGCCCGACCGGTCTCCTTACCGGATCGTATTTCCCGGATCTCCTGAAGGAGAGGCTCCCTGAGCCCTTCTTCCTGAAGAGCATAAAGAACAGGCAGAGTGATGTTGCCTTGGCGCATATCACTTCCCGGCGGTTTTCCGATCATTTTTTCCGTACCGCACAGGTCAAGCAAATCATCCCTGATCTGAAATGCCATACCGACATTATATCCATAGCGATACAGCAGTGAATGTACCTTCGCAGGAGCTCCTGCAGCAATCGCTCCCAATTGGCAGCTAATCGCGATCAGCAAAGCCGTCTTTCTGCGGATTCGGAGTAAATAATGGCGTACGCTCTGATCAGTATTGAAGAAATCCCGTATCTGCTCCATCTCTCCCACAGACATCTGTACCATGGATTTCGCCAAAATGCGATGTATCTCAGGATTGTCGAGACGGGTAGCCAGCATTAGTGCCTTTGCGTAAATGTAATCTCCCGTATACATCGCGATTTTGTTATCCCACTTGGCTTTAACGGTTGGCTTCCCTCTACGGGTCGCGGCATCATCAATGACATCATCATGCACTAATGAAGCTGAATGAATCAATTCAAGGGGCACAGCTACATATTTCAGCTTTTCCAGATCATAGGTTCCGAATTTGCCGCCAAGCAGCACAAAGATAGGGCGAAGGCGCTTTCCGCCTGCTTTCAAAAGATGCAAGGAGGTTTCGCTGAGCAGCTCGTCATCGCCCTCGATGCTACTGTACAATTGCCGTTCGATATAATCGATATCCTTTTTTAGTGCACCAAAAATGTCCAATAATTTCATTCTTTCACCCGAATCTATTTATTGTCATTCCAAATGTTCATTTGTACCTCGTTCTGTATAAGTCCGAGCTCATAGGCATATGAAAAGTATAAAGCCAAACCAGCTTGTCTATGTTCATTAAAATCATAACATAAGTTACTGAAATAGTGCCGCCAATATGCTGATGTTCCACCTATCGTACTGCAAGCATGCTCCACAATAGGTGATAAATCACTCATATTGCGCTTCTTATTCTTCACAAAGGCCGCACTCACTTCTCTTATAAAAGAGGGCTTGTTCTCTGCAAAAGACTGCTGCACCGCCCATACTGCAAACGTCATACCGTAACCTGTCCATTGCTTCCAGACTTCCCCTAAATCCGTAACGATATAACCATGATCCTGCCAAGAGGCTGTTATTGCATGATCGCCAATCAGCAGTGCTGCATCGCTGACTGCCATCATAACCTCCAGATCAGGCTCGCTGTCCCAATAGGTTGGATGACCGCCATAGGCCTTCTCCATAATGATTTTGAGCAAATTCACCGAGGTCGCCGACGTATTTGTCAGGGCAATGACTCCATCTCTGATTTCCTCGGGCGGCCTACGCGAGAAAAGAAAAATTGAGTTTACTGGACCGTCCGAGCTCACAGACAAATCCGGCAGCAGACAAAATTTTTTATAGCCATAACCGAAAGCGAAGGAAGAGACAGGTGAAATATCAAGCGATCCCTCCAGCATCCTCCGATTCAGAATCGATGGAACCTCGGTCACTAGACTCGTTTTCATGGACAGATCGTTTGTTTGAAAATCATGAAATATAGGCCATACATTTGCATATTTAATTCTACCGATGAGGATATCGTCATTTTCCCGGTTGTTCACTTTCATCCCCCCATCTCGTAAAGAGCTCATGTTCGATTCTCAAGGTGTCCAGCACTTTACCGACCATAAAGGCAATCATATCATCAATATTTTTCGGTCTGAAATAAAATGCAGGCATGGCCGGAATGATCCGGACTCCAAGCCTGGCAAGCTTAAGCATATTTTCCAAATGAATGGCATGAAGAGGCGTCTCGCGCGGGACGAGCACCAGCGGCCGTCCTTCCTTCATCATGACATCTGCTGCGCGGGTCATCAGGTTATCAGAATTTCCGTTCGCGATGGAAGACAGAGTTCCCATGGAGCAAGGCATGATGATCATGCCCTCCACCAGATATGAGCCGCTGGCTATTGTAGCGCCAATATCGGCAATAGGATGATAGAAGTAATTTCCGGGATAACCGCCGAATTGCTCGCCCAATGCTGCATTCCGATCGACAATATTCCAGTCAAGCTCCTCCATGATCACACGCCAGCCGGCATTAGAAATGACGATGTGCACATCGTAGCCGATCTCAAGCAAGGTTTTGATCAGCCTGATTCCGTAAATCGAACCGCTAGCTCCTGTAATACCTACGACCATCGCCTTGTTTTTGTTCGATTTCATCAGTATTGCCGCACCACCAAATCAATAAAGGTAAACAGAAACACAACGATGCTCAACACACCATTCATCATAAAAAAAGCAGTCTGCAGGCGGCTGAGATCATTTGGCGATACAATGTGATGCTCATAGAACAAAATAATATAAGCGATGACCATTCCCGCGATATACCACCAGCCGAGATCTGTCATCAGAAGCAACGCGATAAATCCGACAGCTGTTATGATATGGAAGGCTTTCGCTATTTTAAGGGAGGCAGCAACCCCGAATCTGACCGGAATTGATTTAAGCCCTTCCTTTGTATCAAACTCAACGTCCTGGCAGGAATAAATAATATCAAAGCCCGCTACCCAGAACGTGATCGTTCCAAACAAAACCATAGCAGTAGCATCAACCATTCCAGTGACAGCCACCCAGCCCCCTAACGGAGCCAAAGCGATGGTAAGACCTAACACGATGTGACACAACCACGTGAATCGTTTGGTGAATGAATACAGCACCAGCATCACGACCGCGATCGGCAGCAGCTTCATCGACAACGAGTTCAGCTTGGCAGCAGCCCAGAACAACAAAGCAAATGAAATAAGAATAAATACGATAACTTCACTAATTTTAAGCAACCCTGCCGGTATTGCCCGATTGGCCGTGCGCGGATTTTTGGCATCGCTGACACGGTCGATCAGACGGTTCAGCCCCATTGCTGCACTCCTTGCCCCGAACATCGCCAGCAGAACCCAGCCGATTTCGGCCCAGGATGGCATTGTATGATTGATCGCTACCGAGCCCAGAAGTGCTCCTATAAATGCAAACGGCAGCGCAAATACCGTGTGTTCAAATTTAATCATTTGCAGAAAAATGACGGCTTTTCTATACATGAGGCGACTCCTTCGTTCCGATATGTAATGCCGCAATACCACCGGTTAAAGGATACGCCTGTACGTCGGCAAGACCGATCTCTGAAAAAGTTTGCTTGAGCTCCTCACGTCCCGGAAATTGGGCAAGGGATTCAGGCAGCCACTTGTACTGCTCATATCTTTTGGCAAGCAGCTTGCCTAACAAAGGCAGCACCTTCTGGAAATAAAAATAATAAAGTCCCTTAAACGGCTGCCAGGTTGGCTTGGACAATTCCAGACATACAACCATTCCGCCAGGCTTTACTACCCGCTTCATCTCGCTCAGCACTTGATAAAGATCAGGTACGTTTCTTAAGCCAAAACCAATCGTAGCATAATCAAAGCTGTTATCTTCAAACGGCAGCTCCATGGCGTTGCCTTGAACAAGCGTTATGTTATCCGCGAGCTTGCTCTCGTCTACTTTGCGTCTGCCGAATTCAAGCATATTTTCGCTAAAATCAAGACCGGTAATATGTCCACCGCTCGCTTGTGCCATACTAATGGTCCAATCGCAAGTACCACAGCACAAATCTACAGCGCTGTCGCCTTGAGACATGTTCATTTTCGCCATCGTAAACTTGCGCCATGCTTTATGGCGTCTAAAGCTCAAAATATCATTCATGATGTCATACTTCGGAGCAATGCTCTGAAATACGGAATGAACGAATTGTTCTTTTGGCTTGGAAGAAGTAGTGTTCATATTTTGGCTTTCCCATCCTATTCTTACTGAAATGAATGCCGACCTGGCAGCAGCGTTGCATGAATCTGTTTCAGAATTTCTCTAATGTCGGCTCTTTGCTGTTCAACGCTGCACTCCTGCACCAGTGTGTGAACTCGTTCTACCGATTGGTTAAGCATTGCTGTCAATTGCTCTTTAACGTTGTATTTTGCAAGTAATGCATGCCAGTTCGGCTCATCGATCGAGCTCTGGGACAAAATGCTTTTGTCCTCCGACGTACCGCTCTCCATGATCCGAAGATATGCATAACCCTTGCGCTGAAGAGGAGATTCCCCGCTGTATTTCATTTCATCCAGCATTACCTCACAACGGCTTAACTCCGTAAGCAGCAGTTTCCATAAGTTCCGCACAGACTTGTCCATAAACTGCGAGAATGACAGGAAAAGTCCCATTTTCACTTGGACGCTATCCTTGATATAATCCTCCGCCGACGGAATAATTTGCTGCAGCTTGGTATAAAGCCTTACTTTCAATCGATTCACTTCACAAATCGCGGTACTCATTGCTGACACCGTATCGATTTCATCAATTTTGGCGAGCAATTCATAGAACACGCTGCTGAAGTAATCGCCAGCCAACACCTTGAGCTGACGAGAGCGCATCGACATTTCATCCTTGCGGCCTTTTGCAGTATCGATTCGATCGTGCGTATCCATGCCAAGCTGTACTAAAAATGCAGCCAAAGAACAAATTTCCGCCGAACGGGCAGAAACGTCTTCCCGGCCATTTAAAAATGTATAAAGCAAACCAACACGGGGTGCCGGAAATTCCGGAAGCTCCGTGTGCGCTGAAATCATATCGTACTCTACGTACTTTTTCGCTAATTTCGTAATGTGATCAGGTATCATCCTCTGCCTCCGAGCCGCTATTCCTGACATCTTGCAATTCAAGTCTTCAGGCAAGTTATGTCACAATCTTGTATATTATAGCATATGTTATTTCGGTGCGCACGAAGGACAACACTCTTTATTTAAAAGTTGAATTTTTTTTATCCCTCACTATGATCACCTTCGAGCTCTACGTCATTTGACTCAAAACGGCGCTTCCACAATGGCGATTCCGTTACACGAAACGAGCCTTTTATTTCTTCCGTCAGCTCTTCATTACCCGTATTCCTGAGCTCCGACAACGCGGAGATCGGCCAGGCCCCTCTTCTCACGTCTGCAGCCAGCAATAAATACTTATTGCCTACCCAACGATCTTCCGCTACCAGACGCAGGAGTAATTGATCGATATTGGTCGTGCGTTCGAATGAAAAAGATATGATTTCAGCCATTGCTTGATACATCTCCGCTTTATTTAATTCTTCTGTTACTTTTAAATCCACAGTCAATATAGCCCCATTCAGCTCTACCTTGGACAATCGAAGAGGCAGCTTGAGCAGGATCAGCTCATCAACCAAATTATCATCGTTCAGCTGTATTGGCTTCTGCTCCACAAACACCGGATGCATAGCGCTCCATCTAGGCTGATTACCTTCAAGCTTAGAAATCACCATCAGCAGCAGTGCGCCGCCTAAAGTTATCATCATCATCTGCAACAGCCACAGCCATTTATACCTCACGGGGAGCCCCCCTTAAGTTTATGGACTCTTCTCCACTGGCTTCCAGAGAAATTCTCTTGAGATGTCCTATTCTCATTCTACAAAATAAAAAAGCAGGCTATGCCTGCAATTTCTAAAATTATTCCTCAGTATCGATTACTCCGTGCTTGGTATAGACTACCGCTTTCCCTCTCACCTTGACTGCTGAAGTATGGTCTGTAAACTGAGCGATTAATACTTCACCTTTATCCAGCTTCTCCGTGTGATGGAAGCGCGTATCCTTGCCGCGTGTCAAACCAATGACAGTAACCCCTTGCTCTTTGGCTTTCACGACGAAATAATCACCGTTATTCACAGTATCATGATCGCTCCCGTTTCTTTGCTGGTCATGACTCATAATCGCCAAGCCTCCTTCAATTAAGATAATACCCGATATATTAATGTTTTAACTTGTTCTTAGTAAAAGAAAAGGCCGTGAACGTTATGCCCACGGTCTTATAGAACGGAAAATATGTAGAAATCTTATTTAATTCCGTCTTTGAGCGCTTTGCCTGGTTTGAAAGCAGGGATTTTGCTCGCAGCGATTTCGATTTCTTCTCCGGTTTGAGGGTTACGTCCTTTACGGGCGGAACGCTCGCGAACTTCAAAGTTACCAAAACCAACCAATTGTACTTTATCTCCATTTTGGAGCGCTGTGGAAATAGCTTCGAAAACAGCATCAACTGCTTTACCTGCATCTTTCTTGGACAGCTCAGCACTTTCAGCTACTTGAGATACCAAATCAGATTTATTCATTATGATTCACCTCCCTATTAGGGAATTATAGCTTCTCTGATATTCTGTCTTTCCGTTTTACCGCAGAATATACGTTACAACACGCTAATTATACGCAAAAATCCAGTAAATTCAATGTTTTTACAGCATTTTGCCCAGCGCGGAACAAATTTATAGTAATACAGTAAATCAATATTTTCAAGTTATTTAAGTCCTGGATCTGTTTAAAACATAAAAAGTAACCGACAAAGCGAGAACTAGAACAGCCCCTTTTACGATGTCATGAGCAAAATATTGCACGTTCATCATAGTTAATCCATTAACTAGAACACCAATCAACACAGACCCTACGAAGGTGCCGATAATGTTCGGCTTCCCGGCTCCAAATACGGAAAAGCCTACGAACACAGCAGCGACAGCTTCCATGAGGAGCGGAGCACCGGCATCAATTTGTCCTGAGCCTACACGCGAGGCGAACAGCATACCGCCAATCGCAGCAAACACACCGGAGGCGACATAGGCCAGCATACGCACTTTATTGACTTTAATCCCCGAGAGCCGCGCCGCTTCTTCATTTCCCCCGGTCACATATATTTGACGTCCATATTTGGTTCGGGTCAAAAACAGATGCACAAGCACTACAAAGATTAGCAGCAGAATTCCGGAGATCGGAATGCCCAACCACTTTCCTTGCCCTAGCAGCAGAAATGTCTTATCCATCTCGCCTGCCGCTTTGCTCCCATCCGGAAATTGCATATGGTTGTATATAATATGTAATTCCAAGTATATAAATCGGTTTTTAATAATTTATATTTGAACTATTAAAAAAATAAGATTCGAGCGGCAGAAAACTGCTTCTCGAATCTTATTTTTTGTCTACAAAATGATTGCGATTAATCCGCCGGAGCCCTCATTGATAATTCTGCCCAGAGTCTCCTGCAGCTTGTAGCGGGCATTATCCGGCATCATAGCTATTTTGCCTTGAATTCCTTCTCTTACGATGGAATGGAGCGAACGACCAAAGATGTCAGACTCCCAAATTTTAATCGGGTCATTCTCAAAATCCTGCATCAAGTAGCGCATCAGCTCTTCACTCTGCTTTTCTGTTCCGATAATCGGAGCAAATTCTGACTCCACATCCACTCGAATCATATGAATCGAAGGAGCTGTTGCCTTCAGTCTTACGCCAAATCTGGAGCCTTGACGAATAAGCTCCGGCTCATCCAGCGCCATCTCGGCCAGCGAAGGTGCAGCGATACCATAGCCCGTCGTTTTAACCATTTCCAACGCCTCTGCAAAGCGGTCGTATTCCCGCTTGGCATGAGTAAATTCCTGCATCAATTGCAGCAAATGATCCTTGCCGCGAATTTCGACTCCCACAACCTCTACGAGAATTTGGTCGTAAAGATCGTCAGGTGCGTATAAATCAATCTCGGCAACGCCTTGCCCCATGTTCAGACCACTTAGACCCGCCCGATCGATAAAATCATATTCCATAAAGTTGCTGACAACTCTGTCTACATCGCGAAGACGCTTAATATCCTTCACGGTATCGCGGACAGAATTTTCATAATTGCTGCGCAGCCAGTGATTCTCGTTCAGCACCATAACCCAGCTTGGAAGATTAACATTCACCTCGTGAACCGGGAATTCATAGAGTACTTCTCTAAGAACGCCAGTTACATCCTCTTCCGTCATAGTTGCAGCGCTTAATGTAATTACCGGAATATCGTACTTGGCAGCCAGTTCACCGCGAAGCTGCAGCGCCTCGTCACTGTTCGGCCGTGTAGAGTTAATGACCAGTACAAATGGCTTGCCTACTTCTTTCAATTCTGCTACTACTCTTTCTTCTGATTCTACATATGAATAGCGTGGAATATCGGCAATTGTACCATCTGTAGTAACAACCACACCTAGTGTGGAATGCTCCTGAATCACTTTACGGGTTCCGATTTCCGCCGCTTCCTGGAACGGAATAGGCTCTTCAAACCAAGGAGTGGAAATCATTCGAGGCCCATTTTCATCCTCATAGCCTTTTGCCCCTTCTACGGCATACCCGACACAATCCACGAGTCTGACGTTAACATCGAGTCCTTCAGCTACTCTGATCTGAACCGCATTATTCGGTACAAATTTAGGTTCAGTCGTCATAATCGTTTTGCCTGCCGCACTTTGCGGGAGTTCGTCAATTGCCCGGATACGATCTGCTTCACTTGGGATGTTCGGCAATACTACGGTCTCCATAAATCTTTTAATAAACGTTGATTTACCAGTTCGAACAGCTCCAACGACACCCAGATAAATATCCCCACCGGTCCGTTCGGCGATGTCCTTAAAAATGTCCACTTTCTCCAATACCAATGATATCCCCTCCTCAAAATTCACCGAAGGAAAAATGCCTTGAGAGCATCCGCTTCGTTATTCAACATTATTTTCAAAATCATTGCTACGGCAGGAGCGGCAGCTCCCCATTCGCCCGTGTCCGCCGCCGCATACCACTGTGGAGAGAAACTGAACGAAGCGGCGTAACTCGTACATGCATTTGGACTAGTAACATCATATGTACCAGATGCGGATTTATGACGGATTTACCCGTCCGAGCCTACTTTTTTTTCAGTTACGCTTCGTCACAAAGGAAAGCGGGCTTTCTTCCGCCATATTACAATAGTTATGATTCTACGGATTCATGTATTCATGGAAATTAATATACAAAAAAACCCTATAATAATGGCTTCCGGGTCCATTAGCTTGAACGCCGGCTATACCATCATATAGGGCTTTATTTAAGTATATAGGTTAATAGACCATTCATTTTAATTTTTTCGGAACGGGTGAGCCATCTACCCACTGATAGGGAAGTGATTTTACCGGCACAAAATAAGATTGCTCCGTCAGCACAGCCCGCAAGTCGTCATAATCGCCCGGAGCTGTACCAGACTTGTCAATGGCCTGCATGATATCAAAAGCATAGTCGATATAGACCTGTCCCTGCTCATCTACGAGATACGCTTGCTCTTGTCCACTGAATACACTTTGTGCAGCAAAGGATTCTGCATCAGCAAGCTTCAAATCAACTGCAAATAGGCCTGGATATATTTCCGCTTGAGCCTGTACAGGCAGCTTATTATCATTCGCCAGACGATACTTATTGACCTGACGCTGAACATCGTTTACCTTTTGTACCGTCAGCAGATCCATCACCTTGACTGTAGGGTCTACCTCTTCATTCAACAGCAGAAAATAGGCGCTCCCGCCTTTTTCAAAGGCTGTCGATGGTATTTCGTCGATATAGCCCATTTTATTCAGCTTGTCCATATCGATCCTAAATTTCTCATATCGAGGCGTTTCTTCTCCTGCGGTCAATATGGGCAAGATGCCCTGCTCAGCCTGAAATGAATCAATGGCTCTCTGAATGCGATCCACGCTTTCGCGATAGGATACTTTTTGCTCCTGGCCTTGCCCCCCTGAATAGAGACAGCCCGTCAGCATAATCATCACAATAGACAATAGGGCAAATATGCACGCAATGCGCTTGACCGCAGAAATCATTTTGTTTGTCAATACAATTCATCCTTTTAATGTCATTGTCCTTACATTCCATTACCATAAATCGTCATTATCGCTTTGCTCCAGCTGCTTGCGAATAGCTGCCTTCAGCGGGTCCTCCGGCAGTCTTACTTCCGCCTGCCCGCAAACGGACGCCTGACAAGCCAGCCGTATTCCTTGCTCCAGGAGCGGTCCCAGCTTGCGACGCTCTGCATCAGTCGGTGGCGTGAGCGCGGAAGCATGCTCTGGATCGACCTCAATCTTGCACATCAGACAACCTGCATTTCCGCCGCAGCGGGTCTTAATGGTTACTCTGCCTTCATGGGCTGCACGTAAAACGCTGGTTCCCCTGCGCACCTTAATCATTTTATTCATCGGCACAAAACGCACATGAAAATCCACCGCAGAAGACCTCCTTACTTCTTACTCCTTACCATTCCGTCGATGCTCATTCCATTGCGCTGACAATAAAGGCTGATCCAATATCTCCGCCATTTTAGCCACAAGATCGGCACTCCATTCATTACGGGCCAGCAGCTTGGACAATAGCGGCAGATGCTTGGATGGATTGTTGCGAATCAGCACAGCTATCGCTAAATACCGATCCGGTCGGTTTCTGAGTATGTTGAATACAAACTCATGGGCCAAAGGCATCAGGGATATAACCGAATGGCCTGATTTCCACTGAGGAGCCTCGGAGGATAACACATCCTGAATTTCCGTGCGATAATGAGCTCCCGCTGCTCTAACTTCAAAGCCGCCAACCAATTCCATGGTCAGACCTTCAATCTGGTAGTGGCTAAGGCATGAATGATACAGCTCCGTATCGTCCAAACGCGGCTTATCTACTGCATATTCTGCTAATTGTGAGTGAATTCCCTCTACTTCATCCATATCAGCATACACATCAATATCATTTGGTGTTGTTGAAATAGATACATCCTGCAGCCACAAGCTGCAGCTTCCTCCAAGCAACCAGATACCTTCTGAATCCTTACATAGAGATGCAAGTTTAGTAAGCGAGGGGATCACTTTGGAAAATATTTCGTCATGCCCGTTGACCCCAATAATCATGTTATTACCTCTTCTCTTAAGTAATGGACACAAGTCCGGTTAAAAAACCCGCTAACATAATGATGAACGCAATTAGAGACAAGATACCTCTGATGATTCCCTTCGTTTTTGTCCGTGCAAACGTAATCAAAAATACAGACAAGCCCATCACAAGGATTGCAGCTATCGATAACCACATTTTTGTCATAGCATCCATGAACGAAACACTCCCATTATTCCATAGAGTAATATGATCAATATTATAGCATTTACAATTAAATCAAGCTACGCACACACTTCACTTTCTGATGTAATTAAGAAAAACGCCTGACGGCGTCCTTTTAAGCTTCAACTTCTACTTGGGATGCTCCTTCTACTTGGGTTGCTCCTTCTACTTGGGATCTTCCTTCTACTTCGTTCTTTTGTTAATCAGCTAATCTGGCGTCAAAAAAGCTGCAAATGTGCAGCTTTTTCCTACCTTGATTAAGTCTAATACAAAATGCCTGCAATTGTGCAGCTTTTTTCACTCCCACCACCCCAATACCTGCTCTATATGTAATAATTCCTGCACTTTTGCATGCTTTTGCCCAATTTAGCTATTTGGAATCATAAATTCCTGCACTTTTGCAGGCTTTCGCTCGATCTCACACCCTTGTGCTACTATGGATTAGTCATCGAATTCCTGCCTATTCTCAACCCGAATTTATATAAATTCTATAATGAGAACAAAAAAAGAGATGATTATGAATCATCCCCTCTACCCGAATCTTTGTGTTTTGTACCACTTGCTCTGTCTGCCCAAAAGCTTATCCATAATCATGCTGTAGAACGCCTTAATAGATAAAACAAGGAACAACTGAGCATAAGTAAAAAAAGAAATGCATGAAAGTACAAAATTAGGAATCGTGCTCTGCCCTATATCTGAAGCAAGTGCCAAATTAATTTGCAATACATAAATGAGATACATCAAAGCACCTGATATGACTAAATAGACCACCACACCCGGATCAAACTGGAAGGGAAGCGCCACTGCCGGATTAAATAGCTGGATGATGAAGTACACAATATTAATCAAGAAGGCGAGATCAAGAATAACTACAGCCAGCAAAAACCAGAAATAACTCGCCGCATAATAAGCAACCAACACTTTAATTCTCCAGTGCGAGGAGTCAAACAGATGGTGAAAATTGTCCAAAACGACTCGTAAATTCCCTTTTCCCCAACGTTCACGCTGCTTCATATAGACACCCAGATCCTCGGGCTCTTGTTGATAGGCCTCCGCCTGCGGCGCAAGTGCAATCAATTGTCCCTTAGACATAATTTCAAACGATATCGCGGTATCCTCCGTAATCGCTGTAGTATCCCAGCCGCCCAGCTCCTTGATCAGCTCGGTTTTAATGATATAATTCGTACCTGGTATTGTGCCAATTTTAAAAAGCTCCCACAAGCCGGTATGGTATATCCGCTGGCTCGTCACAAGCTCCAAATTAATACATTTGGAGAGGAAATTTTGATTGCGATTTCGCGCTTTGTTACGTCCGAATACAGCCCCATACAGCTCGGGATTCTCCAACGATTTCTGAGCCAAAAACATAAGGGCATTTCTCTCAGGAGCAGCATCGGCATCATAAATACAAATCCATTCACCTGTAGCGTGTACCATTGCATCATTCAGTGCACCTGATTTTCCTCCGGTACCACTTCGCTCCATAATCATAAAATTCCTGTTGGCGTATATGGGGTCCGCTTGAAGTGCCCTGAGCTTACCTGCTGTATCATCTGTACAGTTATCTGCTACGACAATGATCTGAACCTTTTCTGGTGGGTAATTCAAATGCAGAATATGCTTGACCGTTGCGGCAATAACAATTTCTTCATTGTGTGCGGGGACCATTACGCTAACCGTAGGCAGCTGTTCCGAGTTGTCCGGAAATGCAAGAGGCTGTTTATTTTGTCTATATATAAAGCGAACTGCACCCGTCATAATAATAATGGATTCAAAGGATGCTACCCAAATGCTTACAATACAAACGATCAGCAGGATATCAACCATGGAGCTTCCCCCGATCATATTTTTTGTTTGTTTTATTCCTGATGATCAAGGTTACAACCGCCAGTACAACTGTCACCACACTAAAAAAAACGGTAACTCCGATGCTAATCGGAATAAACCAACCCGAATTCGTCTTTAACACAATACAAATACCTCTCCTTTTGATTCTATATATATTCTCCAATAAGATCCGTCTCCGTATTTCTTTCGAGCGCTGCAATCACACCATCAATGCTTTCATATTTTTCGAATTGCTCCTTATGAAAAATAAGTGCACCTGTACGAACCACAAGCTTAAGCGGCTGCTCTTTTTTATCCAAAAATACATGCTCCATCATGGCGTTTTTAATTCGATCTCTCAGCATCTGCAAATAATCGTGATTCATCATCGGACACAATATAATAAATCTTCCTTCATCTAAAGAGAACTTATAATCCTCATATCTGATTTGCTTTTGAATGATATTAGACAGCTCAAGCAGCAGCAGGTTGTAGCGCTCCGAGCCTAAGGATTCCTGGATAAGCGATAAAAAATCGATTTTAAACATTGCCATGCAAAAGCCGTATGAATCGCTGTATCGTTTAGCCAAATTCGACTGCTTGATTACCGTATCAGCCAAAGCCTCCTTATTGCCAAGCGTCGTATGAATATCAATAATTGGATTCATATCCTTAAGCTCGTCCAATCTTTGAACCAATATTTTGTTTCGAATAAGCAGTGATCTTATTAGAGCAGCAATTAGAAGATTCCCGGGAATAATTACAATCCATGCCAAAGACATTAGCTTGATATCGCCAATAATCGTGAGATATACAAAATATCCTACAATGAAAAGAAACACACCTATTATTGACACACCCGCCGGCAGCAGCAGACCTATTATGATCGCCATTGCCCCGGCAATACTCAAAATAAGCTCTCCAACAGAAAATTCTTGATCCGCGAATATATCTGCATACAGCAACAATAGTTGAGTAATGGCTAATCCAATTAGTGCTATGTAGCCCCCTGTAATACGCTTAGTTGATAACTTATGGTTCATGACTAAATACACCTTTCTATGAATCTGATTCCCTTTTTTTATTTTTCATATGAGTAGAGGGACACCTCAGCAACCAGCGGAAATAAATTGTCAAAGATATGTGTGTTTTTATCAAATACATATCCTCCAGGATAAGCCGTGTCCTTTCCCCTAAAAGCAAGCATTTTTTTGTTTAGCTGCTGTGCCCATTCCTGATCTCCGCACTCCAAAGCAAGGAGGGTCGCCAACCCGTAGACGGATGGAGATTCATAAGACACACTTGCCTTTCCAGTCACTCGATCATAACGTCCGGCTAATTTTTTTTGCACTTTAAGCTCTTTTTTCAAAAAGGATATTAGCTCCTTAGGCTCTTCTCCCAATTCCGCCAGATGGATGCCTACAATTAATTGGTCAATCAAGCTGACTTGGTCCTCGTACGAATAGTTTTTATTGTTCACATCAAACGTTTTAGGGAAAAAGACTTCTCCCTTTGGCATATTCAAAAGCACATTCACATGCTGTTCATACGTCACTGAATCTATCAATTGATGATCACGCATGGCTTGAAGTGCTGATATATCAACATAAACCAGGCTTAATGTAGAAGAAGACTGATTGTTTTGAAAGTCATGAAAATCCACAAAGTATCCATTTTGCCGAGCAGCTGCTTGAAGTGTCCCCGTTATTGCTTGCGCTGTAGACAAGTATCTTTCTTGAGGCCATTTATCGTAGCCCTTTAGCAGATGATCAACAATACGCAGATCATCCCCAAGCGCATTCGTCTGAACACTAGTGCTGCCCTCAGGCTGAAGCTTCCAGGCGATATAGCTTTGCGATGTCATAAAATATTTAGTAAGCAGATCATAGCCTTGATTAAAATCAAGCTGATTCTTCTTCACAACAGCATATTGCATCCATAGTCCTAATGACTCAGATAAGGCTTCACGGCCGGCAGCAAGGTTAGCGTCAGTCGAAGCAGCCGATTTTAGGTAAGTAGAAAAGGTACCATTCTTGTTTCTCATATGCTTGGTAATGAAGGTCTCGGTAGGTGAGCTGAATTTTTTCGAAGGAATAGCAGCAGAAGTCGCGCTGATTGCAATTGTGAGAGTTAACGCAGACACAGCTAGAGCGCTATAAAATGACCTGTGCTTTAAAAAATGTGACCTGAAAATGGATATCACTCCTGCCTCTATGGAACTTATTTCCTATAACTTCATTACCATACTATACTATTATTTGAAAATAAACTCCATATAAATTAAAAATCTTAATATTATAAAATTCTAAAAAAATTTAGGAAAACGCATACATTCTATAATAAAAAAACCGTTCGACTTGTGTCGAACGGCCATTCCTATCATAACCAATCTGAAATATATAGAACAGACTACTTCTTCATCATTAACTTCATCAAAGATTCCATATTGCTTGGATTCATTCCGCTTTTCTTGACAGCCCCAACAATTTCAGAAATGGTGTTTTCCGAGACAGGCACTTTAGCCATCGAGGCCACTTGCTTAATGAGCTTGCGAAGCTCAGCTTCACTTTGCATGGTCGATGGTTTCACCGTACTAGCCAGTTTTTTAACTGCGTTTGGTGATATATTTTTACCCGCTTTTTTATTGATTGCTTTTAGGGCATCATTAGAAATTTTGTTCACACTCTCGCCTCCTCTGCTGTCCTCCCCAACAGTGTATGAGAGGATAACAGAAAAAGTGAGTAGGTCTAAGCGGAATAACCTTTGGGAAGTGTTATGATGCAAAATTCATTCAGGTATGCCACTGCTCCCAGGTTTCAAGCGACATGACTTCCATTTCCGTTTTGCGGTCTCGTCCCATCAGCGCCTCAACAGCCGTTTTAGGATCAAGATTCTCGAACAGCACATGATAGATCTGCCCGGCAATCGGCATTTGAACACGGTATTTCTCAGAGATCGTATGCGCTGCCTTCGTGGTCCGGATACCTTCCACAACCATACCCATGGAGCTAAGCACGATATCCAGCGGTTTCCCTTCACCAAGCATAAACCCGGCTCGCCAATTTCGACTGTGGCGACTTGTTGCAGTTACTACCAAATCCCCTATTCCAGCCAAGCCCGCAAAGGTCAAAGGGTTCGCTCCCATCTCAACACCAATGCGTGTGATCTCTGCCAAGCCCCGTGTCAGTAACGCAGCTTTTGCATTGTCGCCATAGCCGAGTCCATCCGACATCCCGGCACCTAGTGCGATAATATTTTTGAACGCTCCTGCCAGCTCAACGCCTAGCATATCGCGATTTGTATACACTCTAAAATAGGGATTCATAAACAAATCCTGAGCCTTGGAGGCCTGTTCCTCATCAGGCGAAGCAACTACAACTGTAGTCGGGCAGCGCTTGACAACCTCCTCGGCGTGACTCGGACCGGATAAAACAACGATCCGTCCTTCCTCACAGCCAAGCTCCTCTGAAATTACAGTAGATATTCGCTTAAGGCTCTCTGTCTCAAATCCCTTTGTTGCATGAACAACGAGCATGTCCTCGTGCCAATATGGCTTCAGCATCCCTGCAACTTCGCGCACTGCTGAAGAAGGAGCCACAATAATAACAGCTTTTGCCCCGGAGACCGCTTCTTTCATATCGGATGTAGCGACGAGATTGGCCGGTAAGTCTACACCTGGCAAATACCGTTCATTTCTATGCTTTTCATTGATCTCATCCCGCTGAGCTTCATTACGTGTCCAAATGGCTACTTCCATCTTTTTGTCGGCGAGTACACTTGCAAGTGCAGTTCCCCAACTGCCTGCCACCAGTACAGCAGCTTTATCAGACAACGCTTTTACCTCCTTTGGAGCCCAGTTTGTTTTCTTTGCCCTGGGCAAGTTTTACAATGTTGGTCCGATGTCTCCAAAAGGCGAATGCACAAATGACCAGACTAGCCCAGAAATAAGGGCCAATATCATTGGTCAGCACAAAAAATATAGGTGTCAGGAACACAAAAATTAAAGAGCCGAGCGAAACATACCTTGTGAATACAATAGATAGGATCGCGATAATTCCGGCAAACAGCGCTGGAAAAAAGATTAGTGTCGCCATAACGCCAATGGTTGTTGCGATTCCCTTACCACCGCGAAAGCGGAAGTAAATCGGCCAGTTATGACCAATAATAGCCGCCAAACCACATATCGCTGCCACCCACTCGGAGCCTCCCCCAAGCCATAAGCCAATCCATACGGCAGCAATCCCTTTAATTACATCAAGGGCTAGTACCAGTATAGCCGGTCCTTTTCCTAGAACACGAAGTGTATTTGTTGCTCCGGCATTGCCGCTGCCATGCTGCCGAATGTCAATTCCTTTAAGTCCCTTCGCCAGCAAGACGCTAAAGCTTACCGAACCAAGCAAATAACAAACAATAATTGCAATGACATTTAAAGCCACCTTGTTATTCTCCCCTAACCTTCGTCAGACTTGCGCCGTGTAAACAATCTGATCGGCGTCCCTTCAAAATCAAAAGCAGCCCGGATTTTATTCTCCAGATACCGTTCATATGAAAAATGCATGAGCTCCGGATCGTTAACGAAAACAACGATCGTCGGCGGCTTCACGGTAACCTGTGTCACATAATTTATCCTCAGACGGCGCCCTTTATCTGTCGGTGGAGGGTTGATGGCAATTGCATCGGATACGACATCATTAAGCAAATGTGTCTGTACGCGCTTGGAATGCTGATCGGCGACATGCTGAACAACCGGGAGAAGCTTGTGCAAACGCTGTTTCGTCTTCGCAGACAAAAAGACCACTGGGGCATACGTCATAAACAAGAAATGATCCCGTATATTTTGTTCGAATTGATGCATCGTCTTATCATCTTTTTCCACAACATCCCATTTGTTAACTACAAAAATGGATGCTTTACCCGCTTCGTAAGCATAACCTGCAATGTGCTTATCCTGCTCAATAATACCTTCCTGTCCATTGATAAGGACAAGGACAACGTCCGCTCGCTCAATAGCTTTCATAGCACGCATGACACTGTATTTTTCAATATTTTCGTACACTTTACCGCGTTTTCTCATACCCGCAGTATCAATAAGTACATATTTCTGCCCATCTTTTTCAAACGGGGTGTCAATGGCATCTCTTGTCGTTCCGGCTATATCGCTTACAATGACTCGTTCTTCACCCAGTATCGCATTAACAAGCGAAGATTTACCGACATTGGGACGACCGATTAGAGCTACTCGAATGACATCATCCTCATAATTATCTTCAGCCAGCTCCGGCAAATTGTCAGCAATGGCATCCAGCAAGTCTCCTATTCCAGTGCCATGACTTCCGGATACTCCTATTGGTTCACCAAATCCCAAATTATAGAATTCATAAATGTTATCCATTCGGCCGATGTTGTCCACCTTGTTCACTGCAACAACAACCGGTTTCCCGCAGCGATACAGCAGGCTGGCGACCTCCTCGTCAGCTCCCGTAACACCTGTCTTCCCATCACACATAAATACGATAACATCGGCTTCCTCAATTGCAAGCTCAGCCTGCATACGTATTGATTTTAAAATCGGTTCTTCATCGTCCAGTTCAATACCACCTGTATCGATAATACTGAATGCCTTGCCATTCCACTCGGATGCACCATAGATTCTGTCACGGGTAATCCCTGGCTTATCTTCTACAATGGCTAAACGGTCGCCAATAATGCGGTTGAATATTGTGGACTTCCCTACATTTGGCCTGCCGACGATAGCCACAACAGGTCTTGCCATAGACACTCCTCCTTAAAAATTTTGATTTATATTCGATAGTTATTATTATCCGTAGTCATGCTTACACCTAAATCATCATAGCAAAAAAAACTTAAAATGGCTAACACATCAGGCAGAGCGGCAAAATACTACAAACTACGCAAGCCCTTGTACATTACAACAAAATCGGCGAACCCGCTATGAGGGGGTTCGCCGATTATAATGCCTGCTTATATCCCGCTTATTTCAATTTGCTAAGCTTATCGCCAAAACGTTCTCCCAGCGTAATGCTCAGTCCTTGGTTGCTTAGCGAAACATTCGGGTTGTCACCCAGATCTTCTTTTCTTACGCTGCTGCCTTTAGCAGGCTTTTCAGCCTTAGGAGCAGGTTCGGGTGCTTCCTCAGTTTCTTTGATGCTGAGGCTAACGCGTTTCTCAGCTGCATTTACATCCAAAACTTTTACTTGGACGGTTTGTCCTTCTTTCAGCACTTCATGCGGTGTGCCGATATGTTTATGAGAAATTTGAGAAATATGAACGAGTCCTTCAACTCCAGGTGCGATTTCAACAAATGCGCCGAAGTTTACAAGCCGTTTAACTTCACCACTTACAATGTCGCCGATATTAAATTGCTCTGTAGCAGTATCCCAAGGTCCAGGAGTTGCCGCTTTGATGCTCAAGCTGATTTTACCCTTTTCAGGATCAACTTTCAGCACTTTCACCTTCACTTTGTCGCCTTCAGACAATACGTCAGCCGGTTTGTCAACGTGGTTCCAAGCGATTTCGGACACGTGTACCAAACCATCAACGCCGCCTACATCAACAAATGCGCCAAACTGAGTCAGACGTTGTACTGTACCTTCGAGCACTTGGCCTTCAGACAGATCACTCATCACTTTCAGCTTGTTAGCTTCAAATTCTTCATCCAAAACGTCTTTTTGAGACAGGATGACTTTATTATTCTCACGATCAAGTTCTTTCACTTTCACGCGCAAGGTGCGTCCTTTGTAATCGCTGAAATCTTCAACGAAATGACGTTCTACCATAGAAGCAGGAATAAAACCGCGAACGCCTACGTCAGCAACAATTCCGCCTTTAACAACATCAGCAACAGTAACTTCAAAAACTTCACCGTTGTCAAAACGTTGTTGAAGATCTTCCCAAGCATTTTCGCTATCGATCGCACGTTTGGAAAGAACAAGACGCTCTTTCTCGTCGTCAATGCTTACTACTTTAGTTTCGACCTCTTGACCAACCTGAACTGCTTCCGCAGCATTGTCCAGATGAACGGAAGACAATTCACGAATAGGAATCACACCGTCATATTTATATCCAATGCTCACATAAGCCTGGTTATCCTCGATTTTGACGATCGTTCCTTTCACGGTGTCCCCTTTTTTCAAGGATACGATTTGTTCCAATTCTTCTTGGGTAGCTGTTTCAGCAGCTTCCAGCCCGTTTTTAGTTTCTTCCGACATGTCAATACCCTCCTCAATTCAAAAAAACCCATTTATTTAAACCCGCTTGAAGCGAGGTTCAAAACTAACAATATTCCTATCTTTCCAAATGTCCCCTACCTTCATGCATGCACTCAACAAACTTAAGCAAAGATCAGCCCTGTTTCTTCAATTCAGCAATTCGGGACATAATCAAATCTGTAGCTTTTTCGGCAGCATCCGCCACTTCCTTATCCTTATAAGGTGTTATGTCTATCGGTGCTCCGTAAACCACTTTCACTTTTTTAAAGATTTTATAATTACCTATAATAGCTACCGGAACAACTGCAGCATCGCTACGAAGCGCAAAGGTTGCCGCTCCCCTCTTGCCCGCTCCACCATCCTCACCTTTCGTACGGGTGCCTTCCGGGAAAATCCCCATTACATTTCCTGTACGAAGCAGGGTCAGCGAAGTTTTAATCGATTCCTTGCTAACTCCTCCGCGCTTGACGGGAAATGCGCCAAGCTGCTTAATAAGCCAGCCGAATCCAAAAATGTCGAACAATTCTTTCTTGGCCATGAAATGAACCTTTCGATGCAGCAAAATGCCGATCGTCGGGGGATCAAGCAGACTGATATGATTGGAGCAGAGCAGCACTCCACCCTCTTTTGGGATATTTTCAATCCCTTTTGCTTCAAGGCGAAACAAAACTTTGTAAATGAGGCGAAGCAAGCCCCTGCAAAAACTGTAGATCATTCAAATTCTCTCTCTTTCTATAGTTCTGCACAGAGAAACGATGGCTTCTACGACCTCATCAATCGTCATATCCGTCGTATCCAGCAAGGTGGCATCGTCCGCCTTACGAAGCGGGGAAACTTCCCGTTGCTCATCCTGTCGGTCGCGCTCTGCGATGTCCAGCATGAGCTGTTCAAGCGTAATATCACCTTGTTCCTTCATTTCCTTGTACCTGCGACGTGCCCGTTCCTCGACAGTGGCTGTCATAAAAACCTTTACTTCAGCATCAGGCAACACCGTTGTCCCGATATCGCGTCCATCCATAACGACGCCTTTACGCAAAGCCATTTGCTGCTGAATGGAAACAAGCTTAGCTCGCAGCCCCTCGATTTGCGCATATCGAGATACTTTGGAGTTTACTGCAAGAGAACGGATTTCTTCGGTTACTTCGTGACCATTTACAAGTACGCGTTGTCCATCTGATCCCGGTATTAATTCAATAACCAAATCTGATACCGTTTGAAGCACTTTTTGTTCTTTTTCCGGCTCGATTCCGAGTTTTTGACAATACCAAGTTGCCGCCCGGTACATAGCTCCGGTATCGACATATACATATGACAACCTGCCAGCAACCTTGCGGGCAATTGTACTCTTGCCTGCCCCGGCCGGACCGTCGATCGCGATGTT
>RCUU01000349.1_pt1 | contig 26494 bp, 17 predicted proteins | sample 2166211 | NCBI WGS metagenome assembly RCUU01 (sample SAMN09932620, study PRJNA488358) | compost metagenome | feature: garden; material: soil; isolation source: compost soil in phenylacetic acid-enriched culture | place: Germany: Experimental Botanical Garden Goettingen | collected 2016-01-27
AATACAACGGCTTGAAATCCTTCTACAACCTGAAAGCACACCGTTAAGAAGGACGGCTGGATCGTACCGGCCTAACTACAGCAAGGCCCTCTGCTCGTGAGAAGCAGGGGGCCTTGTTTTATATTTGGACTCGCCAGCGGTGCGTTGACAATAACAAGAGATCCGCATATAGTTTAGTTAAACGTTTACGTATTCGAAAAGGCTCGGTATTTCAATTGCGGAGGGTATAATGAGCGCAACAATCAAAGATGTCGCCAAGCTGGCGGGGGTATCAGTAGCGACCGTCTCCCGGGTACTGAACGATTTACCGGGTTATTCGGAAGAGACCCGGATCAGGGTGATGAATGCAGTGGCCGAGCTGAGGTATCAGCCCAATGCGATCGCGCGCGGCTTGGTTAACAAGCGGACTCAGACAATCGGGGTGTTGTTCCCAAGCGTATCGAGCGCGTTCTCCTCGGAGATCCTGCACGGGATCGAGGAAGCGGCGCAGGAACAAGGCTACAGCGTGGTGGTGTGCAATACGGCTGAGGACGGCAAGCGGACGATGAAATATTTGCAGGTGCTGCGGGAGAAGCAGGTGGACGGCATTATTTATTCGAGCGGCGTGCTGAAGGAGGAGTATCACCAGGCACTCCAGGCCATGGCGATCCCGGTCGTCCTGGTCGCCACGAAGTCCGAGTATGCGGACATTCCTTACGTCAAGGTGGACGACCATCAGGCGGCGTACGACGCCTGCGCGTATTTGATCCGGCGGGGGCACCGCCGGATCGCCATGATCGGCGGCCCGGCCCACGACGTGATCGCCGGCGAGCCGCGCATCGCCGGTTTTCGCGCGGCCCTGGCCGATCATGGCTTGCCGCCGGACGAGGCGCCCGTGCTGGACGGGCGCTTCATCTTCGCCGGCGGCTGCGAGGCGGCGGAGGAGCTGCTGCGCCAAGCGCCGGAGGTCACGGCGGTGTTCGCCGCCGGCGATGAAATGGCGATCGGCGTCATCTCCACCGCGGCACGCTTGGGCATCGCCGTTCCGGCGCAGCTCTCCGTTATCGGCTACGACAATCTCAAGCTGGCCGAGATGTGCTACCCGCCGCTTACCACCGTCGCCCAGCCGTTGGCGGAAATGGGCCGCTTGGCTGCAGCCAAGCTGATCGCCCGGATTGAAACGGGCCAGCCGGAGGCCAGCGAGATCCTGCCGCATCAGGTGATGGAACGCGGCACGGTGAGTACGCGGGAGTAGGATGTGGAGGTAAGCCGTGAGAAGCACGCTGAGACATGTATGGTGAGACATGATGGTAGAGCTCATCATTGTAGCTACCGTTATAGCTATGACGCGGATCTACGGACCGAGAGAGGCTCGGGTTCCGAACGGCGCGACATGCGGTGGGGCTTCGGTCATCCGCACAAAAATAGCGGTATAAAATACCCTTATTTACGTCATTTCGGCGGTTGGACAGAAAATAAGGGTAATAAATACCCTTATTCCTTCCGAAATGAGGCATATTGCGGCTCGAGCGTCGAAATAAGGACAAAAAATACCGCTATTTTCGCGATAAACATGCCCCCAGGCAAAATAAGACCATTTCATGTTCTTATTTTCCGAGGTCTTGTTTTTTTACTCTCCACGTAAACGTTTACTCAACCGCTGTATGATATGGAAAACGCAAAATAGAACGGAAAAGGGCAATTCTAAGGAGATAGACTAGAGGAGGACAGGTTCGTGGACAAAAAATGGTGGAAGGAAAGCGTCGTTTATCAAATTTATCCGCGCAGCTTTATGGACAGCAATGGGGACGGGATCGGCGATTTACAAGGGATCATCTCCAAGCTGGACTATTTGAAGACGCTGGGCGTGGACGTGGTCTGGTTATGCCCGGTGTACGAGTCGCCGAACGATGACAACGGGTACGATATCAGCAATTACCAGTCGATCATGGATTCCTTCGGTACGATGCGGGATTGGGAGGAGCTGTTGAACGGACTGCATACCCGGGGCATGAAATTGATCATGGACCTGGTCGTCAACCACAGCTCGGATGAGCATCGCTGGTTCGTGGAGTCGCGCAAATCGAAGGACAATCCGTACCGCGATTACTATATCTGGCGTCCCGGCAAAGAGGGAGAAGCCTCGAACGACTGGGGTTCGTTCTTCAGCGGATCGGCATGGCAATTCGACGAATCCACGGGAGAATATTACCTGCATATGTTCTCCAAGAAGCAGCCGGACCTGAACTGGGAGAATCCGAAGGTGCGCCGCGAAGTGTACGACATGATGACCTGGTGGCTCGATAAAGGGATCGACGGATTCCGGATGGACGTCATCAACATGATTTCCAAGCCGCCGGGGCTGCCGGACAGTGCGGACGGCGGGACCTGCATCAATGGGCCGCGGGTTCACGAGTTCCTGCAGGAAATGAATCGCGAGGTTCTGTCCAAATACGATATCATGACGGTGGGCGAAACGTTGGACGTCACGCCGGAAGATGCGATCCTGTTCGCCGGAACGGACCGGGGCGAGTTAAGCATGGTGTTCCAATTCGAGCTGATGGGCATCGATTCGGGCTCGGACGGCAAATGGTGGGGCAAGCCGTGGACGCTGCCCGATTTCAAACGGATCCTCTCCAAATGGCAGACCGATTTGGAAGGGAAGGCGTGGAACAGCATCTATCTCAACAACCACGACCAGCCGCGCCTGCTGTCCCGATTCGGGAATGACCGCGAGTACCTTAACGTGTCGGCCAAAATGCTGGCCACGCTGCTGCACACGCTGCAAGGCACGCCGTACATCTACCAGGGCGAGGAAATCGGCATGACCAACGTGCGGTTCGAATCGATCGACGAGTATCGCGATATCGAGACGTTGAACATGTACAAGGAATACCTGGAGAAAGGCCGTACGCCGGAGGAAATCATGGAGGCGATTTACGCCAAAGGGCGGGACAACGCTCGTACGCCGATGCAATGGGCGGGCGACCGCCCGCATGCCGGCTTTACGACCGGGACGCCATGGCTTGCGGTTAACCCGAATTACCGGGACATCAACGTGGAGCGCGCGTTAGCGGACGAGAATTCGATTTTCCATTATTACCGCCGGCTTATCCAATTGCGCAAGCAGCATGAAGTGATCGTCTACGGCAGATACGAGCTGCTGAATGCCAACGACGAGCAGGTATATGCTTATACCCGCACGATGGGGCAAGAGCAATTATTGGTCGTCTTGAATTTCTATGACCAGCCGGCCCGTTTTGCCTGGACAACGCCGGAAGCCTCGGCAATGAGCGCCGAGAAGGCCCGGGCGGCAGAGTTGCTCATCGCGAACTATGACGCTGTACCGACCGGCGCAGACGTGCGGAGCCTGGATTTGCGGCCGTACGAGGCGCGCGTGTATAAGCTGACGAACTAACCCCAAAAGAAGAGGACGCCTGAAACTCGAGGCGTCCTTGATTTTTATGTTCATATTTTCACAAGTTGATGTAGTTAATGGTATGACCTGACATATTTCGCGTCGGGTCTTAATCCTAAGCTTTAAAAACGCGAATCTGCTCCTTCAGCTCGTTCATCAGCTGGTTCAGCGATTGGGCTGAAGCCTCGATGCCTTTGATGATCGTGGCCTGTTCCTCCGAGGAGCCGGCCACCGATTGCGCGCTTAATGCCGAATCCTTGGCGGTATTCAGCATATCGCCGACCGAGGCGGCAATCTCTTCGGTGCCTGCGGAGATTTGCTGCGTCGTTGCCGACACGTCTTGGATTTGCGAGGACACGTGATGGATCGACTCGCGAATCTGGCCGAACGTCACGCCAACGTTCTCCATCCGATGGATGCCCTTGTTGATCTCCTCAATGCTGTTCTTCACCGAATCCGCCGCTTGGGACGTGGATCCCTGGATGAACTGGATCAATTCGACGATATGGGCGATCGATTGGCTGGTTTGCTCCGCGAGCTTCTTGACTTCGCCCGCGACAACGGCAAAGCCGCGTCCCTGCTCCCCGGCCCGCGCTGCCTCGATGGAGGCGTTCAGCGACAGAAGCGCCGTTTGGTTCGAGATATCGGAAATGACGTTTACGATCTCCCCGATTTCGTTGGAATGCGCGGTCAGGCGTTCGATATCGGTCGCGGTCTGATTCGCGGTGGATTGGATGTGGGCCATTTGCTCGATGGCCGACTGAATCTGCACGTAGCCGTTCTCGACCTCGCCGGCGGCCTCTTCGGCCCGCTCGGAGACGCTGCCGGAGGCTTCGGCGATTCGCTGAACGCCGACGGCCATTTCTTCGGTCGCCCGCGCCGACTGCTCCGCGCCCATTAACTGCGTTTCGGTGCCGCTGGCGACGCCCTGGATCGCATGCGTAATTTCCCCGGTGGCTTCGGTCGATTGGCGGGCAGCGTTTAGCAGCTCGTCGGAAGCGGCCGCAACCTCGCCGATCGTACGGTTGATCTGCTTCACCATCGTCGCCAGAGAATCGATCATCTGGTTGATGTTACCGCTCATTTGCCCGATTTCGTCCTTCGAATTAACCTTCACCCGTTCGCTTAGCTGTCCGTCTGCAACCTTCTTCATGACCGCGGAGACCGAAAGGATCGGCTTCACGATTCGGCGAGCCAGGAAATAAGCAACGATGGAAACGAAGATCGCGGCTCCGATCGCGATGAGAATGGAGAGATTCCGCGCATGACTCACTTTCGAGAAAATTTCGCTGGTCGGTACGGTGATGACCATTTTCCAACCGGTACTTGGAACCGTACCAAAGTATGTAATGAGCTCTTTCCCGGACTCGTCGCGGTAAGTTACCGTTCCTTTTGGAGTGCCGAGGATCGCTTTCTCCGCCTTTTTGAGCTCGGCGGTCTTCGCGTAATCCTTGATGTTCTTGTTGAACCGTTCCTTGTCCGGGTAGCTATAATACACGCCGGTATTGGAGATCACGTAAGCGTAACCGCTTTGGGCAATCTTGATCCTGCTGCTCATCTGGGACAGCACGTCCGGGGTCACGGAAAAAGCCACCCCGCCCAAAAATTGTCCGCTCTTATCGCTGACAGGAACCATGGCGGAGATAAAATACTTGTCGAGCGCTTCAAGATAGGTCATCTCGGAATAGGCCGGAGTTTTGTTCTTCTTGGCCTCTACGAAATACGGGCTTTTGGAAGAATCCGCGGACATGTAGAGCATGTTCGTGAGCGTGCCGTTTTTGTCGATCACGCTAAAGCCCTCCGACTGTTCGTCGCTTTGCTCAAGCACGTTCAGAATCGGGAAAATCCGATCCGGTGCGAGCGATTTCTGAAACTCTGGATTTTGTTCGACAAGCAGCTCGACGGCTTTGGTCTTGCCGGAAATCCACTCATCGATCTTCGCGATGTTCGAATCAAGCGTGGATTGCATCAGCTCTTCGTTGTCCTGCCTGATCACGTCGGCGAAATAGCTGACGAAAAATACGCTGGCGCCGAGGAGCGGGAGGAGGGAGGTCGCAAGAATAATGATCAACAGTTTCCGTTGAAAAGATCCGGACTTCCCTTGGGACTCGCGTTTCTCTTTCTTGAACTTGAACATAAATTACCCTCCTGAGGCTTGTGAAAATATGACTTAAGTTCATCGTATCACGAAAAAAAGGGGCTATTTGGCACAAAATAGAGAAATATGGGACTCATATTTCGTCGATTTTTGGGTGATAATGACAAATTTCGTTGACTGATGTAGGACGTTGGGTATATATGGATCAAGGGAGCCGGTATAGAAGGAAAACGGTTGTTATTCCGAGGACGCTATGGTACAATAATAATGCTGTTTTTGTATCGTAAATATCTGAGTTATTATGGAATAGATGAAGGATGTTTCTCACTTAGGAGGTGGATTGAATGGATATTTTGCTGAAGGTATTGCTCGTTATTTTCTCGATCGGTTTGATCGCAGTCGTGTTGCTGCAGAAAGGGAAGAGCGCGGGTCTAGCCGGTGCCATCTCCGGGGGAGCTGAACATCTTTTCGGAAAAACGAAAGCGCGCGGCATGGAGCTCGTTCTCGAACGAATCACGGTCGGATTGGCAGCGGGTTTCTTCATCTTGTCGATCGTCGTTGCCGTCGTGTTGGATTAACCTTATCATTCTAGCAGAGTAAGCCCTCGTTTCCTTTAAGGAGACGGGGGCTTTTTTTGCGTTACTTTATGAAAACAAATCGTAACAATATTGAAAGGAATTTATTAGTAATAAATGTTAGATTATGTAGGATTTTCGTGGCTTGCGAAAGGTAAAAATATTACAATTTTGGTACAGACAATGAGAGGAGGAAGGAAATTGTACAAGCTGGTGAGTACGCTGGAGGAAGGAACCTTGTTTCACTCGATTTGGATGGAAGCCTGGATGGAGAAAGGCTTTGAACCGGAATTTGCCGACGACGTCTTAGGTCGTTGCCTCGTTTATGACACCTCGGGGGTGCCGGTGGGTACCGTGGAATTCAAACCCTATGCGCCGCAAACGGACGAGCCCTTAAACGATTTGGCACCGTTTGATGATCACCCGGCTATCTTGGTCTCAAGCCCGGGGGAAATCGCCGAGGTCGATAAGGTGGCGCTGCTGAAGCGGTACCGGGGTCGAAATCTCAACCGGTTACTCGCAACCATCGTATTGTTTGCCCAGCAGAACGGGATCCGTCATTATGTCACCCTGCTTGAGCCTACGTTGTTTCGGGCGCTTCGCATCTCCTTCCATGTCCCGATGACCCAGGTCGGGGAACGCCGATTCTACAAAGGGGACGATGTCGTACCGGCCATTATCCATGTCGCGGAGTTTTACGAGAATCCGGAGCGCTATGTCTGGTATGTGGACACGCTCGAGAGCTTGAATCAGGAAACGGTCTTATCTACATAAAATAAATAAAAAGAAGGCTTGCCCGCGGGCAAGCCTTTTTCATTAGATTTAGAAGGAATCCCTTCTAAACCGACGCGCAGGCGACCTTAACCGACCGGGATCGGTTGCTTGGCGTGACCTGACGGAGCGGACGCCGTTTGGACCGCTTGAGGCGTTGGTGCGGTTTCTTCCGCTGCGGTGGCCGATAACGATAGAATCAAGGTGTCGAGATCCTGATAGTGTTGAACGATCTCGTGGATTTTGCCATCCTGGGCCTCGATACCCGCCAAAATCTGCTGGGCCGCGCTCATATTGTGTTCGGTGCTTTCGGCCAGCTCCATAATTTCCGCCATAATGCTGCCGTATCGGTCTTGCATCTGCCGTACCGAACGATCCACCTCACCGGATTGCTGGTTAACCGTACGGGCATTGTCGGACACCTTTTCTACATAGCTCTGAACTTCCTGTGCCTCTTCCTGCCCGGAATGGATCGCGGTGGAGCCGAGCGTAATCTGTTCGGCAACATTGTTGATTTGCCCGATGACGTCCGCCAGAATGTCATTAATGCTCTGGGTCGCCTTTTGCGAATTTTCCGCGAGTTTGCGAATTTCCGTGGAGACGACGGCAAAACCTTTGCCATGTTCCCCGGCATGGGCCGCTTCAATGGCGGCATTCATGGCCAGCAGGTTCGTCTGCGTGGAGATCCCATGGATCGTTTCGACGATTTGGCTGATTTGCTCGTTCTGGTCGCGAAGCTTCTGCATTTGGGTGACCGTACCCGCAATCACCTGCTGCAGATGCTGGATATGTAAGGATAAGGAATTCATTTTTGCCCCGGCTGCCTCCGTATTGTGAAGCATGTCGGTCGATAGCTCCTGAAGCTGGGCCGAAATTTCGGCGGTGACTTCCACGGCCCCGCCAACCTCTTGCACGGATTGGGTCGTTTCCGTAAGCCCCAGCGTTTGTCGCTCCAGGGTGGCGGAGACGCTGCCGAAGGTGGTTGTGATCTCTTTAGAGATCGAGCCGGTGACGTTTACGTTATCCCGCAGCTGCGTGCTCAGACGGCCCAGTACATCCAGCGAGGTTTGCAGATTCGTGAGCAGCTCGTCGCTGCGGCGCTTCGCCTCTAAGGCATCCTGCTGCTTAGCTAAGACGTCCTTCTGCAAGCGTTCGCTGAACCGGGCGGCAAAAGCTAAGGCTACGATCAGAAATCCCAGGAACAGCAGCAAATAACTGAGCGATTCCCGGGCGAATAATTTATCGTGGTAGAAGGGAACGTTGAAGAAATAAACCGTGATCCCCATACCCAATACGCCCGAGAACAGAATCGGCTTATAATTCGAATACAACGTCATGATGCCGACGGATACGTAGACGAGCAGATACGTGCTGATGATCGGGTCCGGATCTTGGTAGATCAGCAGAAACGTCAACAGCTGGGTGATCACGGGGATGACGAACATAACGTAGCGTGTCCCTTTGTTCGCGTAAGTCATGTAGGTCGCGATGGAACAGCAGATTCCGCCGACGATGATCAACGTAAACAGGACTTTGCTGTCCACCTGGATCATGATGTCGGTCAGGACGCCGAGGGCGACCATTCCCCAGATGATTTTGACGAATAACTTATTGCGTCGTTGCAGAATGCTATTGTTCTCCATACCTTCTTTCTCCCTCTCCTAATTCGTGGAATTCTTCCATTATATTGTCGGCTGGATTTTCATAAAAATTAAGCCTTTTTCATGAAATCCATGCAATTTCACGGGAATCCCGGGCGAAAACGGATGCCAACCGCGAATTTCGTGTATACTAGGGGATATACGGCTAGAGGAATATCATGGAAATGTCATGCAAAATTACACCCCGGCACCAAAGGGACAAGCCGGGTTTGAGGTGAAATCATTTGAAATTAATCACAGAAGCAGAGCTGCTCGCTTTTATGCGGGAAACCGCATATAAACCGTTGACGTATCAAGAGCTGGAGGAGCATTTTGGCATCACCGATGCCGGCGAATTCAAAGAGTTCCTGAAAATGCTCAACCGGTTGGAGCAGGAAGGACAAATTATCTTAACCCGCACTCATCGTTACGGCGTTCCGGAACGGATGGATTTGGTGCGCGGCCGTTTGCAGGCCCATGCCAAAGGGTTTGCTTTTCTGATCCCGGAGGATCGCGACCATCCCGACGTATACATCCATGCGAATGATTTGAAAAGCGCGATGAATGGAGACACCGTGTTGGTGCGCGTCAGCTCGAAAAGCGCGGGCGGCGGCAAGCTGGAAGGCGAGGTCGTGCGCATCGTACACCGTGCCGTAACCCAAGTGGTGGGGGTATTCCAGAATAACGAATCGTTTGGTTTCGTGATCCCGGATGACAAACGGATCAACAAGGATCTGTTTATCCCTCGCGAAGGCTTCGGCGGGGCGGTCGACGGCGAGAAGGTCGTAGCTGAAATCGTGGAATACCCGGAAGGAAGGTCTGCAGCGGTAGGCCAAGTCATCGAGATACTCGGACACAAGGACGACCCGGGGGTCGATATCCTATCGATCATTCGCAAGCATCAGCTGCCGGAGGCGTTCCCGGAGGACGTCATGGCAGAGGCGCAGGATGCCCCCGACGAGATCGAGGAGGCGGAAATCGTCCGCCAGGGGCGGCGGGATTTACGCGACAAGGTGATCGTCACGATCGACGGCGAGGACGCGAAGGACCTGGACGACGCCGTGAATGTGGAGCGCTTGCCGAACGGGAATATCAGACTGGGCGTGCATATCGCCGATGTCGGCTATTACGTGCGGGAGAATTCCAAGCTCGATCAAGAAGCATATAACCGCGGCTGCAGCGTGTATCTGGTGGATCGCGTCATTCCGATGCTGCCGCACCGGCTGTCGAACGGGATTTGCTCCTTGAATCCGAAGGTAGACCGCTTCACGCTGTCCTGCGAGATGGAATTCAACGAGCAGATGAAGGTCGTGAAGCACGATATCTTCACGAGCGTGATTCGCACCAAGGAACGGATGACCTACACCAATGTGCGGAAAATTCTGCAGGAAGAAGATCCGGAGGTAACCGAACGTTACGCCGATCTGGTCGAGACGTTCCAGCTGATGAAGGAGCTGGCCCTGAAGCTGCGGGGGAACCGCATGCGGCGCGGCGCGGTCGACTTCGATTTCGAGGAATCGAAGGTGATCGTTGACGAGAACGGCAAGCCGGTCGACATCGTGAAGCGCGAACGTTCGATCGCGGAACAAATTATTGAGGAATTCATGCTGGCGGCGAATGAAACGGTGGCGGAGCATTTTCATTGGCTGAAGGTGCCGTTCATTTATCGGATTCACGAGGATCCGGACCAGGAGAAGCTGATGAACTTCATGGCATTTGTCGCCAACTTCGGGTATGCGGTCAAAGGCGGGAAAGGCAACAAGATACATCCGCGCGCGCTGCAGACGCTGCTGGAGGACATTCAGGGCACGAAGGAGCAGACGGTCATCAGCACGATGATGCTGCGCTCGATGAAGCAGGCGAAATACGATGCGGAAAGCACCGGGCATTTCGGGCTGGCGGCGGAGTTCTACACGCACTTCACCTCGCCGATCCGGCGGTATCCCGACCTGGTGATCCACCGAGTGATTCGCGAGGTGATCGAGAGCAACGGGACGCTAAGCGAGGCGCGGATGGAGTACCTGGCCAGCCGCATGCAGGATATCGCGCAGCAATCGTCCGAGCGGGAGCGTATCGCCGTGGAGGCGGAGCGCGACACGGAACAGCTGAAGAAAGCGGAGTACATGCTGGATAAGGTAGGGGAGGAATTCCCTGGCATTATCAGCAGCGTCACGAGCTTCGGCATGTTCATCGAGCTGGAGAACACGGTGGAAGGGCTGATCCGGCTTAGCGCGATGACGGATGACTATTACCATTTCCACGAGCAGCATATGGCGCTGATCGGGGAACGCACGTCGAAGATCTACCGGATCGGCGACGAGGTCAAGATCCGCGTGGCCCGCGTGAACATGGACGACCATACCATCGACTTCGAGATGGTCGACATGAAGCCGCGGCAGCGCGGCGAGTTCGGCGGCGGACGCGGAGCCTTTGAAGGCAGCCGGGGCGGCGGAGGCCGCAGCGGCAAGCCGGGCAAAGGCGGTGGCAAGGCCGCCGGCAAAGGCAAGGGCGGCCGCGGCGCAGGCGGCGCCAAGGGCAAGCCCGGCCGGACGGCGGCGGGGACCAACGCCGCCGAGGCCGTAGGCGCCGGGGCGGGCGCACCCGGCGGGAAGCGCGGCAAGCGCGGCGGAGCTGCCAAAGGCAGCGGCGGCGTCGCGCTTGGCAGCGCCGTAGCCCGCGCGGATAGCGGCGCGGGCGAGAGCTCGGGCGCCGCGTCGGACGGCGCGCCCGCGTTTGGCTTCGGCTCCGGCAAGGGAGGCTACGCCTCCGGGACGGTCGCCGTAGCCCGCGATGCCGGTCGCGGATACCGCAGCACCGGCGAGGACAAAGGCTCGCGGCGGAAGAAGACGTCCGCGAGCGGGGTCTTCGTCGGCGCCCGGGACGGGGGCGCCAAGGAGGCCGCTCCGGGCCGCAAGCGGGGCGGCGGCAAGGGCAAGAAGAAGTGAGCAAGCAACACGTAGGAGAAAAGTCGATCCGGAGCGTTCCGGATCGGCTTTTTTTGTTCGATGCACAGCCACATGCAGACGCTTGGGCCCGAGGGAAAATAACTGCAGGAGTGCAGCTATTTTCACCGATTGTCGGGTTTTTCTTAAATTAGCTGCAAGAATACAGTTATTCCCCAGGTAAAGGCCGATTTTCTCAAAATCGTAGAAAATAACTGTATTTACGCAGCTATTTAGCCGTTGAGCTCAGGCTGCGAGGAAATAACTGCATCTACGCAGTTATTTCGATCATTTCGTGCAACAGCGCAGATGGGGAGCGAGGCCATTATTTTCTTCCGCTATAGGTCCGCTTGGGTAAGCTTGCTTAATGACCGATCGATACATCGTCCAAGGCGCAGCGCATTTTGATCCCGTTCTTCGTGATCAGTTCCTTCGAACGGCTGTTACCTACCGAGAGGTCACATCTTCCTCATAGACAAAAGAAAAATAAATAATATACTAAGTATATATATTATGTTGAGCGAAGATGGGAGTGACCTATTGTGAAGAATCTACCCTTATATAAACAGATCCAGGATGAGATCAAGGAGCGCATCCAATCCGGGGAACTCAGGCCGGGAGACCGGATCCCGTCGGAGAAGGAACTGGCCGAGGAGTATCATGTCAGCCAGATCACGAGCAAAAACGCCCTGATCGGCCTGGCGGATGAAGGCATCTTAACTCGGCATCAAGGCAAAGGGACCTTCGTTAATGACGAGGTGTGGAGCTATTTAAACGCAGCTGATGCCACGCAACGCACGGATTCTACCCGCAAGGGAACGATCGGCTTGATCATCCCTACGCTGCAGACCAAGGTGGAACAGCGGATCGTGGACAATATCGAACGGTTTGCCTGGGCGTCCGGCTATCAACTAACGCTCAGTATATCGAGGGAATCGCAGCGAAATGAAAGCGAAGCGATCGAAGCCTTTAATCGCAACGGCGTGAAGGGCATGATCATCTTTCCGACCGAGGAGGAGAACTACAACGAGGACATTCTGCGCCTGTCGATCGATAAATTCCCGCTCGTTCTGATTGACCGTTATTTGAAGGATATCCGGACTTACAGCGTCAGCGCGGATAACGAGAAGGGAACCTTCGACGCTGTCAGCTACTTGCTGAACCAGGGGCACCGGGAAATCGCCCTTATTTCTCCCGTGATCACGAATACCGTAACCGAAGACCGCGCGGCCGGCTTTGAACGGGCGTTCTATCAGAATCAATTGCCGATTAACAAAAACCAATGGTGTATCTTAAATATCGACGATATCCATAAGGGCCCCGGGGAAGAAATGATCTATGAATTTTTCCGTTCGCATCCCGAGATCACGGCGGCGTTCGCCATGAACGCGCAGCTCACGGGCTATGCCTATAAAGCGCTGCAACGTTTGAATAAGCGAGTGCCGGAGGAATTTGCGCTGGTCGGATTCGACGGGCCGGAAAGACCGGGCATCCATTTCGTACAGCAGGATATCGAAACGATGTGCAAGCATACCGTGGAATGTTTGCTGGAGCAGCTGGAAGGCCACTCGAATCCGCGCAGAGTCACGGTTCCCGTAGAATTAATCTAATAAAGTATATTATATACTAAATAAAGTATACTAATATCTAAGTGGATATACTAAAATGCAAATGTAAAGCGGTTACAGACTTAAACAGACACACACCATTCCGTAATCGCGACGAATTTAATAGGGAGGTTATGCACGTGAAAACCAATCGCTTGGCAGTCATTGCGGTGCTTTTGGTCATGTCCATGTTGGTAGCGCTTACAGGTTGCGGCTCTAGTAATAATGCCAACTCGGCCAATGCCTCGAAGGAACCGGGAAACCAGAATCAAGGCGCTTCAAACGGGCAGCAAGTCACCTCGGACGAGAAAGTCGAAATTTCTTTCATGGGTCACGGAGATCCAAACGAGAAGAAGATTTTTGCTTCATTGATCCAATCCTTTGAAGACAAATACCCGAACGTGAAAGTGAATTACACCAGCGTGCCGCCGGCGGAATACAACCAGAAGCTCACGACGCTGGTAGCCTCCGGCAAAGCTCCGGATGTCTTCTATCTGTCTGGACCGGCATTCTTCAAGTATGCGGAGGCCGGCACGATTCTCGACATTCAAAGCTACTTGGATAACACGGAACTCTTCAAACAAGACAATGTATGGAAGCAAGCGATCGACCGATATCGGTTCGACGGAAAGAATCTGGGGACGGGAGACTTGTACGGACTTCCGAAGGACGTCGGCCCTTGGGCGATGGCCTATAACAAGGATCTCTTTGATGAAGCAGGGGCCGCTTATCCCTCTGCCGAACCGGGCGGATGGACTTGGGACGATTACCTGAAGGCGGCCCAAGCGGTCACGAAGGATACGAACGGTGACGGCAAATCCGATATTTTCGGCGGAGCCGGATTTCCTTTAGAAGCAGCGGTATGGGGGAACGGCGGACAATACATCGATTATGTGACAGGGAAAATCGCCGTGGATACGCCGGAGTTTGCCGAGGCGATGCAGTTTATCGCGGATTTGAATCTGAAATATCATGTGAGCCCTTCCGCGGACGACGAGAAAGCGATGAACAGCTATTCGCGGTTCGTCGCCGGGAAGATCGGCATGTTCCCGCTTGGACCTTGGGACCAACCGGCCTTCTGGGATCTGCCTTTCGGCTGGGATATCGCGCCGTGGCCGGCAAGCCCGAACACGGGAACTACGTCAACTTGGCTTGGATCGATGGGCTTTGCCCTTTCCAGCAAGTCCAAACACCCGCAAGAAGCGTTTAACTTGGCTGCCTTCCTGTCCTTGGACCCTGAAGGTCAGAAGCAAAACATGGAGATGGGCCAGGCGGTGCCTAACTTAATCGATATGGCGAAGAACGATTACTTGAACAACGGCAAGGCTCCGGAGCATAAGCAGGTCTTCCTCGACATTATTGAATATGGACACCCTCCGGTTGAATATGGCTCGAAAGATACGCAATGGCTGGATACCTTCAACCAAGAGGCCAGCAAGGTGTGGACCGGCAAGCAAACGGCGGCGGAATGGGCGAAAGAGATTGCGCCTAAGCTGCAAGACTTGTACGACAAAGGGAACAAGTAATTCGGTAGATAGATGAACAATGGAAGGTGGAAGCCAGGCGCGTACTGCTTTCACCTTCTCTAATTTCTTTCGCGGGAAGGAAGAAGGGTTATGACTAATAAAATCCCCGGTTTTCGGCGCAAGGAGATCCTGTGGGCTTACGGCTTCGTTGCGGTTCCGCTGCTCGGGTTCCTCATCTTCGGCCTTGCTCCGTTAATTGCCTCAGCCGTATTAAGCGTAACGGAGTGGGACATGGTTTCGTCCCCGAAGTTTGTCGGCTTAGCCAACTACGTGGATCTGTTTAAGGACGAGAAGGTGTTTAAGTCGCTGTTCAACACGGTGTTCATGCTGATCGGGATCCCTCTTGGCATGGTGCTTTCCCTGCTGCTGGCGATCCTCATGAACCAGAAGATCAAGGGTATCTCGGTATTTCGGACGATCTATTACATCCCGGTGATCTCGCCGATCATCGCGGTTTCCCTCTTATGGCAATGGATCTTAAACCAGGACTACGGTCTGCTGAATCAGCTGTTATGGAATAGCTTTCATATCACCGGACCGAACTGGCTTGGCGATCCTCTATGGATCAAGCCGTCCTTGATCTTGATGGGACTCTGGGGCGGCATCGGGGGCAATATGGTGCTCTATTTGGCCGGGTTGCAATCGATCCCCCGAAGCTACTACGAAGCGGCCGAGGTGGACGGGGCCAATGGATTTCAGAAATTCGTTCATATCACGTTTCCGCTTCTGTCGAACATTCATTTCTATATCGTGGTCATGGGCGTCATCGGTACGTTCCAAGCGTTCAGCCAGATCTATGTCATGGCAGCGGACGGGGGTCCTGAATTCAGCGCGGCAACGGTGGTCTTCTACATTTACCAGCATGCGTTCGAATACTTCAACATGGGTTACGCGAGCTCGCTGGCTTGGGTGCTTGGCATCATTATTTTCATCTTAACGCTGCTCCAATTCCGTTTATCCAAACGTTGGATCTACAACGATTAGGAAAGCGTTACTTGAGACTTTAGCATTGGAGGCGTGTTTATGCTGCTGAGACGTCGAATTACCCTTAGCATCAATGTCCTTATCTTATTGTTTGGTTCCATTATTATGTTGGCTCCGCTGGCCTGGTCGTTATCGACCTCTCTTAAGGAGAAAAAGAACGTGTTTGACCTTCCGCCGAAGTGGATTCCGAATCCTGTCACGTTCGCCAACTACAAGGGAGTTTGGGCCGAAGCGCCGATCCTCCATGGTTTTCTGAATAGCGCGACGATCGTGGTTTTCGTCTTGACGATCGGTTTATTCGTTTCCACGATGGCAGCCTATGCGTTTGCCAAGGTAGATTTTCCGTTCAAAGAAACGATCTTTATGTGTTTGCTCGGTACCATGATGATTCCGTATTCGGTCATGATGATTCCGCAATTTATCGGGTTCTCTAAGTTGGATTGGGTAGACACGTTGCTTCCGTTAATCGTTCCCGGGTTGTTCGGCAACATCGTGGTGGTGTTCTTCCTGCGTCAGTTCATGCAGGGCTCCATCCCGACGGAATTGATCGAAGCCGCGAAGCTGGACGGGAGCGGATTCATTCGCACGTTCATGCAAATTGCCCTGCCGATCGCCAAACCGGCGATTGCGGCTCAAGCCGCGCTAGGGTTCATGGGGATCTGGAATGATTTCCTGGGTCCGTTGATTTATCTGCATACCCCGGAGAAGCAGACCATCCAGGTGATGATCGCTTCCCTTCAATCGATGTATATTAGCAATTCCGATTACCCGTTGATTATGTCGGCTTCGGTCATTGCCATGGTTCCCGTCATCCTGGTGTTCTTCTTCTGTCAGAAGTATTTCGTCGAATCGCTGGCGATCAGCGGGTTGAAGGGATAGGAAGCGAGGATGGATAACCAAAAGCCCGGGAGAAGGAAGAAGTTCACGCTGGCCGCCTTGTGCGCGGCCGTCTGTATCGCACTAATTCTTGGTTCATGTAGCTCGAACGAAGGGGTGAAGGTGAAATTGTATAGCGATCAGGATCCAACTTATCAGAACCCTTTTACGCTGCCCGAAGAATGGGAGGATTACGGCATCGGCGACCCCTATATTCTTCGCCACGACGGAAAGTATTATCTCTACTGCAGTACGAAGGACTTCCGTGCCGGGATCAAAGGCTGGAGCTCAGAGGACCTGATTCATTGGAAGCCCGAAGGCCTGGTGACCGAAGACCCGATCACGACGGGCGCCTACGCGCCCGAGGTGGTGTATTGGAACGGGTACTTCTATATGTACACCTCGCCCGCCGGGAACGGACACTACGTATTACGAAGCGATAGCCCGACGGGGCCGTTTGAGGTGCAGACGGAGAATTTGGGACTTAGCATCGACGGCTCGGTTTTTATTGACGATAACGGCGCGTGGTACTTCACGCATGCGGGAGACCAGGGCATCGTCATCCATCCGATGACGGATCCTTATACGATCGATATCGGGTCTACGACCAACGCTTATCTGGGCGGGTGGACGGAAGGCTCCACGATCATCAAACGCAACGGCACGTACTATATGACCTATACCGGCAATCATGTATTCAGCAAAGGATATCGGATTAACTATGCCGTCGCTCACGACGACCCGACGGGGACTTATCAGGTGCCGGACAACAATCCGGTGGTGATTCACACATCCGGCTCTTTCGTTGGCTTGGGTCATAGCTCGAGCTTTGTTGGGCCGGATCTGGATTCCTATTACATGGTCTATCACAATTTGGTGGGCCACTCTGCTGAAGGCCCGCCGGTGCGGCAAATGGATATCGATCGGATCGTGTTCAACGGCGACCGGATGGAAGTGCTGGGGCCGACGAATACCGCGCAGCCGGTTCCGAAACAACCGGATTTCCAAAGCCGCTTGGATCAGCCGGAGGCGAAGACGGCTTGGGATGTAGAGTCGATGCCGGACGGCACGAGCAGATGGCTAAGCAAGGTGAAAACGAACGCCGGATTTACCGCGGAGTACAACCTGAGCTTCAAGCAACCGGTGGATGAGGAACAGGCTTATGTGGAGGCGATTTTTTCGTATACCGATTCGGAGAACTATGGGGCAGCGCGGTTGACGCCAGCGACGGGCGAGTTGTCCGTGATGCAGGTCCGCGGAGGTCAGGCGGAGCAACTTGACAGCCTCCGGTTGCCGGAAGAATTCGATTATACGAAACTTCATACGGTGCGCGTGGAAAATGACGGAAGCGCGGTTCGCGTTTATTTTGATCAGATGCTGAAGTTTAACCTTCCGGTTCAAACGACCGTTGAGGGCCGGATCGGGTACGCGGCGTTCCATGCCGAACCTTCGTATTCGTACACGGCGTTCTCCAACGATGTGAACGGGAGCAGCGATTTCGAAGTGTATAAACCTGTTCCGGGTACCCTTGAAGCCGTTCATTATTTGAAGGACGCCGAGCGCGGTTTCAAGGTGAATCCGTCCGACGCCGCTGCAGGGGAGTTCCGCAAGTCGGATGGGGTTTCCATCGGTCAGGCGGAGGATCGCAGTTACTTCGTGAAGCTGGAGCAGGATGGGGATTGGCTGTCTTATAAGGTCAACGTGGCCGAGGCCGGAACCTACGGCTTAGCGATGCGCTTGTTAACCTCGAAGGAAGCGGCAACGGTCGAAGTGAGCAGCGGGAACGAGAAGCAAACCTTGAAGTTGGCAGCAGATTCCGACCCGGGGTGGAAAACGGTCAAGCTGGGGACGATGGAGCTCCCGGAAGGCTATCATACGCTAAAGGTCAAGCTGCGGAAGGGCCAAGTCAGCTTCCAAGAGTTGAAGCTTTATGCGTCGGCGGAAGTGCCGGGAGCAGAGACAGCGAATCTGTTGGATTCGGTGGAGGCTGAGGATATTTACGGGGCTTTCGAAGCCATTGACGGCGGGTTTCAAGGAAGCGGGATCGCGGATGATCGTTTGTTCGTTGGTAACGCGGCTTGGGATGATTACGAGCTGTCGCTGAAAGTGGGCATTCCGGAGAGCTTGAGCGGGGAAGGACAGGTGTTCCTCCGCACGACGAACGAATCCTACTTCGAGCATCAAGTACAGGATTCGGCGATGGGCTATGCGATCAGCCTTACCGACGGGCAGTTGCAGCTGTTGAAGCTCAATTATGGTTCGCTGGCGGTGAGCAGCGGGCGCGTCTCGATGGAACCCGGACAGACGTACTCCCTGCGTGTCGTGATGGCGGGTTCTCGCATTCAAGTCTATTGGGGCGAGGCGGAGGAACCGGTCATCGACTATACGGATCCCGATCCTTATTTCCACGGACGTGTGGGACTTCGAAGCATCGATTCGACGTTCAGCTTTACCCAGATGAAAGTTAAAGCAGAGAGATAGATAGAGGAAAAGGAGTTTAACCCATGACAACCCATATGTATATCAAAGATTATCCCAGACCGCAATTCGTGAGGGAGCAATGGATCAACTTGAATGGAGAGTGGGACTTCCGCTTTGACGATGGCAATATCGGCGAGCGGGAGAACTGGTACGTAGATCTGCAGGCCGATCGCAAGATCCAGGTGCCGTTTACGTACGAAACCAAGCTGAGCGGAATTGGGGAGGAAACGTTCCACCCGCAGGTCTGGTATGAGAAGAAGTTAACCCTCCCGGCCGATGCGGCGGGGCAGCGGGCGATACTCCACTTTCAAGCCGTCGATTACCGGGCCAAGCTGTGGGTCAATGGCGTTTATGTCGGGGAGCATCAAGGCGGATACGCTGCGTTCTCTTTTGACATCACCCCGTACGTGACTTTTGGCAGCGAAAATGTACTGACGTTGAAGGCGGAGGACAGCGAGAGCTGCACTCAGCCTCGCGGGAAGCAGCGCTGGCAGAGCGATAGCTTCGAATGCTTCTATGTGCAAACCACGGGGATTTGGCAAACGGTATGGTTGGAGTTCGTGGACTCGGCGCATTTGGATGCGGTGAAGATCACCCCTGACTATGATCGCAGATCTGTGGCGTTTGAGTTTCAGGTCGCGGGCGATCTGGGGGGCGGCCAGCTTGAGGTGGAGACCGTCATCTCTTTGAAAGGTAGAACCATGAAGCGGCTGCGCTTGGCTATCGACCGGCCTTGGCTTCGCGTGGATGCCGATTTGCTGCATGAAGCGGGAGGACCGTGGAAATTCAGCGAGTGGTCGCCGCAGCGTCCGAATTTGTACGACGTGGAATTTATTTTGTACCGGGACGATCAGGTGGTCGATCAGGTGTACTCCTATTTCGGGTTGCGCAAAATTTCAATCGAGAACGGAAAGGTACTGCTGAACAATACGCCGATTTACCAAAGATTGATTTTGGATCAAGGCTATTGGCCGGATTCGCATTTAACGCCGCCTTCTGAGGAAGCGATTCTCGAAGACATCGATAAGATCATGGCGATGGGGTATAACGGCGTTCGCAAGCATATGAAGATCGAAGACGCCCGATTCTTGTACTGGTGCGACGTCAAAGGGTTGCTCGTCTGGTCGGAGATGGCGGCAACGTTCGAATTTAATGATCAGGCTGTCGAGGCATTCTCCAAGGAATGGGTCGAGATCGTTCGCCAACAATATAATCACCCGAGTATCATCACCTGGGTTCCTTTTAACGAGTCTTGGGGCGTGGCCAATATTCTGAACGACCGCAAGCAGCAGGAGTTTACGGAAGGGATTTATCACCTGACTAAGGCGATCGACCCTTATCGTCCGGTGATTACGAATGATGGGTGGGAGCATACGGTTTCGGACATTTTGACCCTGCATGATTACGAGGAATCGGGAAGCCGTTTCCTGGAGCGGTATAAGAATAGGGAAGACATCACCGGTAACCACATTTCCTTTAACAATTGGAAATATGCCCTGGCGAACGGGCACGCCTATCGCGGCCAGCCGATCCTCGTAACGGAATTCGGCGGGATCGCCTTCCAATCGGAGTCGGGCTGGGGATACGGCAACCAAGTTAGCGGGGAAGAGGCATTTATCGAACGGTTCGAGAGCATTACGAAAGCGATCAAGTCGATCGACTACATCTGCGGTTACTGTTATACGCAAGTTACCGATGTGCAGCAGGAGGTTAACGGCTTGTTGACGGAGACTCGCGAGCCCAAGGTGCCGCTGGAGACGATCCGGCGGATTAATCTGGAGTAGCATCTTGAAGCAGAACCTCATAAGGAGGCTGGCGGTTTAGACCGCTGGCCTCTTTTTTCTTAAGCTGAATGGGATGTCCCAATTTCTTCCCTGGCTGTGTGCGGTTGGAAGATTAATGATGATATAAATCAAATTAGATGGATATTAACCTTGATCAAACTTCACGCTAACACTCGCTTAACACTTGTCCCCTACATTAGGAAGGGTAGGTTTGCGGCCTTGGGTCTTGCAAGCCATTCAATAAGGAGGAATGATCAACGGCATGAACAGGTTAAAAACATCCATCGTATCAACTTTACTTCTCTCACTGGTGTTGGCAAGTCCGCTGGGCAGTGCGGGTGTAGCGAGCGCGAACATCGCCGCACAGGTGCTCCCTTCTAGCGTGGCCCCGGTTGAGGCGGCCTCGGGGGCTTTTGCGGATCGGTACAAGAACAACGTGAAGGAGAATGCGACGGTCGAGACCAACCCGGCCCTTGAGGCGCTTTCGGGTTATCTCGAGCTGTGGACGCCGGGGAAGACCTGGGATGGCGGAACGATCCTGAAGCAGTCGGTCTTGGACGCTAATATACGTAAAGTCGTTGAGATCACGGCCAAACGCACCGAAGTCGAAGGAAAAGCGGCGTATCTCGACGACCGGAGAAATCAGAGCTACAGCGTCATCGACGGGTTAGGCCCGCTGGCCGACGTCTATCGCAGTTTGGCAGGAGCCCAAACGACGATCCTCGATATCCCGGCGGATGCGACCGAAGTGAAATACGACGATAAGGGCACGGGTGCGGGCGATCCGGAGTCCAAGCTGGGCAACATGGTGAAGCTGGTCAACACGGTGCGGGGCAACTATTCCTCCTCGAATCCGGCAAAAGGATACTATCAATACCCTCGTCCGTTCCGTTGGAGCGAAGAGGTTAGCGTACTGCCTACGCTCATTCCCGCCAAAAATCCGGATCCGACCAATGACGGCGGATTCCCGAGCGGACATACGAATGCGGCTTACCTGGCGGCGTTTGCTATGGCCTATGCCGTACCGGAGCGGTATCAGGAGCTGCTGACGCGAGCTTCCGATCTGGGGCATAGCCGGATCGTGGCCGGGATGCATTCTCCGCTGGACGTGATGGGGGGACGGGTGTTGGCTACGGCGTTGTCCGCCTCGATCCTGAACGATCCGGAGAATCAGAGCTTGAAGGAAGCCGCCTACAAGGAGGCGCATACAAAGCTGCTGAACCAAGTCGGCACGGGCACGGATCCTTATAGCGATTACGAAAGCAATAAGCAGAAGTTCACGGAGCGGCTGACGTACGATTTTCCGCAGATTCAAGACAAAGGCAAAGCCGTGACGGTGCCAAAAGGGGCCGAAGTGCTGCTCGAAACGCGTTTGCCTTATTTGGATAACACGCAACGCCGTTGGGTTCTGGCGACAACCGGACTACCATCCGGGTACCCGCTGCTAGATGACAAAGAAGGCTGGGGCCGCTTGAATTTGTTTGCGGCGGCGGATGGCTTTGGCGCCTTCGTGAACGACGTCACGGTGACGATGGACGCTGCGAAAGGCGGTTTCCATGCGGAAGACCAGTGGCGTAACGACATTTCCGGTTACGGGAAACTGACGAAGCAAGGAACCGGCACTTTGGAGCTCACGGGTAACAATACGTTTACAGGCGGAGTGCAGTTGGAGCAAGGCACGTTGATCGGCAGCTCGGCTACCGCTTTAGGGAACGGTCTGGTCGTGAACAACGGCGGGATTTTGCGCAAAAACGTTCCCGGCGAGCTGATCGTCTCCAGCAACTTCAAGCAAGCGGCTCAAGGGACGTTGGAGCTTGCCTTAGCTGGTGAGGACAACGGACCGCTCCGCATTAAAGGAACGGCAACGTACGGAGGCAAGCTGCGCGTGGACTTCACCGGTGTGAAGGTATCCGATCAGCAGCGCATTACCGTGATTACGAGCGGTAAACGCGATCCGAAAAGCGCCTTCGCTTCGATCGAAACGAAAGGCCTGCCGGCTAAAACGCAGGTCAAAGCCATCTACAACGCACATAGCGTGCAACTGCTGATCACGAAGAAGTAAGGCTCGCAAAAAGAACAGCCCCCGGAGTTTTGGCTCCGGGGGCTGGTTTGTTTTTACGCATCGGCTAACGTGGGGGTGGGCTCTTCCAGCTGCGCCAGGCGTTTCAGCAGTTTTTTCAGCATGACGGAGGCTTTGACCTGGAGGGGCAGGCTGTCGGCGACGCGCAGCTCGTAGGCCCCGCTCAAGATGGCCTGCTTCAGCTCGGCGACGGAATCGCAGGGGCGATGCAGCTCGTTATACAGGCTGCCATATTGCAGGCACTGATGGGTGTCGCTCCCGGCGGTCACCGGCTTACCGAGCTCGGCGGCGAAACGTTCAACGTTGGCACGGTTCACTTCGTTCCCGTATTCGTACATATCCTTGGCGTTCAGGTCAAAAGCGTCCAACCGCCGCAGCTGCTCCGCCTCCAGATGATGGAGCGGGGTGGAGACGCGGAACGGATGCGCGCCGATTCTGAGCAGCGGGTAGTTCTCGGCCAACGTCATGAGCTCGTCGAAGGGGATAAAGGAACCTTTTTCCGTATAAGGGTCCAGCGCGCGGCGAACCTCCAGAATAGGCTCCTTGCGCCCGATCAGCAGAATATGGCCAGTTTCGCGGATATCCACTTCCATGCCGGGGAAGATGCGGAGGCCGTCCGCCTCGTAATATTCACCATTGAAGGGGTACAGGCGGTCGAGGTTGTCATACACCTCATGGAAGTTGCGCGTATTAAAATGCTCCGTCAAAGCAAGGGCGTTCAGCCCGTTCGCCTTGGCTTCGGCAATCATTTCCTCGTAATAGGCCGGTGAGAAATCAGTGGCCTTGGATAATTTGGCGTGGGTGTGCAGGTCGATGCGCATCGAAACAACTCCTTGTCGGTTAGTTAAATGATGAGGAAGTCCAGAATAATAGCGCCACATAAAGCGCCGATCCGCCCAGAAAAAGCACATCGCGCCGCTGCAGCTTCAAATGCGACAGCTTGAGCTTCTTGGCGGCGGGATTTTTCATGCCGTATGAGAAGCCGCGCGTCTCCAGCGCTTCTACGGTGGTGCGGGAGCGTTTGGCCGTTGCCAGCATCAGCGGAAAAAAAGCGTACACCAGTAGCTTCAAATAATACGCGCCCAGCCGCCAGTAAAGGACGCCGTGCCGCTCTGGCGCTTTGCCGCGCAGCCGATACGAGAGCAGGACGTTGCGGAACTCCTCGAACAATACCGGCAGAATGCGGTAGCCGTAGGACAAGCTGAACGAGAAGGCGGCGGGGACGCCGAGGGCGAGCAGGCCGTCGCTGATTTTTTCCGGATCCATGCCCGAGAACACGGTGATGCTGGCGAGCGAGACGATGGACAGCTTCAGCGTAAGCTTCAGCAGTGGCAGAGCGGAGGAGATGTCCCCGCCAAAAAACAGCGAGATGATAAACAACCAGCCCACCTGTCCGATCAGGCCGAGGCAGAGCACGATAATGATGAACGGCGTGACCCGGGATAACACGGTCGTGATGATGACGAACAGGCACATCCCGGCTAGCACGATATAGCTGTTAAGGAACCACGGGACGATGGCGAAAAACAGGTACCAAATCAGCAGCCCCCGCGGATCCAGCCGGGATAGGGAAGCATGGCCGCTGCCGTAGGCGGTGTTCATTAACTCGAGCTGGATGCGGTCGAGCGAGATTTTGTTAAACCAGTTGCGGACGAGCTGCATGCGGGAGGGTCTCCTTTCCGGTCAGGATGCGGTTCAGGCGGTTGGCCAGCTCGGTTGGCGATCCGCATGGCGGCTGGAGGCCGAGAGCGGCGGACAGCTCCATGCTTTGCGTCAGCGCCAGGCCGGCGCGGCGGATCAGCTCCGGGCTGGAGAAGACCTGCGCCGCCGTCCCGTCGGCCAGTACCCGGCCATCGTGCATGACAATGACGCGCGTCGCCCAGCGATGGACGAGCTGCATGTCATGCGTGGCGATCAGCACCGTGCGGACGTGCTGGTTCAGCTCCTCCAGCGTGCCCAGCAGCTCTTCGCGGGTGGCCAAATCGAGGTTGGCCGTCGGTTCGTCGAGCAGCATGATCGCGGGCCGGATCGCCGCGCCGATGGCGAGCGAGACGCGGCGCTGTTGCCCGCCGCTCAGAAGGCGCGCGTCGCGCTCCTGCAGCGGCTCCAGCCGGAAGCTGTGCAGCATGCGTTGCAGCGTATCGTCCGCATCCGGGTAGCCACGCCGTTGCAGGCAATACGCGATCTCTTTGCGTACGCTGTCCTCGATGAACATATCCTCCGGGTTCTGGAAGACAAAGGCCACATCCCGCGACAACTGCTCGATGGAGATGCTGCGAGTATCCTGCTGGAGGACGGCGACGTTGCCGTCGGACGGCTTGGCAATCCCGGCGATCAGCTTCATCAGCGACGACTTGCCCGCACCGTTGTTGCCGATGAGCGCGATCCGTTCGCCTTCATAGAGCGTCAAGTCGATGCCGTGCAGCACGGTTCGCTCTGCTTTGCGAATCGTGCGGTAGTTCAGGGAGGCTCCGTTGAACCGGATGACGGGGATCGGTTGGTCGTCGTCAGGGTGATGCCCTTTCTCGGCGGATAGGTCACAGGTGCTGTTCCATAGTGCAGGCGTTTCATCCGGTAGAGTCGGAAGCTGACGCTTAAAATAAGGGATCGCGGCTTCGGTCGTGATCGGATAAGCTGTCCGCTGGGGTTGCTTCTCGTTGGGATTGCGCTGCGTAGAACCGTTGGCGTCCTGCAGGTTCGCTAGATAAGCCGCGACCTGGGTCACCTCGGGCGGCTGAATGCCCAGCCGCTCCAGATCGCCGAGGCTGTTCAGGGCTTCGGAGACCGGGCGTTTCCACAACACCCGGCCTTGATCCAGCAGGCAGACCTCCTGACAATAGTCGGCGATAAACTCCGAATGATGCTCGATGACAATAATCGTCTTGCCGTGGTACTGGTTCAGTTCCCGCAGCACTTCGTAGACCTGCCGGGCATGGCTGGGGTCGAGCTGGGACACCGGCTCGTCGACGATCAGGATCTCTGCGCCCAGCGAGAGGGCCCCGGCTAGGGCGAGCAGATGTTTTTGTCCGCCGCTTAGCTCCCAAATGTAGCGTTGCTGTAATTGGGTGAGGCCGCAAAGCTCCAAAGCGTGGAGCGCTCGATCCTTGTAATCGGGCAGCCCGTAGTTCAGGGGGGCGAAGCAGGCCTCATCCAGCACGGTGGGACGTACGAGCTGGTTGTCGAAGTCTTGATAGACGTAGCCAACGCGGCGGGAGAGTTGAGCGACGGTTTTTTGCGAGGTAGATTGGCCGTGAATGAGGACCTCACCTTCGAAGTCGCCGGAATAATAATGTGGGATCAGCCCGTTCAGCAGCTTGCACAACGTTGATTTGCCGGAGCCGTTGCCGCCGATGATGGCGGTGAAGGAACCCGGTTCAATCGTCAGGTTCACCTCATTCAGCACCGGCAGCTCCGAGCCCGGGTAAGTAAACGACACGTTGCAAATTTCAATCACGGGGCCTCGGGTTTCGTTGTTCAGATTAAGCATACGGCAGGTTCTCGGACTCGTCCCCAGCTTGAATGCTGCGCGACCGCTTGGCCCGCATGATCAGCAGGACGATGACGGCTACCACGGCTGCGGCCGCGATGCTAAGCCAGATGGCCCCTGAGCCCAACCGGTCGGCCAACCCGCTGTCCCACTCGCCGAAGTTCCAGTCCGTCTCGGACAGCGATTCCGCGCCAAAAGCGATCAGCGCCAGCGCGATCCCGCTTAACACCAGCTTCGGCGAAATGA
>RCUU01000351.1_pt1 | contig 26341 bp, 31 predicted proteins | sample 2166211 | NCBI WGS metagenome assembly RCUU01 (sample SAMN09932620, study PRJNA488358) | compost metagenome | feature: garden; material: soil; isolation source: compost soil in phenylacetic acid-enriched culture | place: Germany: Experimental Botanical Garden Goettingen | collected 2016-01-27
TCATATTCATTTGTGCCATTGCCTGATATCCCCCTTATTCAAAATCGGCTTTTTGTTCTTCCAGATGTTTCGGAGTTACCTCAAACATGCTGTCGATCAAGCCGGGAACGGTCATTTTTTCGGTTTGCTCTGCTTTTTTGATCTGCTCGTTTACAGTAGCTTTCGCTTCTTCTCTGACACGCAGCGTGTCTTCTTCGGTCCAGAGACCCTTCTTCTCCAAATACTTGGCAAGACGGGCAATCGGGTCCTTCTCGTTCCACTGGCCTTCTTCTTCCTTGGAACGGTATTTGCTGGCGTCATCGGACAGGGAATGCGGACGGAAACGGTAAGTTACAGCTTCAATCAGCGTAGCACCTTCACCTTTACGGGCGCGTTCCGCAGCTTCCTGAACAGCGGAGATCACTGCGAAAATGTCCATGCCGTCAATCTTGATGCCGGGAATACCTGCAGCAACCGCTTTGTGGGCGATCGATTTGGCAGCCGTTTGTTTGGCGAACGGTGTAGTAATGGCGTAGCCGTTGTTTTGTACAAAGAAGATCACCGGCAGCTTGAAACGTCCGGCAAAGTTCAGGCCTTCGTAGAAGTCACCTTCGGAGGAGCCGCCGTCACCTGTGTAAGTGATAGCAACATTCTGCTGTTTCTTCAGTTTGAAGCCCATTGCAATCCCTGTAGCATGCAAAATCTGCGCGCCGATGATAATCTGTGGCATAAGCACATTTACACCTTCAGGAATCTGTCCGCCATGCTGATGGCCGCGTGAATATAGGAAAGCCTGGTATAATGGAAGTCCGTGCCACACCAGCTGTGGAATATCACGGTAACCCGGGCATACAAAATCTTCTTTCTGCAGTGCGAATTCACTGCCGATCATAGTAGCTTCCTGGCCGGATACCGGCGCATAGAAACCCAGGCGGCCTTGACGGCCCAGATTAACGGCCCGGTCATCCCAGGTCCGGGTAAATACCATACGATACATGATTTCTTTCAGTTGATCGTCGGTAAGTGCAGGCATCTTATCCTTATTGATAACTTCTCCATCAGGGGAAAGCACCGAAAGGGCCTCCACGTCCTCTGTGTACACTTCGTAAGGAACTTTAGTCATCATCTTCACCTCAATAAAAAAATTTGAATATCAGTGTCCTCTGTTATAGAATTATTATACACCTGTTTTATCTGTTTCGTCAAAGAAATACGCATAAAATTTATGTTTCCATAAATTTTGTATGTATAACAGGTTGTGAAATATCCTATAACAGATAGACATTTATTTGGCAAGTAAATGATATTTAACACATCTACTGCTTGGGTAATTTTAACGCAACCCCGAGACTAATGCAAAATTTCGACAAGAAAGGTGACGATTGAGCGATGAGCGAACCTGTTTTTCTGAAACGTACAATTGTAAAGCAAACCTTATGGAGCGAGCATCTCCAGGAAGAGCGCAAGCTGCGCATCTATCTTCCTCCCGGTTATAATGAGGTTCTGAGCTACCCTGTAGTCTACTGTCAGGACGGGGAAGAGTTCTTCAACTTCGGCCGTATTGCTACCCTTGCCGGGCAGCTGATCCTTGAACAGGATATTGAGCCCTTCATTATAGTTGGCGTAGAAGTCAACGTATCTGTGCGGACACAGGAGTACGCTCCCTTCGGCAGCCGGTTCAAGGAGTACCTGTCTTGCTTTGCCGAAGAGATTATTCCCTTCATTGAACATAATTATCCCGTCCGCCGCACACGGGATGACCGGATCATCGCAGGGGATTCGCTTGGCGGCAGTGTTTCGCTGCATCTCGCACTGGCTTACCCTGCCCTGTTCAGCCGAGTACTGAGCCTTTCCGGCGCCTATTATCCTCAGACACAGGAAATCCTCGCTCAGGAAGAGGACCTCTCCTGGCTGGACATCAACATGGTGGTCGGATTGCAGGAAACCGAATATAAGACTGATACCGGCGTGTATGATTTTGTGCAGATGAACCGGGATACCAAGTCTCTGCTGGAGTCACGTGGGGCAACCGTTTCTTACCGGGAGAAAGACGGCCGCCATCTCTGGGGATTCTGGCAGAAGGAGCTTCCAGAATCGCTACTCTATTTCTTAAACAAATAAAACAGCTTTGAAAGACAAAAAAATGAACATCTTGAGAATATATGTATCTTTTCTGCGTGTTCGCGCTTTCAAAATGGGATGGGCACAAGGGTGCCCGTCCTTATTTTACAAGGACGGCCGCCGAATAAACGCCGCTTTCTACAAGCGAACCGCTAGAGCTTTTCCTTAATAATCCGGTCCAGCAGCACATCACAGCCGGCATTGATCAGCTGATAGACTTGTTCGAAGTTGCCGGTAAAATAAGGGTCAGGCACTTCCCTCAGCTCCTCCTCAGGCAACAGGTCCATGAAATACAGCAGCTCCGCCTTCTCTCCGCCTGGAATCCTGCGCACATTCTCGCCATTGGATTGATCCATGCAGAGGATATAATCAAAGTCCCCGAAATCACTGCTGCTCACAAGACGCGCTTTCATGTTCTCGTAGCTGATTCCCTGCTGATCCAGAATACGCCGGGTTCCTTCGTGCGGCCCTTTGCCGACATGCCAGTCTCCGGTACCTGCAGAATCTACAGAGATCTGCTCAGACCTTCCAAGCTTCAGGATCTTGTGACGAAGAACGGCCTCAGCCATCGGCGAGCGGCAAATATTGCCCAGACAAACAAACAGCACCTTTACGATCCCTCTCACCTCCCGCTCTGTTTTTTATCTTCCTATAGTGTACATAATATGTACTGTATTTATTTTAGCGCGGCTGGACGCAATTGTACAACTTTTCGATCTGCATTATACTTGGTCTGGGAAACTAACTATACAGTCACGAAAAAGGAGGTCCCAATGCCAGCCAAACGTGTTGTTATTTTTGCCGGGGGAGATCTGTCGGCGGAGTATTTGTCTCTATTAGATGAGGAGGATTTTGTAATCGGAGCAGATCGGGGAGCATTATTCCTGATTACGCACGGGATTGCGCCCGATATTTCGGTTGGTGATTTCGATTCCGTTCCTCCGGAGGCCCTTCAGCAAATCGAGGCGGGAAGCAAAAAAACCATAACGTGTGATCCCGTTGACAAGGATTTAACCGACAGTGAAATGGCACTTGATCTCGCACTCGGAACCCAGCCGGAATCCATTCTGCTGTTCGGGGTAACCGGGACACGGATCGATCATACACTTGCCAGTATACAAATGATGACAAGAGCACTGCAGCGCCAGGTACGCTGCTCGCTGATGGATACACATAACTTTATTACACTGACCGGCTCCCAGGCTGAGATTCAAGACTTGGGGTATACCTATGTTTCACTGCTGCCGCTGACACCCGAAGTGACCGGAATTACGCTTGAAGGCTTTCAATATCCCCTGACAGGAGCCACTCTGAAACTGGGGCAATCCCTGGGAGTGAGCAATATTCTGACGGCAGACCATGGTACAGTTTCTATTGAGAGCGGACTGCTCCTTATTATTCAAAGCAAGGATTGATACATACATTTGAAGACATCACTGTAACCTTTGTTTCAAAAGTGTAAAACCGGGAATCCCCTTACTCCACAGGGCTTTCCCGGTTTTTTTGACTTGCGGAAACCTTAAATTATTAATTTTTTGTAACTTTTAATGAGATTTTAATAAAGCGCTTCCATACTATGCGCCGCAAGGCTTTGAGACCTGCGCTCCAAAATATAGGAGATTCATAACCTGCTATACTACGAACAGGCAAGAAGATAGACATTTAGATATTAATTGGGAGGAATTACAACATGAAGAAACATCAATGGTTTAAGCAAGCAATTGTAGTAGGCATGTGCACCACGATTGGCCTGAGCACACTGATGGCTACCGGAGCCGGCACAGCACCGGTTGCTGCCGCATCTGTGTCCTCCTCTACCGGACAAAAAATTGTGAATCTCGGTAAAAAATATATGGGTGTGCGTTATGACTTTGGCGCCTCCACTTCAACAACCAGATCCTTTGACTGCTCCTCGTTCACCAAATATATTTTTGGCAAATACGGTGTGAATCTGCCTCGTACCTCTGCAGCACAATCCAAAGTAGGGAAAGCCGTATCCAAAGCGAATTTGAGAGTGGGCGATCTGGTCTTCTTCTCCAGCGGCAGCAGAGCTAACGGTTCAAATGTAACTCACGTAGCCGTCTATATGGGAAATGGTAAAATCCTTCACACTTATGGATCACCAGGTGTAACGGTCTCTGATCTTAACTCCGGCAATTGGAAAAGAACCTACCTGAAAGCACGCCGCGTACTGTAACAGCTCCGAAGAGACCCTTTCAGATCTTTTTACAGCGGTTCAAAAAAGCGGCCTGCGCGGTTCAGAGTATGGTGTCAGCATGTGGCGCGCCTTCCGGCGCGCGTAGTACATATCCGGTTCCTCGCACCGTATGAATCAATTTGTTCTTGTGGCCTTTGTCCACTTTTAATCGGATATGTCTGATATAGACATCGACCACGTTGGTGTCCGGATGAAAATGGTAGCCCCAGACCTGCTTCAGTATTTCTTCCCGGGGACAAACCACCCCAAGATTCAGTGCCAGATAATATAACAGGTCAAACTCTTTGGGGGTCATTTTCAGCTCGATTCCATCCCGCAGGACCAGCCTGCGGGTGGGATCAAGAATCAGGCCATCCACCTTCAGCAGAGATGAAAGGCCGCGGCGGCGGCCTGAAAGTCTCAATAAATTATCCACTCTGCATTTGAACTCACCGGTATGTACTGGCTTCACCATATACTCATTGCTGCCCGCCTCAAAAGCCGCTGCCGCCTCCTCGCCATACGCCCCCTCCGAGATCACCATTACCGGAAGCCTTTTCCCCTGCTCCCTCAGATCCGCAATCAGCCTCCATCCAGACCAAGCTGCAGCATGATTCAGCTCCGCGAGCAGTAATACAGGTTCTACTCTGGCCAGCAATAAGCGAAGATCCTCGAGATCTTCGCTTATTGCCGTTTGCACGCCGAGGTCCAGCAGAGCTTGCTCCAGATTCATCCGCATTTCCCGCTCGCGGACCGCTTCCGGGCTTTCACGGACATCAGCGGGCGGACCGGGTATAAACCAAGCAATGATCTCGTTCACTGTAATCCCCCGCATCAAGTCAGCCTTGCAGCGGCAGTGCCGCTGCAGAATAGGCTTAGCGTTCCCGCAAAGCAAAAAGACCATTCCCCGGAATGGTCCCTTAGCCTGAAAGGTCTGAAATTATAAATGCATAAAGTCGATTTCCTGAAAGCCGGCTACCTCAGTTTCCCAGCGTTCCCGCACAAACCGCTGATGTTCCGGGTGCGCGTTGTAGGCATCGTAGGCCTCCTGATTCTGAAACTCCATAGAGAAGCCATAGTCAAAATTACATTTTGCACTTACCTGACGCAGCACCTCGAAGTTCTTAACAACCGGAATAGAGCTGAGAATCTTCTCACCATCGTTTAGAAAATGCTCAATCTCCGCAGAACCTTCCGTATGCTTCAACGTAAATATGGCCATGTGTCTGATCGTACCCATCTGCATCACAATCCCCTCCTGTTAGCCAAAATACCGGTGATAAAAGCTGCGGGCGGCAGCAACATCACTGGTTCCATGAATCAAAGCCCGTCCATCTCCAAAAACGACCATCCGGAACGGCTCTTCTGTAAACGAAACTAAATAGGGATTACTCTCGACCTTGCCGCTGCCAAGCCTTGCGAGTCTTGCGGCTGTCTCCTGAAGATTCAGATTTTGGCGCATCGCCGGCCGGATCTGTACAGTGTCCCTGCCGCATAGCACATCACTGCGCTCTGTATTGGCCGCCGTCAAATAAGGATAAATCGGATGGCTGCCGCAGGAAGGGCAGCTGTCCTTTTTGGCGGCTTTGACGCCGATCTCCTGATGCTCATTGCGCCACATATCGAACGAGAGCAGCTTTCCCCTGAGCTGCTCCCGGCGTCCTCCAAGCAGCTTGAGGGCCTCTGCAGTCGCATTCGCAGTAACGAGCTGCACAGCCTGGGGAAGGATGCCTGCCGTGTCACAGGTGTCACCGCCCAGCGGCACAGCGCCCAGCAGACAGTTCAGACACGGCGTTTCACCCGGCAGAATGGTGAATGTTATGCCATAGCTGCCGACACATGCGCCATAAATCCAGGGTATGCCGAGCTTTTGGGCCATATCGTTAATGATCAGCCGGGTGTCGAAATTATCTGTTCCATCCATAATGAGATCTACACCCGGAAGCAGGCTCTCCAGCTCTTCGATACGAACATCCAACACATGTGCCTCAATCGTGATGTCCGAGTTCATCTGTTCAAGCCTTGCCTTGGCCGCTGCGGCCTTAGGCATGCGCTGCCGGGCATCCTCTTCCGTATAGAGCTGCTGGCGCTGGAGATTGCTCCATTCCACGTAATCGCGGTCCGCCAATATAATGCGCCCTGCTCCGCAGCGCGCCAGCGTCTCGGCAATTCCTGTTCCCAATGCACCCACTCCGATGATGAGCACGGTCGACCGGGCAAGTCCGGCCTGCCCCTCTGCACCAAAAGGGGTGAATCTTACCTGGCGCGAATAGCGGCCGTCCCGCCCACGCTCCTGGGCAGCTGTAGCTTGTTCCTTTTCCATCTGGCTCATTTCCAAGGCACCCCCATATATGTAAAGCCGGAGCGATAGGCATGGCGCCTCTCTTCTCCGACTTCAGATTATACTCTATACCGTCTGCGCCGACCACTGCTCAACATCCCATATTTTGGTGACCCAATCCTCATAGAAATCAGGTTCGTGGGATACCAGCAGAATCGTGCCTTTATATTCCTGCAATGCCCGCTTCAGTTCCGCCTTGGCGACAACATCCAAGTGGTTGGTAGGCTCATCGAACAGAATCCAGTTGCTCTCGCGCATCATCAGCTTGCACAGCCGAACTTTGGCCTGCTCGCCCCCGCTCAGCATGCTCAGCGGACGGGTGATATGCTCGTTTTTCAGCCCGCAGCGGGCCAGATGGGCACGCACCTCATGCTGGTTCAGACTGGAGAACTCATTCCATACATCGTCGATTGGCGTGAGGTTCGCAGCCTTAACTTCCTGCTGGAAGTAGGCGGCATTCAGGAAATCGCCGAGGTAGGTTTTGCCGCTGTAAGCAGGGATTACACCCAGAATGGTCTTCAGCAAAGTGGATTTACCCACACCGTTGCAGCCGACAATGGCGATCTTCTCGCCGCGTTCAATCGTCATATTCAGCTTCGGCAGCAGCGGACAATCGTAGCCAATCTCGAAGTCCAGGCCTTCGAACACCGTTTTACCGCTGGCCCGGCTCTCCTTGAACGCGAACACAGGCTTCGCAGCTTCCTCCGGGCGGTCAATCCGCTCCAGCCGGTCAAGCTGTTTCTCACGGCTCTTGGCCCGTCCTGAAGTGGAGGCACGCGCTTTGTTGCGCTGGATGAAATCCTCTTGTTTTTTGATGAATTCCCGCTGCTTCTCGTAAGCATCAATATGCTGGCTCTTGTTCATATCGGCCATGTCAAGGAACTGCTCATAGTTGGCCGTATAACGGGTCAGCTTGGCAAACTCCAGATGATAGACAACATCTACAACTTTATTCATAAACTCGGTATCATGGGAAATCAGGATGAAGGCATACGGATACTGCTTCAGATAATTCGTCAGCCAGTCAATATGCTCCACATCCAGATAGTTGGTAGGTTCATCCAGAAGCAGCACATTTGGTTTCTCCAGCAGCAGCTTGGCCAGCAGAACCTTAGTGCGCTGTCCCCCGCTTAATGCAGAGACATCCCGGTCCAGGCCAATTGCAGACAGACCGAGGCCATTAGCCATTTCCTCTACCTTCACATCGATCAGATAAAAATCACCGATATCCAGCTGTTCCTGGATTTCGCCCATCTGCTCCAGCAGCGGCTCCAGCTCTTCTGGAGTAGCCTCACCCATTTTTTCGGTAATGGCCATCATTTCATTCTCAAGCTCAAGCAGTGGCAGGAAGGCATCCTTCAGTACATCGCGTATGGTTTTACCCGGGGTAAGAATCGTATGCTGATCAAGATAGCCATAGCGTACTTTCGGGGTCCATTCCACTTTACCGCTGTCCTTAAGGAGCTTCCCGGTCAAAATATTCATCAGCGTAGACTTGCCGACGCCATTCGCCCCTACCAGTCCAACATGTTCCCCGGCAAGCAGCCGGAAGGATACATTCTTGAACAGCTGACGGTCTCCGAAGTTGTGCGAAACGTCTTCTACTGTTAGTAAACTCATAAATTCTCCATAAGCTCCTATCTATATTTGAAATGAAGCGGAATTCAGCCCCAATTGAACAATACAATGATTTATTCTAGCACAAGTAAGCACCACACTGAAACAGGAATATCCCCAGATAGAGCTTTGCCAATTGATAAAATTTATTAATTTTGCAGTTTTTTCTGAAAATATCCGCCACGTTTTGCAAACAGCCGCCCCGGTGTTTGTTCTTTGAGCAGACGTCCGATGGTCTCAGCCAGCTTGCCTTTATGCTGAAAAGGGTCCTCCTGATACGGCAAAGTGTGTACTTTAACGCCACCTAAGGCTGACTCCAACAGACTGGCAGCAGCAGGGCCTGAGAGCGGCAGGCAGACCCTCCATTTCGGCTGTGGCGTCAGCCCGCTTCGGGCCAGCCAATGCAGTAGATCCTCCAGCCGCCAATCCGCGCCGGAAGCAATAAGCAGCGGGATGTCGCTGGCTGTAAACTCTTCAACTGCCCCTTCATAGTCTGCTGTTCCCAGATCAAGAATCACAAAGCTGTACGAGCCCTCCAGCAGGAAGCTTAGATCACCTTCAGCCGGTCTCTTATAGAAGTGGACTCCTTTCCACACCACAGGGCGCTCACCGGCTCCATGTGCCCGGGCTTCCACCGGCATTTCCAGCAGATTGCAGATTCGTTCATAAACCGGCGAAGCAGGATTATAGTCTACCCAAGCGGTGGCGCCGAACCGGGACAGAGAACTGCTAGCGGCCAAAGAAGTGTGAGTTGTCCCCAGACCCGGAGCTGTTCCAAGGAGAGCGAGCACTCTCACTTCTGATTGGCGCGCTGATGGCCGGCTGCGTATATTTTTCTTGCCAGCTGCATGCTCTGCTTCGGCTTCAATTGGCTCAATCACATTCAGGACAGCTTCTGCACTCGGATATCTTTCTTCAGGACGCTGCCGCAGCAACCGCCGGATCACCGGAATCAGAGCGTCCGGCATCTGCGGACGAAGCTTGTCCTCCAGCCCCGGCAGCCAGCGGCTGAATTGGCCCCCGGTTGCCATATACAGCAGCAAAGCTCCCAATCCGTAGAGATCCGAGGCAGGTTCGGTTGGCCCTCCTCCATACTGTTCAGGTGCAGCAAAACCTGCTGTCCCGAGCTTCTCCGTATCTTCATTTCCGCCATTTGTAAGCTTGCGGGCGATACCCAGGTCGATCAGCATCAGCTCATCACGTCCGGTCAGCATGATATTTCCGGGTTTCATATCACGGTGGACAATCGGAGGATGATGTCCGTGTAAATATTGCAGCACCTTCAGCAGCTGCTTCGCATAACGGAGGATGCTGATTGCGGGCAGCGGCCCGGGACTCGCCAGGAGGTATTCACTTAACGTAACCCCCTCAATATAATCCATCACAAGATAACAATACCCATCCCCATCCGGCGGGAAGAAATCAACAACTCCCGGCAGCAGCGGATGGCTCAGAGAAATCAGCAGTTCGGCTTCCGCCTGGATATCCCCAAAGGCTCCTTCTTTGTCGATGCTCTCCTTCACCGCCCAGCATTTCCCCGGCAGACGCAAGTCCTCAGCAAGAAAAACATGACTCATCCCCCCAGTTCCGATCTTTCGGATAATGTTGTACCTGTCCCCCAGTATTACTCCAGCATTAAGCTTCGTTCCGAAATTCATCGCCTACGCCTCCATTCCTCTGATCTCATAATAAAAAAAGGGAAAGCTCCGTTATCCGTGCACTCAGCGGCATAAAGCCGTCTGTGCAGATAACGGGATGCTTTCCCATTGGTAAAGAATTCAATTCTTAATATTTAATCATATAAAGTGTAATTTCGTCCCGGTTATGGAACAGCTGCTTGGCACGCTGAATCTGCATCCGCCCGCCCTCGAACATGGCGATAATTTCCTTGATTACCGCCAGCGGCTTCTTATGCATCAGCTTTACGGTGACAATGGCCGTTCCACCAGGCGACAGACTGTGGAGCAGCCCGGTGACCAGCTTGGCCATCAGTTTCGGGCTCCAGCTCATGTCACAGACCAGCAGGTCAAATTCATTGTCCGGGAATTTCACTTCCCCGGCATTTTTGCGCAGGATCTTCAGCGCAGGATTCTTGCGGAGCGACTCATGCATAAGCGCCGGGTCAACGGCCGTCACCTTAAGCCCCCGCTCCAGCAGAAAGGAGGTCCAGCCGCCGGGAGACGCGCCGATATCCACGGCATTCCGGAAGCTGTGGAACGGAATTGCGAACTCTTTTTCCGCCTCCATCAGCTTGAACTTGGCCCGTGAAATCTGTCCATCCTCTTTGCGGAAGCGGATCATGCCTCCATTCCAGCTCGACAGATTTTCCTCCGGGCGTGATACACCGGCGTACAGCGCCCCGCCGTCGGCATAGACGGAAATGACCCAGGCCGGGTCCTGTACGGTGAACTCAGCTCCCAGGTCCTGCAGCCGCTCCTGCAGCCACTCACGCAATTCACCCGGGCTGTCCGGCCAGAAGGAATTGTGCCCCTTACGGACATGCAGAGACACCTTCTCGCCTTCAAGCTCGCTGCGCCGGCTCAGGTAAACCGCCAGCCGTTCGAGCGCAGACAGGTCACCCTGGTCCTGGAACTGCACCGGCTGAATATGCCGCAGGAAGATCGGCAGATTGCCAGTCAATACACGGGACACTTCTTCAGGCTCCGCTTCAAGTGTGGCCAGAAAAATTTCACCCGGCAGCAGCAGCGTGCTCTTCACCGCACCGAACAGGCGGCGGAGCTCCTCCTGGGCATAAGGGGCAAAACCATGGTTAGCGGTGCAAATATACCGCGAATATACTTTTTCTTCCGGAGCAGAGGTCTGCTGAGGTTTTGTTTCTATAACATCGCTCAAAGGGTTGTGCCTCCAGGTCTTATTTTGATCCAGGGACGACCGCTATCCCATTCAATATCAGCAGGAATATCGTATGTGGCCAAGATCATTTCTTTCGTTAGCACTTCTTCTTTGGGACCGGAGCCAGCCAGCTTGCCGTCCCGTATTAGCGCCACATGCGTAAACAACGGCACAATTTCTTCAACATGATGTGTAACATATACAACGGACACGTCACGCTGCTTCAGCTTGTCGATCTCGGCCAGCATTTTTTCACGTTCGTACAGGTCAAGTCCGGCGCACGGCTCATCCAGAATCAGCAGCTTCGGCTCAGCCATCAGGCAGCGCGCCAGCATCGCTTTTTTACGTTCCCCTTGGGACAAGGTGCCAAACGGATGGTATGCCATCTCACCAAGATTCATATCCTCCAGCAGCCGGATCGCCTGATCGTGAACGGCACGCGGAATATCTTGATAGAAACGGAGATAAGCGTAAGCGCCAGTAGCCACAACCTCCCACACGGGATCAGTCAGCGACAGTTTTTCCATCAATGACGGTCCAATGTAGCCGATTTCCTTGCGTACCTCGCGCAGATCACACTGGCCGTATTTATAGCCAAGCACCTCGACGGAACCCTTGCTTGGAAACAAGTAGCCGGTCATTATTTCCAGCAGTGTAGTTTTGCCTGAGCCGTTGCGGCCCAGGATCACCCAGTTTTCGCCTTGCTTCATTTCCAGCGACACATCGTCCAGAATTAGGCTTTGCTCCCTGCGCAGGGTCAGATGTTGTAAAGATATCATTTATGAGGTCACACTCCTTATGTAGTCCAGCACCCGCTCCACAGAGCCCATTGAATAATAAATAACCGGATGCTTGCTTCGGTCCGCCGGGGCAACCAGCAGTGCCGGGACACTGGATATCCGGTAGGTATTCACCAGTTCTGGCAGCATGTTCACATTGCCTGCGGCAATCAACAGCTCTCCCGACAGCAGATGCTCTGCCACCTCCAGCATCCGCCGGGCAGCTTTACAGGTTCCGCACAGCGGAGTATAGAAAAACACCACCAGCGGCTCACCCTCCCGCTCCAGCGCCTCCAGCAGCTCCCGCTGATTCATCTCCTTCATCGTCTGCCTACCACTGGAGCAACCTCCAGAAACCCGGACAGATCCAGCGGTAACAGTTGAACCTTGCATTCACGAGCTGGAACAGACACTCCTTCGTGGAACGGGCCCATGTAAAGCCCCCCGGGCCGTTTTCGGCAGTCGTCCATTAACAGGTTGATCATAGTTGCACCTCCGCTTCATACCATTTGCGTACTGCGGCAATTTCCTGCCGGTGAGTCCCGTCCGGTCCTTTCCCGGTCTCCAAGGCAATAGCTATCCGTCGAAAAGGTTCCGCAGTCAGCAGGCTCCGCAAGCCTTCCTCACCGATACAGCCTTCGCCGACCCGGGCGTGCCTGTCCCTGCCCAAGCCGAATCCATACACTGAATCGTTCAAATGCACGGCCGCGAGATTTGGCCAATAGCCAAGCGCCTTGCCACGCTGCAGGAACTCCTCCGTATGCTGCGGATTCCAGATCCCAGAGGCGAACGCATGGCAGGTGTCCAGGCAAAAACCGATTTTCTCCGGATAACGGCTGAGCTCACGGATTTTGACCAGCTCTTCCAGGGTCATTCCTTCCTTGCCGTGATTGCCCGCCTGATTTTCGATCAACAGCCTGGCCTGGCCGTCCCAGCTTTTCAGCGTATCATTTATACATTGTATAATATTTTGATATCCTTGTAAGGGCTCGATGCCCGCAAAATGTCCAAAATGAACCACAATCCCCAGCGAACCACAGGCCTCGGCAATCTCCAGGTCGTTGAGCAGCGATTCCGCCATTACCTTCCTGGAGGCCGTGCCGTCACTGCCCGCAGCCAGATTGGTGGGATAAGGGGTATGGGCGATCGACACCATCCCTTTTTCCCGGCAAAAAGCTGCACAGCCTTCAGCATCCCGCCGGTCAAGCTGCTTCACACGCAAACTGCGCGGATTCTTTGGAAAATATTGAAAACATGCCGCACCGCTCTCCCAGGCGGACCGGGCAGCCTGCCCGTATCCGCCGCGAATGCTGACATGTGCCCCGATTTTGGGGCTAGTCGGCATGCTGGCAATCCGGGCAATAAAACACCTTGCGGCCGGACAGCTCTATTTTGACAATCGTTCCCCCGCCGCGCAGGCAGGGTTCGCCTTCACGGTCATACACTTTGCACTGGTCATTATAAGAACCGGTAACCGTATCTCCGGTCATGAAGGGCATTTCCATATACCCGCCGATCTCCGTGGCCTCCGTCAACACCTTGCGGACACTGTCATAGAGACGCGCCACCGCTTCCGGGGTCAGGTTCTGCACCAGCGTGGTTGGCAGGAGCCTGGCCTCATAAGCAATTTCATCTGCATAGCAGTTGCCGATCCCGGCCATCACCTGCTGATTGACCATGAGGCTCTTCAGTGCACCCCTCCGTCCTTTCAGCAGTCCCGCGAACCGTTCAGGGGTCATGCGGCGGTCCAGCAGCTCAGGCCCCAGCTTGCCCATTGCCGCCTCGCTCTCCTTGACGGACAGCAAATGCAGATACCCCAGGCGAAGCCCCATGAAATACAGGATGTGATCTCCAAAAGCAAGCTCAACCTGCGTAGAACGGTCAGGCCGCTCTTCTTCCGTGCCATAGAACAACAATCCGCCCAGCATCAAATGCAGCAGCAGCCTGCGGCCATCGTGGAGATGGAACAGGATATGCTTGGCACGGCGCTCTACAAATACTATCCGTGCTCCAAGCAGCGCTTGGTTGAATTCTTCAGTCTTCATATTGATGGTTTTTTCCCGGTTAACGGTTACACCCGTAATTGGAACATTTATAAGATGCTGGCTGAGCAGCTTTCGGTAATTCTCCATTTCCGGCAGTTCCGGCATATTAGCATCGTCCCTTCGAAGGTATCATAGATAAGTAAAAAGCACACCTTTGACATTATACACCGAGCGTCACCATAAGTTCAGCTAAATCGGCACAAATTTCATCCGGCGTCACTCCGGTGAGGCGCTGATAGTCCTCCAGATTATCCCTTGTAGTCAGCCCGGTCAGCACCAGAATGGTCCGGCAGCCTGCGCGTACACCTGCAGAAATGTCTGTCCGCATGTTGTCTCCAACCACAACGGCCTCACCCGGATCAATGCCCAACCGTGACGTAGCATACGTAATGAGATGCGCTTCGGGCTTGCCGATGACAACGGGCGGAATCCCGCTCGCCGCTTCAATTGCAGCACCCAGTGAACCTGCACCGGGCATGACCCCATCATCGGAGGGAAGCATCAGATCCGGATTCGTCAGCACAAACTTCGCCCCTTCGCGGACCCAGCGGGAAGCCTGTGCCAGGGAATCATATGTAAAAGACCGGTCAATACCCTGTACAACATATTCTGGCGCTTCGCTTACCAAGGTTAGTCCGGCTTCACTGCAGGCTTGAATTAATCCCTCTTCTCCAAGTATCGCCACGGTTGCTCCCGGTGATTCCCCGGCAATATATCGGGCCGCAGCCATTGAAGATGTACACACCTCCTGCTGTTCAGCTTCGATGCCCATTCCACGCAAGTGCGCCGCTACGCTCGCCGGGGTCCGGGATGAGTTGTTCGTTACGAACATAAAAGGAATTCCTGCTGTACGCAGCGAGGTGATGAGCAGATCTGCACCGGGTATCATCCGGCCTCCATGATATAGGGTTCCATCCAAATCGATCAACAATCCGCCGATACGGTTCATTGCTGTCCGCCCCCATTTCCAGTGAATTTTATTAACTACATTAGTCTTTAATCGTATTAATTAAAATCCTTTTAACCAGATATTCCTTAGAAAAAGCCCCGTCCGCTCTAAATCACGGCTGATTTATGGTCATTTTGCAGAGGAAAACAATGTAAGTTTTTCGCCATTTTCTCTACTGCTTCGTTGCCTTTTCATCCAGCTAATCCTTAAAATTTAACACACATCGTCGAAAGCTAGCGAACACCCGTCCGGGCCGTCTTTTTTTGGCACACCTCTGTCATTTCCTGCGCTTTCCCGGAAAATAATTCAGTTTCCCGTGACATTTCCCGGCGCTCTCCGGTACACAGGAAAGGTGCAGAATTCCTCGGCCAGCAGTGTCTGCGGAAAGATTTCCTGCGCCTCCGCCAGCAGCGGCAGCAGCTCTTCTTGTGTGGTATAACGTGAACTGAAGTGCGTCAGCAGCAGTTCACGCCCGCCTGCTTCACGGGCCAGCTCAGCAGCCTGACGGGCTGTGCTGTGATGATACTGATAAGCCATATCCTTCAGATCATGGCCAAAGGTTGCCTCATGAATAATCAGATCCGCATCCAGGGCAAGCGGCAAGACGTTCTTGCAAGGCCGGGTATCTCCCAGAACAGTTACAATCCTTCCTCGCTTTGGAGCGTTAACCACGTCCGCTGCGCGGATCAGGACGCCATCCTCGGTCGTTACATCCTGGCCTTTTTTCAATAGGCCATAGAGCGGACCCGGCTTCAGACCATAGCTCAGCAGCAGCTCCTTATTCAGATTGCCTGGACTGTCTTTCTCTGTTACCCGGTAGCCATAGCTGTCAATCCGGTGCTCCAGCAGGCCGGCCTCAACCTTAAAGCTGTCATCCTCGAAGACCAGTCCTCCGCTGTGCTCAACAATCTCCAGCGGGTAAGGAATCCGGGACTGGCTGACCGACAAGGAGATGTCAAGATAGGCTTTGAGACCAGGCGGACCATACACTGTAAGCGGGCCTGTGCCGCCCTGATACCCGCGGCTGGACAACAGCCCAGGCAGTCCGAACAGGTGGTCACCATGCAGATGGGTAATGAACAGCTTCTCCAGCTTTCCCAGCCGCAGCGGGGAACGGAGAACCTGGTGCTGCGTACCTTCCCCACAATCGAACAGCCAGAAGCTGCGCCGCTCCTCCAGCAGGCGGAGTGCAATCGAGGTAACATTCCGCTGCAGTGTGGGCACTCCGGCATTTGTACCCAAAAAGTATATTTCCATAGTGCTCCTCCTCTCTTCATTCTGCTCGAAACCATTAGTTTCCCTTCATCGGAATCTCATGAAGAGAATTTTACCCTTTTTGAGACAAAAAATCATCTTTCGGACAAATGTACCGCTCCAGCAAAAAACCTCCCGGTTACGGGAGGTTCCGCTCTGAAGGGGTGTTATCCCTACAGAAGGAGTGTATGGGAATGGAAACTTACTGCTTCTCAACATTAAAATACTGTGCTTCAGGATGTGCAAACACCATTGCTGATACCGAAGCTTCAGGCTCCATCATGAAGCCTTCGGTAAGTTCGACGCCAATATCCTCAGGCGACAGCAGCTTGAACAGCGGCCCCTGATCCTCCAGATCCGGGCAAGCCGGGTAACCAAAGGATACCCGGATACCCTGATACCGGGCTCCGTGTCTTTGCTTCATCGTCATTTCCGCCGGGTCCGGGAATCCCCAGGTATCGCGCATCATATGATGCACGCGCTCTGCCAGACCTTCTGCGACCTCCAGCGCCACCGCCTGCAGGGCATGGGAACGGAGATAATCGCCTTTGTCCTTCAGCTCAGCCGACATTTCTCGGACCCCATGACCTGCGGTAACCACGAGGAAACCGACATAATCCATAATACCGCTGTCCACAGATTTCAGGAAATCAGCCAGGCATAGATATGGCTCAACATTCTGGCGCGGGAACGTAAAGGTATGAAGTACCTTGGCGGTATCCTGCGGGTCATAGATCAGAATATCATTCCCCCTGGATTGCGCCGGGAAAAATTGATACATCGCATGCGGAGTCATCGTGCCCTCCAGCATCGCCTGATGCAGAATATCATCCACTGTATCCTTTAGCTCCACGGTGCGCGGATCACCGGCGGCGAGCTGGGCTTCCACCGAGCCGCGCAGACCCAGATGATGACCCAGCAGCATTTGCATATTCACATAGGGGATAATATGCCCCAGCGGATAATTGCGCAGTACATGCCGCTCCAGATCAGGAGGCGTGAAGACCGGCGCATCCGCTGAAATCTTGGAACGGACGGCCCTGGTCAGCACCGGAAGCTCCTGCTGCGGAGCCACGGCCACGGCCGCCTCTGCTTCGAGGCGGACCTCTTCTTCGATCTTGACCCGTTCCTCCGGATTCATCAGCCGGTTAGCGATATCCAGGCCGTCCATGGCGTCCTTGGCATAGAGCACCAGCCCGTCATATTCCGGCCGGATACGCGTCTTGGTGAACTTGCGTGTCAACGCCGCACCGCCTACCATGATCGGCACATCGATACCTGCTGAACGCAGATCCTGGGCGGTCAGCACCATTTGCTGTGCCGACTTTACGAGCAGGCCTGACAGGCCGATGGCATCGGCTTTTTCCCGCCGGAATGCTTCGATAATACTCTCCGGCGGTACTTTTATACCCAGATTGATAATCTCGTAACCGTTATTGGAGAGGATGATCTCCACCAGATTTTTGCCGATGTCATGCACATCACCCTTAACAGTAGCCAGCATGATCTTGCCCTTCACAGAGGTCTCGTCTTTCTGCATGAACTGTTCCAGATGGCTGACAGACGCCTTCATCACTTCAGCGCTTTGCAGCACTTCCGCAACAATCAGTTCATTGTTATTGAACAGTCTGCCGACTTCCGACATTCCAGCCATCAGCGGACCGTTAATGATCTCGAGTGGGCCGGATTGGGTTAAGGCCTCATTGAGATCGGGGATCAAGCCTTCCTTCGTCCCCTCCACCACATAGGAAGCCAGGCGCTCTTCCAGAGAGAGATTGGAAATCTTCTCTTTCTTCTCTACCTTCTTACCGCGAAAAGCGGCTACAAAGGCGGATAGCGTATCATCATTCGTATTATAGATCAACTGTTCGGCCAGATTACGTTCTTGTTCCGGAATGGACGCATAACGTTCCACCTTTTCCGTATTCACAATGGCATAATCCAGTCCGGCCTTGGTGCATTCATAGAGAAAAACTGAGTTGAGAACCTCGCGTCCTGCTTCAGGAAGACCAAATGAAACGTTGCTGATGCCCAGAATCGTATGCACTTCAGGCAGAGCTTCCTTGATCAGCCGGATCCCGTCGATCGTCTCCTTGGCGGAACCGATATACTGCTCATCCCCGGTACCTACAGGGAATACCAGCGTATCAAAAATCAGGTCCTCCGGTGCCAGACCGTATTTATTCACCAGCAGCTCATAAGAACGTTTGGCGACTTCCAGCTTGTCTGCAGCTTTTATCGCCTGTCCCGACTCATCAATGGTACCCACAACAATGGCTGCACCGTATTTATGGATCAATGGTGTGACCAGTTCGAACTTTTCTTCACCATCTTCAAGGTTAATGGAGTTAATAATTGCTTTACCCTGGCAGTACTGCAGCGCCAGATCAATTACCTTCGGATCGGTGGTATCGATCATTAGCGGAACTTTTACCTTTTTGACCACCAGCTCCAGAAACTTCTTAATATCCTCGCTCTCATCACGGTCAGGGTCCTGCACACAGACGTCGATCACCTGCGCACCGCTCTTCACCTGGGCACGGGCGATTTCGGAAGCCTCCTCATATTTGCCTTCCACAATCAGCCGTTTGAACTTCCGCGAGCCGAGCACGTTCGTGCGTTCACCGACCATGTACGGGCGGTTATCGCTCTCAATATACACAGGCTCTATCCCCGAAAGCGCCGGCGGATGCTGCCCTTCGAGTCCACGGGGCGGATATTCTGCTAACGTCTCAGCCATTGCGCGGATATGATCCGGTGTTGTTCCGCAGCAGCCTCCGGCAATATTCAGCCAGCCCTTCTCCGCAAATCCCGCAAGCTTGCGGGCAAGCGAATCCGGCGACTCATGATAATTGCCATTCTCATCGGGCAGTCCCGCATTCGGATAGCAGCTCACCGCCGCCGAGGAGATTGCCGAGAGCGAACGGATATGATCACGCATAAACTCCGGCCCGGTCGCACAATTTAGGCCGATGGAGATTGGCTTCAGGTGCTCCAGCGAAATGTAAAAGGCTTCGATGTTCTGCCCAGCGAGTGTAGTTCCCATAGGCTCAATCGTCCCCGATATCATGACCGGAAGTGTAATACCCGTCTGTTCAAAAGCATTGCGGATGCCTATGCTTCCCGCCTTCACATTGAGGGTATCCTGAGACGTTTCAAGCAGCAGCGCGTCTACTTTGCCGTCGATCAGCGCAATTGCCTGCTCCTCATAGCTCTTCACAAGTTCCTGGAAGGTAACCCCTCCAGTGACTGATAGTGTCTTCGTAGTCGGCCCCATCGCACCAATAACATAGCGGGGACGGTCAGGTGTATCATATTTGTCTGCAGCATTCCTTGCCAGTCTGGCCGCTTCGAGATTGATCTCGCGGGCCCGCTGCGGAATGTCATATTCGGCCAGTACTACTGAGGTCGCACCGAAAGTGTTGGTCTCAATTAAATCCGCACCAGCTTCGAGATATTTCTCATGGATGCCCTGTATTACCTCAGGCCGGGTAAGCACCAGCATTTCATTGCAGCCGTCAAGCTCGTCCCCGCCAAAATCCGCACCGGTAAGCGGCACCTGTTGAATCATCGTTCCCATTGCTCCGTCTAGAATCAGTATGCGTTGCTGTAAGCTTTCAGCAAGTGTGAATTTAGCCACTTTCTATCCCCCCAGTAAAACATTAGAGTAAGTTTAGCAGAATAAAAGGAATTCGAAAAGCCTTCCTTTCCACTCTGCTTTATCTGTAATTGCTGACGGCAGCCCCCGCGGCTTTGTTTCTATAGGATTATGGCTGAACCACCAGCTTTTTGCTGGGCATAGAATGCTGTGTCCGTGCAGTTACATGTGAAGTCACAGTGAACTCACCTTCAGTTTCTATCATTCCTTCAGCCCTATAGGTACCATCCCCCGCGGACTCCCCCGCGAATTCAAATTTCTGACCCTTGTCATTGTTGTTGACGACTTCAAAAAGGACCTCTTTGGCATCATCCACCGGGTCGCCGTCCTGTGTTACCAGCGCCTCAAAGACAACCTTCTGGCCTGCAGCAACCTGCTGCGGACTCCAGTTCAGTTCAACTTTTATAGGCTCCATAGACATATTTGCCGAAGCATGCATATGATTCTCTGCCCCATCACCGCCAGAACAGCCAGAAACCGTTGCTGCAATGATTATCGATAACAATACGGTCAGCTTCCTTGGGTTCTTCATTCAGAGTCCTCCCAGGTAAATGGTAGATTTCATGATCATACTGACATCTTGTGAAGCATTCTTTTCTATTATACACATAATATTCGAATTATCAGTAACGAAACTCATATTTCCGGGTCATACCGTGATAATGGTCATATACACAACATTCAATATAAAAAAAGCCGCATCCCACATGAGGATCACGGCTTCTTGGAAGAGTTCCTATAAAGTTTTTACGAGCGGAAGAAGCTCAGTTAGATGTTCAATCTGATAATCCGGTGTAATCTCCGGATCGGATGCTTTGCCGGTACGGTTAATCCATACCGTAGTCAAGCCTGCTCCGAGTCCTCCAAGGATATCGGTTGTCAGTTTGTCACCCACCATAATCCCTTCCTCCGGAGTGATATCCAGCAGATTCATGGCATGTGTGAAGATTCCTTTGTCCGGCTTGCCTTTGCCAAAGTTCCCTGAAATCACAACATGGTCAAAATAAGGAATCAGTTCCGGCACTCCGTCAAGCTTCTCCTGCTGCAGCGCAGGACAGCCATTTGTCAGAAGCAGCAGCTTCACTTTGCCCTTCAGCTCATCCAGCACCTGCAGTGTTTCTTCATACATATACGGACGGCTGCGGCGTTCTGCGGCAAATTTGGCCGCCAGCGTTTCAGCCAGAGCTTCATCCTCCACACCCAGCGCTGCCAGCCCGCGGCGCCAGGATTCCTTGCGGTAGACCGGAGCAAGCTGCTCCATTTGACGGAATTCAAGCTGTTCACCTGCCGTGAAATTTCCCCACAGTGCTTCAAACGGGTTGATTCCAATCAGCTTGGTGAACGGAAATGTCTCATACGATTCATAGAGATTCCTTGCTTCCCTACGGACTGCTGCTTCCAGCTCCTTAGGATCAACGGAGTCTCCTGCTGCTTCACTGGCATAGCGGAATGCTTCTTCTACGCTCCGTTCATCCCAGAGCAGTGTGTCATCAAGGTCAAAGAGTACGGCGGAAATCGGCATTATAGTTCTCCCTCTCCCTATGCTGGACTATATCTTTTCTATTCGTGTACTAATTCCACATGATTCTGCTTGGCAAACTGCTCCAGGCGCTCACTCATAGCCTTAATGTCATAACGGTTGATCAGTCTGGAGAATACCCACTGTGTGCGTTTGCCTTTATACTTAATAGAGACTGTGCCACGCGTAACGATGATCTTCTCAATATCTGCTGCCGGCAGCAAGCGCTCACGGTTATATTTAATAGTAGCAAGTCTGGCACGTTCAACCTTCAAATACGGACGGCGGAAAAACAGTAGTGCAGCAAGCAGGAAATACAGTACAACTCCCAGCCAGTTGGCAAGAATGCCGCTGCCCTTAGCTTCATCAATGGAGCCTACTACCCAGAACATAATGCCAAGCAGCATTAGCACTACAGGAAACGCAATGTTACGTCCTTTAAAAACATCACTGCTTTTGGCAGCGCCAGAAGCAGTTGAAGCATAGATGGATTCTTTCCCTTGCTTCTTGCGTTGCTTGTTGATTTGCTGTGTGTTGCGTTGAACCATTCTTTCCCAAGAACGGGCCATTTCAGTTCCCCCTAGTCATCCTAAAATATCTATGAAAAGGAACAGAGCATGTTAACTCCTGCCTTGTTGCCTTGTTCATGCTCTTATTTATCCACAATCTCAATGGTATTGAGCTGAGCGCGGAAGTTGCTGCGGATATTGCCCAGGTAGATCTCGCGAAGCTTGGCTCTCTCCTCAAGCTCCTCTTCATTCAGGCCGTCACTCTTCTGTTTACGTGCCAATTCGTTGATGCGGGCGACCAATTCATCAATATTCAATGTGTTCCCCTCCCCTATAAATTCATTCTAACTGTGCCATGAGAAAAAGAGCTTGTCAAGGTCTGCTCCCTGAAAGCTCTTGGTATCCATCTATGGGCACTGATTCATAATTAATATACAGGCAAAGTCAGCACATCTCCGGCTTTGATATCACTGTTCTCCAGACCGCTCGTCCGTTTGATTCCTTCTATATATACAGCCGTTTTCATATCGGCCGGTTTGTTCTTAAGTGCAATGCTCCATAAAGTATCCCCACGTTCAACAACGACCCTCTTCTCCTGCTTGGCCGAAGACACTGATCCTGCAAACACATTGCCCACTACCGTAAATCCTGAAATAACTAGCAGAAAAATCAAAGCCAGCTTTACAATATTGTCCTTGCGGATTAATCTGCCGTATGGCGCTATTAAAGATAAGAGGAGATTCTTAATATCTAGTCTATCAATAGAAGCTGAATGGGCTCTAGCTGTATGGTTCTCATGAACCTCGTCGTAAATACTGCGGTATGTGCTGTACTTTAACATATTAACCGACCTCCAAACACTTGTTCTTACTTTCGAAATTAATATAACACGAACATGTGTTTTGATCAATAGTTTTTTCGAACAATTGTTCCCTTGTAATTTCCGCCTCTTTTTATACCAATTGAAAAAGCTTCTTTCCAAACTTCTGCTTTTTTCCCATCGTTTTAGAACTTATGTTTGTACGAACGGAAGTTCTATGTTATAATTTTCCCAAACATAGTATATGGGGTTGATTCCGATGTCAAAGATTTCGAGTCGCCAGCTGGCGATCCTGGAATTTATTCGTAACGAAGTCCGCAGCAAGGGTTATCCGCCTTCTGTCCGGGAAATCGGCGAAGCTGTTGGACTGGCTTCCAGCTCCACGGTACATGGCCATCTGGACCGGCTGGAGAAGAAAGGGCTTATCCGCCGCGATCCGACGAAACCGCGTGCAATAGAATTGCTGGGACAAGAGGATTCCGAGAATGTTCATCAGTTCGTTCAGACAGTAACACGCATTCCAGTCGTTGGAAAGGTTACTGCCGGGGTGCCGATTACAGCAACAGAGAATATTGAGGATTACTTTCCGCTGCCTACTCATTATGTAGGGGATAACAAAGTGTTCATGCTGTCTGTCCTTGGTGACAGTATGGTGGACGCAGGTATTATGAATGGTGACTATGTGATCGTCCGCCAGCAGCAGACTGCGGATAACGGTGATATCGTTGTTGCCATGACTGAAGAAGATGAAGCAACCGTTAAGACCTTCTACAAAGAGCGTGATCACATCCGCCTCCAGCCGGAGAATCCGGCTTATGAGCCTCTACGTCTGAATCGTGTCACGATTCTGGGCAGAGTTATTGGTCTATTCCGCGATATTCATTAGCTTCTCCCCCACAATTAAGACTGCTCCGCTATTCTAAGCGAGCAGTCTTTTCCTTTTCTTCTGTCTGTCCGTCTCACGGAGTCTCTGCTATTCATCATCCATTGTTCCGTTATGCCCTTTTTATCAAATAGGAACAATAGTTCCCTTTGACTCGTCAGTGCTTATTTTTCCAGAACTCTCCCTCCACTCCACTCATATCCTGATCATAAAGGAGTGATAACTCGATGCCCAATTATCGAATCATTGTTGACCTGTCACAGCGGATGCTGTATCTGTTAGATAATGACACTGTAATTAGAGGGTTTCCTGTAGGAATCGGCAAAATATTAACCGTCTCTCCGGTTGGGGAATATACCATTATCAACAAACAGCGTAACCCCGGAGGCCCGTTCGGGGCCTTCTGGATGGGCCTATCCAAACCCCATTATGGGATTCATGGAACCAATGACCCTTCCTCCATCGGCAAAAGGGTCTCCCACGGCTGTATTCGTATGTACAATGAGGATGTGTTGTGGCTCGCTGCCACTGTTCCCGTTGGAACCCGGGTAACCATCCGGGAATGACAAGGACAAAGGACACCTATGCCAGACGTGCAACAACGTCCTCGCAGGGTGTCCTTCTATGTTTAAATTTTTATTTTGTTTTGCTAACAGGAAAAGTGCAGTAATATGTCGAAACTTGTACATTGGAAAATTAAATCTTGAAAGGAAGTGCCTGGTTTGAATCAATCCAAAGTAAGAACTCATGTCGATTTTAAGGTAGATGCACTGGGTAAGCTCTCTAACCTTTTGCTGAACAATAATCATGGAGAACGCAAAGTCAATTTGCTTACCGCCTTCGGCAGCATCGAGGGCAATGTAGCCACGAACACCAGCAGCAAAGAGGATGTATTTAATTTCAAGTCACTGATGGACGATGTCATCGTAGATGAATACATCTCCTACTTGGGTGCTGAGCATCCCGAAAAGACTTTCAACTACAATTTTGTTGTCCTTGATAACGTGATTGTACGCCCGTTTGCCAGCTATGGAACTGAAATTCAATATAAGCAGCTTATTGTCTATGCTGACCAAATTACGGCCTTCAATTTCCTGTAAAGCGGTATATATTTACATATTGAAGCATTAGACGGACTTGTGCCTCCTGGTGAACATCACCATGGCCTGCTGAATAAAATCACGGAGGCACTCAGTTCTATTGCTGTGTCTGCTCATATCCAAGTTCAGCAAGTATGCCTTCTGCCAGCGCAAGCTGAACCTCCTCCGGTTCCTTCAGCTTCCTGGCATAGACCACCGCGCTTTTCACCACTTTTTCGATCAGCCGCCGGCCCAGTTCTTTGGTGATGGACACTTCCACTCCAGAGCGCCCCACCACTTCCGATAAGCAAAAGAACGCAATCCGCATGCTGTAGTTCTCCCGGCTTAAAAAGTAGAACAGATAAGGGACATTCTTCAGCAAACGATCGACCCAATTTGTGATCTCACGGATCTGATAAATTTCTCTGCGGTCCAGCTCATACCCGTTAAATATCAGCGTAACCTTCCCGCGCAGTCTTTTCTTTTCGTACTTTTTGAACTCCCGCAGATAATTCTCTAGCCGCCCCTTCTCCACATCTTCCCTGGATACGTTCAGGACTGTTATCCCTTCCATTTTCTCCACCTTCCAGTTATGTAGGTTATCATACGTTAATCATTGAAAAGGCACCCCGAAGGATGCCTTGAATCGCAGGACTTCTTCTGTTGGGCTTCTGTCTACTACCTATAAAATACTGCGCAACAACCGGATTGCTGCAGCATTTAAGCGCAACGCTTCACGAATGGAAGCTCTCGCAGCCAGCAGCTCGCGTCTGGCGCGGCTGGGATTCGGCACCCGGCGCAAATTCTCATTGATTTCTTCCAGTCTCTCCAGCAAAATAGCTCTTTGTGTCCGCAGCAAATTAATCGCTCTGCGGATTCTCGTACGTTCACGTTCTGTCATCATTACACCTCTTTTACGTTTGATAGTATAAGAGATGCAATGGTTGCTGCATTGGTATGTGCGTTCTGGCAGGAATAACAAAAAAACAAAAGAGCCGCTTCTCAGCAGCTCACAAAGAAGGATTAGGCTTCCTTAACTTTAATCGAAATCACATTTGCCGGATTGATATGCTTGCCTCCGGCCATGATCCATTCTGTAAGCCCGCTGACTTTCAGATAAGTCCGTGCTTCCTCCGCCGTCTTAAATGTGGATTCAAGCTCTTCAATTTGCCCATTCACATATTGAAGCTCATAGTGAACTTTGCTCATAATGAACCACCTCCTGCTCTATAGATTCGACACATGGAGCATTGGTTCCTTTGGCTGCAGGGAATAAACTCTTTTATAACATTACCCGCACCATCCATTATTCCTGCTTCTTCGGTACACGGACCCTGAACTCAAATCCATCCCGGCTGTAACACATTCCGGCTACAAGCACATCATCCGGGGTCCATCTCTGCACAGGTCCAGCATAATCCGCAATGACATGCGGTTTGCCTTCAATCAACTGAACGACGTATACCTTCACTTGAGCAAGAGCAGCTGCGAACAAATCAGCATCGCTAGTCAAAACTTTATATGTTGATTTCAAAAAAAAGCTCCTCCTTATCTTCTATTTCATACCATTTAGTTTATGATTTTTGGAATATATGTATAAAATTCAAAGCAGTAATGTTCCTGCGGGCAAGCTCAACAAGCAAGATGAACGTATAAATACATAATACCACGATTACCAGCCAAATGATTAGACCTTTCCATCTGAAGCAGGACAATTGCCATTCTATAGGTAGTATAC
>RCUU01000353.1_pt1 | contig 26212 bp, 28 predicted proteins | sample 2166211 | NCBI WGS metagenome assembly RCUU01 (sample SAMN09932620, study PRJNA488358) | compost metagenome | feature: garden; material: soil; isolation source: compost soil in phenylacetic acid-enriched culture | place: Germany: Experimental Botanical Garden Goettingen | collected 2016-01-27
GACTTAAACGACCAATTCCCGGCTTTATGGGAACGTGAGGTTGCTAGGAATCCGGTGGAGCGCGGGCCTCGGGATTATCCGGGCACCGCCCCGCTGACCGAACCTGAAGCGATCGCCATGGCCAACTTGACCCGGCAGAGCGACTTTGATCATGTTCTCGCGTTCCATACCCAAGGCCAAGTCATCTATTGGGGCTTCGAGAACCGCGAGCCGGCTTATGCCGAAACGATCGCGAATGAATTCGCCCGGGTCAGCGGTTACGAGGCCATCCGTAACGTGGAGAGCTATGCCGGATATAAAGATTGGTTCATCTATGATTTCCGGCGTCCTGGATTTACGATCGAGCTGGGAACCGGCGTCAACCCGCTGCCGCTCTCTCAATTTGACGAGATTTATGAGGAAAGCTTAGGGATTTTACTGGCCAGCATGTACATGTAAGTGTAAACGCAAAAACAAGGCCCCCTGCTATTGCAGAGGGCCCTTTCTGTGTAAAGAGGCTTAAAAATTCATCATACCTCCGCGGAGGTTGGGGTTCATCATTCTGGACGTTCCCGTTCCGCTTTGACCGTGACAGTTGTTGATCCGATCCTGAATTTGCTCATCCGTCAGATTGGGATGCATCTGTTTCGCATAGGGTAGCATCCAATCCCAAACTCCATTCGGATCGTTCTCTGCACCGTTGCTCGCACCAGCCGCATAAACTCCAGCCGCACCAATCCCCATCACCAATACGAAGGCAGCGATTCCAAGGCCAAGCTTCTTCATGTTGTTCTCCTCCTTAGGCAAGCGATTGGCTTTCATTCTAGCAGGGGCGAATTGAACATGCTATGATGTCTTTTATAGTTCAAAGAAACTCATCCTTCTATCGAAAGGAGTTCTGCAGATGAAAATGAACCGTTTGGGCTCCTCCGACCTAATGGTTAGCGAAATCGGACTAGGCTGCATGTCGCTGGGAACGGATGAGTCGCATGCGATCGCCCTGATCCACGAGGCGCTGGACCGAGGGGTTAACTTTCTTGATACCGCCGATCTTTACGATGCCGGAACCAATGAGGAAATCGTCGGCAAAGCGATCAAGGGACGCCGGGATCAAGTCATTCTAGCGACCAAAGTCGGCAACCGACGGATTTCCGGTCAAGATGGCTGGAGCTGGGATCCGTCCAAAGCGCATATCCTGTCGGCGGTCAAAGACAGCCTGCGTCGGCTGGGCACGGATTATATTGATTTGTATCAACTTCATGGCGGAACGATCGAGGATCCGATCGACGACACGATCGAAGCGTTTGAACAATTGAAGAAAGAAGGCGTCATCCGGGAGTACGGAATTTCTTCCATTCGTCCGAACGTGATTCGCGAATACGTCTCTCGTTCCTCAATCGTCAGCGTCATGAATCAATACAGTATCGTGGATCGGCGTGGTGAAGAGGCTGCCTTTCCGCTGCTTCAGGAGCACCGGATCAGCGTGATCGCCCGTGGGCCGCTAGCAAGCGGAGCGCTGGCAGCGAACCGAGTACCTTCCAAAGGCGTGCTGGATTACGAGCTGGGCGAGCTTCGTGAACTGCGCCGAAAGCTGCAGGAGCTGGAAACCCCGGAACGCAGCCTAACGCAGCTGGCCATCCGTTACTCGCTATCCCATCCGGCAGTGGCCGTGGCCATTCCCGGAGCCAGCTCTCGTGAACAGCTGTTGCAGAATCTGACCGCGGCCGACATCTCCGAGCTAAGCGCCCAGGAAGTTGAGTTGATTCGCAGCTTGAGTAAAGCAAATCAATATACGGTGCACCGTTAATCTAAAATGAAGAGCAGGCCATTCCAAGTGAACGGCCTGCTTTTTTGTTGCGATTCAGGTTATTTGACGGGGATCCATTCGATCCCCCAGTCGGAAATCAGACGGTTTAAAGCATGGACATTGAGATATAACCGATCCCCCATGATCTTCGAGTTCGAACGGTCGACTTGAATGGACTGGGTTCCCGTGGAAACCGTATAACGGTAGGTTTTCATATCGCTACCTGCACTCCGCTCAACTTTCCACTTCAGACTTTCGGACACGGGTCGAAGAGGAACATATAGCTCTCGGTTAAGGCCAAAAAAAACGAACGGCAAAGCGATTTTCATATCGTTTACTGTCAAATTAGCCTCCCCCTCTTGAACGTATTCCAGCGTTTTGACCGGCAGCTGATTGGCTTCCAATTCGTCCGGGACTTCAGGTGCTTTTGTCGCGGCCGAGCCTTGTACTCGATCATAGAAAGCTTGAACCTCTTGATCGGTTACGCTCCGAACCTTCCGAGTACGCACATCGTATAGATGCGTTTTCCGGGTAGATTCGTTATAAGCCAGCAAGAGTTCTCCTCGCTGTTCGTCATACCCCAGCAAAGAAGCCAGCAATAAACGATGCGTTTCCTGTGTATCGGGATTCATGCGAACGATTTCGTTCTGCTTGGCCGTCTCGCTATACCGCTCCATAAGCAAGGAGCCGTCCGGAAGCCAATAGGTCACAGGCCATTCTCCACTGTCGGAGACCTGACGGATGACTCCGTTCTGGTTGTTTTTCACGAAAAGGGCAACCTGCTTAGACCCCCCCTCGAAATGCATCACCTTACGAGTCCCGAATTTCCCGCTGGGTGAGTTCTGATATCCTGTTTTCCCCACCAACCGGTCTCCGGCCGTATCCAGATAGACTTCGCCGAAAGGTTGGGGAGTTAGGCCTTGCGTCATGACACGCACATAGGGACTCATTTCCTCTCCCCACAGCTCGCTGACGGTATCGGGCAACACATACCAATTTCCGTCCTCGGTCCGGGAGAGGACCTTCCGTTCAGATTTGCCGTCATCCGTTGTTAAATAGGCATTATAGTATGCTTCTTTGGTTTCCGGGTTCGTATAGGCATGGTAAAACGCCGCATCCGCGGCAGCTGTCGTACTTGCGATCATCGTCCAGGCCAAAGTTGTTGCTAGAACACCGTAAACCGCTGGTCGCAGCCGAATGTTGCCTAATTTCATTCTCGTTTCTCCTTTCACCTCAATCTATTTAGTATAGACGACGAATGGTGGAGAAAGTTACGACGTTTACAAACCGAATCATACAACCCATGAACGGGAGACATACTACGGACGAGCAAATCAATATGACGAAGCAAAGGAGATTCTTTCATGGGTGTGTTAGACGGTAATCCGAAGCATGAGCCGATGCATTACGGCGAAATATTCACCCTATGGGAAAGCTCGATGGCGGCCAAGATGATCTTGTCCTGCTACCAGCTGTTCACGTATCATGCCGGTGACAAAGATTTAAAAGAGATTTTAAAGGATCTGATGGATCAAGCCAAGCTGGAAATCAAAGAATTGGACAAGTTGTTAACGGACAATGGGATTACCCCCTCCCCGATGCTGCCGGAACGGCCGGAAGCAAAGCTGGAGGATATCCCGCCAGGCGCTAGATTTGCCGATGCGGAAATCGGGGCGAAGATTGCCATGGATACCGCCGCTTCATTAGCGGGCTGCAGCGGGGCGATGGGGTTGTCGATCCGTGAGGATATCGGCGCACTGTTCGCCAAATACCATGCAACCAAAACCGCGCTGGGACTAAGAATCTTGCGTATGAGCAAGGAAAAAGGCTGGCTGATTCCTCCCCCGCTGCAAGTCAAGAAACCCGAGTAATCACAAATGAAGGGAGAATCCTTTGCGACTCTCCCTTAATTTACATCCTCCCGTTCAATGATCGGGATTCCGTCGCGAATCGCTACTTTCATGACGAATTCCGCAGATCGCTCCTGTAAGCACAATTCCAAATCCTCGGGTAGAAACGCCGGCTGCTCCGGATCGAAAAACTTGGCCGCTGCCGACGATCCGCGTATGCGCTCCAAGGTTTGCGCCGCAGTTGGTCTACCGTCTCCACTTAATATCCCGTCGATATATTCCGCGCAAGCCAGATCGTCATCCCCCGTCGGATGCGAAGCGATCAAATGCAGCGACAGTTCGGGGCTCGAGCTCATGAGCCGGCTTTTGATCCATTCCGCCGTCGTGGCCGCATTAGAGAACCCCGTTACAAAAATGTGCTTGGCGTTCAAAGAGTTCAAAGTGGCCTCTACGCCATTCGTTGTTTTTTGAATCAACGTTTTTCCGGCTAGGTCAGCTAGCGCGATCCGAGCAGGCGAATTATCCAAATCAAAACCCGGAATAGGCAAGCCATTAATTTCTCCCGCCAGCAAGAAATCGGGATGGTCCCGTTTGAAATGAAACGCCTCTTCCAGCGAACCGGCCAATATAATCCTTTGAGCTCCCCGGATAAAAGCGTAATGGGCCACCGTAAATGCCCGGATCACATCGATCACCACATGGACCTCCGCATCCGCCAGCCGGTGGTTATTTCCCTGTATGATTTGGATCATGGTTCCCCTACCCTTTCTGTTTTGAACATTACCAGCTTATGCCTGATGGGTGGGAAGCCGTGCTAATGGATGCATACCCGATTTCCGAATGACAAATAATGAACGTATTCATTGTGTTTCGAATTCAATCATGAGGAGCTAAACCCATGAATAACACCAAAACGCGGAAAAGGCTGCAAATCACATTCCAAAGCGACATTTCGTTTCCCGAGGAGGAGTCGACAGAGGGAGCCAAGGAGAAAGCGGAAGCCTCGGAGCAGAGCGGGTCCAAAGGGCGGATATGGGAGTTCATGGCCATCGCTACCATCCCGATTGTGCTTGTGTTCGGTAACTCGATGCTGGTGCCCGTCCTTCCGGAAATGCAACGGCAGTTGCAAATCAGTAAATTTCAAAGCAGCTTGATCATTTCGATTTTCTCTTTGGCGGCGGGCTTGTTCATCCCGGTAATTGGTTATCTATCCGACCGGTTTGGACGTAAGAAAATCATCATTCCCGCATTGATCGTTTACGGAGGTGCCGGGGTTTTGGCGGGATTCGGGGCGATATGGAACTCATATACCGTCATTATCACGGCGCGGGCCATTCAGGGCATGGCGGCTGCAGGTACAGCCCCCATTGCCATGGCGCTAGTAGGCGATTTGTATAAAGGCGGAACGGAAAGTAAAGCTTTGGGATTGATTGAAGCATCTAACGGCGTTGGCAAAGTGCTTAGCCCGATTATCGGTTCGTTGCTGGTGCTGATCGTTTGGTATGCTTCTTTTTTCGCGTTCCCCGTATTCTGTGCCCTCTCGCTGTTTGCCGTGATGTTTCTGATCAAGGAACCTCAGTTGGGCGAGAAACAGCCATTGAAGTCCTACATCCATAAAATCGGTCAAATTTTCCGTAAAAAAGGGAGCTGGTTGATCACTTCCTTTTTCGCAGGTTCTTTAGGGCTGTTCATTTTGTTTGGCGTTTTGTTTTACTTATCCAATACCTTGGAAGAGGCTCCTTACCATATCGACGGAGTCCTAAAAGGCGCGGTTTTAGCCATCCCCCTGCTCGGCATGGTCATCACTTCCTATACGACGGGCAGCCTGATCAAGAAGAAAGGCCTGTTAATCCGCTGGCTGATGAACATCGGGCTGATTATGATGACGCTTGCGCTGGCGGCGACGATATTCTTCTTCAAGAACATTTATGTATTTATCGGCTTACTCACAGTCAGCAGTATCGGAACCGGCCTTCTCCTGCCGTGCTTAAATACGATGATTACCGGCGCGGTGCAAAAGAGCGAACGCGGCATGATCACGTCGCTGTACAATAGCCTGCGGTTTTTAGGCGTTGCCTTTGGTCCGCCCCTGTTCGGATGGATGATGGACATTTCCGACCGTGTCGTGTTTATCACCGTGTCTTGCTCATCCTTGGTCACCTTGGGGCTGGTGTTTTTCCTGATCAAACCTCCTCGTCAAATCAGCTGATCTTTCACCAATATTTGTTAATTCCATGGGCACCTGCTGCGATGAATTCGCATATGATGCCTATGTCATCGGTGAAACGATAAGTTAACAAGGAAACGAGGAGATTCCAGTATGAAGAGTACCTTACGTGCCGTCTGGCCTGCCGAGTTATTTGATCCGAGCGGACTACGTCAGACCATCGAGCCGGAAGGAAGTTTGCCCGAATTGCAGGTTACCGGTCCCGGCCTGACGATGGTGATCGATAAAGGACTCGGGCGGACCGCCTTCACAGATTTCATTGAACTGGCTGCGGGTTACGTAAATTGCATCAAATTCGGCTTTGGTACAGCCCCGCTCTACAGCACGGAGTTATTGATGTACAAAATTAACCTTGCCAAGCAGCATGGGATTATGGTGATGCCTGGCGGGACGCTGTTAGAGACGGCGGTTCAGCAGGAAGTTGTCTCGGGCTTCTTCAATACCATTTGCCAGCTTGGCTTTAATGGCATCGAAGTGTCTGACGGCACGATTGAGCTCCCTCGTAAACGCCGTACCGAACTGATTCAGGAAGGTAAAAACCGGGGGCTTCGAGTCGTCACCGAATTTGGCAAGAAACTAACCGGTTCCCTTATCGATGCCACTCATCTGGCAGAGACCCAGGAAGCCGATCTCAAAGCCGGAGCCGAGCTGATGACTGTGGAAGCACGCGAATCGGGGATGGGCGTCGGCATTTTTGATGATCATGGCGAATGTCGCCAGGATATTTTGGACAATATCCTCAAATTCGTACCCGATTCAACCAGACTGATGTGGGAAGCCCCGCTAAAACATCAGCAAGTGCTGCTGCTTCGCAAATTCGGCGCGGGCGTACATCTAGGCAACATCCAGCCGCCGGATATCCTGTCGCTCGAAACGATGCGGCGGGGACTCCGCCAAGACACTTTCGAATTTGGCCTCCGTCAGAAGCCGGCCGAAGAGTGTATCTATGTGATTTAGCAAAAAATAATCGGCCAGGTAGAGCCCACCTGGCCGATTATTTTCTTTGTTGGCTTAGTTGCCCCATCCCTTTCCATTTCTCAAGGGGTTAGAACAACAACCGTTCCTCTTCCTGACTATGAACTTCATTAATCTCAAGTAAGGCATACAGCTTATGGAGAAGAATCTTACTGAATCCATTTGATTCACGCAGCTGATGGATGTTTTTTACCACAATTCTCATCAACTCATGATCCCGTTTCAATTGCAGTACCGTTTCTTGGAGCGTTGGATTCTTCTCGACGACTTCTTGGTAGAAACCGTCCTCTTCCGCATCCGCATGGCTTAGAATCCGTGACTCCCAGTAATCCAGCAATTCTACCATCGCCTGATCTGCCATCTCCATGTTCCCATTTGTATACAGACTTTCGACTTCCTCCGTTTTCGACCGAGCTCCAGCCAAACCTCCGGCGTGAATGGCTTGATGAGCGTGCCGTTGCCGTAATGATGGACCAACCGGCATAATTTCCCCTCCCCCTAATTAAATCTAAACCATTTCTTATTTCTCCGCTTTTCCTTCCGGAAGCTCTGAGAACGTCCCGACATAACGGATATCTTCCCCCGATTTGTCCTTCACGGCGCTGATATTTAACCATTGCAGATAAGTTTCGCCGTTTTTACGCTTGTTCCAGATTTCGCCCTGCCACATACCGGTTTCTTTGATGCTCTTCCACATCTGCGCATAGTAATCAGGGGATTGACGGTCTGCCCGCAGAATACTTGGCTTCTGCCCCACCGCCTCCTCTTCTTCAAACCCTGTCACCGAGGTGAACGCCGGGTTGACCGCCACAATGGTGCCTTTGGGATCCGTCACCAGAATGCCCTGTGCCGTATTATTGAATACTTCCGAGGACAAGCTCAGCTTGTCGGAATAGATCATCCAGAGCACGAGAATCAAGCTGGCTAAAGCTACCTGGGACAGTAGCATGAACCCGATGGAATACTGACCCGTTACCGAGTGGATATAGGACAACAACAGCGGCGGGAAAAATCCACCTAGTCCGCCCATCATCGAGACAATCCCGTTCACGATCCCGGCCTGCTTGTTGAAATACTGTGGAACCAGCTTGAAGATGACCCCATTCCCCGCCCCGGCAACCATCGCGATCACCAAACAGCCAACCGTGTACAACGTAAATGTCGGAGAAAAGGCCAGCACGATGGCCGCCAGCGTAAAGCCTGCAAATACGATGATCAATAACATCAAGGCATTAAACCGATCCGCCAACCAGCCACCGATCGGACGCATAAAGGTTGCAAGAGCAATAAATCCGGCCGTACGCATGCCCGCATCCACTTTGGTCAGTTCAAAATTCGTCACCAAAAAGTTCGGCAGATAAACGGTGAACGCCACAAACGACCCAAACGTGATAAAGTACAGCAGCGAGAACAACCAGAGCTTTTCATTCTTGTACACGCCCTTGATTTGTTCCATCATAGCGGTCTTCACCTTCGGCTCTTTACGGTCACCAAAGAAGAGATTCAACGCCGCAAAGACCAGCAGAAGGATCAAATACAGCTTGACGGTGGCCGACCAGCCGATTTGCGTTGCTATGACCGGGGCGGAGAACGAAGTGACCGCGGTCCCCAGGTTTCCGAGACCATACACGCCATTGACCAAACCGTGTCGCTCTTTCGGGTAATACTTTGGCAGTGAAGTAACGCCTACGGAGAACACAGCCCCGCCAATCCCGAGAAACAACCCGCCGATGATCAAATCAACGTACGTTTTGGCTTCACTAATGTAATACACGGGAAACAGCAGCAAGATGAAGCTGATCAAGAAGACGATCCGCGCCCCAAAGATGTTAGCATAATACCCTATCGGGATACGCAAAACAGAACCCAATACGACGGGAATTGCCGTAATGATCGCAATCTTGTCGGCGGGAACCTGAATATCGTCACCCATGAAAGAAAGGAGCGACGAAATGATCACCCATACCATAAAACCGACAATCAGATTTAATGTTTGCAGTGGCAATTGAACTTTTCTAATCAAATTAGATCACCTTTTTCAAATGACTTCGGAATGACCATCGAATTCCCCACCCGTATTTTAGCCGATTCCCTAAGCGGGCCTGAATAGGGTTTTCCCCCATTTGCTCCGGGAAACTCCCTACCGGTCCAATTTGGACACAAAAAAGCCCATAAGCACCGGTTGATGTTTATGGGCTGCTCATTGAATGGGAATCTATTCAACAATCAGGGTGTAAAGCTCCTTATTCAACTGCTCTTGTTCTGCCGGCTTCATGACCTGTCTGGTCATCGGGAACAACACCGTCTCTTCTTTGACGAAATGCACGGTCAAAATTTCAAATGCTTCCCCCGCGTCCCGAGACAGAGCCTTCATTTCCTCCAGCGAAAACTCACCGTTAGCATAATGAAGGAAATGGTCGATATATGCGAAAATCTCCTCATGTTCCTGTTCGATCGAAACAATCGGACCTTGATCATATCCTATATGTTTCCCCAATCGCGGAAAAAAATAAGTCTCTTCTTTTTGAAAATGCTTGCGCAAAGGTGATTTGAATTCGCGGATCAATTCACACAAACGCGTGAACTGTAGTTTGGCCTGGTCCGAGGAATAGCGATCGTTCTGAAAATCCAGTACGATCGTATGCCATTCGTTCATTAAACTAGCCAAATACCGGTGTTCATTCTCTAAAATACGCATGGCGGGCAATTCGCTTTGCAGTGTTTTTTGTTCCATATTACCAGCCTCCGTTAAAAATCCAGCAGCTTTTTCTTAATGGCATATTCCACCAACTCGGGTCTTGATTTCAAATTTAGCTTTTCCATGATTTTGGCTTTATGGGCCTCAACGGTTTTCACGGAGATGTGCAACATTTCGGCGATCTCCTTGTTTCCATACCCTTTGGCAACCAGGGGTAAGATCTCGATTTCACGGGTGGACAACAGTTGATACGGGTTACTCTCATCTGCCTGCTGATCGTGGTTTACAAATTCACGGACAAGGGAAGACGCGAGCTTCGGATGGATATAAACGCCACCTTGATGCACCATACGAATGGCCGAGACAAGCTGTTCGTCCGGGGAATTCTTCAGGACATATCCGCGTGCGCCTTTCTTAAGCACATGAAATAAATACTCCTCGTCATCGTGCATCGTCAAGATAATGATATGGGTCTCGGGAAAATCCTCGTGGATTTTGGCCGTTGCAATCAAGCCGCTTTCTCCCGGAGGCATGCTGAGATCCATCAGCAAAATGTCCGGGCGGTGTTTAGCCACCATTTTGTAGGCCTCAATCCCGTCGGCGGCCGTCGCCACCACTTCCATATCCTCTTGAAAATTGATGATCATCGTAAAACCGCTCCGGACGACAGCGTGATCATCCGCGATTACCACCTTCACAGAACCTTCCCCCTTGCCCTCGAAAGTTAACCCTACCTACTGGGCGCTATGGCCGCCTACAGAGAGAACGCTCCGAACGGAACTCGCAAATGGACCGTTGTGCCTTCCCCCCGTTTAGAGGTAATGGAGATTTCGCCGCCTACGAGCTCGGCTCGCTCTTTCATCCCATAGATACCAAGTCCGGTTCCCTTTGGATCGTTCGTATTCACGTCGAATCCGTTTCCCTGATCGGAAACCATGAGCTCCAGCAAATGCGCCGAAGCAAACAGACGCACGTTAATCTCGTCAATATCGGCATATTTCATGGCATTAAGTACCGATTCCTGGCATACCCGGTAAACGACCGTTTCCACTTCACAGTTAAAACGCTGACCGCCGAGCTCCGCAACAAATCGTACCAGCACGCCATAATTTTTCTCAATCCATTTAAAATGAGAACGGAAGGCCGCGTCTAGGCCGAGATCATCCAGCGAAGCCGGCCGCAGCTCCACCGACAGGTTGCGGATTTGCTCCAGCAACCGGGTGAGCGAGGCTTCGGTTTGCTGGATTTTTTGCAGAGCCTCTTCTTGTACGTTCAAATATTTGAGCACCCGCAGGTCCACCAGCGAGCTAATCAACTCTTGCGCTACGCTGTCGTGCAGTTCGCGGGAAATCCGCTTACGTTCGTCTTCCTGGGCCTTAATGACGCTCTTCATCATCGTGTTCTGATTGAGCAACTGCTGCGTCATAAGTTGATTCGTCAAATCGCGCAAGGTAAGCACCCGGATGCCCGCCGCCGTATCTACGGTTTGAAAGCTGGCGGAGAACGGCACCACACCTTTGGTTTTCGTCTCCAGATAGAGCTGGAAGGAGCTGAAGTCCTTCTCCGTGTTGGACAGATAGCAATTTAAGCAAGACATCGGTTCTTCTTCACTGGTGTAGCCCCGGCAGGAGAAGCAAAACGAATTGCTGTCCGGTCCAGCTGGTTCCTCCAGCACTCGGCGATCCAGAAGACGTTCGGCCCGGGAATTCATCGCCATGACCCGATGTCCGGCATCAAAGAAAATAATAGCATCGGAGCTGTGTTCAAATTGTTTCTGAAGCAGCTCGATCGGTATATTCAAGGATGAAGGATTCATGGGTTCAGCTCCTTGATTTCAAAATCGCCAAACCTGCCTTGAAGCCATTCATACAACCGGCGTAACTCTTCGTGCGACATTCGATTCTCTTCCCGATAACCAGTCAAGAGCACACCCTCGACCCGATCCGTCAAATACAAGGGGATCGCCGCCAAGCTGGTTAACCGTTCCGAAATTAATATCGGATAATTGTACATCTCTTGGGGTTCGAGCCCGTCGGTGACATTTGCAACCAGCATGGGACTGCCGGTTTTGAATACGATGCCGGCAATCCCTTTACCCGACTGGAGAACGATGCGTTTATATCGATTGTTCAAGTTGCCCGAGGCATACTTCCAGGTAAGGACGAAATCGTTAACGGCCGACTCGGCAAACGCCAGTGACACGAAGTCATACCCCATCTGTTCTCTTAATTGATCGATAAGTACCTGGTAGCAACTGGAGGTTGGATTCATGTATTCGTCTCCCTAAACTTCAAAATCCTTAACGTCCCGCAGTATGCGAGCGATTCTTCCTATAAAGGATATAGCTTCTCCGGGCATAATTCAAGGGCACGCTCCAGACATGGACGAGACGAGTAAACGGCCACAAGGCAAAGATCAGAAACCCCGCCAAAATGTGGATTTGAAACGAAATCGGCACCTCTGCCATATAAGAGGCCTCCGGCCGGAAGATAAGCAGGTTGCGGAACCAAATAGAGATCGTCTCCCGATAATCAAAATCCGGCTGCACATTATTCGTGACCAGCGTGGAGAACATCCCCATAAATACGATGAACAACAACAGTCCGTTCACGATCATATCCGAGGCAGAACTGAGGTGGCGTACGTTCTTTATGGTCAAACGGCGCATGGTCAGGATCAGCATCCCGGCAAACGTGATTACGCCGAACAGCCCTCCTCCATACATGGCGCCAAGGTGATACATATGCTCGTTGACGCCTAGAGCGGCCATCCACTCTTTAGGAATGCCTAAACCAGCGACATGTCCCATGATGACCGGAATGATCCCGATGTGAAACAACATACTGCCTAACATGAGTCGTTTCTTCTCCATAAATTCACTGGATTTCGCCGTCCAATTAAACTGGTCGTAACGGTAGCGGAATAGATGTCCTACCACGAACGTTGCCACGCATAAATACGGGAAGATGACCCATAGAAATTGCTCAAACAGACTCATGAACTTTCACCTCCTGTGACAAGCACAACTTAAACGTTTCCCGGAGGGCCTTGACGAGCTCATAATAAGGGTTTCCCTTTTGCTCCAGCGATTTCATCAACTGGTACGTGCCATCCTCCAGAATCGTTAACACCGTAAACATCCCTGTCTCGCTATGCGGATGTCCCAGCCAATTCGCTGCAGACAAGAATTCCAGCATCAGCGGCAGGAAATCCGGCAATTCCCGGTCGATCATTTCCATGCCGAACATTTCGTAAACCGCTTTAAGTGAGGTAAGCAATTGACCGCGATCTTTGGAATCCTCGTATTTAAAAAATGTCATATACAGCGTAGACGACTTTTCAAAATCAAACGTGTCCACGTAAAGCTCCTCGATCTCTTCCATGCTGAGCGCAAGCATCTGCTCCCGATATTTCGTTACCGGCTCCATCACCGTCGATGGCAGAACCTCATCCCCGCTTTCGCGGATCGATGCGAACATCTCTTTATCAGGGTAGACGAGCTGCCCGGCAAAGAAGCCGAACAACTCGCGGTTTTCATCCAGTTTCGCCAGATCAATCACGCCAGATCCCCCCGTAGAAGTTTTGTTCGTACAGATCCCGGCCACTTTTGCCGTGATTAGCCGGAATTGGAGTTGCCGGGCCGCATCCGTCGCAATCCATACCGAAACCTTCGGTGCCTTGGGACCGGTACGGATCCATGTATCCTTCCTTATGTGAAGTTGGGATCACAAAGCGATCCTCGTATTTCGCGATGGCCAGCAAACGATACATTTCCTCGATCTGCTGAGCGTTCAATCCGACGCGGGCCAAGCGGTTTTCGTCAAACGGCTTTTTGGAGAATTGTGCACGTTGGTATTGGCGCATCATCGCCATCCGTTGCAGGGCAATTTTGACGGTCGAAGTATCCCCTGCGGTCAGGAGATTGGCCAAATATTGAACCGGCGTTCTCATTTCTTCAATCGCTGGGAAGATCAGGTCCGGATTTTGAATCGAATCCTTGCCTTCAAAATGACTCATAATCGGGCTAAGCGGCGGTACATACCACACCATCGGTAACGTGCGGTATTCCGGATGGAGCGGGAACGCCAGCTTATATTCGATCGCAAGTTTATAAACCGGCGAATCTTGGGCCGCTTCGATCCATTCCTCGGACAAGCCGTCTTTGCGGGCTTGCTCGATTACTTTCGGATCATGCGGATCGAGGAACAAGCCGAGCTGCGCTTCGTACAAATCCTTCTCGTCCGGCGTGGAAGCCGCCTCTTGCACACGATCAGCGTCATACAATAATACGCCAAGGTAGCGAATGCGACCCGTACACGTCTCGGAGCACACCGTTGGAAGTCCGGCTTCAATTCTCGGGAAGCAGAACGTACATTTTTCCGCTTTATTCGTTTTCCAGTTGAAGTAGACCTTCTTGTAAGGGCAACCCGTCATACAGTAACGCCAGCCGCGGCAGGCTTCTTGGTCGACAAGGACAATCCCGTCCTCATCACGCTTGTAGATCGCGCCCGATGGGCAAGACGCCACGCAGCTTGGATTCAGGCAGTGCTCACACAATCGTGGCAAGTACATCATAAACGATTGCTCGAAGTTGAATTTAATTTCCTCTTCGATCTTCTCGATGTTCGGATCCTTAGGTCCGGTAATATGGCCGCCGGCTAGATCGTCTTCCCAGTTCGGCCCCCACTCCAGGTCCATCTTATCGCCGGTCACGGCGGATTTCGGCCGGGCGACCGGTTGGTGCTTCTTCTCTCCCGAATTCGTCAGCTTCTCGTAATCATAAGTCCAAGGTTCGTAGTAATCTTTCATTTCCGGCATATCCGGGTTATAGAAAATTTTACCGAGGGCGATCTTCGACAGCTTGCTGCCGGATTTCAGCTCCAGCTTGCCGTTACGCATCGTCCAGCCGCCTTTGTAGTGCTCTTGATCCTCCCACCGTTTCGGATAACCGATCCCCGGCTTCGTTTCGACATTGTTAAACCACATATATTCGGCGCCTTCCCGGTTCGTCCAAGTGCTCTTGCAGGTCACGCTGCAAGTGTGGCAGCCGATGCATTTGTCCAGGTTCAACACCATGGCGATTTGCGCTTTAATCTTCAAGCCAGTCGACCTCCTTCAGTTTGCGCACGGCAACGTAGACATCACGCTGGTTGCCGATCGGTCCGTAGTAGTTGAAGCCGTAGCTGAGCTGGGCATAACCCCCGACGAGCTGCGTCGGCTTCAAGTGAATTCGCGTCGGAGCATTATGGCTGCCGCCTCGCTCTCCCGTGATTTCCGAACCCGGTACGTTGATGTGTTTATCTTGAGCGTGATACATAAACATCGTGCCCTTCGGCATCCGGTGGCTGACCACCGCTCTGGCCGTTACGACGCCGTTGCGGTTATAGACCTCCAGCCAATCGTTATCGTTAATCTGGTGCGCTTCCGCATCCTCGTTGCTGATCCACACGGTTGGACCGCCCCGGAACAAGGTCAACATGTGCAGATTATCCTGGTACGTGCTATGGATGTTCCATTTGCCGTGCGGCGTCAGGTAACGCAATACCAATGCATCTTTGCCACCCTCAACCTGCTTGTCTCGCGGACCAAACACCATCGGCGGCAACGTCGGCTTGTAGACCGGCAACGCCTCCCCGAATTGCAGGAAGATTTGGTGATCCAGATAAAAATGCTGGCGTCCGGTTAACGTCCGGAATGGCACTAACCGTTCGATATTGGTCGTAAACGGCGAATACCGACGTCCCGATTTGTTCGAGCCGCTAAATACCGGCGTCGGAATGACCTCCCGCGGTTGAGCGGTGATATTCGCGAACGTGATCCGTTCGGCTGCGCGGTCGGCGGAAATATCCTTCAATTCTACGCCCGTATCCTGTTCCGCGGATTCCCAGGCGCGTTGGGATACCTTCCCGTTCGTAGCCGAAGACAAATGCAGGACTGCATTGGCCGCTTGTCTCGCCGTACGCAGCTTCGGTCGACCGTTTTTGATCGTATCATCGATATAAGAGCCGTTGATCTTCTTCAAATCCTCATACTCTTCCTTGACGGAGAACGAGACTCCATGTGCGCCAACTTTGCCGGTTTCCAGGTTCGGACCCAGCGTGATGTACTTGTCATAAATCTTCGTATAATCGCGCTCGACCACGGTAAAGCCAGGCATCGTTTTGCCGAGGATCGGCTGGATCTCCCCGTGTTTCCAATCCTTCACTTCCCCATAAGGTTGGGCGATTTCAGCCATCGAATCATGTCCAAGCGGCGAGGAAACCAGGTCTTTATATACGCCTGGCATATGCTCCTTGGCCATTTCGGACAGGACGCTGGCGAGTGTCCGGTAAATATCCCAGTCGGTACGCGACTCCCAGAGCGGATCGATCGCCGGGTTAAACGGATGCACGAACGGGTGCATGTCGGTCGAGGAGAGATCCACCTTCTCGTACCAGGTTGCCGCCGGGAGAACGATGTCGGCATACATCGGTGTCGCCGTCATCCGGAAGTCAAGCGCTACAAGCAGATCCAACTTGCCTTCCACCTCATCGCGCCAAACGATTTCTTCCGGCTTCTCCTCATCGTTCGGGTTGGATAACAATCCGTTATGCGTCCCAAGCAAATGCTTCATAAAGAACTCTTGACCTTTCGCCGAGCTGGAGATCAGGTTCGAGCGCCAAACGAACAGCGAACGCGGGAAGTTCTCCGGCGCATCCGGGTCCTCCACAGCGAACTTCGTTTCACCGGATACCACTTGCTCGTATGCGTGTTGGATGATCTCGGCGTTGTCCGTCTTGCCCTGAGCCGCCGCTTCTTCGGCGAAGGCCAAGCTGCTCTTGTTAAACTGCGGATACGAGGGCAACCAGCCCAGCCGAGCTGCCAACACATTGTAATCCGCCGGATGACGGTACGGGATATCACCGCCGGTTGGCGATTTCAACGATTCCGCGCTCATCTCCTCGTACTTCCATTGGTCGGTGGCAAAATAGAAGAACGAAGTCGCGTTTTGCAGCCGCGCCGGCGCTTGCCAGTCGCGAGCAAATGCGATCGTCGACCAGCCTTCGATCGGCCGGCATTTCTCCTGCCCTACATAGTGAGCCCAGCCGCCGCCGTTAACCCCCTGCGAAGCCGTCAGCATCACCAAGTTCAGAATCGAGCGGTAGATCGTATCGCTGTTGAACCAGTGGTTGATCCCGGCGCCCATAATGATCATTGAACGCCCGCCCGTGTCCAGTGCGTTCTGCGCAAACTCGCGAGCGATTTGTACCACGAGCGACGCTTTGACGCCAGTAATCCGCTCTTGCCAAGCTGGAGTGTAATGCGACTCTGCGTCATCATATCCTTTGGCTGTATGGGTACTGCCCGGACGGGTTACTCCGTATTGACTAAGCATCAAATCATGAACCGTTGCGGCCAGACGGGTTGATCCATCAGCCAGAGTAACTGTTTTGGCCGGAATCGACCGGGTAAACGTACCGTTGCCGTCAGCGTCAAAGTAAGGGAATACGATCTCTGTCCATTCTCCGCCGTGCGACTCGACCGACAAAGCCGGCTCAATCCGGCTTCCGTCTTCCTGGTCGAGGATCAGGTTCCACTTGACGTCCTTCTCCCAGCGTTGGCCCATCGTTCCGTTCGGTACGACCAGTTCTCCCGCCGCTTCGTCATAAATAACCGGCTTCCATTCGGCATGCTCCGATGCCTGCCCCAAATCGCTTGCCCGCAAGAACCGGCCGGCTTTGTAGCTGCCTTCGTGCGGATCCAGCAAAATCAAGAACGGCATGTCCGTGTATTGTTTGGCGTAGTTCAAGAACATCGGTTCTTGGCGCTGTACATAAAATTCGTCCAGGATGACATGCGTCATCGCTTGAGCCACCGCTGCGTCCGTTCCCGGATGCGGAGCCAGCCAATTGTCGGCAAATTTCACGTTCTCCGCATGGTCCGGCGCTACGGACACCACCTTCGTCCCTTTGTAGCGAACCTCGGTCATGAAATGAGCATCCGGCGTCCGCGTCAGCGGAACGTTGGAGCCCCACATGATCAGGTATCCGGCGTTGTACCAATCGGACGACTCCGGCACATCGGTTTGTTCGCCCCAAATTTGCGGCGAAGCCGGCGGCAGGTCGGCATACCAGTCGTAGAAGCTGAGCATCTCGCCGCCCAGCAAGGAGATAAACCGTGCGCCCGAAGCGTAACTGATCATCGACATGGCCGGAATCGGTGTAAACCCAGCAATCCGGTCTGGTCCATATTTCTTAATAGTATAAAGTAACTGCGCCGAGATCAGTTGGGTGGCTTCTTCCCAGGTCACGCGCACATGGCCGCCTTTACCGCGCGCCTGTTTATAGGATTGGGAAGCTTCGGGATTCTCGACGATGCTGGCCCAGGCCTCCAGGGGGTTCCCGTGATGCCTGGTCATCGCCTCTCGCCACAGACGCAGAAGACGACCGCGCATATAAGGGTATTTCACGCGCAGCGGGCTGTATTCATACCACGAGAACGATGCCCCCCGCGGGCAGCCGCGTGGTTCGAACTCGGGCATGTCCGGTCCGCAGGACGGATAATCAATCTGCTGGTTCTCCCAGGTGATAATGCCGTTCTTCACAAATACTTTCCAACTGCAAGAACCGGTGCAGTTCACGCCATGCGTCGTCCGCACCACTTTATCGTGCGACCAGCGGCCGCGGTACATATTTTCCCATTCCCGGCTTTTCTCTTCGATTTTCGTCCAATTTCCTGAAATCGTCTCCGGTTTCTTAAAAAAACTAAGTCCTGATCTTCGTTTCACGGAAGTGTTCACTCCTTCATCGCTCAAATGAATGCCTTTGACGGGGAATCAATGGTATTCGAGCTTCTGATTCCATTATGAAACTCTTCGCTCCCGCTTCCCATCAGGGAATTCCCTTAGCCTGCCGGAGAATGCCCTATAACGACAAAAAAACGCCGGATGGCGTTTTTGGGTTCATTCGATCATTTATTGTCGTAAATCCCTGATATACCAGGCATCGCAGGCGAAATGCTCCGACCCCTCCAGCGGCGCTTTCAACGGTTGAAAGCCGTGTTTGAGGTAAAAGCGGTTCGCCGCCTGCATCGACTGCAGCGTTTCCAGATAACATCTCTCGTAGTGACGTTTCGCGAAATCCAAGCATGTCTCCAGAAGACGAGCCGCGATGCCTGTACCGCGGATATCGCCTCGCAGGTACATTTTTTGCAATTCGCACACCTCGGAGGAATCGGCAAACGGGGCAATTCCCGCCCCGCCAACGACCCGCCCGTCCTGCTCCACAACCCAGTAGGCTCTTCCCTCAACCTCATAATACCGCGACAGAGCACTAAGGCTGTTATCCTGCCAGGCTAAGCCTTCCCGGTTGCCGCCGAACTCGATCAGGCAATCGCGAATCACGGCTTCAATCGCAGCGTTATCATCCGCTTGCAAAGATCTAATCATCATCGGGTGTCCTTCCTTCCGTCACAGCAAATTCATCTCATGCAACCGGTCGAAAATCATCCGGCTAATCAGCGACGTACGCTCGCGTTCCGCGTAGCTGAGCCACGCCATTTCCTCGATCTCGGAAGCCGGCTGGAGTTCTCCCTCAGCCTCTGCATAATAACAGGTCATTCGAACAAGCACACCCTCCGGTTTGCCGTCGGCTTGGGCTTCGAACGTCGCAAAAAACGCAATCGTCTCCGGCTTGACGGCAACGGACAACTCTTCCTGAATTTCCCGCTGCAGCGTTTCACGGTCAGTCTCGCCGGGATCTCGCTTGCCGCCCGGAACATAAAACAGCTCCTTCCCCTTGGAGCGTACGTTTAACATGCGTCCCTCCCGTAAGGAGATCCAGGCGATTTTATCGATATTTTTCCCGTCCATACCTAACGCCTCCCCTCTCTTTATCCCTCATTCAAAGCTTCGCTATTTCGAACAGGACTGTTCTCGCTCTCGCGGCCCCCTCCTAATTTAAACACGAAGATTCCGCCGACAATAATCAGCACGCCGATCAGTTGATGAAGCGTAAACGGCATCTTTTGCAAACCTAGCCAGCCTAGAGAATCAAATAACAAAGCGAATCCCAGCTCCGAAGTCATCACAATGGCTACAGCGTAGGTTGGTCCCAGCATTTTCACCCCTTGTACCATGCTGGTGACGACGCCAACGCCAATCAAGCCGCTGAACCAAAACCAGGTTTGCATGCCGGGTAACGACGTAAACATTCCCTTGCCTTCGACAACCAGGCCGATCCCAAAGGAAGCGGCAAAACCCAGACCTAACACCAGGGTCGTCGTCGTCCAATTTCCCGTCTGTTCATTGACTTTGGTATTAAACACGTTTTGCATCCCAACCAGTGCGCCCGCCGTTAACGCAAACAATATTCCCAACAGCACCTAGAATTCCTCCTATTCGTAAATATTCCGGCTGACCAGATTACGAAGGCCCTCTCGGTCCGTCACCGTAATCCCCTGCCGGCTTCGCTCAATCAAGCCTAGCTCCGCAAATTTCTGGAGCACCCGGTTTAAATGCCGATAGCTGGTGCCAATCAAGTTGGCCGCATCGGCCAGATCGGACGTCCCAAGCTTCCCCAGGAACAGAGCATCCGCTTCGTCATAAGAAACAGACAAGAGATAGCTCGCCAGGCGAATCTCAACCGGATACAGCAAATTAAAGCTCATCGAACTGGATTTCATATAGAATTTCTTCGTGATGATATCCAGCAAAAAATGCAGCAGCGGCGAATGATCCGCACTGTATTTATGCAACCAGCGATATTCCACCCCGATCATATGGACCGGGGACACCGCTTCAACCGTATTAATGATGTCTCCATTCCGGATGAATTCGACATCCCCTACAACTTCTAGCGGATTTTTGAAGGAGATGACCAATGTGCGGCCTTCCGGAGACGTATTGAAAATTTTGATTTTCCCTCGGACCAGTACGTACAACGAATGTGAGGGTTCCCCCTGCGTGCAGATCAGTTCACCTTGATCATATCCATAAAGCGTCAAGTAAGGCAGCAGCGCTTCGGGAAACACACTACGGAGTTTGTACATGTCCATATAATCGGCCAATAAAGCCGGATCCGCAATTTCTTTCATGACCGTTCTCTCCCCGAGGCCCGAATCTACTAAAACTTAAGAATGACGACGCCTGCAATCATCATGCCGATACCAATAAATTGCGGCAGACGCATTTTTTGCTTTGGCACGCCAAACCATCCCATGCTATCGATGAAGAAGGTCATGCACAGCTGAGCGATCAATACCGCGGAAATGGTCAAGGTCACCCCAACTTGCTGAATCGCCGTAACGTTAGTAAAAATAATGATCGCCGCCAAGGCACCGCCGCTGACATACAGCGGACGAACTCGCCGCAAATCTGTAAACCCTCCATCGCGGACGAACAGCCAAATCAGCAGCGCCGCCACAAAGCCGGTAAACTGGGTCAGCGCCGCCGCCGGCCAAGTGCCGATGTCCGCACTGATTCGGGTATTGGCCACCCCCTGTAGGGTGATGAACGCCCCGGCCAAAAACGCAAATAACAATCCCCTCATTCTCTCTCTCCTCTTAATGGATCTTCCGATCCTTTATGTCAATACCTTATTAAAGGATATCTTCTGCCGTTTGAAAAGGACATATGTCCTGAAAGATGAAAAAGCGGTTAAAATAGAAATAAATCGACGGAATCACATATGGAGGACACGGCATGCCATGGACATTCAACACCTTAACAGAATGGGATGAGGTTTGGTGGGACAAGCTTAGACCGATTTATCGAGAGGCATTTCCGCACGGGGCCAAGCCGGAGAAAGTGCTGCGGAGCATGCTGGATCGGGGGATCGCGAGCTTGCATGCGGGACTACAAGAAGGCGAAGCGGTTGCCATGGCCGTCACCGGCTTCTGCGGCGGGAAAGGCCGCAAACGCATGATCCTTGATTACATGGCGGTCTGTCAAGATCAAAGGGGGCAAGGACTCGGTCGCCTCTTTTTCTCACAGATCCGTGACTATGCCGAGCGGGAACACCAAGCCGAGGCCATCGTGATCGAGGCCGAAGCGGAAGACACGGAGATGAACCGGGAACGACTGCGATTTTGGATTCGTTGCGGATTTATCGCCACACCCTATGTCCATCAATATATCTGGGTTCCCGAACCTTACCGGGCTTTATATCTCCCTTTGAATGACCACTTTACCTTAACCGATGACGGCAAAACGCTCTTTCGGGACATCACTTCATTTCATCATCAATCGTTTCGTGGACAATAGATTCTCTTAAAGGGCCTATTGTCCCTAATGTCCTTTTTGCTTGCTTGCGTAAATTTTCGTAAGCAATGCCTCAAGCTGATGTTTCTCCGCTTCGCTTAACTCAGCCGTCAACCGACGGTTAAAATCCGCCAAGATTTGCCGAAGCGTGGGCTCGAAATCCCGGCCCTTTTCCGTAGGATATAACAGGATCGACCTGCGATCATGCTCGTCTACCCGGCGTTCAATGAACCCGGCCTCCTCCAATTGCTTGACGCAGCGGGTCGTGGTCGCCTTGTCAAATTTCATCTGACTCGTTAGTTGGTCTTGGTTTAAACCGGGAGTCGTTAATATGGCCAACAAGTAGCTGTGATTCCCACCTCCGCCGATTTCGTACGGCTTCAATAACGTGGCCAGCTCTTTTTGATTGATCCGCTGAAGATACGCGATCAATTTGCCAACGGAAGGGTTGTTCATTCCCCTGCACCTCTTTGCGATGATCTGGTTTACGCAAATTTTACCCGATATCAGTTGCGCTCGCAACTAAATTGGAGTAAACTGATGATGCTCAAATTAGTTGCGGTCGCAACAAAGTGATTCGGATCTAGATAAAGTGAGGTGTAGTGCCATGTCTTCCAAGAGTTCTGACCTTCGGATGACTTCATATCAGGAAGACCCGGACATCCAGCGGAAACGTTGGCTGATCCTGATCGTGCTGAATTTATTTACCTTTATGTCGACTCTCGACGGCAGTATCGTTAACATTGCCTTGCCCGTGATCTCCAAGGAGATGAAGCTGAGCGTGGCCCAGGCGGAATGGGTCGTTACGGCGTATTTAATGATGATTTGCGCTGCCATTCTCTTCTTTGGGAAGCTGGGAGATATCGTTGGGAAAATCAAGGTTTTCAAATGGGGAATGGTGATCTTTACCGTAGGTTCACTGCTATGCGGCTTTAGCTTCAGCTTGCCGCTTCTCGTCGGATCACGTCTTCTGCAGGCGCTTGGAGCATCGATGACGATGGCCAACAGCCAAGGGATTGTGACCGATATCTTCCCGGCCAATGAGCGGGGGAAAGCGCTTGGGCTTATCGGCACCTTCGTCTCCCTTGGCAGTATCGCCGGTCCGAGCCTGGGAGGCGTCATTGTATCGAGTTTAGGCTGGGAATATATCTTTTGGGTGAACCTTCCTGTCGGTCTCATTGCTATTGGCATCGGCTGGAGAATGCTCCCTGCGGATCGTACCAAATTGAAGGTGAATATCGATAAAGCCGGCAGCCTGCTGTTTCCGGTCTTTATCCTCGCTCTGTTCTCCGGCCTGCTGCTGGGTCAGCAGATCGGATACCAGGATATTCGGATCATCGGCGCGCTCGCTCTGGCCGCCATCGTGTTCATCGTGTTTCTCTGGGTCGAGAAACGCAGTGAAGCCCCGATGCTCCAGCTTACCTTATTCCGCAATCCGTTGTTCAGCTTAAGTATCCTGACCGGATTCTTAGTATTTGTAGCCAATTTCTGCTTTAACATCATTGCGCCGTTTTATACGCAAAGCATTTTAAACCTCTCGCCTTCCCATGCCGGATTCTTGATGATGTTATTCCCGATCGTTATGGTCATCGTGGCACCGCTCAGCGGCGCGTTATCCGACAAGATCGGCTCCGAGTTGCTGACGTTCGCTGGGCTGATCGTGATGGTCATCGCGCAGATCGGGTTAGCCCGGCTCCATGACAGCAGTCCCATCGCGCTAGTCGGCGTATGGATCGCCATGCTGGGTCTCGGCAGTGGCTTGTTTCAATCGCCGAACAACTCGCTCGTGATGTCGAAGATTCCGAAAACCCAGCTGGGCATCGCCGGCAGCATCAACTCGCTCGTCCGCAACATCGGGATGGTCGTTGGCATTACGGTCGCAACCACTACGCTGTTCAGCGTCATGAGCAGCCGGGCAGGCCGCCGGGTGACCGGATTGGTGCCGGATCGCCCCGATTTATTTCTAACCGGAATGCATGTCGTATTTATGACTTCCGCTTCCATCTGTCTTGTAGCCGCGCTCCTGACGGGCTGGCGGTTTTGGTCCGCACGACGGGCGGTGCGACGCGAGCAGGTCCGATCCACGTAATCCACAAAAAATCCGTACAGGTGTAAGATGACACCCGTACGGATTATTTTTTATTCCGTCCACTCAAGCCCTTCCAGGATTCGATATTTCAATAACGCAAGCAGGAAATCCTCGTAATAATCTTTGCGTACGATGATCTTATATTGACGCTCCTGATCCTGGTTCAAGTAAAACAAGACATCGGTATAGACATCGTTATCTTCGAACCTTTTCTGCACTTCCCGCATGTTAGATAATAGCGGTTCCTCTTGAAGAAATGTCAATTCGAACTCCACGTCCACATCGTTTGCCGTCTCACGGATCTGGACTCGTTCCGAATCGATACGGTATTTTAGCGGCATGTCCCGTCCCCCTCACGCTTGGATGGCCTAAGGATACCGTGTCTCTTCCTCAAAGTCAACTTTGGGAAAATACGGTTAACCGGTACCGCTCGTACTCTTCGGGGGTATCGATATCGCGAGGCGCTTTACCTGGAATTCTCACACTGTAAAGGTGATCTTGATATAGGTGCAGCAGCTCCTTGGCACCGGCGTCACCGTCCAAAGCCATCAATTTGGGGAACAGCTGGGCGGCAAACAATACGGGATGGGCCGGACGATCGTCATAACGCGATTGAACGATCCCGGCGCCGGTATGGATGAACGCTTCAGCCACCTGTCGTATGGCCTCAGGCGAAATTTCCGGCTGATCTCCCAGCAGGATCAAGACCGCCGACGGCGAATGGTACTCTTCCAGCTGCCGGATTCCCGCCGCTAGTGAGGCACCTAGCCCCCGGTCGGCACGCGTCGTTGTCAACCATTCAACGGGCAAACCATCGACGTGCTCGCGTCGAAGCGGTCCGTCCTTGGGGGCTATGACGGCCACCCGAACATTCGCGGCCGCCAGCGCCTGATGCACCGTTTGCTTAAGCAGATTTCCGTGCGGTGCTGGCAGCAACAGCTTAGGTTGTCCCATCCGTCGAGAAGCGCCGCCGGCCAGAATCAGCGCCCAAATGTCCCTTTTATCTGCTGCGCGTTCACACACGACAAGACTCCGGGAAGATCGGCTCGTCAAGGAACGAAGACTGTGAAGGGGTGGCGGTTGGGGTGCGAGCTCCGCTTCCTGCTGCTTTACGATCGCGTAGAAATCCCCCGCTGCGGCCGTTTTTGACGGCGGTCATTTCCGCCAGGATGCTCATCGCGATCTCCTCGGGCGTTTCCGCGCCGATGTCCAGGCCCACTGGGGAATACAACTTCGCCAGCAACTGGGGGTCTATGCTGCCGTCCGACCCGCCTCCGTTCGAATTCGGCTCCAGGATCTTCTCCAACCGGTAACGAGAACCGACTAGTCCGAGATAGGCGACCTCCGGCGTTAACATCCGGTGGACCGCCTCCCGGTCCAGATCAAGATTATGGGACATGACGACGACGTATTTCCCTTTCACGTCGACTTGTTCGAACGCATAACGTGGGATTACCCGCAGCTCGTCCGCTGCGGGGAACCGCTCCCGCGTTGCCTTGTCCGTCGCATGGTACGCGACGGTCACGCGCCACTGCAGCCGGCGAGCCAGGCTGCAGAGCAAGCGCGCATCGTCGCCGACGCCGACGATGACCAGCTCCGGGCGCGGTGCGACCCGCTCCAGCAGCAGCTCCAGCTGCGTGCTGCCCTCGCGGAGTCGCACCAGCCCGGCCCGCCGGCCCGCGCCCAGCAGGCCGGCTTCCTCCGCCGCGGCGGCGAGCGTGCGGCGCGCGCCCGGCGGCACGGCGGCGGGATCGGAGGAACCGATCACCGTCGCCGCCACGTACGGCTCGCGCGTCTCCACGCGCCGCCGCAAATCGCCGAGGATCCGGTCCGCCGCGTCCGGCGAACGGACCGGATCAAACGGCTCGAGCCACACCGTGATCGCCCCGTTGCACCCGAGGCCGATTCCCCATACCTCGTCTTCCCCGATGCGGAAGTCGTAGAACAGCTTGCGCGGCTCGAGCGTCCGAAGTACCTCTTGCGCATGCTCGCGCAGGTCTTCTTCGATGCACCCGCCGCTTAAGATGCCCGTTACCTCACCATCGACATGGATGAGGCAGTGCGCTCCTTCTCGGCGATAAGCCGAACCGTCCACATCGACGATAGTGGCGAGGACGCAAGCCCGGCTCTCCGATAGGCACGCTTCCAGCTCACGGCTTAGCTCCTCCATGTTCTCGTCATCTCCTGTCTTCGTTCTTGTCCGTTGTTCCCCTTCAGAACCGGCCTTCTTCATAGAGGCTATAAAGTTGCATAAAGGTCAACATTTTCGATGGGTGAAGTAACCCCCGGGCGCAAATGCTGACTAAAGTGCAACAAATTCCGTGATTTTCGAGAAACAAGCTCAAATTT
>RCUU01000354.1_pt1 | contig 26207 bp, 25 predicted proteins | sample 2166211 | NCBI WGS metagenome assembly RCUU01 (sample SAMN09932620, study PRJNA488358) | compost metagenome | feature: garden; material: soil; isolation source: compost soil in phenylacetic acid-enriched culture | place: Germany: Experimental Botanical Garden Goettingen | collected 2016-01-27
TGGTACTGGGCAAACATCAAGGCGGTATCATCCGCATGTTAATCTTCTGTAAAGGACAAGGATAGAAGCTTCCTAAAATAAAAAATAGTCGATTAGGATTCTACGCTCCTGATCAACTATTTTTACATTGCCTCGGGTGCTGAAGATATCGGAATCCTTAGCGCCCTTGCGTCATTTTTTTGTAAGCGGAATACTGATGAATCGCAACGCCGCCGAATCCTTCGTGCTGCGCATAATACGCGTTGATCGCCTTAATCTGTTTGTCCAAGTAGACCGAACCTTTGTTGTAGTACGTGATTTCGTTTGGAATCGTAGAACCATTCGGCGCACTGGTCTCTGCGCCAATATACACCTTTTTGCCCAGTTTGGCTGCGTAATTCGCTTCCACCAGAGACGCACGAATTTGCCGTTCGGCCGTGTCACGATACGCCATCAGGGATGCGGTATCCACAATATCCAATACAAAGTAACTTAAGGGCTTACGTTGTCCACCCGTATCGACCATCACGGGATTCTCCCCCGAGGCATACCAACAGGGAATCGCTGCGTTGAACTCTAGTGAGTCGCCGCTTGCTTTGATTTCTCCAGCGATTTTCTTCAATACTTGGATGTACTGATAATTGACGGAACCCCGCTTGGTTTTGTATTCCGCTAAAGTGTGCGGTTCGATATCATATTGAATCCCGTCAAAGACACTGGCCGGGTGAGATCCATTAAACGAAAGCACCTGTTGCAGTTCGGCTAACGCCTCGCGATGGCGGCCCTCCAAGGCCCATTCCGCTCTTCCAACCAGCGCAAAGACACGAATCCCCTCCTCATGTGCTCTAAGGATCAACTCTTCGTAAGTAGCGGGTTGATCTGGTAAAGTCTTGCTCGTTCCGATAAACAACAGGTTGATGTCCTGTTCTTTCAAAAACTTCAATAACGCCGTGATTTTGTTCGAGTTCGAAGCGGCTTCATAAAAATCCCACGCCCAAATCGCCTTGGTTTGCGGCTCCTTCGCTTGGGCCGGAGAGGTAACTCCGCATGCTAAAATCAAACAAATCGCCAATAACAGAAGTATCGCCTTATTCTTCACTCGGTTCATCTCGTTTCTCTACGCTCCAATCCTTCTCGTATTTCTCCTCGCTCTGGATAAGGGGGTTCACTTCCCCTATCACAGGGTTATTCGATTCAGAATGAGATTAACACAAAAAGGATGGTCAACGAATGATCAATTTGACCCAAAGTGCAGGGCGTCGGGGCCTGATTATTGGGCTATTCTGCCAGTCACTTAGCCGACAGCCCTTGATTGAACCGGTCCAAGGACCGCTGCTGGATTTGGAGCGCACGGTCAATCCCCATGGTATGAATTTGCTCCACATAGCCTTCAAACGCATCGAGCGGTTCGATTCCGTAGATGATTTTAAGCGACATCTCATCCACGATCCGGTTGACGTCTTGCATAATCATGGAGAATTCCGTGCTCTCCTCCTCGGTTTTAGGCAGGGATGGCAAAGTGTGGAGCGCGGCATCCGTATCGGACCAGAGCCGGGTTGCCTCTTGCTGTTCCCGCAGCGTGTAATACTGTTCCATATAACGCACATCCTGCACAAACGGACCGAAATAGCTGGCTCGGGTGTACATCGCCAGGGCTTGCGACGGAGCCCATTGGTTCTGATTTTTCAAGATGAGGTCCGTATAGGTGGGATCCCCGTCCTTCATTTCGTAGCTGACTCCTTCCATCCCAAAGTTGAACAACAAATGACCTTCCGGGCTATACCCGTAATCCAGCATTCGGGCCGCTTCCTCCACATGCGGATTGCTTGTCGAGATCGCAACGCCGCCGCTGGCGCCAACGGCTGGGGCGAACTGGCCGAATTTCGGACGATCGCCTTTGTTCAACACCGGATATGGTGCCGGCGCCAGTTCTACGGAGGGGTCCTTCGCCTGCATTAGAGGCAGCCAGGTCCCGATCCCCGCCCCGGCATTCCAAATGCTTGCGCCGCTGCGTCCAAGAATCATGCTGGTGTCCTGGGTTTCCGAATCCACGGCCGCAAGATTGGGATCGATCAGCCCTTCCTTGAACCAGTCGCGGAACAAGGCAAGAAACGCTTTATACTCCGGTTCGATCGCGCCGAACTTCACCTTTCCCTGCTCCTGATAGAAGTCTTTCTTGATTCCAAAAGCGCCAACGAATCCGCCACCTTCTATGCCGAACAGCGGATTCGGTACGCCAAGAAACGTCAGCGGCGCTTTAGCCCCCTTGTGTTCCTTGAATGCTATTAGCACATCATGCCATTCTGCGATCGTCTCCGGCACCTCGAGCCCAAGTTCATCAAGCCAATCCTTGCGAATGATAGGCCCTTGGTACGTGCGGAGTCGCTTGTCGCCCTGAATGAAGGGGAAAGCGTAATAACTCCCGTTGGCCGTGCGAACCTGCAGATCGATGTCGGGATGCTCGCTGAGGTACTCTTTCAGATGAGGAGCGTATTGATCAATGATCTCATTTAGTCTCAGGATATATCCATCGTTGATCGCTTTCTCAGGACCGCCCGGATAATGGATCCATTCATATTCGATTAAATCCGGCAGCTCGCCGGAAGCCAACAGAACGCTAAGCGCCTCCTTCCCTTGATTGGCGGGGGGCTGGATGAAATTCAAATCGACCCCGGTTCTCCGCTGCCATTCCTGGAAGAAGGGGACCTCATTAAAGTTGGATTTAATGCTGGCCGCATTTCCGTTCAGTTCTGCCCAGTAAGTTAACGTTAGCGGTGTGTCGAGGGCATTGTCCTCACCTGACCCCAACATCTGCGACTTTCCCGCAGAGGCCGCCGAGTTCACGTGAGGTAACCCTTCAGAAGGATCGCATGCTCCCAGCAAAACGACCAGCAGCGCCAGCATCAGCGTCACTGCCCATCCCCGGTCTATCATCGGAAGCCGCCCCTTCCGCTTACCCGTTCGATTCATCCCGTAGCCTCCTTCCCGTTCATTCCGCTGATCTCTTTATATCTGCCAGGTGTGATCCCTTCATATTTTTTGAACACCCGAATAAATGTGGCCGCATCGTTATACCCCACGACCTTGGAGAGCTCGCTGATCGAATCGGTTTGGAACCGCATCAGCTCCTTCGCCTTCTCGATTCGGCTTCGATGGATGCTGTCCAGCAACCCTTCACCCGTCTGATTCTTGTAAAGCTTGGACAGATAACTGCCCTTCATGCCAAAATGGTCACCGATCGCATTTACATTCAAATTCACGTCGCTGTAACGAGCCGCTATATAAGCAGTCACTTGCTCCGACAGGCTGCGAAGCGAGTCCTCTCGCTCCCTCGAGAGATGGCTTACGCGTTTCGCAGCGGCAAACGTACAAACCTCTTCCAACAAGCCATGTAATGCGCTTTGCATTTCCTGAACGGTATCGCAGGCCAGAACATCGTCGATCCAGAGCGGATAGCCGGCCAGCCTCTCATCGTCATCGTGGCCGCCTATTTCATGAATGACCTTGATCATGGTGCTCACCAGATTGAACATGAGGCATTTCGCAACGTTGAGCGACATCACCGGCTGTTCCAAATTCCGCTTCATAATCTCATTCATATAACTGCCGGCCTGCTCGGCATCGCCGGCCTTCATCAAGTTGATGAGCTGCTGCTCGGCTTGCAGCGGATAATCGTACCCGTATGGACCTACCGCTGACTCCTGACGGATATCCCCGTAAGCGATGATGCCTTTCTTGCCCAAAACCATCTTGTACTCCATCGCGTCCACCGCTTCTTGATACGCATCGTGAATGCCGATCCAGGATGAATGACGTCCGCTGATCGAGATGGTCAACTCCATGTCATACCGTTCCAAGAACCGCTGCGCGTCCACCGCGATCTCGCTCAGTTCCTGACTCCAACGGGAGGAATCCGTCCGCAGATTCACCAGGCATACCATCATCTCATCCGCCTCCGCGACGTATCCGGCGTGCCCGCGACTTTCGACCAGCTCCTCCACTACGTTGGAGATGATAAGCTGAATCAGCTTGCTCCGTTCGTTCAGGCCCACGCCCGGCAGCTTGTCGTAGAGATGATCCTCATTTTCGATGACAAACAAGATGACAGCAAAATCCAGGGAATGCAGCGACATCTGAAACGAACGAAACGACTCTTCATAAGGAACCAGGGGATCGGTTTTACCTTTGAGCAGCCGGTAAATCAGGTTGGACCGTAACACCTGCTGATGCTTCTGGAGCTGCTGCGCAATCTCGTTCTTCTCCGTCCGCGTACGCAGGATCATGTTCTGGATGAAGCGCAATTCGTTGGTCTCCCCCGGTAAGGTTTGTGTAGTCTTATCCGTCAGCGATTCCACCAGCTGTTGAATCGGCGAGTAGTTGCGCCGCATGAAGAACCACGTCAGCACGCCGGCGCCAACCAAGCTAACCAGGATACTGACATACGTGAAGTTACGGACGTTGACGGCCTTTTCCCAATACAATCCGCTTGGGATAATCAAGGCATATTTAAGATCTGATATCGCGGAATCCATGTAGAACAATTCGGATTCGCCTGTTTGTGCTTGATCCAGCCTGACGCGGTTCCCGTCCATAAACGGGAGCAGTACATCGGCATTATTGCGATTCGTCATCAAGACTTCGTTATTCTGATTTAGAATCAGCAGCAGACCCTCACTGAAGCCCGAGATCCCCTCGATCGCTTGCTGGAACCGGCTTGTATCCGTCATGACCACGACGGCCCCCGTCTCTTGACCATTCAGATTCGGCGGCAACTGCGTAACATAAGCGATGGAGGATTCCGCCGGCCCCGCATTCAGATGAGGAAGCACCACAAATCGGTTTGTATCCGCTTCCAAAACGAGGCGTTCCCAGGCCTCCATACTCATCGCACCCGTCTGGTGGATCGTATGAAAAGCGGTTGGCAAATCCCGGATATTGCCCGCCCGAAGGATCGCATCGCCTTTCTTCCAAACCACGTAAAATTCATCAATCGTTGCATACGACGTCTTGAACAAACGAAATTCTTTGACCAACTGATAAGCGGTATAAGGAGCTTCAGCCTCGGACTGGGTCGAGTACATGAGCGTCTGCAGGTTCGGACTCCAGGTCATCTCCATATTCAGCCGCTTCATTAGATCGATCTGCGTATCGATCGTATAGCGCATTTGCTTCAGCAGCGAATCGTTCGCCCGGTGAATTTCGCTCTTGAGAGCCGCATTGGCTTGAGCATAAATGACGAGGCTGATCAGAATCGGCACGAACAACACTGCACTATACGAAACGAGCCAGGTCACAATCACGCTTTCCCGCTTCCGCCACAAGGATTGAATGTTCAGCATCCGTTTCTCCCCCGTATCTTTCCGGTTTGTCGGTGCATCGGATCAAGTCCTAATTATAACGTGGTCCCTAGGCAAAAGCCTATAGATAAAAAGTTCAATTCGATTGACAATTACGGCACGCGAGTGGGACTTCACCCTTACCAACGCCAATAACCCGAAGAAACCTTGCGGTTCTTCGGGCTGATTCTATTGGGCTGAACTTTAGAAAATACGCCGTTTCCAGCCTCTAAGCTTGGCAAAGGCCTCGACAAAGAAATAATCGCCGTAGATCAACGAAACGTTCACGTTCTGATTGGCCGGCTTGTGGCCGGTTCCCTGCAGCAGGATCGCCTCATGCTGCGGATCATCCCAGGTGGCGTACTTTGCTGCCAGTGAGCCGAGGATGCGCTCGGCCGCTGCCCAGTATGGTCGGCCAATCGGCTCATCCAGCAAGCCCGCCAGCTCCAGCAAGCCGGATGCGGCGATCGCTCCAGCCGAGGTGTCGCGTGGAACTTCTTCTCCCTCCTCTACTTGCGATGCCCGGAAATCCCACGGCGGAACACCGTCCTCCGGCAATCCGGCGATAAAGAAGTTCGCCACGCGCTGGGCCGCGCTTAAGTACGCAGAGTCGCCGGTGTAGCGGTACGTATTCGCCAGTCCGTAAAGCGCCCAAGCGTTTCCCCGGCTCCAGGCGGAGTCGGGACCCGCACCTTGCCCGCCAAGCGCCTCTATGCGTTCACCCGTTTCCGGATCGAAAGCAACGATATGATGGGTAGAACCGTCCGCTCGCACGAACTCTCTCATGACCCTATCCGCATGAGCTCTGGCGATATGGGCAAACCGCGGATCCCCGCTTTCCTCGGAAGCCCAGAATAACAGCGATACGTTCATCATCGTATCGATAATTGACCAGCCGGCCTTATCGCCGCCGTTCCATGCCCGAATATAACCGCCCCGCGGGTTGAAGCGCCCGGCCAGGTAATTCGCCGCAAATAACCCCCGGCGAAGAGCTTCTTTGTCGCCTGTCAGCTTATATTTGAAGACCGCCGTTGGCAAGTAGTGGAAACCTACGTCATGATCAAAAGCGTTCTCCTCCTGGAACAACTTAAACAAGCGTTCATCCCAAGACCAGGCGGCGTCCTTTAGGGATTGTTCCCCCGTCATGTCATGCATCAGCCACAGGATGCCCGGCCAGAACCCGGAGGTCCACCAGTCCAGCCTTGTATCGTCATAGATTCCGTCCGATCCCGCAACATGGGGGCACTTATTCCCCAGAGATGCCAGCATGCGGGGTACCTTCGCATCCAGCCGCGACCAAACCTCTTCACTGATCGTTTCCATGGTCGTTGTCATGCTTCTCCTCCTACACGATTTCTAGTCGATTTGTCTTCCCATCCATTTAACCTTACCCCTTCAACGATCCCACCATAACGCCTTTCACAAAATAACGCTGTAAAAAGGGATACACGCACATGATCGGGAAGGTAGCCACAATAATCGTCGCGTACTTGATCGTCTCCCCGATCTGGAACCGATCGCCGGCCGAGGCGCCGATGGACATGCTATCCGTCGAGTTGGAGATCAGGATCTCGCGAAGCACGAGCTGCAGCGGGAACAGCTCCCGACTTTTGATGAACACCGAGGCATAAAACCAACCATTCCATTTATCCACCGCATAATACAAAATCATCACGGCGATCACGGGCATCGAGAGCGGCAAAATGATCCGAAACAGAATCGTAAAATGATTCGCCCCATCGATCTTCGCCGATTCCTCCAAACTGTCCGGAATTCCCATAAACGAGGTTCGCATGATGATTAAATTAAAAGTGCCAATCGCAAACGGGATAATCGTCGACCATAGCGAGTCCAGGAGGCCAACGCCCTTGACGACCAAGTACATGGGGATCAGACCGCCGCCGAAGAACATTGTGAACACGATGAGGAACATAAAGACCTTGTTCCACATCACGTTTTTGCGGGATAACACATAAGCCCCTAAAGCGGTCATAAAAATGTTGACGGTCACCCCAAACACGACGATAAACAACGTATTGCGAAACCCGACCCCGATCCCCGGGTTAGCCAGCACGCTCCGATAAGCTTCCAGACTGAAGCCAACCGGCCTCCATAACAGCCCTTTGTAGGCCAATAGACGCGCCGGATCACTGAAGGAGGCAAACAAGACATACAACAGCGGATATAAGGTAGCTATGACGAGTAACAGTAACAGCGTATAATTCACGAGATTAAATAACCGATCCAACCAACTGCTTTCCGTCTTCATCGCTTTCACCTCACCATAAGCTGTTTTCATTCACTTTGCGGCTGATGTAGTTCGCGGAGACGAGCAGCGCGAGATTGATCACCGAATTAAATAACCCAACGGCGGAGCTGTAGCTCCAGCCGAATTCCAGCAGACCCTTGCGGTACACGAAAGACGAAATGACATCCGCCGTCTCGTACGTGACCGGGTTGTAGAGCAGAATGATTTTTTCAAAACCAACATTAAGCAGATTCCCCATCCGCAGGATGAACATGATGGTGATGACAGGCAGCAGCCCCGGTAGCGTGATATAGATCATCTGCTTAAGCCGACTCGCTCCGTCCATTCGCGCCGCCTCGTATTGCTCCAGATCGATGCTCATCAAAGCCGCGATATAAATTATCGATTCCCATCCGATGCGCTGCCAGATCTCAGACAACACATAAATCGGCCGGAACAGCTCCGGCTTCTGCAGCATCGCTTGCCCATCGTACCCCAGCAGCATGAACAAGCGGTTTATCAAGCCGTCTGCATTGGTAAAATCCGTAATGATGCCGCAGATCACCACCAGGGAGATAAAATACGGCATGTACGTAATCGTTTGTACGACCCGTTTAAAGTAGCGGCGGCGCACCTCGTTGATCAGCAAGGCCAAGAGAATCGGTGCCGGAAACTCAAACACCAACGTATATAAACTGATGAGTATCGTGTTTTTGAGCACCCGCAGGAAATAGTAGCTTCCGAAGAAGTCCTCGAAATGCTTCAGTCCAACCCAGTCGCTCCCGAGAATCCCCTTGATCGGGGTGAAGTCCTTAAATGCGATGATCGCGCCGTACATCGGGCCGTAATGGAAAATAACATAATAGGCGATGACGGGAATCATCATCAGATACAAGTATTTGTTCATCCGGAAGTCGCGGACGAACCGTCGTTTGAAGGAGGTTGGTTTGCTCATGCGTGTTCGGATACACCTCATTTCTATTCGGGAGGGCGTACGCGCCCTCCCGCATTGCGATTACCGGCTGTTGTAACGCTCCAGTGCCGCCGTCTGGATCTCGATCGCCCGGTCTAGGCGAAGCGACTTCATCTTCTCCACGTAGCTTTCGAATTGGTCGACAGACTCTTCACCCAAAATGATCTTGATCGTCATCTCATCCACCAGCGTGTTGATATCGTTCATAATCGCCGCATATTCCGAGCTTTCTTCAGGCGTTGGCGTGATCGGAGGCAGCTGGTATTTCGCGGCATCGGTATTCTTCCAGATTTCGATGGCATCCCGCTGCGTTTGCAGAGCGAAGAACTGCTCCGCGTAACGTTTGTCTTGCACGAACGGTCCGTTATAGCTCCCGCGGGCGTGTAACGAGATCGCTTGCGCCGGTGCGAGTTTGTCGGGGTTCTTCAGGAGCAAGTCCGTGTATTTCGGATACCCGTCCACCATCTCGTAGCTTACGCCTTCTTCCCCGAAGTTGAAGAACATATGCCCTTCCTCGCTGTAACCGTAATCCAGCAGTCGTACCGCGAGCTCCGGATCCTTGGACGCCGTCGTTATCGCGACCGTTCCTTCGGACGAGTACGCCTGATTCCGCTGTCCGAATTTCGGCTTGTCGCCTTTGTTCAGCACCGGATAAGGGGCAGCCACCAGCACCGCCTTCGGATCGTTCGCTTCCACTAGCGGCTGCCACTTTCCGATCCCGCCGCCGGCGTTGCCGATCGTGGCACCCGTGGCGCCGGCAGCAAGGTTACTGTCCATCGCTTTGGAGTCAACCGTGGCGATATTTTTATCAAGTAACCCTTCCTTGTACCAGCCCTGGAACAATCTTAAGTATTCTTTGAAACCGGATTCCGCAGGTCCGAACTTTATCGCGCCGTCTTCTTGGTAGAAGCCAAGCGTTACTCCATAAGCGCCAAGGAACGCCCCGTTGTAAGATTCATTAAAGAATCGTGGCTTGCTGACCATCGAAAGCGGAGCAGCGGCTCCCTTCTTCTCTTTGAACGCTCTTAGCGTTGCGGTCCACTCATCGATGGTTTCCGGCACCGGTAGTCCTAAGTCATCCAGCCAGTCCTTACGGATGATGGGTCCCTGGAATACCCGCAGGTACTCATCCCCCCGGATAAACGGGAACACGTAGTAGCTGCCGCTATCGGTTTTTACCATTTTATCGATGTCCGGATTCTCCTCCAGATACTTCTTCAGATTTGGCGCGTGCTTATCGATGAGATCGTTCAGGCGAAGAATGTATCCATCACTGATCGCTTTCTCGGGTCCTCCGGGAAAACTCATGAAATTGTATTCGATCATATCCGGCAAATCACCCGAAGCCAACATAACATTTAGCGCCTCTTTAGCCTGACCGGCTGGCGGTGACGTAAATTCGAGTTGAACCCCGGTTTTCTCCTGCCACTTCTGAAAGAAAGGCACGTCGTTAAGCGAGTTCACCACTCCGATCAGGTTTCCTGTCAGATCCCCCCAATACGTTAGCGACTTATCGGTTTGAATGGGATAGGTCGTCGCCTCCGTCACCGACGTATTCCCTCCTGAATTGACTCCTTCTTCGTTCTGAGTTCCACGATTCGCCTGCCCTCCATTTGAGCAAGCCAGCAGCGTGGTTCCAAGCAAGCCGATGGCCAGACCGGTTGATACCCATCGGGTGATCGATCTTGTGTTCATGAACCTTCCCCCTCCATAATGTGTGATAATCATTAACCCATCCCCAGCATAAGGGTGGTGATCAGGGCGAGCCTATGGGCAAAACCTCCAATGGAATGTTGATTTCGTTCGGGGTCAATTGATCATTGATCTAATGGGGTTGATGATATGTAAAAAATGCCCACCGAACGCTTAGGTTCAGTGAGCATATGGGGGACCAGATCGGGGTTAATCTAGATGAGCAACGGCGCTGATTTCGATCAGTTGCTCCGGCGACGCCAGGTAGGTCACGCCTAGCAAGCTGCCGGCCGGCCGATGTTCTCCTACATAGTCCTTAAACAACCCAAGGACAGCTTCAAAATGCTCCTGTGGGTGGGTCAAATAAATCTCCAGATAAGCAAGGTTCGCTCTCTTGGCCCCAAAGCTCTCGAGCACGCGATCCAGATTGTCGAGCGTCTGTCGGGTTTGGGCTTCGATATCCCCCGCGCCAACAAATGCGCCTTGCGCATCGTGGGAGAATTGTCCTGAAATGTAGAGTGTCCCGTTCACCGCGTAGCCCTGGGAAATACCGTGATCCCACAAATCATGATTGTACGTTTGGATATGTGCCATTGTTTTCTCTCCTTTACATCAAAGTAAGGATAGTATAAACTGGGCACAAAATAATAAGTAGTACGCACTATTTAGATAGGTACTACCCGAAAGGATAGTGTAAAGATGGGAACGGCGGATTACCAAGGCGAAGGTAACATTCACGAAACACCGTTTGGGTATACCCTGTCAGTCATCGGCGGGAAGTGGAAAATGTTGATTATATACCTCCTGGCGGAAAACCAGCCGGTTCGCTTCAATGAGCTAAAAAGACGGATCGGCCCAATTACTTATAAGATGCTCAGCTCCCAACTTAAAGAACTGGAAGCGGATGGTCTGGTGGATCGGAAGGAATATCCGCAAGTCCCTCCTAAGGTTGAGTACCGGCTAACCCCGAAAGCAGAAACCCTTATCCCCGTGATGGAACAGTTATGCGATTGGGGAAGGAGCAATTTATGAAATTGGAGCGATTGATCTCCATTGTCTACAAACTGCTAAATCATGACGTTTTGTCTGCAGCCTTGCTAGCTGAAGAGTTTCAGGTTTCCCAAAGAACGATCTATCGGGATATCGATGTGCTCTGCGCGGCAGGTTTCCCGGTTGTTGCGTACCAGGGAACTAAAGGCGGATACGGCATGATGGACGGTTATAAGATGGACAAAAGCCTGCTCGGTACCTATGATGTGGCCTCCCTCATTACCGTGTTGAACAGTCTCTCCTCCGTATTTGAAGACGAACGCGCGCAAGGAACCATCGAGCGTTTGCAAACCATTGAACCGGAATATCGGATGCCAAGCCTGTCCGTGGATTTGGAGACTCGTCGGACGGCTTTCGGCGTGCTCCCTCTTCTGCGCTCGGCCATTACCCAGCGAAACCTCGTTCGCTTCGAGTACATCAATGCTCAAAATGAACGCCGGACTCGCGAACTGGAGCCGCTGCGCCTTCATTTCAAATTCGGCAATTGGTACGTCTACGGATATTGCCGTTCACGTCAGGATTATCGGGAATTCCGCTTATCGCGAATGTTGAATGTGATGCTGACGCAGGATACGTTTGGGCCGCATCTTGAAGCCTTGGAACAGAACGATATCGGTCAGAAGACTGGGGAGGATAAGGATCAGATGGAAGACGTCGTGATCCGGGTCCGTCCCGAGGCGTTGGCGGATGTGATGGATCATTTTCAGTTGGCGGAGAAGCAATTTCACGACGATGGGAGTATGACGGTACGCATATCCGTGCATCAGCCCCTTAACGCGCGCTGGCTTTGGTCCATTCTGCTTAGCTTCGGCAGCGGCGCCGAGGTCCTTGAACCCTTGGGGCTTCGCGACATCGTCAAAGAACAACTTCAGAAGGCGCTTCAACTTTATGAAGAAGTATGACAGTCTGTTGTCATACTTCTTTTCTTATAATCAGGACATCAACAACTAAAGGAGAGATTCAAAAATGACAACGATTCCAGAAGAGATGTACAAATATCACACTTGGGCGAACCAAACGATCCTGGGAAGAATCCGGGAGCTCCCTGCTTCCGTATTAAGCCAAGAAGTCAACACCTCGTTCCCCTCTTTGGCCCATGCCCTGAGCCATATCTATGCCGTGGATCAAATGTGGTATCTGGTGCTAACCGGGATGGAGATGCCGGAGGCCTTTCAAGCCACTCGTCCGTTAAACGAACGTGTCCTGGAATCCCTGGATGATTACGCCCATGCTTATAACGAGTTAGCCGAACAGTTCAGCACCTGGTTCCAAGGCCAACCCGATTTGGAGCAAAGTGTGCTGTTAAATAATCCGTTCGCCGGTCCCCGCCAAACCCGCCTGTCGGAAATGGTGCTGCATCTCGTCAATCACGGGTCGTATCACAGGGGGAACCTATCGACCATGCTGCGTCAGCTCGGCCACGCTTCCACCATGAACGACTATGCGCTGTATTGGTATCAGGAACCAGCGGCAACTCGGGGTTAAAACGATGGACATCCATCATTTGCTTCCGGTGAAATCAAGAGAAGAACTGAGGGTATGGCTGCAGGAGAATAGCCGGACTGCGAATTCATGTTGGGTCGTAGTGAGTATGAAGCGGGCTCCGGATACCTTGTTATATTTGGATGCGGTCGAAGAAGCGTTGTGCTTCGGCTGGATCGACAGTACCAAGAAGAAAATCAACCCAACAGAGACAGCCCAACGGCTGTCTCCTCGTAGGTTGAAGAGTTCATGGACGGAATTAAATAAAGCGCGGGTTCGTCGCCTGGAGAAGCTGGGGCTCTTGACGGATGAAGGACGAAGGGTTCTTCCTGAGATGGATCCCGATTCCTTTCAGATCGACAGCGTGATCGAACAACGGTTGCAAGAAGATCCGCAAGGATACGAGAACTTCCTGGCTTTCCCGGCGCTTTATCAGCGCATTCGCATCGACACGATCCAAAGCGTCATCCACCAGCCCGAATTATTTCAAAGCAGACTGGATAAATTCATAAGCCATACAAGAGCTAATCAAATGTATGGGCAATGGCATGATCATGGGCGGTTGCTGGAGGACTAGCGGATTCGACTAACGATTCACTCGGAAGTCACCTTAAAGATTTCTTGCTGCTGGGTTATCCCATCGCAGTTAGACAACCGCTTACTTTGCTTAAGCGCCTCATTCTATCCTCCCTAAAAAACACCTGAACTCTTATTGAACGTTAGAAAACTTGCGAGAGTTATTCCGATACGTCGTCGGGGATATCCCCTTCTTGGACGTAAACTGTTTGATGAAATAGGTGTCATATTCAAACCCGGTCGCGCGCGCAATATCGTTGAGGTTCATATCGGTGTGGGTTAAGAGCTCACATGCCACCTTCAATCGATAAGAGAGCAAGTAGCCCATCGCGGTCGAACCGCATCTCTCCTGAAACAGCTTATTTAACGTTACGCGGTTCAAATGGGCGGTCTCCGTCAAGTCCTCCAGCGTTATCTTCCTGGAATAATTCGTGTGGATATACTCTAACACTTGGTCCACTGGGGAGGGTTCGCGATATTGATTCAGCTCCTCCAGCAAGCCTAGTATCTGAATGAGATATTTCTTAATGCGACACGCCCACCGCTCATCGCTTTGCGCCATTACTTCCATGCCAAGCACAAAAAACCATTCAAAGATATGCGGATAGGCGCTTGCGGTGAGTCGGGGGATGCCTGGATAAGGATCCTCTCTTCGAAACAGCGAAAGCCCGGTTTGGATGCTGGGGGCCGACGGAAAATACATCTCCGTTTCGGATAACCTAACGCTGTTCAGGAAATCGGGATGAAAATGAAAGGCTTGAGCAGCCACCTGGTGCATGTCTGTCACGTTCAGCTCATCGTGTTCAGCCAAGCATAGGACAGCTGGAGCAACGAGAGAGATGGGATGTTCGTTTAAGGTCCCGTGCATGCTTCCGGAAGTAATCAAGACCAGAGCCCGCCGCTCTGGACAAGGAAGTCGCCTTAAATCCTCTTTCGGGACAAACTCAATGTTAACGGTTCGGTTCTTGTATCGGTCTAATAACGGCATGGCCTCACCTATCAAATCGTATAGTCAGATCCTTCATATATGCCAGTGTATCACATCTTTTGGGGGGATATAATGAACGATGTAGCAAGAGAAGGAGGAAAACCCTATGGCACTAGAGCCCTTTCACATTCACGTTTCCGAAGAAATCTTGGACGATTTGAAGAACCGGCTCCATCGCGTACGTTGGCCCGATCAACCCCATAACACCGGATGGGACCGGGGCACGGAACGATCGTATTTGCAATCCTTGGTGTCCTACTGGAAGGATCAATATGACTGGCGAGCCCAAGAAGCCAAGCTAAACCGTTTCTCCCAGTTCCGCACTCGCATCGATGAGATCGACATCCACTTCGTGTATGAGCGCGGGAAAGGACCGAACCCCCTGCCCCTGATTCTCACCCACGGGTGGCCCGACAGTTACCTTCGTTATGAGAAAATCATCCCGCTGCTTACCGATCCGGTTAGTTACGACGGCCGCGCGGAGGACGCTTTTGATGTCATCGTCCCCTCCGTGCCCGGATTCGGGTTCTCCAGCCGCCCTGCTCGTCCAGGTATCAACAACTCCCGTGTCTCAGACATATGGGCGAAGCTCATGACCGAGGAGTTAGGTTACGAGAAGTTTGCAGCTGCCGGCGGGGATATTGGCTCCGGAGTGACCCGATATCTGGCCGCAAACCATCCCGAGCTGTTGTACGGCATCCATCTCACGGACATCGGGATTATACGAGCACTCATGAATGCAGCGGATGAGTCAGGACTTTCCGAAGAAGAACGGCGATATCAACAAGCGGCTACGGCATGGGTAGCGCAAGAGGGCGGCTATATGTCCATCCAATCGACACGCCCTCAGACGTTAGCTTATGGCCTGTCCGACTCCCCCGTCGGATTAGCCAGCTGGATCCTTGAGAAGCTCCGTGCCTGGAGCGATTGCAACGGAGATCTCCGGCAGCGATTCACGGAGGACGAACTACTCACACATATCATGATTTATTGGGTCACGAACACGGTTGGATCGGCTGCCGAGATGTATTATGAAAATGCTCATACGCTGCCGCCCCTAGGTTATATCACAGTTCCGACCGCGCTTGCTTTGTTCAAGGCGGATATCTTACCCCCGCCCAGAGAATGGGCTACGCGCCATTTGAATGTAACCCGTTGGACTTCCATGCCCCGAGGCGGTCACTTTACCGCCATGGAAGAACCGGAGCTGATGGCTGAGGATATCCGCGCATTCTTTAGGTCGTTCCGAACAATACGTCCTGCCCAATCCCATGGATAATCCAAATTCAAAGAGGCCAACCGCTTGGTTAGCCTCTTTGGTGTGGAACTTCCTATGTTTAACCCTTTTTGCACTCCAGCAACCGGTTTTCTTCCGAACACATTTGGGTTCACCCGAGGTCTTGCGCGGCCCATCCAGGCTCATCTATGCGAATGGCCCCGTCTCCAATGAGCGTCTTTAACCTTGCCTCTAGCGTTGCGAGTTCAGCGACGCCGATTTGCTCTTCCCAATTCTTACGCAGGTCATCGAAGATCGCTTCCCCCTGTCGCATCACTTCAAAGCCGAGAGGGGTCACTTGCAGCCGTTTGCGTCGTGCATCATGCGGGTCCGATTCCCGCGAGATGTAACCTCGGTCGAGAAGAACGGCGATGGTCTTCGATGCCGCCTGCTTCGAGACCGACATTCGACGACCCAAATCCGAGGCGCTATCGGCACCTGCTCCAATCGCTCGCATCGCGAAGTCATGAACAGGACGAAAATCGTCATACCCGCGAGCGGCCAGTTCAACCATAGCAGCATCAACAAGCGTACGGTAGCCTCCTAGGAGGAGGAGGGCAAGATCAGCTCCAGATCGAGACATAAGGGATCCTTCCTTTGTAAGCGTGTTTCTATTTACTTTACCCCATCGCACCCTCCTTTTCCAGTATTTTTTGCTTGTTTATCAACCTAAGCTTAAGCTCTGTCGACACTCTCAAGGAAGTCGAGGATCGTCGTCGATAGAGCCGTCGGCGCCTCCATAGCAACGTAATGACCAACGCCCTCAAGTTGCACAGATTGGATCATCCCGGTCGTGATCTGCCTTACGGTACTCTCGGTAAACGTTCCACCGCCAGCACCTACAGCCAGAACCGGCATGGTCAATGGATGTGTTTGGGCGATTGCCTTAATGCTGTCGCCTTCCGTGAGCATGGACTGGTAGAGACCGATCGCTCCACGCCAGCCGCCCGGACGAGAGTAAGTACGGACGAACTCGTCAATGTCCGCATCCGTGATCGCTCCCTGAACTGCGATCATGGAAGGAAAGGCCCACTCCCCCAGGAACTCCCTTTCGTGGTTGACAAGGAGCATTTCGGCGATACCGGGTGCTGCCAAAACGCCAATATGCCATGAGCCGCCATGCGTGATGTCGCCCAAGCTTTCAAGGCCGAATCCGGCAAGCCCCATCTCGATGGCGGTGAAACTGCGAACATCTTCCGGATGCATGGCAGCGAGTCGGAAGACCGTTGCTCCGCTAATATCTTGCCCCGTGAGGTGCACCGGACCTATGCCGAGCTGCCCGATGAGTTGATGCAAATCCTCAGCAGAAGTCGCGCTGTCATAATCCCCCTCGTCATGGCTTGAATCACCGAAACCGCGTAAATCGACCGCGAATACCCGATGGTTTAAGGCAAGTAAAGGAATGAGTTTGTGAAACGTCCACCAGGTCTCCGGGAACCCGTGGATCAAAAGGATCGGGGATCCGGTAGTCCCAGCGGACACGTAATGAATCGTGGCACCGTTAACGTGCGCGGTGTGATGCGTAATCCCAGGAATCGATGTGTTTGATGTTGTACTGTTCATCATTCTTCCTCCTCATTTAGACAACCAAGTTGTCTTGTTTGTTTCCAATATAGTCAACTAGGTTGTCTATGTCAAGTGGTTTTTCAATTTGAAGAGCAATACAACACAAAGAAGGCTAACCGTTTGGTTAGCCTTCTTGTGGAGTGGTTTCTATGTTCAACCCTTGTGGCAAGATTCAAAAATATCATCAATCAGCTTCAAGACCTTGCGAACTTCCTCATTCTTCACGATCGGCTCTGCCCCTTCGCGAACGACCTCATAGAAGTTTTGATAGAACGGGACGAAATCCGCTTTGGCTTCCGGGAAGGCCAATTTCTCGGTGGCTTCTTCCGAAGGAGGCGCCATCGTTTTGGTGAGTCCCACACCCGCTTGAATTGGTGTTGGAGCCGCTACATCCTTGCGACCGGTAGCCGCGATGATCTCGCCGGACAAATCCCAATCGTTAATCTTCGCGGTTCCTTCAAGACCCTTCACATACCAACGAGGGAGCTTGGTATAGTTGGTGGTCCCTACCTCGACTAGTGCTCTCACGCCATTTTCGAAGGTGATGTAGCTCATGAATCCGTCATCCACTTCATCGCCCAAGATATAACTCAAATCCGAGTGCACGCTTTGAACGGGACTATCGACCAGCCAAAGCAGTTGATCCAGCAAATGGACTCCCCAATCGAGCAGCATGCCGCCGCCGTGTTTCTCCAAATGACGCCAATCGCCTGGGATGCCATTGGCTCCTTGAACACGGGTTTCAATTTGGAAGATGTCCCCGATCGTCTTGTTCTGATACAACTGACGAATGATCAGGAAATCCGGGTCCCACCGACGATTCTGGTGAACCATAAAGACGTTTCCGGTCTCTTTGGCAACCGCCAGAATCTCGTCGAGCTCATCGGTATTCATCGCTACAGGCTTTTCGCAGACCACATGCTTACCCGCCCGCAGAGCTCGGATCGCGATTTCTTTATGCGAATCATTAGGTGTCGCAATCAGAATCGCTTCGATGTTGCCATCCTTTAAGACTTCATCCAGGCTTTCATAAATATGAAGGCCTTTTCCTTTGGAGATTTGCTGTCTTTCTCCGGAGATATCATAGGTCCCCACCACATGGAAACGAGTGCTCTCCGCAGGGATCAAGTTGTGGGCATGGTAAGAACCCATACCGCCATAGCCGATTACGGCGAAATTGATGATTGACATCGCGTTAGCTCCTTTACGCCCACCACATGGCTGAGGGTTGTTCATGAATCATGATCGATTTCAAGTTGGTAATGGCACGGGTTAAACCTTCGTCAACCGACATAATTGGATCCTCATGCTCAATGCTTAACACATAATCGTAACCATATACGCGCAAGGCGGAGATGATATCCGACCATACCTTCAAGTCATGGCCGCAACCTACCGAACGGAAGGTCCAGGCCCGAGTCTTCACATTCCCGTAGGGCTGCATGTCGGTTAAGCCGTACATATTGATGTTATCCTGATCCAAATAAGTATCCTTCGCGTGGAAATGGTGGATCGCTCCGGCCTCCCCAAGAATCTTGACGGCAGCGACCGGATCGATCCCCTGCCACCACAAATGGCTTGGATCCAAATTACAGCCGATGGCTTTGCCGGTCGCTTCCCGCAGCTTCAACATGGTGTAAGGCGTATGCGCCAGGAAGCCGCCATGGAGCTCAATCCCGATCTTCACGCCCGCCGCTTCGGCCTCCGTGTTGATCCCTTTCCAATACGGAATCAATTTATGTTCCCATTGGTACGTGTAGCTGTCATCATATTCGGTTGGCCAAGGCAATACCGGCCAGTTGACTTGGGTATCCGCCGCGTTCCCACCCGATACGCCGGAGAATCCATTGACAACCGGAACGTTCAGTAAGCTTGCCAGCTTGATTGTCTTACGCAGTAATTCGTCCGCTTCTGCAGCCACTTCTTTAACCGGAGAGATCGGGTTGTTATGGCAGCTGAGCGCGGAGATCTCCAAGCCCTTATCGGCTAATTTAGCGAGATATTCTGTTCTTGCTTCACTGCTTGCCAATAACTTATCGATATCCAAATGCGCGTTGCCCGGATAGCCGCCGGTGCCAATTTCCACCGTCTGCAATCCCTTCTTGGCAACCTCCTCGATCATCTCATCAAAGCTTAATGCGTTAAACAATGGCGTAAATACTCCCAGTTTCATCGACAATCACTCCTTATTTTTCGCGTGCTTCATAGTGACCATAGACAGGATACCCATTTTGGGTTGGAGCGCACCAACGAATCCCGTTCTTGATGACCTTCTGCACTTTCTCGTGATAATAACTTGGATAGGTTTCATGTCCAGGTTGGAAGTAGAAGATCTTCCCGTTTCCACGGCGGTAAGTACAACCGCTGCGGAAGACTTCGCCCCCAGGGAACCAACTGATAAAGACCAATTCATCCGGTGCCGGAATATCGAAATGCTCGCCGTACATCTCTTCTTTATCCAATTCAATGAAATCGCCAATTCCTTCCGCGATTGGGTGGCTCGGGTTCACGTTCCAAATGCGGCAGTGTTTGCCGTCTTCCCGCCATTTGAGATCACAGGAAGTGCCCATGAGTTTCTTGAATATTTTCGAGAAATGTCCCGAATGCAGCACAACAAGACCCATGCCTTCAAGAACCCGTTTATGCACGCGATCCACGATTTCATCCCGCACTTCATCATGCGCCATATGTCCCCACCAGATCAAGACATCGGTGTCCTCCAATACTTCTTCCGTCAAGCCATGCTCCGGTTCGTCCAAAGTCGCTGTCTTCACCTTGAACTGGTCTTCGCTCAAGAACTTCGCCAATTGCCCATGGATGCCCTCCGGATACATGTCCTGAACGGCCTGGTCTGTTTTCTCATGCCGAAATTCGTTCCATACGGTTACTTGAATCATGGATATCTCTCCTTGATCTTATAGGTACACGGGTTCGCCGGTTTTCGAGGATTTATAAATCGCTTCTAGGATTTCCGTAACCACTAAGGCTTCCTCCGGCTTCACGACAGGTTCGGTATCATTTAGGATGGCTTGAATCCAAGAATGGGCTTCAAGAACTTCCGGTCTCTCCCCTGCGCCATCATAGAAGGCAACGCCCCCGGTTTGCAGTTCAATTTTCTTCTCATACAACAAGCTGTGATCTTCGCCGTTGATGGTCAAGCCGTTGTTCATATCGGCGCCCGCTTTGGTTCCGCAGAGCGTCGTTTTGGCTTCTTTCACATCCAGGCTGTTCAGGGCCCAACTGGATTCCAGGAAGATCGTTGCCCCGTTCTCCATCACCACAAATCCAAATGCGGAGTCTTCCACGGTGAATTTCTCAGGATCCCAAGGTCCCCAAGCATTCGCAGCATTAGGCGTTTGGGATAAAGCATGATACGTTTTCCCAACCACGTATTTCGGCTTGTAATTGTTCATCATCCAGAGTGTCAGGTCCAACGCATGCGTGCCGATATCGATCAATGGCCCCCCGCCTTGAGCTTCCTCATCCAGGAACACGCCCCAGGTTGGAACGGCACGACGGCGAATCGCATGGGCTTTTCCAAAATAAATCTCTCCCAAACCGCCTTCTTCGCAAAATTGATGCAGATATCTCGAATCGGTCCGGAAACGGTTTTGATAACCGATCGTTAGCTTCTTGCCGGTACGCTTGGACGCTTCAATCATGCTTCTGGCTTCTTCAGACGTTTTCGCCATCGGCTTTTCGCACATGACGTGACAGCCTGCTTCCATCGCTGCAATCGAAAGGACGGCATGCGAGGAGTTTGGCGTACATACGTGTACGACATCCAAATCCGTATTGGCTAACATGGTCTTGTAATCCTCAAACACCTTGGCATCCGGGGTTCCGAATTTCGCTTTTGCTTCTTCGGCGCGTTCAACGATGATATCGCAAAAAGCCACCATTTCCACTTCTTCAACCTTAGAAAGAGCTGGCATATGCTTGCCGCCTGCGATCCCGCCACATCCGATAATTCCAACTTTTAATTTCATCATTTACCTCCTGAAAGCGTTTCTATTGTTGAATTCATTATAGCCAAATCTGAAGCCGCTTTCTTCCCGCTTTTCTCGCAAAAAACTCCTGAATATTGCGCTGCCTTCGCCCAAAAAACAAAGGGCTTAAACGAGATCCACTCGTTCAAACCCTTTGTTTTCAAGGCTTATTCAGATTTTTTCGATACTGCAGCGGCGATTGCCCTACCTCATCCTTAAACACATGATGAAAGGTTTTCACGCTGGCAAACCCGGCTTTCTCGGCGACCTCGATCATCGGAATATTTTCGTTGGCCAAAATGAATTTTGCCTGATTTACCCGATACTCCGTCAGGAACTGCATGAACGTTTGTCCCGTATTGGTCTTGAAGAAACGCGTGAAATAATACGGGCTGAAGCCCACGAATTTCGCAACGTCTTCCAGCGTAATGATTTCCCGATAACGATTCTCCACATATTCAAAAACCTGATTTAGCATATCCAACGTTTCTTTGTGTTGAATGGCGGAACGTTTCGTAGGCACTGCAGGGGTCGATCGCCTTGGCAGATGCAAATAGAATTCCCCTATCAATTGATACAGATACCCGAGTGTCAAATAATTCATCCCCACGGGTTTACTCTCTTCGACCTCATACAGGTGAACCAGCAGCTCCGTAGCTTTCTGAGCAAGCGACTGCGGCCAGTTACGGCTCAGCGGCTCTCCCGATTCAAAGAGACTCAACAAAGAATCTTCGGAAACCCGCAAGATCCTCTCATCGAACAGCATCAGGTTAAACTGATAAACATATCGTTCACTATCCGGCGAAGCCAAGAAATAGTGGGCTTTTCCGCTGGGAAAGAAGAAGATCTCCCCTTCCTCCAACTGAACGATATCTTCATCAACGCCGATGTTCACCTTGCCTTTGCGCGAATAAATGATTTCGATTTCTTTATGCCAATGCGGATAGACAATCGTCATCCCGTCATTCAAAAACGTTCGAAACGGAATGGAATCCTCGAATTCCGGGATTTCCAAATAGTCACTCATACACCCGTTGACTCCCCATGCGTTGTATTTTACATATTCAGATTGATTATAAGGGAGAGTACTCCACGGGACAACCTCATTCCTTGAATATCTGACGTGCTGCGGCGTCAACAGGTAAGAAGACCTGGATTTGCGGATACGCCTGGTTCTTCACGGAGGCTGTTGTCATTTGCTTCCACCAAGCGGCTAACGCTTGCCACAGTTCTTATATCGCCTAAAACTACTGCTTTACGATTCTAACGCTTACTACAAGGCTTATCCCCCTACTTTGCTGCCATTTCACTCGGTTTATGCTTTAATAGCGTGTTTCAGCGTCGTTAGATATTCGGGAGAACGAATTTTTCCATAATAGCATCGCTCACCCGCGTTAGCACCAAGTTCATGTACGGATTGTGACGATCCATCCACTATTGCTAAAGCAAAAAGGCCGACTCGCTCTGATCTCAGAGGAATCGGCTTGTTCTTAGTTGGTCTTGAGCCTGACCGGAATGAAGGCTTCCATTTGAGCCGTCCCCGTCACCTTAATCACTTCCGGAGGCGTAATGATATGTCCCATCGCATAGTGATTCGTCCTTTGGTCCAGAACGAAATGTTCGGATTGCTCAATCCAGGCCAAAGCCTCATGATACAACCGGTCATTTGCTTCGTGGTCACCGTCTTTGTAATGATATGTGAGGTAGGAACCGCCTTCAAAGTCCATCACTTCAAAACCTTCGGCGTCCATCTCATCGGTCAAAGCGTACATCCACACGAGGCCTTCCTTCTCCGCGTCATAATACAAGAAGTCTCTTGGCATGAAACCATCCCGCGGCCCGGGTTTCAGTTTGGAGAAGTAAGCATTGAACTTTCCGAGGACTCCATTTTCCGAAAAATCAGCGTTCTTATCCACCCCGGAAGATACCGCCTTAAACGGTGGGATCGAAATGATTCGAAATTGCATCGTTCGCCCTCCTTAACTTAATAGATGCTCATATTGCAATCCACCAAAATACGCCAAATCGATCGATTACATTCGAGCAATAGGCGTTCCAATCGCACGGCCCCGGTGGGTCGATGACCGTACCACCTTCTTGTAGAATGTCAAACGCCTGCCGGACCGCGTTCTCGCTCCCCATGTCGTTGACATTGAAAGCCATGGTCTGCCAGGACGTTTTGGGGCTGGTGTCGCATTCCTTCGGCGCTTCGCTGACGGCCATGAACAGCTGACCGTCTTGCATCAATTCGCAGTGCATGTACTCATTTCCCGCTTCATTCTTGATTTCAAGAACTTTCTCTAACCCAAACGCTCGACAATACCGTTCGACCGCATCCAAGCTGCCTTTAACATAGACCTGTGAACTGATTTTCAGAATAAGCCCTCCTCTACTTGAGCAAGTGCTTTGGGACTGACTCATCGATAGCTCATCTTGCTTCTCCTGATCGTAGCCTATCGTTCCAGCATCTACCATATCATTTTTCACTCGGTATTTTATGACGATTTTCCATATTCTTGTCGATCAGTTCTTTGTATAGTATTATTTATGTAACAAGACCAAGTGCGGCTAACACTTGGCCTCGACAATTGGCTTGGATGGGATCCCTTCTAAGTCTATAATACGGAAAAACCCACCTTCGGCTCTAATCTTGGGGTGGGTTTTTACTTTCTCCTGATTCATGACTTCGAATAAACCTCGTCAACCATCGCTCGAAGCTGCTGGCAATCGATTGCTGTTGCTTCCAGCGGCGGATAGTTCTGAAACTCCTCTTGTTCCACAATTAACCATGGGATATCCAATCGTTTAGCCACCTGGACATACTCTTTCATCGGTAGAATGCCGGAGCCAATCTCCGTGCTTTCTCGAGGAGAATCCTGCATATCTTTCATGTGAAAAAGACCAATCCGATCCTTATGCGCCTCCAACCAAGGAATCGCGTCCACACCGGAATCGGCCAGCCAATAAAGATCCACCTCCAGGTTGATCTGTTTCGTCTGATTCACCATCTCATGCAGGATGTCTCGACCGGGGATCTCCGTAAACTCATTGGCGTGATTATGATAGTAAAACTCAAAGCCTTCCTCAGCCGCCTTCTTCGCAATCTCCTCCATCTCAGCAATGAAGGCTTGCCATGCTTCAAAGGTTTGGAAGGTCGCATACGGAATGACAATCCGAGAGTTTCCGATCTCCTTCTCGTAAGCCAGCGTTTTCTCGAACTCATTTTGCAGAGCCTCGAAAGATAGATGAGAAGCTGCAACCTGCAGTCCCACTTCCTCCAGGTAACTTTTTACTTCCGCAGCACTTCTCCCATGATAACCGGCAAATTCGACGCCATCATAGCCGCTCCGTTTCACTTCTTTTAACGCCTCATAGAAGTTGTCTTTGCATGCATCCTGAATGCTCCATAGTTGCAACGCAATTTGGGGTTTCATTGAATCTCCTCCTTTCTCGAGATTATTATAGCTAAATGGTTACTTTACACAACAAAAAAACTCTTCTGAAGACCAAGGCGAACGCCGAAGCATGAATGTTTTGTTATCTGTAGAAGGGGCCCCCGGTTCAGTAAGCCAAGAGGCTTAAGGTGCATATCCAAGAGAAGCGCAGCCTCCATATCGAACCGGTGCGCGAAGCGTGATTATCCTCGCAGCTGTGTCCACGTGAATCTTCTTCATCGAAAAACCTCTGGCGGACCGAAGGCCGAATGGCCTGAAGCTTCAATATGGTGTTATCGGAAGTATCGCACATCATTGATATAACAATCACATTTTAAAAAAAACCACCAGATGTAATATATCTCAGTGGGTCTCAACTTGACATATATTCTAATACGACTTAATTTTCAAATCAGTATTGCAATATTTTGATGCACCATATAAATCAGGAAAAAGAGTTAAGTGATTAATATTCATTCTATTCAACGTCTTTAGAGCAAGTTCTCTATCCGATTCAGGAAGAATTAATTTAATTAAAATATATATATCAATTTCTTTCGAATCGAAATGTCTTTTAATCCAAGATTCAACGTCCTCTCCGTCAGGTGATCTAGTAAACATTCCACCCTGATTCACCAATCGATGATTCTCATCAGAAAGCGGTTTGATAAACTCAACTATATCAGCACGTGATTCGCCTTTATGATTTTTTAATATTTCTCTACATTTCTTAGAGATCTCATACGTAGTCAACGCATAAATTGCCCTACGATTCCCTTGTTCAATACATTCATCAGCATAAGCAAAATAAGCAGCAACAAACGGAGACGCTGACCAATCCAAAAGCGGAGTTGCAAGCCCATTATGTTGTCCAAGTGCCCACCAATCGTTATCATTCTTTAAAATCGGTGGATTAATTCCTCTCCTACCTCTTGCTGCATATTTGAAGTTTTCTAAATGCTTATTCCTAATTGACAAGTTATTAAGTGGTTTATTGTTTTTTCTTAATATCCTATCTAGTGTCGGTTCAAGCTTCCAATCATGACACAAGTGTCCACGCCATATGTATCCTCTATAATCGAGCATTTCATTTAAGATATATGCACTAAAATATTTCCAACTAGAGATTTCCACTTCATATATTCCAGGAGAAATACACTTTTCGACCCATTGTTTTGGCCTTCCCATACTTGCTCTGCCTCCCAATATTTATATAAATGAATATCATATTTCGATTTCTTTGTAGTATTTTGTGATATTTCCTATAACGTTCATGTATTCACGAAACGCCCCAGCCTTAGATAGCTCTTATCTTAGGATGGGCCGTTTGTTGTCTGAGCTTCTTCTTTGATTATTCATCTGGCAACCAAGGAACCTAGTCCCGCAGCGTGAATACGGTGTTATCAGAAGTCATATGGTTTCATTGTTCAACACTTTTCGATTTCTTCTCTAGTAACCAAAGCTCATATTCAACTAATCTCTTTCCTTTTTCTAAAGGTATTCGATTACCCTCAAAAACCAACAACCATATCTCAAACAATATTGCTCTTAGTTTATTTAATGAATCTGTTGTTGCTCTTTCTAATCTTTGAGTGACTTTAAATCTTTGTCTTGCCGA
>RCUU01000355.1_pt1 | contig 26169 bp, 12 predicted proteins | sample 2166211 | NCBI WGS metagenome assembly RCUU01 (sample SAMN09932620, study PRJNA488358) | compost metagenome | feature: garden; material: soil; isolation source: compost soil in phenylacetic acid-enriched culture | place: Germany: Experimental Botanical Garden Goettingen | collected 2016-01-27
AAGGACCAAGGACCAAGGACCAAGGACCAAGGACCAAGGACCAAGGACCAAGGACTAAGGACTAAGGACTAAGGCAAGCCCTATCAAGTGGGCGCCACCTATAGATGGATTGAACGCGGGGCTGGTGAGCCGCAATGAAAAACGAACCCATCTCCGCATAAAATGCAGATGATGGATTCGTCACAGATAGAGCATAGGCTATTACCCTGCGGCTGCTGCACGGGCGGGGGCAGCAAGAGCAGGGCAGCAGAAACAGAAACAGAAACAGAAACAGAAACAGAAACAGAAACAGAAACAGGCAGCAGAGTAGCCTGCCAACTTGCGCCAGTCTTTAACGTACTTTTAATGCATATACATGAGGCCTACAGTTCCGGGGCCACAGTGGCTGCCAATCACACAGCCTGCATGGATAATGGCAATTTCGTCGATTCCCGCCTGTGCTTTCACAGCCTTCTCCAAGTACTTGGCATCCTCTTCCGCGAGTGTGTGTGCAATAATGAGGAGCTCTGTGTCCATATCTCCGACATGTTCCAGGGCGTGGTGCAGCATCTGTTCGACAGCCTTTTCCTTTTTGCCGCGAATCTTGCTGACCGGCACGATGGCGCCGTCAATTAAGCGCAGTACAGGCCGGATCTTCAGCAGGCTGCCGATAAAATTCTGCATGCCGGAGCAGCGCCCGCCCATGTAGAGGTAGTCCAGCGTATCCACAACAAATTCCGTTTCCACCCGGCTGCGGCACTCCTTCACCATAGCGGCAATCTCGAGAGCACTCTGGCCTCTGGCGGCAGCGCGGGCGGCCTTCATGACCAGGAGGGCAATCCCTCCGCACAGTGTCTCGGAATCCACGACCTGCACCCGGCCTTCCGGGAACTCTGCTGCAGCGAGCAGGGCATTCTGATATGTAGAGGATAAAGCAGAGGAAAGACTGATATAGACGATATCTCCTCCGCTGCGGATCACCGGCTCAAAAGCAGCCATAAAATCGGCGGGCGAGGGGGCAGCGGTCTTCGGCAGGGCACCTTGAGCGGCTACCTGGCGGTACACTTCCTCTGGTGTAATATCCACCCCGTCCTTGTATGTAGCGTTTTCGAATACGACATATAGCGGAACGATGCCGATGTCATAGGTTTCCTTCCAGCCTTGCGGCAAATCGGAAGTGCTGTCTGAAAAGATTTTTACGATAGACATGAGTTTCTCCTTCACCGGTTCTCGGATGACAAGCTTTCATAATATTAAGCCATATAATCTGTAATTATACCAAGCCTGCACCGATTCTCAAAATGAAATCATAGTTTTGCCGCTAGATCTGCAAAAAAAGACCAGCCGCTTCTGGCGGCTGATCTAGAAAACAAATGCAGGATGGTTACTTCTTCATCACCGGAATCCACACTTCACAGACATAATCCTCAGCACCCGTATCGCCTGGCGGATACAGCTCAAATTCTGGTCCTCCCGTATGCTCATAGCCTGTGCCCGGGAACCATTCCTGGAAAATCCGCTGCCACACCTTTTGAATCGCATGTGGCATAGGTCCGACTGAAGTGAATACAGCCCAGCTTGCCGCCGGAACCACTGCGGTTTCATAGCCTTGCGGGTCGGTTTCCGGTGTACCCTCCACTCCGATCCAGTAGGACAGCAGCTCTTTTTCCATGTCCATTTTCATACAGATTCCGAGCCAATCTTTGCCTGTGCCGATTTCAATCAGCTTATCCGATGTGCCGTCCGCATTGCATTCATTCCAGAACTGAGGGATTCGGCGAAAGTTCTCGCCGTCCCGTGTGGTAACTTCCATAGATTTGCCGATGACTGTAAAAGCTGCTTTGTCCACGATTTTGTAATCCATTTCCTGATCTCCCTTCAATGATAGATGGAACGAAAGGCGGGGGAATGCTTTGAGCTGTACCCCGGGCTCACGCGCGGCAGAGGGGGTTAGCCCATGCGCCTTGCGGAACGCTTTGGCGAATGCCTCGGGGGAGTCGTATCCGTATTTCAGCGCCACATCCAGCACCCTGATTTTTGAAATGGCCAGCTCCTGGGCTGCCAGGGTCAATCTACGCTTGCGGATATAGTCTGCCACCGTAACTCCGGTCAGCATGCCGAACATACGCTGGAAGTGAAAAGGAGAGACATGGGCCACCTTGGCAACGTCCTCAATGCGCAGTGGTTCAGTCATTTTGCTCTCCATATAATCCAGTGCATCTTTCATACGGATCAACCATTCCAAATTTGCCATCTCCCTTGAATCCATACTATCATGCCATTCCTGAGCGGTCCTGTTATTCTCTGCTCACTGCAGACGGGTCAGGTTCTATCCGCTCAACTGGCAGGGCATGTTCTTTATAGTATAGCCGAAGAGCGAAAAGAGAGTCAGCCCCCCAGCCGGCAGACCCTAGCTTCATAAGGACGCAGGGTTCCCCGGTCCATGGGGGCCGGCTCTTCCGGATAATTGCTGATGAGGGTATCGGTCACGGCGTTCAGCTCATCCAGAAGCTCCACGGTTTGCGGGGTATCGCAGAAATTCAGCAGCACCAGCCACCGCTCAACCTCCAGCGTCCGGGCATAGGCATAGATGTATTCATGCTCCGGCAGCAGCAGCTCATAGTCGCCGTATACCATGATTGGATGCTCTTTGCGCAGCCGGATCAGCTTCTGATAATAATAGAATACCGAATCCGGGTCAGCCAGCGCCTGCTCCACATTGATCTCCTCATAGCGCGGATTGAGCTTCAGCCACGGAGTTCCTTCAGTGAATCCGGCATTGGCTGACGAGTCCCACTGCATAGGCGTGCGGGCATTGTCCCGGCCTTTGGCATGGATCGCCTTCAGGATGGTATCGTGATCCCCGCCGCCTTCGGTTACCTTTTCCCGGTACATGTTATGGATTTCAATATCCTTGTAATCTTCAAGCAGGGAGAACTGCACGTTCGTCATGCCGATTTCCTCCCCCTGATAAATGTAGGGCGTGCCTTTCAGCGTGTGCAGCAGGGTAGCGAGCATTTTGGCCGAAATCACGCGGTATTCTTGGTCATTGCCGAATCTGGAGACCATCCGGGGCTGGTCATGGTTGTTCAGGTACAGGCTGTTCCAGCCGCGGTCCGCCAGACCTGCCTGCCATTTATGCAGGATGTCGCGCAGCTTGGTCAAGTTCCATGGTGCGACATTCCATTTGCCGCCGGGACCGGAGTCCACATCCATATGCTCAAACTGAAAAACCATCTGCAGCTCATTCCGGTCTTCGGCAGTATACAGGATGGCATCTTCTACAGTAGCTCCCGGGGTCTCGCCAACGGTCATTACATTGTATTTGGAGAGAACCTTGCGGTTCATTTCCTGCAAATATTCGTGGACACGCGGGCCGTTCATATAATATTCTCCGCCGCCGGCCAGTTCACCGGGAGCAAGACCCTCATGATGGGCAGAAGGAAGGCCTTCCACTTTGGATATCATGTTGATGACGTCCATCCGCAGCCCGTCTACCCCTTTATCCAGCCAAAAAGCCATCATCTTATACAGCGCCTCACGCAGCTCGGGGTTCTCCCAGTTGAGATCCGGCTGCTTCCGTGAGAAGAGGTGCAGATAGTATTCACCTGTCTTCTCATCCAGTTCCCAGGCAGGGCCGCTGAAGATGGAGCTCCAATTGTTCGGCCGCTCGCCGTTCGGACCGCCGGGCCGCCAGATATAATAATCCCGGTATGGATTATCCTTGGAGGAACGGGACTCCACGAACCACGCGTGTTCATCCGAAGAATGGTTAATAACAAGGTCCATCATCAGCTTGATGCCGCGTGCGTGCAGCCCGTTCAGCAGCTCCTCCCAGTCGGCAAGTGTGCCGAACTCATCCATAATGTCTTCGTAATCACTGATATCATAGCCGTTGTCGTCATTTGGCGACTTGTAGACCGGGGACAGCCAGACGACATCCACTCCCAGCTTCTGCAGATAATCGAGGCGGGCGATAATCCCCCGCAGATCTCCGATTCCGTCTCCGTTGCTGTCCTGGAAGCTGCGTGGATAAATCTGATAAACTACGGCTTCTTTCCAAAAGGTTCTGTTCATGCGAATTAGCTCCTTTGAAGGGTATTGGGAATATAAGATGAGCTTTAAAATGAAACCAGCAACAATGTCGGCTCCAGGGAAGATTTGGAGTTCCGGCCGCTGTTGTCACCAGATTTCTTTCATTATTCCGCTAGCAGCGGATGAAATCCGGAGACAAAGGCGGACGCTTCCGCTCCTACACTTCCAAATTTCCCCTCCACCTTTCTTGCTGATTCAATTTTCCAGTTCAACTTATAAAAACAGCCCCGAAGAAGCCTCCGGGGCTACAGCAAGAGTTACGCAGTTACGGACGGTCCTTCAGCGGTAACGCTGCTCAGCCCGTTCACCGTATAATCCTTGCCATGAATCGTGATGGACGCCGGAATATCCGTTTCATTGACCACTGTAACCTGAACGTCGGTCACACTCACCTTCAGACGGGAGCCGCGGAACATAATTTTGAACGAATAAGCGGTCCAGTGGCCCGGATTGGAGGGATTCAGGATCAGCCGGTCAGCCTGCACCCGGAGTCCCCCAAAGCCATGCACGATCGACATCCAGGTTCCGGCCATGCTGGTGGTATGGCAGCCGTCTTCCGTATCGTTGTTGTAGTTGTCGAGATCCAGTCTTGACGTGCGCAGGTACATTTCATACGCTTTCTCCTTGTACCCCAGCTCACAGGCGAGAATCGCATGGATGCAAGGGGAGAGGGAGGACTCATGAACGGTAATCGGCTCATAGAAGTCGAAATTCCGCTTTTTGGTCTCCAGATCATAACGGTCGCCGAGGAAAAAGAGTCCCTGCAGCACATCGGCCTGTTTGATGAAGCAGGAGCGCAGAATGCGGTCCCAGGACCATTTTTGATTCAGCGGGAGATTCTCCGGCAGCACATCCTTGACCTGGATGATCTCCTTGTCGAGGAAGCCGTCCTGCTGCAGGAAGATGCCGCGTTCCTCATCGGCTGCATAGTACATTTTGGCGATAATCTCATTCCACTTCGCCGTTTCACTCTCATCTAGCTCCAGCTTGTCGACTAGCTCGGCATAGCGGGCAGACTCATTCTCCTGAAGGTATGCCAGGGCTTCCAGCGTATATTCCATCGTCCAGGAGGCCATCCGGTTCGTATACCAGTTATTGTTGACGTTGTTCTCGTATTCATTGGGTCCGGTCACACCGAGCATTACATATTTGTCCTTGTGCGGCACATAATGCACGCGTTCCTCCCAGAAGCGGGAGATTTCCACCAGCACCTCGAGGCCATATTGGCCAAGATAGGCTTTGTCCCCGGTGTAGTTCACATAGTTGTAGATGGCATAGGCGATGGCGCCGTTGCGGTGAATCTCTTCAAACGTAATCTCCCACTCATTGTGGCATTCCTCGCCGTTCATCGTCACCATTGGATACAGTGCGCCTTTTTTGAAGCCGAGCTTGCGGGCGTTTTCCTTTGCCTTCTCCAGATGCTTGTAACGGTAGATCAGCAGGTTGCGGGCAATCGAGGAATCTGCAGTGCTTAAGTAGAATGGCACACAATACGCTTCCGTATCCCAATAGGTGCTGCCGCCGTATTTTTCCCCGGTGAAGCCCTTAGGACCAATGTTCAGACGGTCGTCTTCGCCGGTATAGGTCTGATTCAGCTGAAAAATATTGAACCGGATCGCCTGCTGCGCGGACACATCGCCTTCGATGATAATATCGCTTTCCTTCCATTTATCTTTCCATGCTTCAGCCTGTTCGGTTAAAAGTGCAGCAAAACCGGCTTCCCGTGCGTTATGCAGGGCAGATTCCGCAGCTTCGACCAGTTGGCCCAGCCCGTGATTACGGGAAGTGACATTGGCAGCATACTTATAAATAACCACTTGATCGCCGGATTTTACCGGGAAGGTTACTTTGCTGGCTACATATTTTTCCTCCTCGATGGCTTCGGCTCCGCTGGTCTGCTTTTCACCATTCAGGAGGATGTCGAAGAGATAGGCAGAGGTGACGTGAAAATCAAGTTTTTTGGTCTTCAGCGTCAGATGTCCGCCATCGGGGCCGCCCTTTTTCTCTACTTCATTCCAGAATTTCTCGTCATAGTTGGCGTCCTTGTTCTTGATGTCGCCGTCCAGGTAAGGGGTAACCGTCAGCTTGCCGTCAAAATTAACCGGGCTGATCGAGTAGCGGATTGCCCCAATCTCACGGCGGGCCATGCTGACGATACGGATGCTGTCAACCCGTATTTCCTTGCCGTCAGCCGTTATAGCAGTGAAGCTGCGGGACAACGTGCCTTCCTTCATGTTGAGCTCCCGGCGGAATTCGCTGACGGTGCAGGCAGCCAGATCGAGCGGCGTGCCGTCAATATCAATGTTGATCCCGATCCAGTTCGTGCTGTTCAGCACCTTGGCAAAATACTCCGGATAGCCGTTTTTCCACCAGCCCACCCGTGTTTTGTCGGGATAGTATACGCCAGCCATGTAGCTGCCCTGCAGGCTATGCCCGCTGTACTGCTCTTCAAAATTGGCGCGTCCGCCCATATACCCGTTGCCGATGCTAAACACGCTTTCGGAAATTTCCTGGGTCTGCGGATCAAAGGATTCTTCGATAATGGACCATTCGTCGATTTTTAAATATTGTTTCATGGGTACCGGCTCCTTTTAAATGGGGGATGATATAAAGAGAACTATCCGTTCGACGTAACAGGCTACGTGTTAGGCCGCTCCGCCGGTAAAAGGATGTTACGATCGCTGTTGTCCCAGGATGCCTGGATTATAGTCACAAGGTAAGCATCCTGGGACAAAGGAGAACGCTGGCGCTTCTCCACATTCCTTCCACCCGCTCCGCTGAACACGTATCTTCAGTTCTCACATATAGTTCTTTTATAAAAAGTAGGGCAAAAGAGACTCACATTACCTATAACTGTTAATGTTCGTCAAACGGCTGCAAATGATTCCCTGAGGGCTGCAACGCTGATGTGCGCCAGCGAAGGGACGACCAAATTGGCGGCTCCCAGTGTCTCGGGCGAGCCGATACCTACGCTGCGCATGCCGGCGCGGATAGCGGCGGTGATTCCCGCCTCGGCATCCTCGAAGACGACGCATTGTCCGGGTTCAGCATATACGGCTCTGGCTCCGAGCAGGAAGACCTCGGGATCGGGCTTGGCGGCACTGGTGTGCGTGCCGTCGATGATGGCATCGAAATAAGGGGTAAGTCCGGTGTTGTTCAGGATCAGCATGGCGTTTTTGCTGGCTGAGCCGAGGGCGGTCTTAATTCCCTGGGCCTTGCATTCCTTCAGAAAATCCAGCGCACCCGGCAGAATCTCCGAGCTGTCCATCTTGGCGATATATTCGACATAGCGGTTGTTCTTCTGCTCGGCGAGCTCGGCTTTGCGTGCTTCGTCCAGAGTAAGTCCGCCGATTTCCAGCAGAATGTTCAGCGAGGCCGTCCGGCTGACGCCCTTGAGCCGTTCATTGTCCTGCTCGGTGAAGACGAAGCCAAGCTGCTCGGCCAGCTCTCTCCAGGCGATGTAATGATATTTGGCGGTGTCGACCAGCACACCGTCCAAATCGAATAAACAGGCTTTGATTTCTGACATGTTGAACCTCCTAAAAGTTTGATGGGCCTAGGCCTCTTCATCTGCCTAACTGATGTCTGTATGTAGCGCAAACGTTTGTACAAGTTTCGAAAAAATAAATGAAGCATCGATAGCTTCATTTATTTTGTTCCCAATTCACTTTTTCACTGGTGAATACATGGACGACTCTCTGACGATTAAGCGGTGGGGAATAACGAACCGGTTGGTGTATCCGTCGTGGTTATCCGGCTTCTGGATGCTCTGGATCAGCACCTGGGAGGCCGTGTAGCCAAGATGATAAATTCCGATATCGATACTGCTGATCGGTGGGCTGGACAATTCCGAAAGCGGAATATTGTTAAAGCTGACGATTGCCAGATCCTCAGGAACTTTGTAGTCCAGTTCATTAAGCCCTCTAAGAACACCGAAAGAGACCATATCATCGACTGCGACGAGTGCGGTGGGACGGTTCGGGAGATTCATGAAAAAAGACATCGCCCTGTAGCCGCTATCCTGCAGAAATTCGCCTTCGACAATCCATTCTGCCCGTATTTCCAGTCCGCTGCTTGCCATCGCTTTGCGGTAGCCTTCCAGCCGGTCGCGTGAAACGATGAGATTGGGCGGCCCGCTTACGAAGCCAATGCGTTCATGTCCCATGGATATCAAGTGGTTGGTAGCATCGTAAGCAGCCATGATATTATCATTATCCACCGATAAAATATCCTCATAGCGGTCACTTCGCCCTACCAGAACAAAGGGGTAGCCACCCGATTCCAGAAAATCAATCACGGCATCATCTTTACGTGAATACAGCAGAATAACGCCGTCAACACGGCGCCCCTTGAGCAGACGGGATACGGATTCAAGCTCTTCCTTCTCGTTCGCTCCGGAGCTGATCAGCACATCATAGCCGGAACGGCTGGACTGTGTGACAATCCCGCGGATTAATTCCATAAAAAATAAATTGGAGAACAGCTCTTCAGCCGGTTTCGGAAGAATGATGCAAATGCTGTTCGTGGTCTTCGAAACCAGGCTTTTGGCCATCATATTCGGAGTGTAGCCCATTTCCTCCATAATCACTTTGACTTTACGGGAAGTTTCTAGGCTAATTCTGGGATGGCCTGACAACACCCGGGATACAGTGGAGGGAGATACTCCCGCTTTCTTAGCCACGTCCTTGATGGTAACTGTCATAGAAACCTCCTTATGGAACCGTTTGCTTTACTCTGTAATATTAATCGAAGTGCTGTTAATTGTAAATAGTGAAACTAGGAACCGGGCGTGCGGCTTAAAAGAATACAAACGAATCAATCTGCCCCGGTTAGTTGCTTATACACCTTGTTTCAATAATACCATAACCGGAAAGTGTGCAAATTTGTGCAACTTTATGGCGTGTTTTTGTGCAAAATATGCCTTATGCAGAATGTGAATCCAGTGCAGCCCACGCTGTACATCATTTGAAATGAGGGTTGACAACGTTCCAGATACAGGATTAGTATGGTGAACAGAATTAAAAAGCGCTTACATTCGTTGTTTTTGGGCGGCCACTTTGTAGAATGATCAGAATTACATATTGCTTGAGTGTGGCACACTCCAATTTGCAAACGTTTGCGCAAAAAATGCTGATGCAGAGGGCAGACCAAAATTTATTTTGACAAGAGGAGGGAGACAACAGGAGCTTAAAGGATTAGATAATGAGGGATCAGATTTAGATGCAGCGGGTTTGAGGGCAAATTTCAATATGGGGGGTATTCGCAACAATGAAATGGGCAATATGGAGCAAAAAAGCATTTGCCATCAGTATGATTGTGGTTCTTGTATGTTCATATTTTTCTTTTTATCCAGGCAACGTGGTAAATGCGGCCGTGTCCAAGGTAGTGCTTGTGGGCAGCCTTCAATCGGAATTATCAACGGAAGCTGAACCTGCAGGGGACTGGGATCCTGCTGCTAGTGTGACAGAGATGACCTATGTCGACAATGGCATGTACAGGTTCACAGGCACATTGCCTGCAGGCGTCTATGAATACAAGATCGCTCTGAACGGCTCCTGGGATGAGAGCTACGGATACAGCAATTATACCAATCCCGCAGGAGTCAACAAAGACGGCAATATTCAGATATCGCTTGCTGCCGAGACCAGTGTCACCTTTTATTATAATGACCTTACCAAAAAAATCGCCGATTCGACGTATTACACGCCGGTTGCGTCCGATAAGCTGCCGAGGCTGACAGGAACGCTGCAGACGGAGCTGGGAGATGTTCAGGATTCTTCCCCGGCAGATGCGAAAGCCACGTTGTCCGATCCGGATTTGGACGGGATCTACGAGCGGCCGGCCGTACTTCCAGCAGGCGAATATGCTTATAGAGTCTATGTTCCGGGAGATACACCGGATGCGGATAGGCTCTATCCTGATGAAGATCAGACACTGAGTCTGCCTGCCGATCTGAAGGTTACGTTTAAGTATAATGCGCAGGATCATGGAGTGAGTGCTTCTTTTACAGTGCCGACGGAACCGGGAAAAGTAGTTCCCGTGCCGGAGGGACAGCTGCGCATTCACTACAAACGGACGGACGGGGATTATGCCAATCAGGGATTGTGGCTGTGGGATGATGTGGCAACGCCATCCGGGAACTGGCCGGCAGGGGCAACCCCTTTTCCTGACGGGCAGACCGATGCCTACGGAGCTTATGCCGATGTGCCGCTGAAGGAGGGAGCGAAGAAAATCTCATTCCTCGTCGTCAACCGCAGCACGCAGGCCAAGGACGGAGGCGACAAGCTGTTCACGATCAATACCCCGCAGACCAATGAGGTGTGGATCACAGAAGGCTCGGATACGGTGACGCCGTACGAACCGGTTGTATTGCCTGCCAATACGGTCCGGGTCCATTATACGAGAGAAGACAGCAATTGGGGCCAGTTCGGCTTATGGCTGTGGGATGAGGTTGCCTCGCCGCCGGTAAGCTGGCCGGGTGATGCCGTTCCTTTTCTTGCGGAGCATACGGACGCTTATGGTGCCTATGTAGATGTGCCGCTCCAGGCGAATGCCCAAAAGATAGGCTTCCTCGTGGTCAACCGCTCCAGCGGTGATAAAGACGGAGGCGACAAGGCCTTCAAGCTGCTGGACCGCTACAATCAACTGTGGATCAAGCAGGGGGATGATCATGTCTATGTATCCCCGTTTGGCGAACTGCCGGTGAGTCTGGCGTCTGCGGAAATTCTCTCAACCGCCAAGCTTCTGCTGACCTTCACTTTAACGGACGGCCTGGATGATGCGGGGTTAAAGTCTGCCATTACAATAACGGACAAAGAGGGTGCTCCGGTTCCTGTCAAAGCCGTGACGATTAAGAGCACGACTTCCGTGGAGGTGGACACAGCCGCATTTGCACTGGAGAAGGCTCCGCTGAGCGTAGCGTATTCCGGGAAAAGTGTATCCGCTTCCACAGGCTGGCGGATGCTTGATGAAATGTATAATTACACCGGAGACGATCTGGGAGCGACCTATCACCCTGAAGACAGATCGGCGACCCTGAAGCTGTGGGCACCCATGGCCAGCAGTGTGGTAGCGAATGTGTACAGCAAGACAGATGCCGCGCAGCAGGTGGGGCAGGTCAGCCTGAACCAGGGCGAGAAAGGCGTCTGGTCCGTGGAGCTGAAGCCGTCGGATCTGAGTGGAGCCGCCCAGGCAGAGGATGTGCGCGGCTACTACTACCAGTATGAGGTGACCAATAACGGTGTAAGCAAGCCGGTGCTTGATCCCTATGCCAAATCGATGGCCGTGTTCACCGTGGATACCACAGGTGCAGCAGGACCTGACGGGGATACGGTCGGCAAAGCCGCTATCGTTGACCTGAGCGTCACGAACCCGCCGGATTTCCAGGCAGCAGATATTCCCGGCTACGAGAACCGCGAGGATGCTGTCATTTACGAAGTCCATGTGCGGGATTTCACCTCTGATGTGTCGATCGAAAGCGGGCTGGGCGGCGAGCGCTGGGGTTCGTATACGGCTTTTGCGAAAAAGCTGGATTATCTTAAATCCCTGGGCGTCACTCATATCCAGCTGCTGCCGGTCATGGCGTGGTATTATGGCGACGAGACGAAGATGGGCAACAGGGAATCCGCGTATTCGGCCCAAAACAATGAGTACAACTGGGGGTATGATCCCCAGAGTTATTTCTCGCCGGATGGCGCCTATTCGCAGAATCCTGCCGATCCCGAAGAGCGGATCAAGGAACTGAAGGGCCTGATAGATGCGGTCCATGAGGCGGGCATGGGTGTCATTCTCGATGTCGTCTATACGCATATGGCGAAGAAGGATTTTCTGGACGATATTGTGCCTAACTACTACGCTTTCAAGGATGCGAACGGTAACTTTATCGGCGGCTTCGGCAACAATCTGGCGACTAGCCATAAGATGGCTGAGAAGCTGATGGTGGATTCGGTCAATTACTGGTTCAACGAATATAAAATCGACGGCATGCGCTGGGATATGATGGGTGACGCGACTGCAGACGCTGTTCAGGCGGCTTATGATGCCGCTGAAGCCATCAACCCGAAGGCGCTGTTCATCGGGGAAGGCTGGAAAACCTTCGGCGGGGCCGCCTCCGATCCGGCACTGGCCGGCAAAGGCGCAGACCAGTCCTGGATGGACAAAACGGATAGTGTCGGCGTATTCTCCGATGAATTCCGCAATGAGCTGAAGTCCGGTTATGGCTCGGAGGGTGAGCCGAGATTTATAACGGGCGGAGCGCGCTCCATTGCCACGATTTTCAACAATATCAAAGGACAGCCATCCAACATCCCTGCGGATGATCCGGGTGATGTCGTACCGTACATCGAAGCCCATGACAATCTGACGCTGCATGATGTCATTGCGCAGTCGATCAAGAAGGACCCGTCGATTGCCAATAATGAGCTGGAAATTCAGAAGCGGATCCGGTTGGGCAATCTGCTGGAGCTGACCTCCCAAGGCACCGCCTTCATGCAGGCAGGGCAGGAGTATGGACGCACGAAGCAGTGGAAGGCAGCAGGTGTTCCCGAGCAGAAATATACAGAGATGAAGGACGGGAACGGGCAATCCTTTGGTTATTTTATCCACGATTCCTATGATTCGTCCGATGCGGTCAACATGTTCGACTGGGCCAAAGCGACGGACGAAGTGAATTATCCGGTTCAGAATACAACAAGAGCTTACACCTCCGGACTTATTCAGCTAAGACAATCCACCGATGCCTTCCGGCTTGGTGACAAAAGTCTGGTGGACTCGAATGTCAATCTGGTCACAGCGCCCGAAATCAAGGCCACCGATCTGGTGATCGGCTATAAGAATAAAGCAACTGATGGAACCGGGCTTTATTATGTCTTTGTGAACGGGGACAATACGGCAAGAACGTTGACTCTTTCCGAGGATTTGACCGGAGGCCAGGTGCTTGTGGACAACGATGAAGCCGGGGTTGCGGCCATTCCGGCAGACAGCCAGACGGGCTTCACCCTTACAGCACAATCAATTACGCTGGACCCGCTGACTGCCGTGGTGATCCGCAAGGATGCCGCCGCCGCTGTTCTGGCTTCTCTGGGAACGGATAGCACGGGCTATTCACTGCAAACCGGCAGCACACATCAGACGGCTGTAACGGCCAAATATGATGACGGCAGCGCAAGAACGGTTACGAACACAGCAGCCTATGTCTCCAGTAACCCGGAGATCGCCACAGTGACAAACAAAGGACGGGTCACTGCCGTTAAACCAGGAACGGCCACGATTACCATCACCTATGGGGGGCTCTCCGCCACGGTAAATGTGGAAGTGACCAAAGATGTGGTAGACACCAAACGGTATGTTCAGATTACCTATGTCCGTGATGACAAGGATTATACGGACTGGAATCTATGGGTGTGGAATACGGGCGTCAAAAACGATCAGATCGATTTCACCACCTTCGAGGACGGCAAGGCGAGTGTGCTGATCGAGGTGGCGCCGAATGCGACGAGTGTGGGCTTTGTGCTCCGCAAGGGGACGGACTGGAATACCGGCAAGCAGGATTATCCGGATGACCGGGTCATTCCGCTGGCGGCGGGCGAAGCTTTTACCAAAGTGATTGTGACCAGCATGGTAAAAGAGCTTGACATTAAGCCGGGGATTGGCGGTCCGGTGATGAAAGACGGAACCATTACCTTCCGGTACCGGGATGATGCCCTGTTCCGCGCAGATCATCAGGAGACGATCAGCGGGGTCAAGGTAAAAGTGAACGGTATAGAGTATCCGATGGCTTATGATGCAGCGAATGAGTGGTTCAGCTATCAGCTGAAGGATGTGCAGGAAGGGACGTACAAATATACTTTTCTCGTAACCAAAGACGGGGTGACCGAAGAACTGACCGACCCGAAAAACACCGTGAACGGTGAATCGGTTGTAGTCTATCATATCCCGGATGTAACGGTTACTGCGTCGGTTCAGCCGGCGGCCATTTCCTCCAATGAGAATGCAGTGGTTACGGTAAAAGCCGCTTCTCAGGAAAGTGTATCTTACGTGGATGGCTATATGGATCTGACCGCCCTCGGCGGACCGGAGGCAGTGAAGCTGGATACAGAGCTCATGCAGCAGACGGTTGCGGTTAAGGACAGCGTGCCGGCAGGGCTTAAGAGTATCCCGGTTACTCTGCTGGATCAATATGGAAATACGCACAAAGGCACTGCCGAAGTGGAAGTGAAGGCCAGAACGTATACGGGCGGCAAGCTTGATTTTGATTGGGATGAAGCGCGGATTTATTTTGCCCTTACGGACCGGTTCAAGGATGGGGATGCCACGAACAATGCGGACGTTGACAAAACCCATCTGGAAGCCTACCACGGCGGGGATTTCCGGGGGATGACCGATAGTCTGGATTATCTTCAGGAGCTGGGGATCAATACACTCTGGATTACGCCGGTTGTAGACAATATCGATTTCAACAAAGGCGTGGATTTCGGCGGTACGCAGTATGGCTACCACGGATATTGGGCCAAGGATTTCACCCAGCTGGATGAGCACCTGGGCGACATGGCGGCCTTCAAGGAGCTGATTGAGAAGGCCCATGACAAGGGCATCAAGATTATGGTGGACGTTGTGCTGAATCATGCGGGGTACGGCCTGAAGGCGGAAGACAACTATCCGGGTGTTACGGCTGAGGACAAGGCGCGTTTTGACGGCATGCTTCGTACAGATGGCGTATCCGCTGATACGGACCCGATCAAGGGTGAACTGGCAGGCCTGCCGGATTTCAAAACCGAAGATCCTGCGGTGCGCCAGACGATTATCGATTGGCAGACCGGCTGGCTGGACAATGCCCGGACGGAGCGCGGAGACACGATTGACTATTTCCGTGTGGACACGGTGAAGCATGTGGACGGCACGACCTGGAAAGCGTTCAAAAACGCGCTGACTGCCATCGATCCTAAGTTTAAGCTGGTCGGTGAGTATTACGGCGGCACGCTGGACAACGACGGAGGCAACCTGCATTCCGGCCAGATGGACAGTCTGCTGGATTTCGGCTTCAAGAATGCCGCGAAGGATTTTACAGACGGTAAAATCTCGGATGTGGATACGTATCTGCAAAACCGGGAAGCTGAGATGGACAACACCGGAATGGTGGCCCAATTCCTGAGCAGCCATGACGAGAATGGCTTCCTGTCTAATTATGTGGATGGAGACAAGGGCAAGCTGAAGATTGCAGCCGCGCTGCAAATCACAGCCAAAGGGCAGCCGGTCATCTACTACGGGGAAGAGCTGGGACGTTCCGGTGCCAATGCCGGGGATATGTCCAAAGGAGAATTCAGCGAAAACCGCGGGGATATGCCTTGGGATCAGCTGAGTGCGGAACAGGGGCTTCACGATCACTATCAGAAGCTGCTGAACATCCGAGCCAAGTACTCGCAAATCTATTCCAAAGGCGTACGCACCAAACTGGCAGGCTCCGATGAGCTGGGGTATCTGGCTTTTGACAAGCAGTATGGCGGTGAACACATTGTGACGGCGATCAACACAAAGGCCGGGGCGGTATCCGTGAGCCTGCCGGTTCCTTTTGCCGCAAAGGCTGCGGTTGTGGATGAATACAGCGGCAAAACCTATACGGTCTCTTCGGATCAGAAAGTGTTGGTTGAACTGCCTGGTAGGGACAACGGGGGTACAGTTATTCTGGCCGCAGTGCCGAAGGTGACACCAACGCCAACGCCAACGCCGACAGCAACACCGACGCCGACGCCAACACCGACGTCAACGCCAACACCGACGTCAACAGCAACACCGACGGCAACACCGACAGCAACACCGACGGCAACGCCAACACCAGAGCCTGCGGCTGTACCGGGTTCGAATCCGGTGGTTGTGGCGACGGCAGCTCCTGCTGCTGATACGTTGCTTGTAAGCGGGGATATTCTGAAGAGCGGCAAAGAAGGTAAGGTCGAAGTGGAGCTGGCTGCAGGCAAGCAAGCGGTGCTTCTTCCGCTTCAGGCTGCGGCCATGCTGGGGACAAATGATCTGGTGCTTACAATGAACGGTCTCTCCATAACGCTGCCTGCCCAGGTTCTAAGCACAATTCAAGGGACCTTGACGGGAGCGGATGCAGAGGGTGCGCAGATCCTATTAAGAGCAGTGCCGCTGCAAACCAATGCAGCAAGTGCTCTGCTAGCTGGTCTGAGTAATGAGCAGACGGTTGTAAAAGCGGCATCGGATGTCTATGAGTTCAAGCTCGAGGTTGTCCGCAAAGACGGTACGACTATACCTGTTACCACATTCGCAGAACCAGTCACGCTGGCCTTCCAGCTTAAGGGAAGCCCAGACAAGACACTGCTTGGTGTCTACTATTTCGGTGACAGCAGCCAATTGCAATATGCCGGAGGCACGCAGCAGGGGGATATCATCACAGCTCAGGTTACTCATTTCAGCAAATATGCAGCACTTGAGATCAACAAGTCCTTCTCAGATGTTCCGTCGGCCTATTGGGCAGAAACGGCGATTAAATCTCTCAGTGCCAAGCAGGTGATTTCGGGCGTTACGGCTTCCGAGTTCAAGCCAGGGAACCCTGTCACCCGCGCGGAATTCACCGCACTGCTTGTGCGTGCGCTCGGACTTCAGGCTGATCTGCAGGCTGCATTCACAGATGTGAAGGCGGAGGATCAGAGCGGATTCACGGATGTGAAGGCGGAAGAGCAGAACGGATTCACGGATGTGAAGGCGGATGCCTGGTATGCCTCCTATGTGTCGGCAGCAGTCCGGGAAGGGATTGTGACTGGACGCAGCAAGGAGTTGTTCGCTCCTGGGGCGGCAATCAGCCGTGAGGAGATGGCCGTCATGATCATCCGTGCACTGGAGTTGAAGCAAGGCAAGAAGCTTGAATCCGCCAACAGCGGATCGCCGTTTGCCGATGCTTCCAGCATGAGCCCATGGGCTGGCGCTTATGTGAACGCCGCAGCAGAGCAGGGACTTCTGCAGGGCAGAGCTGACAATCAGTTTGCACCGGGGGCATGGATGACCCGGGCTGAAGCTGCACAGGTGATCTATAGACTGCTTGGCAAATAAGCAGCGTTGGAAGGCTGCAAGCCGCTGAGTAAATAAGCTTGGCAAATAAATAACAATAAAAGGCACTCTTCATAACGAAGGGTGCCTTTTATGTGCTAAAGATAAGTCCGTTCATCGCGAATTTAGAGATGATCAACGCTAAGTAAGAGCTGACCAATGCTGAGTAAGAGCTGACCAAAGCTAAGTAAGATGCTGACCAACGCTAATTAACGCTAAGTGGAAAAAGTAAAGCTAATTAGCTGAAAACCACCCCTCAACGAGTTTTAGTTGGATTTTGTCCACTTAATTTAAGCCGTTTCCCCACATTTGTCCGGTTAGGGCCGGATTAGTGATACTTTCTCCATCTAAAAGTGCTCTAGGAGCTGAACGAGTCGAATTAGTGATACTTTTTCCACTAAGAGCGCTCCAGGAGCCGAGCAAGAGCCGAATATTAGCTGGGTTTTTTCCCACTAAGAGCGCTCAAGAGCTGGGAGAACCGGATCAGCTAGACTTTATCCACTAAGACTGCTCAGGAGCTGAGCGAGCTGGCTTAGCTATAATTTTCCCACTTCGGTTAACCGTTTAGCTTCAACGGATCAGGTAACCGTACTTTCCATTGGTTGCTTAACAAGAACAGCAGTTGCCATGTTCTCTTACAGCAGTGCTTTAAGCACCGCATAGCCGTAGGCCGGCAGCTTGATGGACAGCTTGCTGCGCTCGGCGCGCAGGGTTTCACCGGTGAAGAGGTTCTCCCAGTTACGCTCCTCCACATCGAGGCGGAAGGTTTGGGCCGTTTCTTCTGTGTTGACCAGCACCAGGATGATGTCCTCTCCCAGACGGCGCTCATAGGCCAGCTTGCTTCCCTGCCGTCCTGCTTCCAGGAAGGTAAAAGCGCCAGTGCGGAGCGCAGGATGGCTGCTGCGGATTTCAATCAGCTTGCGGTAATAGCTGAACAGGTCCAGGTCCTGATGCTCCGGGTTCCATTCCATGCATTTGCGGCAGCCCGGATCGCCTTCGCCGTCCATGCCGATCTCGTCACCGTAATAAATGCAAGGCGTGCCCATAAAGGTGAACTGGAACAAAGCAGCCAGCTTCTGCTTATTTTTGTCCCCTCCGGCCAGAGTTAAAAGACGCGGCGTATCATGGCTGTCCAGCAGGTTGAAGGCCACTTCGCTGGCTTGCAGCGGGTAACGGGAGAGTTGTTTGCCAATGGCGTTGGCGAAGCCCTCGGCATCTAGCGTGCCATAGACGAAAAAGTCCAGTACCGCATCGGTGAACGGGTAGTTCATGACTGCGTCGAATTTATCGCCTTCCAGCCAAGGGGCCGATTCATGCCAGATTTCACCCAGGATATAGGCATCCGGGTTTGCTTTTTTGACAACCTTGCGGAAATCACGCCAGAACTCATGATCGACCTCATTGGCAACATCAAGCCGCCAGCCGTCAATACCCACCTCGGTGATCCAGTATTCTGCGACCTTCAGCAAATATTCCTTTACTGCGGGATTTTCGGTATTCAGCTTCGGCATCAGGGGCTCGAACGCAAAAGCATCATATGTCGGAATATTGTCCACTACCCGGAGCGGAAACTCACGGACATGGAACCAGTCTTTATAGGGGGAGGCTTCACCTTTTTCGAGCACATCTACAAAGGGCGCAAACGTCCGGCCCGAATGGTTGAACACCGCATCCAGCAGCACGCGGATTCCGCGTTCGTGGCAGGCGGCGACCAGTTTTTTCAGCGTCTCTACATCACCGAAATGCGGATCGACAGACATATAGTCTTCCGTATCATATTTGTGGTTGGTGGTGGCGGTGAAGATCGGTGTGAAGTAGATGCCGGTGATGCCAAGCTCGCTTAAGTGGTCCAGGTGGTCAATGACCCCTTGCAGGTCGCCGCCGAAGAAGTTCTCCGGTGTAGGCGTTCCGCCCCAGGGCTGCACATTGGCCGGATTCCGGCCGGGATCGCCATTCGCAAACCGTTCAGGGAAAATTTGATAAAAGATGGCATCCTTCACCCAGGCCGGTGGAGTAAAGACGTCGCCGCGGTTTATGTACGGAAATTCAAACAGCCGGTTGGGATTCGCCGGACGCTCCGTCACAAAGTCACTTTCGGTCATCCAGATGCGTTCATCCCCTTGCTGCAGCAGAAATCCGTATTTCAGCCGCCGATGCAGAGGCACCGTGGAGCACTCCCAATAGTCGAACATTGCATCCGAGGTAAAAAGGGTCATCGGGATCAGCTCTTTGGTGGCATCCCAGGCATATTTATCGCCGGCCCAGGCGAAGACCTCCGTTAAATCCCCTTTTTTGGCGCGCAGGCGCAGATGAATCGTCTCGTGATCGTAGGCATAGGACCAGTTTAACCGCGGACGGTGGTAGACAGCTTCCAGTAACATTGAATAATTCCTCCTAAAAGTTTTGTAAGCATGGCTTCCTGACGTTACTTCGTACAAAACTTGCTTCGGAAGCATACGCTTAAGTTTTGTAAGCATGGCTTCCTGACGTAACTTCGTACAAAACTTGCTTCGAAAGCATACGCTTAAGTTTTGTGGGCATAAGCAGCCTGAACAGCATCTGAGCCGAACTGGCTCCGAAAGCACTTCGCAGAGGCCAACGCACCCTTTGTGCCTTGTTGCACAATATAGAATGCCTGGATTGCACCAATTGGCCCGTTCTCTGTCCATAACAAAAAAGGCACAACCGACGCAGGTAGCTTGTCCGAGGTTGTACCTTTTTGAAGTAACATTGCCTTTTAGTTGTGTGCAGTGGTGTTTTGTCCAGCAGACAGGCTGCTTATAATGTTTTGGATTATAGCATGGAATAATTATGGGTTCAATACTATAGTTCAAACCATTGCACAAAATTTCAGAAGGCAGAAAACCGGTTTTTCTTTGGAAAAAATGAGTAGAAAATTAATAATATATACATTAATATACAAATAAATGGCAAATAAAGAGCTTATTCCGGAGCTTTAAAAATATTTTGTTGTAAATCGGTAAGAATAGGAGCTTTCTTTTGAAAAAGGAAGGAAAACCGGTTTCTCCCCGAGAAAATGGGCCAATATGCTTAAATATACTATGTGCAAACGTTTTTACAATTAACATTCCTGTTGTATTATGAAATAGAGGAATGAAGCGCTTTCTAGAACTTGTTGAAGCGTATAAAGAAGGGGCGTCAACGAATACATACTTTTTTTTTGAAACCCCTGAAATCGTTTGCGCAAGATCTGAGGCATCATCGTAAGCGCTAAGCAAGATACACAAATTAGGAGGGGTTAAGCAATGGAATTGAAAAAGCTTATGGTTCTTACCGCAGCGTTCTCTATGGCAGTGTCCATTACGGCATGCGGCTCTGGCAACAACAATGGCAATAACGGGGGAAATACAGCGGCAACCAATGCACCAGCGGACAATGCTACAGCAACTAACGCTGCAACGAACAGCGGCAATACTGCGGCAGCTGAAGAGATTGTACCGGAAGACGGCGCATCACTGGTTGTATGGGAGAGTAAAGAAGAGAGACCTTTTGCCGAAGAAATCGCCAAGCAATTTACAGCTAAATATAACGTTCCAGTGAAAATTGAAGAGGTAGCACCACCGGATCAGGTCGGCAAGCTTACGCAGGATGGTCCATCCGGCCTGGCTGCAGACGTTGTGCTGATCCCGCATGACAACCTGGGCAAAGCCGCAAGCGCGAGCCTGCTGCTTCCTAATGATATCTTTGCCGAGCAGACCAAAGCTGACAACACTGAAGCTTCCATCGTAGGCTCGTCCTATGACGGCGAACTGTACGGATACCCAAGAGCGGCAGAAACCTATGCCCTCTACTACAACAAGTCACTGGTCAAAGAAGCTCCTAAATCCTTCGATGACGTGATTGCCTTCAGCAAAACGTTCACTGACAAGGCTAAAAACAGATACGGAATTATGTGGGAAGTTGGCAATATGTACTTTGGCTATCCTTTCATTGCCACTACGGGCGGTTACCTGTTCGGCAAAGACGGTACAGACAAAGACGATATTGGCCTGAACAACGAAGGGGCCGTTGAAGGTCTGAAGACGTTCGTTAAATTGAAGGAAATCCTGCCAATCAAGAGCGGTGATATCAATGCCGACATTAAACGCAGCTTGTTCAGCTCAGGTGATGTTGCTATGGATATGACAGGTCCTTGGGAGCTTGCCGCCTACAAGGAAGCGCTTGGCGATAATCTGGGAGTTGCTCCTGTTCCAACCATTGACGGCAAAACAGCCATTACATTCTCCGGTATCAAAATTTTCGGTGTCAACGCCTACACGCAATACCCGAATGCAGCGAAACTGTACGCTCACTTTGCGTCAACCAAGGATGCACAGCTTCTGCTTAATAAACTGATCGGCTCGATTCCAACTAACAACGAAGCGCTGCAGGATGCACAAATTACAGGCGATCCTTATGTCTCCGCTTTTGCTGAACAGGCTAAGAATTCCCAGCCAATGCCTTCCATTCCTGAAATGGGCAACGTATGGAGCCCTGTGAACGCAGCGCTTCCAGAAATCTGGGATAACAATGCTGATCCTAAGGCGGCTATGGACAAAGCAGTACAGCAAATCAAAGACCTCAATAACGGTGCAGCTGCGAAGTAACAGCAGTTTAGAATCAGCCAAACAATAGCACACTGTGGAATCAACTCGCCCGCCGCTCCGGGTAGCGGCGGGCGGTTTCCTGAATTCCGCGCGGAGAGGAGAACGGAAGGGAAATGCAGCGACACCGTACGAGAGCCGCAATACTGTCGACCATTTTTATGGGATTGGGACAAATATATAACCGCCAATTCATCAAAGGGCTTATTTTTATAGCCGTAGAGGCTGGAGCACTGGTCTATTTCATAGCTAATTTGGGAAGGGCCTTCTGGGGCATAACATCTCTCGGGGATTCTCCGAGCCATCTGGAAAAGGTAAAAGGGATCGCCAAAATGGTGCCCGGAGACCATTCCATCGTGATTCTGATTGAGAGCTTGATCACCCTGCTGTTTTTTGTGTTATTCCTGATTGTCTGGTACATGAATATTAGGGATGCCCATAAAATCGGAGAAGAACGCGAAACCGGTCGTCCGTCGAATACATTCAAACAATCTGTACGTTACATTCTGGATTACAAGTTCGCCCAGAGCTTTTTGCTGCTTCCGGGCATCGGTATTTTGTTCTTCACAATCATGCCGATTATCTTTATGATCATGCTGGCGTTTACGAACTATGCCGCACCCGATCACATCCCGCCGGCGAAGCTGGTGGACTGGGTAGGTTTTGAAACCTTCCGCAATCTGCTTGTCCTGAAATCCTGGAGCCATACCTTCTATGGAGTACTTACCTGGACGATCATCTGGGCGGTTTTATCGACTGTCACTACTTATTTCGGCGGACTGCTCGTCGCTCTGCTGATCAACCAAAAAGGTATCCGCTTCAAGGGTCTCTGGAGACTGATTCTGATTGTGCCTTATGCGATCCCGCAGATGATTTCACTGCTGCTGATGCGCAATCTGTTCAATGGGCAGTTCGGTCCGATCAACCAGTATCTCGGCTATTTCGGGCTGGGGGGTCTCCCATGGCTGACCGATCCGTTCTGGGCCAAGGTGACCGTTATTCTTGTTAATATGTGGGTGGGTATTCCAGTATCCATGCTGCTGATTATGGGCGTGCTGACTACGATCCCGCGTGATATGTACGAAGCTGCTGAAGTAGACGGGGCTACCAATTATCAAAAGTTCCGCATTATTACGCTGCCAATGGTGCTATTCTCCACTGCACCCACACTGATCATGCAATTTGCCGGCAATATCAACAACTTTAATGCGATCTACCTGCTGACACAGGGTAATCCGGTCAACGGGAATTACCAGTACGCCGGGTCAACGGACCTGCTGGTAACATGGCTGTACAAACTGACGCTGGATCAGAACAAAAATAATATGGCTTCTGCGATAGGTATTATACTCTTCATCATTGTCGCCGGGTTCTCCCTGTATAATTACCGCCGGACCAAGTCATTCCAAGAGGAGGATATGATCCAATGATGATCGGACGCAAGCTTGCGAACTTTTTTCGCCTCAGTCTTAGTTATATTATTCTGGTTGCGCTGGCGGTTGCTGCGATCTATCCGGCGCTCTGGATTCTTTTGGCATCCTTCCGGCCGGGCAAATCCCTGTACAGCAAGACGCTGATTCCTGAACACTTCACTCTTGGCCACTACAAGGAACTGTTCACTTCACAGATTTATATGTTCGGAACCTGGTATGCCAATACGCTTAAGATTGCAGTGTTCTCAATGCTGATCGGTGTGGTGCTGACCCTGCTGACCAGTTACGCTTTATCGAGATTCCGTTTCAAAAGCCGTAAAACTACCATGTCGACCTTGCTCATTCTCGGAATGTTCCCGGGCTTCATGAGTATGATTGCGATCTATCTGCTGCTCAAGGAGTTCCACTTGCTGGATACCCATCTGGCACTGATTATCGTCTATGCGGCAGGCGCGCCGCTGGGCGGGACGCTGATTGCCAAGGGTTTTCTGGATACCATCCCGCGTTCACTGGATGAAGCGGCGCGGATTGACGGTGCCAGCAATTTCGGGATTTTTGCCCGGATTATCCTTCCGCTCTCCCGGCCGATGATTACCTATATGGCGCTCACTCAATTTGTTGGCCCATGGGTGGATTTCATTTTTGCCAAGCTGATTTTGCGGACCAAGGAGAACTGGACGGTTGCTGTCGGGATGTGGGATATGGTCAATACGATGCAGAATTCCAATTTCACGCTGTTCGCAGCGGGTGCTGTACTGATTTCAGTACCGATAATGATTCTGTTTGCCTTCCTGCAGCGGCTGCTTGTTGACGGTTTAACCGCGGGCGCAAGCAAAGGGTAATGGTTTTGCCTGCTTTATGAATTGCCGAAACACAGGGTACAGCCTTTATGTTGTCTATTAAGGGCTGTACCTTTATTTTGTCATGAGGAGAGAGAGTGTAATGAAACGGCCGCGTCATTTACGATTAAGATCGGTAGGCATGAAGCTGTTCGTCATTTTGTTCTGTACAATTGTGGTGCTGTCCTCTGTCCTGGGCCTGACCTCCTATTATGCGGCTAAAGGCATTATCACGGATCAGGTTGCTGCAGCTTCCTCCCAGTCCATAGTGCAGGCAGCAGACAAGCTGGACTTTTTATTTGCCCAGTATGAAGCACTGTCCCGGCAGTTTGCTGTGGATTCCATTCTAAAAGCAGACATGGAGACGGTGAACCGCCCCGATGCCGGAACCGTCGCCAAGGTGGCGGCTGAGGACCGGATCCGCCGCAAGCTGGACTCCGTGAAGGGCTCCGATGAACGGCTGCTGGGTATCCGGCTGGTCTCGAAAAGCCTGGTGGATGCTGAGTCTTACAAATCGACAGGCATCAGCGCCGTGCGCAGCGATGAAGGCATCCTGGCAAGAGTGGAGCAGATGGATGAAGCCAAAGGAAATCCTGTCTGGTTCCCGGTAAGGGCTAAAGGCTTTTTTGATGTCTATGAGCAGTCCTCGCTGACGATGGGGCGGCTGCTGCGGAATATACAGCATCCCGAAGCCGAGTACTACATGCTGATTGAGATCAAAGGCCAGGCGCTTACTGATATTCTCTCTAATCTGCATATCGGTCTTACTGGGGAGATCCGGATTCTGGACGCTGCGGGAAACATTGTGTACGGAGCGGATAACAAGCTGCTGGGCGAATCCTCATACATACTTCCAGCAACAGCACCGGCAGAGGGGCAGCAGCAGTCGTTCACTGCTGACAATGAGCAGGGTACAGCCCAGCTTGTGGTCTATCAGCCGCTGGGTACGGCCAAGTGGACGCTGCTGGGGTATGCTCCGGTCAGTGATTTCACCAAATCTGCCGACAAGCTGCTCTACATTACGCTGTTGGTTGTCCTCGCTGCAGCTGTGATTGCGCTGTTGATTGGCTACGTTCTGGTCCGCCTGATTGGCCGTCCGCTGGGCAAGCTCGCCCGGCTGATGGAGGAAGGCGAGCAAGGCAATCTTCAGGTGCGCACAAGCTTCAAGGGACAGGATGAGATTGGCCGGCTGGGCCACAGCTTCAACAAGATGATGGAGCAGATTTCGCTATTGGCGGGACAGAGCAGCAGTTCGGCGGCCCAGGTGCTGGCGACCTCGGAGCAGTTGGTGAGTGCGTCCGGTGCGACCTCCACCCATGCGAGAGAAGTGGCCGCAGCTACAGAGGAAATAGCCCGTGGTGCAGCCAGTCTGGCTCTTGAAGCCGAGAGCAGCAACCGCAACGTGGAGATGATGAACCTCCAGATCACGGATGTGAAGGAGATCAACAGGGCCATGGACACTTCGGCAGAGAAGGTGATGGCAGTCAGCGACCAGGGAGCAGAGCTGATGAAGACACTGGTTGCCCAGAGTGAATCTACTGTCCGGATGATGGATTTGATTCAGGAGAATTCCATCAGGCTGCGCGAAAGCACGCATTTGATCCGCAGCATCCTGACCCCAATGGTCGCTGTGAATAAGCAGACGAATATCCTGGCGCTCAATGCTTCCATAGAAGCGGTTAGAGCCGGGGCGGCCGGAAGAGGTTTTATTGTAATTGCGAACGAAATCAGAGGGCTGGCTGACGAGTCCAACCAATCGATTGCTTTGGTATCCAGAATTACGGAAGAGATCAGCAGCCATATTGAAAATACAGTTCAAGTCGTAGGCGAGACGGCTCCGCTCTTCCGTGAACAGATTTCCTCCGTGCGGGAATCTTCTATTATATTCGAAGGGGTCCGTGCGGAGATGGAGCAGTTTATCGGTTATTTGAATGAATCGTCGGCTTCAATCACTGAGCTGACAGAGTGCCAGCAGCTGCTGGGCGAATCCATGGCCAGTGTCCGGGCGGTAGTGCAGCAGACCAGCGCTTCCACCGAGGAGGTTGCCTCCATGTCCTCGCAGCAGTTCACGGTGAGCGAGGAGCTGGTTGCTCTGTCCCGCAAGCTTGAGGAGCTGGCTGAGGAGTTGAAGCAGTCACTGGTTTCTTTTCAAGGATAAAT
>RCUU01000356.1_pt1 | contig 26141 bp, 22 predicted proteins | sample 2166211 | NCBI WGS metagenome assembly RCUU01 (sample SAMN09932620, study PRJNA488358) | compost metagenome | feature: garden; material: soil; isolation source: compost soil in phenylacetic acid-enriched culture | place: Germany: Experimental Botanical Garden Goettingen | collected 2016-01-27
GCAAATTAGTTACCCTTTTTCCACTTGGAATTGCCGAAGGATCCATAAGGGTTCTTCAGGCAACGCTAAACTGAAATCCATCCAGTCAAGGACGGCACAGCTATTTTGTTCTGGTATAAAAATATTGACATTTAATATCAAAAGATATATAAGTTTAATATGATATTAAGTTTCATATTTTGGATGGAGGTCTTTGCATGTCAAGCAAGGTTGCAGGTTTTCATGAAATCACGCCGCAGCTTCAGGAGCTCGCAGGAGGGAAAGGCGCTATGCTGAGCCTGCTGTATCAACAAGGTTATCCCGTACCCGAAGGTTTTGTGGTGTTTCCTGAAGCGCTGAGGAACGGAGTTATGGGGGAAGCAGTCAAAGTGGAGATTTTGGCCCAAGTATCTGCTATACGCAGCAAGTATCCCGGTGCTGCATTCGCCGTGCGGTCTTCAGGGCTTGGTGAGGATGCGGCGGGAGCTTCTTTTGCCGGTGAGTTCGAGTCTGTACTCGGTGTGGAGACGGATGAGCAGCTGTGGGCTGCCCTGGATACCGTCTATCAATCCCAATTTGCAGAAAGAGTTCAGGTATACAACAGCAGTATTCAAGGGGATCAAGAGGTTCATTCCATGGCCGTTGTCATTCAGCGGATGATTCCATCCAAGCTTTCAGGAGTGTTGTTTACAGCAGATCCCGTCACGGGCAGCCGGCTGGAGATGCAGGGGAACTATGTGCACGGGTTAGGAGAACAGCTGGTGTCCGGTGAGGCAAATGCCACGCTGTTCACTGTGTCACGGCCTAAAGGCAAATATAAAGGCCCTCTGGAATGTAAAAAGATTGCACGCCGCTTATACCATTATGCGGGCAAAATTGAGCGGCAGATGAAATGTCCCCAGGATATTGAATGGGCAGCTGTCCAAGGAAAGGTGTATTTGCTGCAGGCACGTCCAATCACCACCTTGAGTCCAGGCAACCCCGGCCATTTTGAATGCAATGATTCCTTGACTGGAGACTTTCTCTGGACCAATACCAATGTAGGCGAATCGATCGCGGATGTGTTCACCCCGCTAAGCTGGTCATTTCTTCGCGCGCTCGATGAAGAGCATAATGTTATCCCGGGCCATTATTTAATATCCGGCAATATTTGTGGACGGGTATACTCCAATATCAGCTTGCCTGTTTCCGTATTTTCTGCTTTTGGCTTGAAGCTGAAGCCGATCCTGCGTCAAATGAGTGACCTGTTCGGCCAAATTCCGGAGGGGGCATCACTCCCAAAGTACCCTTATACTAAGCTGGAACTAATCAGAACCCTGACGCCCCGGATACTATACAGTGCCCGCCGTACCTGGCAGGCTGCCCGGAGTTTACCCCGGTTTCTGAAGGAAACACCGGAATGGTGCAGGGAGATGCGTGCGCGGTTGCAAGAAATTCAGAGCAGGGAGGAGCTGCTGCTGCTGTGGGAGCGGGAGCTATGGCCAAGGAATGTAACGGCATTATGGGCTGCGCTGGAGGGGGCCAGTGCCCCGATGCAGAAATTCATGAAATTTAAGAAGAAGCTCGCTAAGCAACTGGGCAGTGAGGACGCTGAAATTCTGCTGTCGAGTATCAGCGGAGGTACGGAGCTGGAGAGTCTGGGCCCGGTCCTGGGCATTTCCAGGATTCTTAAGAATGAGATGAGCCCTGAAGAATATCTGCAGAAATACGGGCATCGCGGGCCGCATGAATTCGAGCTCTCCATTGCGGAGCCTGCCGAAGATGAGCTCTGGCTAACCAGGCAGCTTGAACAATATGGGGACTTGCCAATACAAGTGGAGGACCTTGTTGACCATCAGCGGCAGCTCTATGACGCTGCCTGGAAGAGAACCAAAGAAAAGATATCCGGGAGGCCGGAACAGCTCCGCCGCCGGATACAGTCTGCTGCGGAAGGTCCGAAAGTGCGCGAAGCTGTCCGCTCGGAATGGACCAGGGTATTCCGGTTGAACCGGGCATTTGCGCTTAAGGCAGGTAAGCTTGCAGGCATTGGGGAAGAGGTGTTTTTTCTGTACCTGGATGAAATTCTGAAATGGCTGGCTGAAGGAGATCCGTCGATGCTGCAGCATGTTGCCGCGCGAAAAGCAACCTATGCGAAATATCAGGCTTTACCGCCCCTGCCATCCGTGATCCGAGGAAGATTCGATCCGTTCCTCTGGTCGAAGGACCCTGCCCGAAGAATGGATGCTTATGATGCCGAAGCTCCCGTTCAGGCGCTCCGCAGTGCGGATGAGCTTAGAGGGTTCCCAGGGGCAGCCGGGCGGATTGAAGGCATCGTACGGGTGCTTGCCACACCGGCAGAGGGGGAGCAGCTGCTGCCGGGTGAAATCCTGGTGGCTGCAAAGACCAATGTGGGCTGGACGCTTTGTTTTCCCAAGGCGGCTGCAATCATCACCGATATTGGTGCTCCGCTGTCCCATGCGGCTATTGTGGCCAGAGAGCTTGGCATCCCGGCGGTTGTAGGGTGCGGGGATGCCTCAGCAAGATTAAAGACAGGTGACAGGGTTATCGTGGATGGAGCCAGAGGCAGTGTACAGATTATTTCAGATTCAGGCGGAGATCGTGCTAAACTGGAGGAGGACGAGATCCGGGATTAATGATCGGGGAGTGAGCGGTTTGTCTATAAAGTCTGGGCAAGCAGGATTGCGTGAACGTAAAAAGGCAAAAACCATGGCAAGCATTCAGCAGCATGCGCTGCAGCTGTTTCGGGAGTATGGCTATAAAGCAACAACAGTAGAGCAGATCGCAGAAGCGGCGGAGATTTCCTACAGCACTTTTTTTCGTTATTTCTCCACCAAGGAGGATGTGCTGCTTATTGATAATTACGATCCGGTGCTGATTGCCTCCTTTGAGAGCCAGCCGGCTCACCTAACCCCGCTGATGGCACTGCGCAATGCGATGCTGTCGGGGGCTATGGAGATGACACCACAAGAATTATCGACAATGCGGGAACGGAACGAGCTGGTGATGTCCGTACCGGAGCTGCGGGCAGCGATGATTAATAATATGGTGAACATGATGGACCTTATTATCGATTTGACTTGCAAGCGTACGGGCAGAGAGCAGGGTGATCTGGCGGTGCGTACTTTTGCGGGGGCGGTCATAGGTGTGAACATATCTGTTATGCAGTATTATGCAGAGCATCCCGAGGCTGATTTCCCCGCCTTGCTGGAAGAAGCGCTGAACAAGCTGGAGGCCGGATTGCCGCTATAGACTGGAGCGTTCCGCAACGGGACGAAGACATCCACGAGGGTGTCTTTTTTTTGAAAATATAAGGATTGATATAGGCCTTTGGATACATTTAGGAAACTTAGATATAAAGGCTCACTTACATACAGGCTAAATCAACTATAATAAATGCGTACAAGCTCGACATATTTTGACAATATAATGAGGTGATAGCATAGATGGCGACCCCTTTTTTCAAGAAAAAGGACACGGCGGCGGACAAGCAGGACAGGCCAGACATGGTTCAAAAGGTTCAATTGGCGGAAGACCCGCCTGAAGAAAAGGAAGATAAGGCAACGGGTGAGAGCCTCTCCAGTCTCATTTCCACGGGCAAAGCGCAGCTGGACAAGAAATCACTCGATCTGATTTTTGCTGTGGAGCAAATCATCCAGGCCAGAACACATGCAGATACGACCAATCATGAGCTGCAGGACCGGTTGACCCATACCAGCGGGCATGTGGAGCGGTTGAACAAGGATCTGAAGAATCTGAACAAGGTGATTGATGAGCGGGAGAAGAGTATCCTGGAGCTTGAGCATAAGCTGGTGGAGCGTAATCTGAAGGTGGATCAGGTCATGGAGGATCACCGCGAGATGTACAGCACCCTGTCTTCGGAGATGGACGAGCTTAAGAGCACGATTGAGCTGGAGCGGCAGAAATACGCCAATCTGGTGCAGAAGCATAATGATGCCATTTCAGAAAAGCTGAAGAAAATGAACGAGCTGGAAGAAAAGATCGGACGTCTCGAAACCGAGAACGCCCATGTGAAGCAGAAATACGAAACGATCCGGCAGGAGAAAGCCTACCTCTCCAGCATGATTAACGATTTCGCCACACGGATGACAGTGCCTTTTGGGGGAAGCACCCCACCGGCAGAACGCACAGAAGGAAACGGGAATACATAACTGCAATGCCTTTTCTTGAACAACAAGCCGCGCTGATCATAGAATTGCTGTCGCTTGAGCATAAGCAGGACGGCTATCAGCTGGAGGTAGGTCTAACCTGTAGCGGCGGATTCACCCGGAAAGTTATCCTCATCGACGAATTTACATACCTGCAAATGAATATGCCGGGCTCTTGGGAAGGACAAAGAGTACGGCTGTCGCTTTACCCGAAGTGGGACCCCTTTCGACGTATATATTTCAGCTCCCTCATCAAGATGAACAGTACCTACTCCGAGACGCTGTATTTTGCCTGCTCTGAAGCTTATGTCTCGCAGCTTAATCAATTGAAGCAGCAAACCCTTATGCCGGTTGAAGCAAGCGCGGATCTGACAGAGCTTCCTTCACCTGAGCCTCATCGGACTCAAGCATTCACACGCAGTGCCGGAACCTTACGGCTGGCCCGGCCTATTGTCCTGCGGTGCATTTTATTCAGCTTGCTGTTCGTATTGTTCTTTCTGCGGATGGATGGGACCGTGTTCAACAGCGCTGAAGCCCACGAAGACTTCACCGAGCCGGCAGCCTCTGCCCGCAGCAGTGTTCCTGTGACTTATGTGCCTGTGGTTCATCAGGCTTCTTTTCAGAGTACTGAGGCTGAGGTTGTGCCGGAAACCAGACAAGTGCAAGAGCCGAAACGGGAGGCTGAACCAGAGCCTGAGCCGGAACCAGAGGCACAGAGTCCGCTGGTTGAAACTTTGGAGCTGGACGGAAGCAGCTATGAATATAGTCTGGCCAAAGGGTATGTAGCCTTATCCTTTGACGACGGCCCGTCGCAGTACACTCAGGAAATTGTCGATATCCTGCTGGCGCATGGGGTGGCGGCGAATTTTCTGTTCATCGGCCAGAACGCCAAGCATTACCCGCAGGCGGTCCGCTACGCCGATAAGCATGGCATGCCGGTGGGCAGTCATTCCTGGGATCACAGCGACCTGACGAAGAACAGCAGCGCGGAGAACCACAATAACCTGCTGCTGTCAGTCCAGGTACTGGAGCAGAATACCGGAACACCGGTAACCGTGTTTCGTCCGCCTTATGGGGCGATCAACAGTTCCCTGGCCGCAGAAGCCGGGAAACAGAAGCTGAAGGTGCTGCTCTGGAACCGTGATCCCGAAGACTGGAAAGCGGATACTGCGGAGGAAATCACCCAATATTTTTACAACACCGATCCCTCCGGGGGCATTTATCTTCTTCATGAAAAAGCAGTTACGGTCAAAGCGCTGCCGGCAATTATAGAATATCTTAAAGGCAAACAGCTGAAATTCGCCATTTTCAGATAATGGACAGCGGCTGATAAGGCTTGCTCAAAGGCGTATCCGAAGTGGCGGGTACGCTTTTTGCATGGCTGAATGGGTGTTTCTCTGCTGTGTTTTCCAATGGTGACTGAAATCGGGACCACATGGGATTCTTCTTGTTTTAATAAAAAAAATTTGAGACAATAAGTGTATGTTGTTAGACGGGTCTCCACAGGGTAGAATAAATTGAACTTTAATGTTTTGAAAAGAGGATAAATAATGAATAAACAATCCATTTATGGATTAACTTTGGAACAACTGGCGTCCTGGCTTGTAGAGCACGGCCATAAGAAATCCCGCGCATCCCGGATATGGGAGTCTTTATACCGCCAGCGGGTTAAGGATTTTGCGGAAATGACCGAGGTGAACGGTGAGACGGTGCAGCTGCTGTCCGAGCATTTTGTCTTTCAGACGATGGATGAGCATGTGAAGCAGGAGTCGGCTGACGGCACCATCAAGTTTCTGTTCCGCTTGAAGGACGGCAATCTGATTGAAACGGTGCTGATGCGGCAGAAATACGGTTTGTCCGTCTGTGTAACAACACAGGTGGGCTGCAACATCGGCTGCAGCTTTTGTGCAAGCGGTCTGCTGGCGAAGAGCCGCGACCTTTCCAGCGGAGAAATTGTCGAGCAGATTATGAAGGTCCAGCATCATCTGGACGGGCTGGGGCTTGGTCAAAGGGTCAGCCATGTGGTGGTGATGGGGATTGGCGAGCCGTTCGATAACTTTACGAACCTGCTGAATTTCCTGACGATCATCAAGGATCACAAAGGACTGGCGATTGCCGGCAAGGGCATCACAGTATCCACAAGCGGTCTGGCCGACAAAATCAGAGAATTCGCCGATGCCAACATGCAGGTCAACCTGGCGATTTCTTTACATGCGCCCAATAATGAGCTGCGGACACGGATCATGAAGATCAACCGCGCCATTCCTATAGAGAAGTTAATGCCCGCTATCGATTACTACCTGGAAAAGACAAACCGGAGAATTACCCTGGAGTATATTCTGCTTAAGGATATCAATGACCGCCAGGAGCATGCTCTGGAGCTGGCAGAGCTGATCGGGGACCGCCGCCAGATGGCCAACGTTAACCTGATCCCGTACAATCCGGTGGATGAGCATAGCCAATACCAGCGGAGCGAGCGCGAGTCTGTGCGGGCCTTCTTTGATACGCTCAAAAAGCAGGGCGTCAGCGTAAGCACCCGCCTGGAGCACGGCGTCGATATCGACGCCGCCTGCGGCCAGCTGCGCAGCAAGCAGATCCAAAAGGCCAAAGGCTCCGCCAGCCCGAGCGGCGTGGCTGCCGGGTAAGGCTGGCCGCTCACGAAAAGCTGGCGGCGGGCAGAAATGCTGTTGATCAGCCGGGCTTGGCGTTGATAATTGAAATCAAAGGTAGAAATACCTTTGAATAAGCGGAGTTGGCGCTGACAGCCGGAATCAAAGGTAAAAATACCTTTGGTCAAACGGCCCCGGTAACGAGAATGGGGCGAAACAACGGCAGAAATGCCGATATTTCATCCTTCAATTACAGAAGAGCGGTGCCAGGTGTTTTTTCACTTGGCACCGCTTTTGTATTAGCCGACACACGTTTTCCACGCATCACTGACATCAAGTCATTGTTCGTAGAAGGACAGGTATAAAAGAATAGGCATTGCCCGAAGCTTATGAAGATGTCAGCATGTTGAAATCTTTGCCTGTCTGTGCATTACTCCCCGCTCCCTGCGGAAACCGGCAAAAATCAATAGGTGCGGCCGGCATGTACTTGTTATAATACTATTGATGCAGTTAAAGGAAGTATTTTTTTCTGCTGACGCCGCTGGGACCAAAAACTGTGGGAGATCCATGAGGAGGAGCATGAACGGTCGGTGGAGCATTACGGTCAGCTTTTGAAGGCTTACCCTCCTGAGGAATTGGCAGTCATTCAGCGTATTTTAGCGATTTGATCAGCGGTAAGTAATTGTGGAAGCCTCTGCCATGGATTGTATGATACAATAGCCAGATGATTGAAGAAAAGAGGAATGTGAATTGTTGACATTTACAAGCTACACCGTGGAGAACGTAAAAGATCCATTTGGTATTTTAAGCGGCAAGCGATATGAGTTCGTCATTAATCTGGACGTGCCGGAGGATGATGAGCTGTATGAAGAGAATGGTGTATCGGCCCGGGTGATCGTAAAAGTGGAAGAAGAGCAGCTGAGCATCGTCAGCTATGATTTGCTGGAGACCACAACCGGCCAGCTTCTGGATTTCGATATGGAAGAGGACGAGGAAGCGGCCTTGGCCCTGTTCTGCAACGAGCATCTGCCGGCTTAAGCGGGCACGCGGCCCTGGATAGTTCAGCAAGGGAACGGTGGTAAGCTCTTAATAAGGTTAGGCAGAAATAGACCGTTTCCTTGATGACCAGGGCGGTCTTTTTCTTTTTGAGGATGATTGTAGTAATTGCGTATGACAAGTAAAAGAAAGGTCTGAACATGAGGAATTTGCTTTAAAACCGCCTACAAGCACCCGCCCACATAATAATGAATCTGCTTGTTCCACCATGGCCAGTCATGATCCACATCGTGGCCCCAATAATCAATCTGTGCCGGAACCGATTTACGCTGGAGCAGGTCCTGGAGAAGGCGGGTCTCATGAAGCATTTCGTCTTCATAGGCGCCCTGACCGACACAGAGGATAATCCGGCTGCTGCGGTAGGCGTTGAGGTAATAGTCATCGGTCAGGTTTGGCAGGTAATGCAGCGGCGAGTTCAAGTAGACCGTTTCGCTCATATAATCACCGAAGAAGTAATAGGTAGAGTAGACACCGCTAAGCGCAATCAGAGTATCGAAAACATGCGGATGGCGGAAAAAGAAGCTGGCGCTGTAGTAGGCCCCCATGGAGCAGCCGGAGACGAGGAGCTTCTGGTCGCTGCCGCCGTTGTTCTCTTTGCTGGAATGAAGGATGGCTGGAATCAGCTCCTGCGTGATGTACTTGTCGTACTGCTCATGCCGCTGCACCTTATCCTCATGATTCCAGTGACCGGAGAAGAAGGTCTCCGCATCAAGGGTGTCGCAGGCCCAGATCTGCAGCTTGCCGGCATCGATGAACTCCGACAGGGTCTGAATCATGCCGGAATCCTCGTATTGGTAGAAGCGCCCCAGAGAAGTAGGGAAGACCAGCATCGGTTTGCCGGCATGGCCGTACACTTTGTATTCCATGTCTCTATGAAGGTGCCTGCTGTATTCTTTGTGGTAGCTTATCCTCATCCGTCAACACATCCTATCCCTCTTCTACTTGGTGAATATAGCTCACGATGTCCCTGACTTCCTCCAGATCCGCGGAACGGAATTGATACGCACTGTTCCCCATGGCCCGGCTGAATACTTCTTCGATCCCGGCATAGTTGACTATCTTGTCCCCAAACGTACGGTAAATGTCCCCGTGGCTGTGAGAGTAATGCTTGTGCCGCTTGCGGCTGGCATAGCCGGTATAATATTTGCCTTCAAAAGGGCCGCCAGATTCATTATGGACAACCATACGCGCCCACTCCCTGTATACATCCACATCATAGGAAAAATTGATCGCATCGGTCATCCATGCCCCGGGTGGACGCATATTCACTTCAAGGGCAATGATCCGCCCGTCCTTGTTCGATTTGAACAGCTCGATATGGAAAAAGCGCTCTTTGATGTCAAAAGCCTTCAGAATGTTCTGTCCGGCCAGCTCAACCTCAGGACTGACCTCTTTCAGACAGAAATAGTAGAGGTGGTTGTCCGTATTGACGACATCCATCACGCTGTTTTCGAACAGATGGCTGACCGCGAACCGCACATTGCCCCCGATATCCACCAGCCCGTCATAGGTCAGAATGACACCGTCAATGAACTCCTCAATAATAAAAGCTACATCATCCGGTTTGGTGTCAAAAAACTGCTGCAGCTCAGCCTCATTGTTGATTTTGTAGGTCATGCTCGCCCCGGAACCGAGATCGGGCTTCACCACCAGGGGAAAGCCGGTGCTGCGGATAAAGTCCTGGACGCTGTCCCGGGTGGTTCCGGTGGAGAACTGGACCGTGCTTACGCCGCTTTTGCGGAAAAACTCTTTCATTTTGGATTTCTGCTTCAGGTTATAGACAAAATCGGTCTTGGTGCCGTAAATATTGAAATCTGTACGGATCGCAGCGTCCTGCTCCAGCCAATATTCGTTCAAGGATTCGAAGCGGTCGATTTTGCCGTATTTATGGGTAAAGTAACCCACAGCCCGCAGAATCTCGTCATAATTTTCCAGACGGCTCACTTTGTAATACTCCGTCAATGCCGACTTCAGCTTGTCTTCGAGCTGGTCATATCCGGCATCGCCAATCCCAAGCACCGTAGCTCCCTGCTGGTGCAGCTGGCTGCAGAAATCGGCGCTGTTCCCGGGAAAATGGGGAGAAAAGAAGATAAAGTTCAAGCGACCAGCCCCTTCGGCTATAGTATATGTCCGCATTTTAATTCCGAGTTAAATTGTATGATTAATTCAATCTACCAGCTTCAGCCTCTTCCGTCAATCCTTTGGCTTCGGCGCTGCGCTGCATCAGTTTGCGGTTCAGTCTGGCCAGCAGCCCGCTGAAGGTGTGGCAGTCCTCAGGGGACCAGTCCCCGAAGATTTCCTCATACCGCTCCAGACGGATGTTCCGTGCTTCTTCCAGCTTGCGTGTGCCAAGTGGCGTGATCTCAAAATAGCTTGATCTTCCGTCCATTGGATCGGGTACCCGCACGGCATAACCTTTGGTTTCCAGCACACTGGTCTGTCTGCTGATGGTGGAGGTGTCGAGGCCGAACTCTTCGGCCAGTGCCTTTACCCCAACCTTCTCATGGTGAGCCAAATGGTAGAGGAGCGTATAGGTCGAGCGGTCCAGCCCCCCGTGCTTCTTGTCGAGAGAGGACCGGCGGATGAGTGTCATCAGCTCATTGTTAAGGGACTCCAGGTTTTTATCATCCTTTTTAGCATCCATAGTACAGCTTCCTTCCTATACTGAGTACTCTTCTCCATTATTATAGTGAACATACCGGGCCACAAGCAAAAACCGCATCCATTTATGAAAATAGAATGAAAAATTCGCATTGACTTTCAAAAATATGGTTGTATAATACACATATAACAATTTGATTGTATTATACACCTAATTTACAAAGGAAGTTGATTGTATTTCCTTGTTTTTAACGGAGGAGAGGACGAATTGAATACGCAAACGGCCCGTAATTCAGCCTTTTGGCTGATTATTTTAGCAATTTTTTTCGGGAATTTCATGGCAATCCTGAGCACGACGACCATTAACGTGGCCTTTCCCGTATTTATGAAGGATTTTCATGCGGAGATTGGGACCGTGCAGTGGATGATTACAGGCTATCTGCTCGCTACGGGCGTGATCGCGCCGGTGGTAGGCTACTTTGGGGACAAATGGAGCTATAAATACCTGTATGTGTGCGCGCTATCGGGTTTTACCCTGTTCTCTGGATTATGCATGATCGCCTGGAGCATCCATTCGCTGGTGACCTTCCGTATTCTGCAGGGGGTATTCGGCGGGCTGATTATTCCTACTACGATGACCATGATTTATCAATTCATTGAAAAGGAAAAGCAGGCGTTCGCGATGAGTCTCTGGAGCTTGTCCTCCATGCTGGCACCCGCTTTTGGACCGACACTCGGAGGATGGCTGACCGGATATTTTGGCTGGGAATCGCTGTTCATGATTAATCTGCCGATCGGGATCATTGCGATTGCCGTCGCGCTGAAGTGCCTGCCTTTCCAGCGTACCGCCAGAGAGACGAAGGCCTTTGACCTGCCGGGTTTTGTAACGGTTATTCTCAGCAGCGCGTTCATTATCCTGGCCTTCAACAAAGGGAACAGCTGGGGCTGGACCTCCTGGAGAACGCTGGCGCTGCTCATTACCGGAGCCATAGCTCTGACATACTTCATCCGCAGGGAGCTCTCCTTGAAGGAGCCGCTTCTGAATCTGAAGGTCTTTCGGCAAAACCGGTTCACTTACAGCCTGATTATCAATTGTATCATTACCGTTGCCCTGTATTCCGGGACATTCCTGATTCCGGTCTTTCTGCAGGACATCCAGCAGTCCACTCCGCTCACAACAGCACTGGTCCTGCTGCCGGGGTCCATCGCCATGGCTGTCATGTCCCCGGTTGTCGGCAAGCTCTACAGCAAGACGGGGCCGTTCTGGCTCATCCTTAGCGGGATTCTGCTGCTGGTTGCTTCAACCTGGGAGCTCAGCCATATTACACTCGCCACTACCCATGTTCAGCTTGCTTGGCTGATGGCGGTGCGTAATGTCGGGATTGCCCTGGCCTTTATGCCGGTTACGAATGCCGGAATGTCTTCTGTGCCTAAGCAGATCACCGGGCATGCCTCTTCCGTCACCAACTGGGTACGTCAAGCGGCCGGGGCACTGTCCATCGCTATCTTCAGCTCTCTGCTGGCGTCGAGAGCCTTGACACATCAGAAGGAGCTCAGCGGCGGAGCATCTGCCGCGGGCGCGTGGATTAAGGCGCAGGGCATGACGCTGGGCGTGCAGGATGTGTTCCTGGCGGCAACCGTAATCGGGATTCTTGCAATCCCTTTGACCTTCCTGCTCAGAACCGGAACTGCCAAACCCCAAGCGGCGGTATTGAACGCAGCGGCCGTCAAGCGGGAGGTCAACAGTTAATGCGCTGCCGGCAAGCAGGAGACCAAAGCCGGGAAGTCCTAATCAAGGACAGTCTCCGCTTCAGTCGGATTGCAGCCTACTGCAAGCTGATCTGATAATCCTTTTTCATATAGGAACGGATTCTCTGAAAATCTGCTGCGGACAGGTCCGTCAGCCGTTTATTCCGCTCCCGCCCCAGAATGATGCCGATGGTCTGAGCTGCCAGGGCGGTGGTGGGCATAATTCTCGCGCTGCCGTAGGCTTTGATGCTGGCACCCACATTTTTTCCGGTTACGAGCACATTGTCATAGGATTTCAGCTCAAAGGAACGCAGCGGCAGCCCGTAACGGTCCGGCTTGCCGAAGCCGATTCCGGTGGGAATCGCCCGGGTTCCCTGCAAATCTATGGAGTACCCGCCGATGCTCACGTTATCCCAGAACATCCGGCTGGACATTAAGTCCTTGTACTCCAGAACGTATTTGGTCTCATAGCGGTTATAGTCACGGATATAGAGGTAATCCGGAAATCCGTTTAGTTCGGCTTTGGCGAACCCGGGGATATTTTTGCGCAAAAAGCTTAGAATGTAAGGGGCTTCGGCCTTTCCCTTCTGTACCGCGGTCTCCACAGATTTAGGATCAGAAGGATTGACATCGTAAATCAGCAGGCCGTTGATGATGACCTGGCCATTTTTTTGGTACGCGGCATTTAATCCGCGCAGCCGGAGCTGCTTGTCCTTGGTGGCGTATGTATTGGTAATGTTGCTGAATCCTGTTGCAAAGTGCCAGTCCACATAGGTGTTGGGGCCATACTTTTTGCGTACATTCGTGAGTGGATAGTCCTCGAGAATGCGCTGATGCAGCAGGTTCCAATCCACATTTTTGAAATTGAGCATATAGGTTGCGGCCATATAATCGGGCTTGCTGCCATTATAAATGGTTTCCATTCCTGGAATCCGCGCTTCCTTCAATTGCCCGCTCAGGGCATCGTAATCGGTATTCTCCACCCAATAGCGGGACTGAATCGTAACATGGGGGCCGTTCTTGTCATGATAGGTAAGAGAACTCAGCGTCTTCCCGCTGCCTGCCGCCTTCGTGTCAACACGGTCGAGAACAACCCCGCTCTTCAGCGGAATTCCTTGGATGACCTTATCATAATATCTTTGAAAATCGGAGGCCTTCCGGATGGTCCCGGCCTTGTAGCCATTGAAGAGGTTTTTGATCTCGCCTTGCACCAGGCTTCTCTGCTTGTTGTCATTCACATCATCGAGAAAGAACATTTGCCCTTGAATCAATTCGCCACCCGGCTTGCTGCGGGGATCAAGCATCAGCACATTCAGGCCGGCCCTGACGGCTTCCTTGGCGAGCAGTACGCCTTGAATTTCGCTTCCAATGATAACGACATCGTAGTTCGTAATCGCCTTGGAAGGGGCAGCGGGCTTCGCTGCAGCGACGGTAGGCGGGAGGGGTGCCGACAGGAGAATCACTGCAGCGGCAAGACAGCTTTTAACACGGTGAAATTTCCGGAATTGCATGAACATTGATGTTTTCTGCTCCTGACTGTTTATGGGATGGGATCTAAATATTACAAGCAATTTTGGGTGGATTTACCTGTGTTAAGTTTGTGGCCATTTGCTGCGTCGGCCTTTCTTTTCGCATGTTGGCCGATTATGGGGTAGAATATACAATAAAGCGAGCCAAAATAGGAGTTGTATATATGTCGAATGAAGAAGTGTTTTTGACGAAAGAGGGTCTGGCCAAGTTAGAGGAAGAGCTGAGGGATCTCAAGACCGTGAAGCGCAAGGAGCTTGCCGCCCGGCTTAAGCTGGCGATCAGCTACGGGGACCTCAAGGAGAACAGCGAATACCATTCGGCGAAGGAAGATCAGTCGTTTATGGAGACACGCATCATGATTCTGGAGAAAATGCTGACCAAAGCACAGATTGTGGATGAGAGCAGCATGGATCTGAGCAAGGTCAGTGTCGGCTCCATTGTCACCCTGAATGATGTGGAGTACTCCGAGAAGATTGAATATAGAGTCGTCGGTCCGGCCGAGGCTGATGTGCTGGACAACAAGATTTCCTATGAAAGTCCGCTGGGCAAAGAGCTGCTCGGCAAAAGAGTCGGCGACATCATCAGCGTAAACGCACCTATGGGCATTATCCAATATGAGCTGCTGGAGATCAAAATGCTGTAAGAAGCGGCTCCTTTCAAAACAAAACCCTGCCGTCCTTATCGTTAAGGAGGCAGGGTTTTTTGGGCGGAATTGCTGCTGCCAAGGCTTACGCTGCAAACAGGTTAAGTCAGGGTGTGGCCGCCCTCCACATGAAGCACCGTGCCTGTAACGAAGCCGTTACGGATCAGATAGAGCACGCCTTCGGCAACATCCGAGGCTGTGCCTACGCGCTGTACAGGCAGCTTAGCCGCTACGCTGCTGTAAAAAGCACTCCGGGCCTCTTCGGCCATACCTGCGCGGGAGGGGGTGTCGATGATGCCCGGTGATACGGTGTTCACCCGCAACGGGGCCAGCTCCAGAGCCAGGGTCTGCCCCAGATTGGCTACGGCTGCATTTACTGCGCCCAGTACGGAGGACCCGGACATGGCCTTGAAGGCAACCACACCGGAGAACAGGGTGATGGAGCCGTGGGGGTTCAGGTGCGGCGCGGCATATTTGGCTGCATAATACTGGCCCCAGAACTTATTGTCCATCAGCCCGCGTGCGGCACTGGTGGCTGTGGTGAGAAAAGGGCCCCCGCTGGTCTCGGCTGCGGTGACTACGAGATGGTCGAAGGCTCCCAGCTCTGCGAACAATGACCGCACCTGATTCTCGTCTGTAATATCCAGTGTATAGGTAGCTACGCTTGCGTCAGGTCCAAGTGCAGCTTTGGCCTGTTCCAGCTTCTGTGCTGAGCGGCTGGCAAGAATCACCTCTGCGCCTTCCGCTGCGGCGAGTGCTGCCGTTGCCAGGCCAATACCCGAGCTGCCGCCGATAATCACTATTTTCTGTCCTGCTAACATATCGATTCCTCCTCAAAATGAACTGCCTTATGAGAAGAGTATAGTCCTCATACTTCCTTCAGGGAAGTAGTTACATTCTGTACATACAGTTACCGAAAAGATAGTTTTGTACGGGATCTGAGCTGGCGGGTGTGAACTTTTTTTAATACTTTTTCTGCTCAGAGCGCAAGCCCGTATCTTTTGAGCTCAATAAAAATACCTTCCAGCTGTTCGCCTTTCTTCGTCAGCGTGTATTCCACACGCGGCGGCACCTCTGGATATACAGTGCGCATAAGAATGCCATGGTTCTCCAGCTCACGCAGCCGCAAGGCGAGTGTCTTCGGACTGATACCTTCCAGAGAGCGCAGCAGATCACTGAAACGCATGGTGCCTTCGATCAGCAGATCACGGATAATCAGGAACGTCCATTTGGTTCCGATGACATCCAGCGTTTTGGCGATAGGACAGGGCTCGCCGGGGGCTCCTTTGGTCAGAATGACCGGCTCAGTAGCATCCAATTCAGTCAACCTCCTGTGTCAATCACGATTTATGCTAATCATACCACAATACTATCTTTTGGGAAGTTATACCGTTCATAGGCATTTGCTATTAAGCATATTGCTTCCATATCTTAGACGCACCCGTCCGTGAGGATTATAGTATGAGTAACGATTAGAACAGAGGAGTCCTCGCTATTGATTGAAAAGGTATTGTCCACTCTGGTCGAGGTAATTGTGCCGCTGTCCATTCCGGTCATATCGGGTGCGCTGCTGGGACGGTACAAGAACCTCGATACCAAGCCGCTGTTAACCTTGTACCTGTATTTCTTAAGTCCGGCGATTATTCTGGATACCCTCGCGACGGCCGAGATTTCCTTCGATGATGTGTACAAAACACTTGCCTTCTCGCTGCTGAATCTGCTGGTGCTGTGGGCGCTGGCTAAGCTGATTGGCAGAGTACTGAAGCTGCCCCCTGCGGAGGCGGCCGGCCTGACCCTCATCTCCACCTTCACGAACAGCGTCAATTACGGTCTGCCGCTGGTGCTGCTGGCTTTCGGACAGCTGGGGCTCGACAAGGCTTCGGTCTATGTCATTGCCCAGATGGTAATTGTCAACACCATCGGAGTGTATTTTGCGGCACGATCCCAGTTTTCTGTAGGCAGCGCCGTCCGCTCGGTATTCTCCCTGCCGGCTATCTACGCAGCGGTTCTGGCTCTGCTCCTGCGGGCGCTCGGCCTGCATATGCCGCAGGAGATTGCCTCGGGAGTGTCGATGGTGGCTGGCGCGTATTCACCGGTGGTGCTGGCTATACTGGGGGTGCAGATGGTCAGGGTGCAGAGCGCACAGGCTGCACGCAATGTGCAATTGGCATTCTGGACAGGACTGTCGGTCCGTCTGCTGCTGGCCCCGCTCACCGCTGCGCTGCTGCTGTTCCTGCTGAACATATCGGGAACGCTGTTTGCCGTCCTGCTTATTCTGGCTTCCATGCCGGTTGCAGTGAATTCCGTCGTGCTGGCCGAACGCTTCGGCAGCTCACCTGCCCTTGTGTCACGGTGCATTCTATGGACAACACTCGCGTCCTTTCTGGTGCTGCCGGTATTGATCTCCATTGTAGGCAGCGTGTGAATTTATTGTAGTTCAGGCTCCCTGGATAGGGGATAGTGAGTAAAAGTAGAGTAAGCAAAATTCACTTTTGAGCTATGAAGCAAATTCGGCGGTAAGAGCGCAATCGCTAGGATTAGTGATCCTTTTCCAACTTGGGCTTGCTCACCGCCTTCTTCGTAAAGCGCTAGTTGGAAAAAGGGAACTTATTTCTCCCCAAAATCAACAATCGTGAGATTTAAGTGGAAAAAGGAAACTTAATTGGGCCATATTACATCGTCAGGGGCTAAATGAGCTGAATTAGTGTACCTTTTTCCATTTAACCTGCGGAGAACAGGGTGCTGGGGCAAATTAGTTAACCTTTTTCCACTTAGAGTTGCCGCAGGGTTCATTGAGGAGTGGAGGACGGCGACTGCAACCTTTTAGCGGATTATCCGTCTGGAAGGAAGAAGAAGCCAATCCCATACTTGCAAATCCTGCTAAGAGGTGACCAGAATGAAGAAAAATACATTAAAGCAAATTACATTATCCGCTGCAGCTGTACTGATGACTTTGACTTTTGCCGGACAGAGCTTTGCCGCAGCCGAGGCGTTTCAGGATCTCTCCGGCACACCGGCCAAGGACAAAATCACCCTGCTGCAGCAGCGGGGCGTTATCCACGGAGTGAGCAATACTCAATTTATGCCGAATGCGGCGATTACTGCAGCCCAGGGCATTCAGATGTTCGTCAATGCCTTCGGTTTGAATATTGATCTGCTCCGTTTCGTCAAGGCACCGCAGGCTACCGACTATTTTGCCAATGCCAATAACGATGCCTGGTATGCAAATGCACTGATTATTGCAGCTAACAATGACATTGGTTTATCTCCGGATCTCGACCCTGCGAAGAACTGGACCCGTGAGGAGTTCACCCATCAGCTGATTCTGACGATCGAAAAGCACAGCAATCTTCCGATGATCAAAATCATGCCGGTGAACATTGCTGACAGTGCCGACTTCACCAATGGCTACGACGGCTCCATTCAGCGGGCGCTGGTGCTGAATATCGCCAGTCTGGACAGTGCGGGCAAATTCCATCCGGCTGCCGACATTACCCGCGCCGAAGCGGCGGAAATGATCTATAACGCTCTGGAGTACATCGCTGCACATCCGGCTCCTGCCGGTGGCCTGTCAGAGTAAGCCTGCTTCAGCCTATCAGGGCTGCAGTGAAAAACCCGCAAGCCCCATCCAAGGGAGCTTGCGGGTTTTGCTTTGCAGCATGAAAGCTGCTAACGGAAGCGTCTATTACGCCGCCGCCGCTTGGCAGCAGCCTTGTTCAAAGCATGCCCGCCTGCCCCGCCGCCGACGGCCTGCTGCTGTCTTGTGCCGGGGCTTTCGATGGCCGCATTGGTTCCGCCTGCGCTGTACGTTCCGCCCCCGCTGCCGACTTGAGTCGCCGAGGAGGTACTGCTGCCCTTAGGCAGCTTAACGGTTTGATTATTAATGACAACGACAACCTCTTTACCATGCAAGTAGGGGAGCGGGAAGTGAGTTTTGCCGCCGCGCCGTCCTCTGCTCCCCAGGTTTGTTGCGTCTCCTCCGGCTCCGACACTCTGCTGCTGGCGGGTATAGGGTGAAGCGATGGCTGCGTTGCTCCCGCTGGCGCTGCTTCTTCCGGCACCGCTGGCGATCTGGGTGGTATTCGCCGCATTGGTATATTGGTTGTTGATAACGAACACCAGCCGGTCTACTCCCGCCAGCGGTGTGCGGGTAATGATCTTCCGCCGTCCTTTTTGAATAATGACGATGATCCGGTCCTGCCGTTTCTGTATGGGTCTAACCATCCGCATCATTCCTCCCGTAATATAGGTTCCCTTACCATTAATGCGGTCAGCCGGGAAGCGTGAGCAATCCGGGCGCCGCAGGAAGTTAAACCAGCGGATGCCTAAGGATTGGAGGTACCGCCCGCCTCAAAAAGCGCTGAACGGGGGCTATATCAATGTGTTGGTCACAACTGAAGAGACGGCACTGGGGATTTTGGAGCAGAGTTCTTAGATGGCTGCTCAATTCGAATAAATGTCAAAATAACTCCTGAAACTACTTAAAATTTTGCTTGTATGGTTCATACAGAGCGTGTAAGATATACAAAGGTTTTTAAAAAGACAATCATGTAACTCATATAATCTTGGGAATAGGGCCCATAAGTTTCTACCGGATAACCATTGCAATTATCCGACTATGAGTGAAATAGCGCATCTAGGGTTCCGTTTTTTGTGCCATGGCATAAGAGAGGCTGGTCCAAGCGATGCGGGCACAGGTATGTGTTACACCACTAAGGGACAAAAACCCAGAAGGACAGATTCACTTGAGAGACACGCTCAAGGGGATCTGTCTTTTTTTGTTGGGAAAGGGGAGGACGTTTGGAGCATGAAAGTTCTAGAGGAACGCATAAGGGAAGAGGGCCTCATTCTGTCGGATACGGTGCTCAAGGTGGACTCGTTTTTGAACCACCAGGTAGATACGCAGCTTGTGCTGCAGATTGGGGAAGAGTTCGGGCGCATCTTCGGGCATCAGCCGATTACCAAGGTGCTGACCGTTGAGGCCAGCGGCATCCAGTTCGCTATGGCAGCCGGAATTGCGCTGGGGGTGCCGTTCATTTATGCGAAGAAAAAGAAAGCCGTTACCCAGTCCGAAGGCGTCTATTCGGCACCGGTTCATTCCTTCACCCGTCAAGAAGATTACCAGATCAGCATTTCGCAGAAATACCTGGGTCCGGACGATAAAGTGCTGATTGTCGATGACTTTCTGGCCACGGGGGCAGCGCTGGTGGGACTGGCGGATATTGTAAATGAATCGGGAGCGGAGCTGCTGGGTGTGGGCTGCGTAATCGAGAAAAGCTTTCAGGAAGGGCGAAGCCTGCTTGAAGACAGAGGCATTGCTGTCCATGCACTCGCAAGAATCTCATCCATGTCGCCCGGGGAAGTCCATTTTATCGGGAATCCAGATACAGAAGAAATGATCAAGGAGAGTGTGGAATGTTAAGCAAACAGAAAATATTTGCCCTCGGACTGCAGCATGTGCTGGCTATGTATGCCGGAGCGGTTATTGTACCGCTTGTTGTCGGAGGGGCGCTGAATCTGAGCGGAACGCAAATGGCCTACCTGATCGCTGCGGATCTGTTCACCTGCGGTCTGGCTACCCTGCTGCAGATTATCAGCAGCAAGCATTTCGGCAGCGGGCTGCCGGTTGTGCTGGGCTGTACGTTTACTGCGGTCAGTCCGATCATCGCCATCGCTTCAGGCTCTAATCTGGCGACAGCCTACGGCGCGATCATTATCTCCGGCTTGTTCGTCGTTCTGGCAGCCCCGATTTACGGGAAGCTGCTGAAGTTCTTCCCTACAGTAGTTACCGGATCTGTAGTCACAATCATCGGCTTGTCATTGATTCCGGTAGCCATGAACAATGTGGCCGGCGGCCAGGGGAGCGCTGATTTTGGAGCCCCCCGTAATCTGCTGCTGGGCCTCATCACTTTGCTTGTGATTCTGGCAGTGAACCGGTTCACGACAGGGTTCCTGCGCTCGGTATCTGTCCTGGTCGGACTCGTGGCCGGGACAGTGATCGGTTATGCGATGGGTATCGTTCATTTCTCCACCGTGGGCAGCGCCTCCTGGGTCAGCATTGCCCAGCCGTTCTATTTCGGATGGCCTGAGTTCAGCATTACCGCCATCTTCACGATGATTATCGTCAACATCGTCTCCATGGTGGAATCGACGGGCGTATATTTTGCCGTTGGTAAAGCTACGGACCAGCAGGTGGAGCAGAAGCAAGTCGTGAACGGCCTGCGCTCCGAAGGGCTTGCCATCATGCTGGGCGGTCTGTTCAATGCCTTTCCGTATACGGCGTTCTCCCAGAATGTCGGCCTGCTGTCGCTGACCCGCGTTAAGACACGCAATGTTATTTTTGCGGCTGGCGGAATTATGGTCGTGCTTGGACTGCTGCCTAAGCTGGCGGCGCTGACGACCGTGGTGCCGAATGCCGTACTTGGCGGCGCGATGATTGTCATGTTCGGCTCGGTGGCCGCGTCCGGGATGTCGATTCTCTCCGAGGTCGACCTGCGCAAGGACGGCAATCTGCTGATTGCCGCTTGCAGCATCGCTGTGGGTCTGGGATCGGCAGTGCTGCCATCCATGTTCGACCAACTGCCTGAATTCGCCAGAATGCTGCTCCAGAATGGAATTGTCTCCGGGTCGCTGACGGCGATTATTCTGAATATCTTCCTCTCCAGAACGCAAGAGAGCACAGTCCCGGCGGCTGCTGCACCCGAAGTGAAGTAAAATATTCCAAGCCCTTAACGCTAAAAAGTCTATCTGCCGATTCCGAAATATAAATGGAATCGGCTTTTTGCTTTATCTATCAAAGTGTTCCAAGGTATAATTTTCTAGTCGAAGATGAAGGGGGAGAAGGGATGAAGAAATATTGGCTGAGTATTACGGGCAGCCTGCTGCTGGTCCTCTTTCTTCCGCTGCTCTTAACCTTTCAACTGATCACGGATGCACAGAATAAGCCGGTTCTGCGGCACGGGATCATGGATTTGCGGGCTTGGGACTTTGAATCGGATGGTGTAGTCAGGCTTAACGGGGAGTGGGAGCTCTACCGTGATGTGCTGCTTGACCCCGAAGACTTCCAGCCCGGGGGGGCGTCTCCGCCTGCTGTTTCCACAATGATCAACGTCCCGGACAAATGGAATAATTATATTTCAAAGAGCGGTAGAAGTACGGCCAAAGGCTACGCCACATACCGGATGCAAGCCTGGATCACGCCAAGGGAAGCCGCCATATACGGCCTTAGAACGAGCAATATCCGTACGGCCAGCAAAGTGTTCATGAACGGTCAGGAAATTGGAGGCAGCGGCATCCCGTCCAGCTCGGCCTCCTCCGGAAGGCAGGACAACATCCCTTATATGGGCTTTGCCGCTGTCTCAGGGGAGAGGCTGGAGATTATTGTGCAGGTAGCCAATTACAGCTACTCTTCAGGCGGAATTGTTCAGCCGATCGTCATTGGGAACCAGTCATCCATTCTGAAGCACCGGGAAATTGCGCTGATTGCGGATGGAGCGGCGATGTGCGGCTTTTTCTTATTATCCATATTTCTGCTGATGTTCTCCAGAGTCAGGGAAGGCCGGGGGATTACGCTGTATCTGGGCCTGTTCTGCATGTCGGGATTCGTGTACATTATGACCCACGGGGAGAAGCTGATTGCAAGCGGTCTGCCTGGCCTGCCTTATGAAATTGTACTAAAGCTGCAGTTGGCCTCATCCACGCTGGTCTACTATTATCTGCTCCGGTATGTGGCCAATTCGATTAATTATCCGATGCCCCAGGCTGTGATGAAGGCCTCCAGGTTCATTACTTCCGTACTGCTGGCCATCGCCGTAATCGTACCTGCCTATTATTTCAGCTTCCTGGAACCTTTGCTGCTCACCTGGGGTTCTGTCAGCATCAGCTTTGTATTATATGTCATGGTCAAGGGGACGAAGCAGCATCCCAAGAATATGTTTCTCATGATGGTGAGCATTGAGAGTCTGAGCGTAGTGATTTTGTACTATCTGGTCAGTATATCCCGTATACCCCCCAGCTATGGTGTGATTTCTTACGAGATCATCCTCTTCGGGTTCGTTCAGGCCATTGTGATGACCCGCAAATACAAGTCCTCGTTTCTTGAGGTAGAGCAGCTGTCCCGCCGTTTGGTTACACTGGATGGTCTGAAGGACGATTTCATGGCGGATACCTCGTATGAACTGCGCAAGCCGCTGCAGGGCATCGTGAATATGGCCCAGACATTGGCTGATGGTGCTTCAGGCGCCCTAACTCCGCAGCAAAAGGAACAGCTGTCCATAATTGTCTCGACGGGGAAACGCCTGGGCTCGGTCATCAACGACATGTCTGATTTCGCCAAGCTGAACCACGGAGATCTGTTTCTGAAGCGGCAGGCAGTGGATTTGCGCATGGTTGCGTCCTCTGTCCTGGAGGTTACCAGCCACATCTCCGCAAGGAGGGGCCTGGAATTCAGGCTGGAGCTCCCCGGGCGGCTGCCGCTGCTGGAGACGGACGAGGAACGTCTGTCCCAGATTCTGTTCAATTTATTGGCGAATGCTGTGAATCATACCCAGAAAGGTGTGATCACACTCTCCGCCGAGGTTAAAGAAGAGTATGTGGCAATTATCGTGGCGGATACCGGCCAGGGGATTGCGCCTGAGCGCCTGCGGACGATCTTTGATGCCTATGACCCCCAGGCGAGGGATGCCAAAAAAACCTATCATGAGCTCGGCCTGGGCCTCGGCATTACCCAGAAGCTGGTGGAGCTGAATGGCGGGAGCATTGAAGCACAGTCGACCCCCGGGCAAGGCTCGGTGTTTACCTTCACATTACCGATATTAAAAGAAAAAACAGCCTTTATGGATCAGGGGGTTTTGGAGCTTACCGGCTGGGAGTCGGCAGCCGCAATGGAAATGTCGGGTGAGCTGCCCGATCCGCCCAAGGCAGAAGAATGCTGCTCCATTCTGATTGTAGACAATGATCCCGTCAACCGTCAGGTGCTGGCCAATGCGCTGCGTCTGGAGAATCACACGGTCATCACAGCGGAGAGCGGCCCTGAGGCGCTCCTGCAAATGCGCGACTATCCTGAGCTGGATCTGATCATTACCGATTGGGTGATGCCGGGCATGCCGGGCCTTATCTTCTGCAAGGCCATCCGCGAACGGTTTGTCCTTTCAGAGCTGCCCATCCTGGTGCTTACAGCCAGCAACCGGCCGGAGGACATTCAAGCTGCCTTTGAGGCAGGCGCCAATGATTACCTGAGCACACCGGTCGACCTTCGTGAATTCAGGGCGCGTGTCCGCACGCTGCTGGCTATGCGCAAATCCATCCGCACCTCGGTGCAGACGGAAATCGCCTTTTTGCAGGCCCAGATCAAGCCGCATTTTCTGTACAATGCCTTGAATGCCATTATCTCGGTTTGTCCCGATGATCCCGATATGGCCACGGAGCTGCTCTTGGATTTAAGCCAGTATCTGCGCAGCAGCTTCGACTTCCAGAACCGCGGCCAGACCGTGCCGATCGAGAAAGAGCTGGAGCTGGTAAGATCTTATCTGGCCCTGGAAAAAGCGCGCTTCGATGAGCGCCTGAACATTGTCTTTGACCTGCCGCAGGATATGATGGGGCTCGTGCCGCCGCTCACCATTCAACCGATTGTGGAGAATGCCGTGAACCACGGCCTGATGCAGAAGGAATCCGGCGGTACCGTGACCCTATCCATCAGGCAGCTTCCCCGTCATCTGGCCGTTGCCGTAACAGATGACGGCATCGGCATGTCCCAGGAGCGGATTGCTGAGGTTCTGTCGGAAGAGCGGACCGAAGGCGGCATTGGCCTCCGCAACATTCAGCGCCGGCTGCTCAAAATATATGGAACAGGGCTGTCCATTATCAGCGTGCCGGACCAGGGGACGACGATCTCTTATACCATCCCGCGAGCGGGCATATCCAGAGAATAGGAACAAGAGGTGAAACTGGCCCATGAAGGCAATATTGATCGATGATGAGAAACCGGCGCTTCAGCATCTTGAACGTCTGCTGGCCAAGGACGGACGGCTGGAGATTAGCGGAAAATATACCTCGGCACGGCTTGGCTTGCAGCACTTGCAGCAAGAGCGGGCCGATATTGTATTTCTCGATATCGGCATGCCGGAGATGAATGGACTTGAGGCGGCGGAGCATATCTCGGTTCTGGACCGCAGCATTCGTATCGTCTACATTACAGCTTATACCGAGTATGCCATTGAAGCTTTTGAGCTGAACGCAATCGATTATCTGTTGAAGCCTGTAACTTCCCAGCGTTTATACAAAACACTGGAACGGCTGGAGAGCCGTGAGCAGCAGGCCGTTAGGGAGGAGGAGCCAACGGCCGGAGCACGGGCCCTCTCCATTCTTGGTTTCAAGAGGCTGGAATTTCTGGACACCGGCGAACCTGGCAGGAAGCTGCAGTGGCGGACCAGCAAAGCGCAGGAGGTATTTGCCCTGCTGCTCCATCATCACGGGCAGTGGATACTCAAGGATACTATTGTTGATCTGGTCTGGCCCGACTTCAAGCCGGAGAAGGCGGTGACCAATCTGCACACAACGGTCTATCATATCCGCAAGCTGCTGAAGACCTGGGGCATGAACGTCCTGGTCGAGTTCTCGCAGGAGCGTTACCGTCTGACCTATGAGGACGTTTCCTATGATGTGGAGGATTTCGTACGGGGCTGGCGCGGAACTCCTGTGGAGACGGATCAGGAGTGGGCCAGCCGGGAAAAGGTGCTGTCCTTGTACCGGGGAGATTATCTGGACGAGCATCACTATGACTGGGCCGAGCCGAAACGCAAGGAGCTGCAGACCTCCTATCTGCAGATGGCGCTTCGTTCTGCGGAATATGAACTGGGCTCGGCACGGCCGCGTGAGGCCCTGGCCCGGCTGCTGTCGCTGCAGGAGGTTGATCCGTATTCGGAAGATATTTGCCGTCTGGCTCTCCGGAGCTATGCCGACCTGGGTGATTTTATCGGATTCAGGAAACACTACGAGAAATACAAGGCGCTGCTGCATAGCGAGCTGGGCATCCATCCCGGCAGTCTAATAGACAGCTGGGTTCAGAGAGTTTTGTGAAAATATTGCCAATAATATTACAAGAGCATAGAATTTAGTGGAGCCATACCAGATAATATAGATAGGGATGGAGCAAGAATGAATGACAAAGTCGTAATGCCGCTATGGACCTTCTGCCTCTTTATCGTTGTTATGAACACCACTATGTTCAATGTGTCACTGCCTACGATTATTCACGATCTGCATATTTCCGCGGATCTGGGGTCATGGGTGATCTCCAGCTATTCTATCGGCTACGCCTTGTCTACGGTGATCTACAGCAGACTGTCCGATCTGGTGCCCCTCCGCAGGCTGCTGACGACCGGCCTGACTACGCTGGGTCTGGCCTCGGTAATCGGGCTGTTTGCGCACAGCTTCAATGTTTTGCTCATCACACGGATTCTGCAATCCGCAGGTGCCGGAGTCATGGCGGGCCTTGGGCTGGTGCTCGCCAGCCGGTATGTGCCGGTGGCAAGGAGAGGCGCCGCTATCGCCATGATATCCGTCGGAAGCGCCATGGCGTTCGGACTGGGGCCGATTGTCGGCGGCCTCATCAGCCAATATTTTGGCTGGAACGGGTTGTTTGGCATCACCTGTCTGGTGCTTGTTGTTCTGCCTGTGCTGCTGGTTCTGCTGCCCAAGGAGCAGCCCAAGGCGGCGGTCTTTGATCTATACGGAGCAGCGTTGACGGTAATCAATGCCGGAAGCCTGCTCGTGGCGGTAACCAGCCAATCTTACATATGGCTTGCAGTG
>RCUU01000357.1_pt1 | contig 26107 bp, 23 predicted proteins | sample 2166211 | NCBI WGS metagenome assembly RCUU01 (sample SAMN09932620, study PRJNA488358) | compost metagenome | feature: garden; material: soil; isolation source: compost soil in phenylacetic acid-enriched culture | place: Germany: Experimental Botanical Garden Goettingen | collected 2016-01-27
GGGAAGAATTACGCTGGAAGTATACCAAGCGCTTCTCAAAAAGACAGAGTTACTGGATCTGAACAGCTACGTCTTTAAGATTGCGCATTATGTGTGGGCGAAATTCGTAGGCGAGAAAGTGAAAGCTTCCAACCAAATGCGGATTGATGACAATGAGGTGATGTCCAGAGACGAGGGCTTCGACGAGATCATCCGTCAAGAAACGGCTGGCGCATTGCGGCGGGAAATAGCTTTTTTATCTCACCAGCAACGGGAAATCGTTGTCAAGTACTATTACGGTGGAATGAAAATTAGCGAAATCGCGGCTGAGATGGGTCTTTCTAGCGGTACGATCAAATGGCACTTATTTGAAGCTAAAAAGGAGCTGAAACACAAGATGAACACAATTCGATCGATGGGTAATCTCGGCATCAATCCGATTCGCATGACAGGTTTAGGGCATAGCGGATCCCCAGGAAACAAAGGCGACACCGCCGACTTTTTAGCGACGGCGATCAGACAAAACATCGCTTTCTCAGCGTATCACAAGCCGCTCACGGTTAATGAAATCGCCGTAGAACTGGGCATTTCACCTGTATTTATCGAGGATGAAATCGAATCACTGGAAGGATACGGTTTCATGGATAAACTACCGGGTGGAAAGTATCGTACCAATATGTACATAGAAGATCCGTCCCCAATGAAAAGCGAGGTACTGTACCCATTGTTCAAAGAATATGCGGAGATTGCAGTCGAGCATTATTTCAAGACGTTTTTCTCGATGGGTGAAGTGTTCCAAGAGACGGGTGTCTACATTCCAGGTGGTGATGTCAATCTACTATTGTGGAGTCTCATTCCGTATGCTGGTAAACAATTGAGCTTCAAAGAACTCCATAGGGTTAGCCATGAAGAGGTTTCCGTCAGCCGCAAAGATGGCGGCCATTACGCAGCTCATGCAACGATCCACAGAGAGTTTGACGTTAGTTTTGATCCTAAACAATATTATTATAGTGGCGATATGAATCGGGATTCCGATGAGTTTGCACTAAAGGCATGGCAGGTCGATACGTGGTGGTGTGGCAGGAAGGACAGTTGGCGAGACAATCTGAGTTCGGATTTCATCAGTCTGATGCATGTGATCAATGGAGATTTACCGCAAAACGATGTGAACATAGACGCCTATCGTCGTCTTTTCGACAAACAATATTTGCTGCGAACGGAATCTGACCTTGAAGTTAACATTGTTTATTGCAAGGATAAGCAAACAGGAGAACGTCTGCATGCGGCGATTCCGCAACCGTCCGAACGAATCAAAGAAGCTGCCACGAAATTGGATCAAGCTGTTTATCAAGTGAAACTCGATGGACAACCAGATCATGCGCATAAATATGTGCGTTACTGGTCACAGAACTGCATGGCGTCGGGAACAGTACGTGCCTTCGTACTCAAACATTTAGTCGACATCGGCATGTTAAAAGTGCCTGATCCGCATCGGAAAAATGGCATTTCCACAATCATGTTCATGAATCAAAGCTAGCCTTCAAATTAATCACAAGAAAATGAATAATTTTGTTAAGTTATCAGGAAATGATAGCTCTTAATAAATAAGACGCGGCTGCCGGCATGAACCGGCAGTCGTGTTGCGCTAACGGGCAGTATTGTGCATTCATATTCAAAAATTGGATACCCTATCTGTAAACTTGGATGAGGTGTAATCTATGATTATGATAAGAATCATTATAGCTGTGTTTCTATCTATGACATTGAGCTTTTCATCTCCCATGCAATCAAACGCCGAAGCTAGTTATTGCGTTCCTCAGGAAGACTCAAGGGAGCTAAGACTGCAGGATATGCTTATGAATTTTTTAACTCCATATATCAATGATGCTGTTCGGGATTATTATCGATGTTTATTGCTGGAACCGCCGCTAGTATATCCGTATTTCGTTAAAGTGGTCGACTCAATAAGGATAAATGGGTTTCGTGGTTTCAACTTATCAATAACGCTCGATGTAACGCCTGTTGTCGGACCACATATTTCTGTTGGAGAAGACAGGTTAACGTTTGAAATCTCAGCGGGACCTGAAGTTAAACTGGTTAACTACACCCACTTAAAGAGTTATGCACTCCCTCCTCATTGGCAGAACATTGTAAAGAAGCCTGTGAAATAACTGGACTATCTGAGAAGTTAGTTAAGGAACATCTTCCTTGGGATAGAAGAACGACTTTTCGTATTACGCTAACGGGAGACGCTAAACAGCAGGCTGATCAGAGCTTTGGGATCTATTTGCTACGCAACAAGCAAGGGGATTGGAAGGTAGCCAATATTGATTGACGGGTGAAATCTAGGCGTGCCGTTATGAAAGGTATGCCAGGTTAGGCACAACGGAGAGTAAAATGGCTGATTGCTGTAGCTTTAGGTTAGTTGGAAGCATGGTTGAAACTGTAGGAGGTAGGCCTTGCAGGCGCAATTTGTATCTTTCTGTAGAGTGAAACGGACAGAGAAGATCTTATTTTGCGAAAAAAACTGCCTTTCTCGTGGATGCGGACACAGAAGCCGTTATAGCGTTCATTCTAGCCTCAAATGAGGGGGAATCAATCAAATAACGGAATCTGTGTCCGTTTGACCCGGGAAACTGCTTGACCTGCCACAATAACGGATCTCCTGTCCGAATCATAGGTGGATGATCACTTAAAGACCATGTGAAGAGCTTGGATAGGGGACAAGCCAAACACACGGTCAATCATTCATGTCTAAATCACGTCAAATGGGCGCGAAATCTTGGACGTTAGGCAACAATAAGTGTTTGAAGTACTAAATGGCCAGAAAACTTGCAACCATAATATATATTATGTAAACCAATATAGCCGGCATCATGAAGGCTAACAAGAAAACCACCTAAATCTGAAAAAACTGGTTATGGATGAGGCTCAGACGCTGCTTCCTGTTCACCGCCTGTTGGAAGAGGAGTCACCCAGACTTTGTAGAGGATGCCTTCACTGGTGAAGTCATAATTTGTGTGTACTAGGAACCGGGGATCTGAAATCGTATTCAGCCGTATCCGCTCATACACGAGAATATGGGCCAGCATCCAATTTGTTGTTTGGTAGCCGGTATAGTGATAGCCGATCTCGTTATAGGGCCCGCTCATGATCCATTCGAACGCTTCATGAAAACTGTCAACTTTCATGGTTTCCATATGCCAGACGATATTTTCCGGCTCTTTACTGTTCAGAGAGTGGGGGAGACCCGTCATGTCCGGATCTGGACTTATGATGAATTCCGCGTAACTAACCTCTTTTTTGTGATCATCCTCTTTCATGCAGCATACCTCCCAACCATTATATTACCTTATTATAACAAAAAAACTTGGGATCAGTGCCAACATCATTTAGATGGGGCCAAGATCAGAGAAGGGAACGTATATTCTCATTCGGGAAAATCATCATATTCCGTTGCTTATAAGTTAACATAATAATAAATATGTAAACCAAGACGATGACACTTTTAGTACTGAACTCAAAATACTGGACTCTAAATCCAAGCTCGAAACAGGCATACAATGAATATTACAACATATGAAAAATTCACAATAATAAACCAAAACCAAGGCACCTCCCACCAAACATCGCATATTTACTACATCCGGCGGTCCTATGCTACTAAACCCCTGAAAAAGGTGGGGGTGCCCGGCTCTCAAACCAGCTATGTAATGTCAAGACAATCTTCGGGTGATTTCAAACGCAGCTTCAGCAGCATTTGCAGCATGCTCCAGTGAGATAATGGATGCGGAGCCGTCTGTGAAGCGTTGGAGCGCGTATCGCAGGCTTTTTTCATAAGGGTTGCCTTGCAGTGTAATCTCCTGTTTGCCCGCAGCTCCATATACGTACAGGGTGGCATCCACTTTGCCGTCCGGATAGTCTATTTCATGAAATACAAGCTTGGCCTGTTCAAAATAGGCCTCATAGCCCACCGTGAACGGATAAGCTTCCGGCATTTGTGAGGAAACGAGGATCTCAGCAGAGACCTGTGATGTATCAAAATCCGCATGGACCAGCGCTTGCCCGTCTTTACTGCTGCTTCCCTGGACGGAGGAGAGCGGGGGATTACCCAGCAGCCAGGTTACCATATCCAGTTCGTGGATCATGAGATTTGCCGCAATTGTACCCAGACCAAGGTCACCCCACAATGGTGCGGTTTCTCTTTTCAAGGACATATGCAGCAGCTTGCCATACCGCCCACTGTGTACCGATTCGTACAAATAGGTATAGGCATGATCAAATTTGATGAACTGATTGACCATGATCCGCTTTCCATAATGTTCCTCAGCCTGCCGCATAGCCACAACATCCGCACTGCTCAAACAGACCGGAGTTTCGCAAAATACATGTTTTCCGGCTTTCAGCGCCTGGGTGGCGTATTGTCTGTGCAGGTCTGATGGCAGGCAAATGTCGATCAGATCCAGTGAGGGATCGGCTAGAATCTCTTCGATGGAGGTTGTGATTTCGACCCCCAGCTCCTCCTTCAGCTTGCTCAGCTTGGCCTCATTTCTGCCAAAGATTACGATTCGTTTGATGTTTTCCATTTTGGTCAGTAGGCTTGCATGATATGCTCCAAAGCCTGTTCCCAGTATGCCAATATTCATTTACAGCAGCTCCTCTCTTTGATACATTCATCATACACAGGAATTGTTGACAACAGAGTGGCGAGAATAGCGTGACCATAGCAGAATTTTTGACTATCGTGTGAGGGGGCTGAAAATGAGGCTGCACCGCTTGATTGCAATTCTTTTACTGATTGAGTCCAGGGGGAAAATGAAGGCGAATGAGCTGGCCGAAGCGCTTGAAACCTCAGTTCGCTCGATATATAGAGACATCGATGTCTTGGCAGAATCGGGAATCCCCATGGTAACAACCCCCGGGCCGGGAGGAGGGATCTCTCTGATGGAAGGCTATACGGTCAATCTGCAGAAGCTGCACGGTGAAGAGGTGATTAACCTGTATTTGACGGGAATGGGAATCCCTTTTGACGCCCAGACCGAATCCGGCCTGAAGCTTAAAAATGCGCTGATGAAGCTCGAAAACACCCTGCCCGCTGCCTATCAGGAGGATATCCATAAAGCGAAAACCCGGTTTTATTACGATAACGCACCCTGGTGGGAGGAACGGGCCGAGCTTCCTTGTCTGGAGCCGCTTCGTTCTGCGGTCTGGAGATGCCGTTTGATTCGGGTTCAGTACCGTAAGGTTAATGGGGAGCTGACCTCCCGTATTCTGCATCCCTATGGAATGATTGTGAAGCAGGGGGAGTGGTATCTGGCAGCTTACTGCGAGGCAGCGGAAGAGATTCGTACGTTCAAATGTGAGCGGATAATCGCAGTAGAAGCTCTTGAAGGAGAGTACATAATCCCTGCTGATTTTTCCTTGGAGGATTATTGGCTGCGCGGGAATGAGACTTTTAAGCAAAGCTGCAAGCAAGAGGAGTTATATCCTGTGGTTGTGCGCGCAGCGAAGGAACGTCAGGAGAAATTCAGACAGTTTGAGATCATCGAAATGAAAGAAACAGAAGCACACATGGAGTTTACACTGAATCTGTTCAGCTATGAATCGGCATGCAGGCAGGTAATGAATCTGCTGAATGAAGCGGAGATCGTGCAGCCTCCGGTGATTAGAGAGTACATAAAGAAGCAGCTTATATTACTACAGCAGATTTATATCTGAAAAAGGCCCCTATAAAAGTAACATATTTATTATTATGTTAACTTTGAGAAAGGGTAATCTGAATATGGTTGTTGTCATCTATAATCTTGATCACAACAAACAAGACCTGCTAAGCGCTACGGCTGCAACAGGTCTTGTTTCGTCATGTTCAGGTTAAGGCTCTCACAGATCAGGCGCTTTGAGAGGTGGTGGTTGCTTCGGTGCGTTCTCTGGCATTCAGTCTTTTGTGTGCCGTAATGAGGAAGGGGAGGCCCAGTGCTGTGCTTAGAGCCAGTGGCACAAACACAGCCGGGCCATTCGTGGCCCCGAATTGATCAAGCAGCAGCCCACCGAGAATCGGGGCCATTACGTTACCCAGGTTATTGAAGCCAATTGTGCCAAAATACGTGCCTTTCCATTCAGGCTTGGCAATACGGTCAATCAGCATATCCATCATGGTAAAGAGGAGGACCTCTCCAACGGTGAACAGGACGACACTGAACATCAAGAGCGCTACCCCGCCAGCAGCTCCGAACAGGAGCAGGCTCAGCGCCACACAAATATTCCCCAGAATTAATGGAACAAGCGGCGGAAATTTGCTTGCTGTACGGACAATCGGGTATTGGACCACCAGTACGGTGACTGCGTTAAGCGACAGCATGTAGGAAAAGACCTGGCTGCCGTTCGAAAAATGAGTGTCAACCGCCAGATACTGGGCCAGCGTGGAGCTGAAATGCCCATAGCCCAACACACAAAAGATAGTCCCCACCAGCACTGGCAGAAATACACGGTCACGCCCGGTGACTGCCAGCGCTTCACGCAACTGGGGAGCACGTGCTTCCGAATGAACAGGCAGGCTGGCACGATGAGCCGAGAATTGCATAAACAGTACGATTCCGTAAGCAATATATACGACTCCGGCGATCATGAACGGGAAGGTAGACTTAGCCGAACCTAACTGCAAACCGATAATCGGGCCAAATACAACGCCCAGATTGACCGCCGCATACCGCAGATTGAAGACCAGCAGCTTATGATCCGGAGGTGTAATATCCGAGAGCAGCGCACGCGAGGTGGGTTCGAATACGGCGCGGCAGAGGCCATTCAGCGTATTCACCAGGAAGAAGACCCAGATATGCTGCGCTGATGAGAAGCCGAAGAAGACACAAGCCCAGCCGAATACGGAGACCAGCATAACGATTTTACGGCCGAAGATATCGGAAATGTAGCCGCCATAGAAGCTGATCAGCACGCCTGCCAATGAGCTGACAGCCACCGTAATGCCGGTTTGGGAGTGTGATGCGCCCAGGACTTGGGTTAAGTAAATGGATAAAAAAGGAATGCTCATCGAGGTTACCAGGCGGCCGAACATCGTGCCGATAATAATCGTCCAGGCCAAGGGATGGATCTGCTGCAAATGCTGTTTCATGTGATTGTGGATCTCCTAATCTGATTGCTGAATTTTGGGGAAAGCGAATCGATGCTGTTCAAAATATACGGATATATATGACACAGCCGTGTCTGCATGTGTATAATTGTATAGATAAAAGGGGGAAATAAAAGTGTAAGCTTTGCCCCCTCTCTTTCACCTTTAAAGGAGTAACCGATATGGACAACAACGTCGTGCATTTCCTGCGGCTGGCTTCAGCCCTGAATACCCCCTTCAGACTCCAGGAACCGATTCCGGTGACCATAGAGCTGCTGGCTTCGGTACTGTGCTGCACTCCCCGCAATGTGAAATTCATTCTGCGCAAGCTGGAAGAGAAGGGCTTCATCCGGTGGCAGCCGGGACGGGGACGGGGGCATAAGTCCGGGATGGCTTTTTTGCAGAGTGTGGAAGAGGTATTGGAGGAGCATCTTCAGAAACTCACCAGCAAGGGGAAAATCAAACAGGGCATCGAGCTGATTGGTCTGCCCGAGGTGAACGGTGCGCTGCAGGAGCGCCTGCTGTCGCTTTTGAATAAGCACATGGGCTACCACAGTGAGGCGGAATCCACCGCCGGTCTGGATATTCTGCGCATCACCCGCAACCGGCGCATGGAGAAGCTGGACCCGGCTTCAGTGTATACAGCCTTTGAATCCTACCTGATCGAACAGATCTGCAGTACACTCGTTACCTATGATGCGCGTAGCAATAGCTTTTTGCCTGGACTGGCTCATATGTGGGAGACTAACCCGGAACATACCAGCTATATTTTTTATCTGCGCAAGGGAGTACGTTTTCATCACGGCAGATTTCTGACCTCAAGAGATGTGAAAGAGACGCTGCAGCGGCTGAAGGATGTGCAAAGCCCGGCTTTGTGGCATTACCGGGATATTGTGCGGATAGAGCTCCAAGGGGATCACCGTATCCGTATCGATCTGGCGCGGCCCAACCTGTTCTTTCTGCACTTATTCAGCTGTGTGCATATGTCCATCCTGCCTTATGATGTGGATTTCTTGCATGAACCGGTTGGAACCGGCCCTTACCGCCTTCTGGATTACAATGAGAATGTGCTGGTGCTGGCCGCGTTCGATGATTATTATGCCATACGCCCGCTGCTCGACCGGGTGGAAATCTGGTATGTGCCGGAGCTGGGCTACAATGACCGTACATATCAGCTGCCGGACGCGGAAGAGGCTAACTTTGGGGAGTGTGCCAACCACAGCATTGACTACCCGGCTCTGGGCTGCAGATATATTATGATGAACTTTCACCGGGAAGGGAGACAGCATGACCCGTTATTCCGGCAAGTGCTGCGGATGTTATACCACCCGGAAGCGCTGGTAAGTGAGTTGGGAGGCTACCGGATTACACCGGCGGACAGTTTTTTGCCCTGGAAAAGCCGCCATACCATTTGGAATCTTCCTTCTTTTGAGGAAGCGGAACGGCTGCTCCAATCCAGCGGCTATCAAGGAGAAGAGATCATACTAGCCTATGCTTCCAGACGGGTAGAAGAGCGGGAAGAAGCGGAATGGCTGCAGCAACGCGGAGCACGAATCGGCCTGAACATACGCCTCACCCCTTATTCGAATTTTAATATCACGGAGCTTTTGCTGGAGGCCGACCTGCTGCTTGCAGAGGAGGTGCTTGAGGACGATTGGCAATGGGGGATGATTAACTATTTCGTCAATCAGTCCAATCACTTTTATTCTCTGCTGCAGCAGAGTCAGCGGGACGAGATCGAAGCGCAGCTGCATGGATTTGCCGAGGTGCCGGAGGCTGCAAGAATTCTCCTGTTGGAGCGTGCCGAGTCCTTGATCCGTGACAACTGCTGGGTATTATACGGCTGCCATTTGAACAAAAGAGCGCAGCTCAACCAGAGCCTGTTCGGTCTCCATACCGGTTCGTTTGGTTTTCTTGACATCTCCAAGCTGTGGATTAAAACGGGATTTGCAGAGGCAGAGCAAGGAACCGGCACTGGGACTGGCATGTCCAATTCCGATTCTGTAGAATAAGGCTTAGGACATGACACCATTATTCAAAGGAGCTGTGAGCATATGACCTATGCACAACCGGAAATCAGCACGTTTTTGATGTTTGAAGGACAGGCTGAAGAGGCGATGAATTTCTATGTTTCATTGTTCGACCATTCGGAAGTAACCAGCATTACGCGTTATGGCGCAGGTGAAGCCGGAGCGGAGGGAACGGTCATGCATGCGTCGTTTACGATTAAGGGAGCTTCTTTCATGTGTAGTGACAGCTATGTGAAGCACGGCTTTTCCTTTACACCGTCAATTTCACTGTATGTAAATTGCGCGAGTGAAGCAGAACTTGATACTGTATTTGAACAATTATCTCAAGGGGGCAATGTTCTGATGCCTTTAGGCGAATATCCCTTCAGCCGTAAATTCGGATGGGTTGCCGACCGGTTCGGCGTAACCTGGCAGCTCAACCTGCCGAATCCGGAGTGAAACAGAAAAGCCCCGTCTCCACGCATGTGATAGAAACAGCCGGCAAAGGGTTAATTACCATACATGGACCTACAGCACAAGGCTTATTGCAGCGTAAGGAGGCATTCCACTATGGAGCAAACCAGTGAATCGCTTGGAAGCTTAATCCGTAAAGGAAACAAATCGTCAGGCTCGGCCGCGATCGGCAATACCTGTATTGCCTTAGTCAAAGCCGCAGCGTTTGCGCTTACCGGCAGTGGTTCGATGTTCGCCACCATGATGCATTCGATTGCCGATGCGGTGAATCAGATGTTTGTTTTTACCGGAAGTGTGCTTGCTGAAAAAAGACCGACCCGCCGCTTCCCGGACGGCTTCGGCCGTGTCATTAATCTGTTCTGCATGGTGGCCGTGATTGTCGTGACCATTATGGCTTATGAAACGATGCTGGAGGGCTTCCATTTGCTGAAGCATCCGGCGGAGGAATCCGGGGGCTATTGGATCAATGTGCTCGTATTGCTGCTCTCTATCGGTGCAGATGGTTTTGTCTGGGTGAAGGCGATGAATGAAGTCCTGCATGAATCCAGAGTCGAAGCCAAAGGATTTAGGAAATTTACCGCATCACTCAAGAATGTAAAAAGAGCCGCGCCGCCGACACGTCTAGTCTTTTATGAAGATCTGGTGGCCACAAGCGGTGGTGCGCTGGCGATGCTCGCCGTCCTGGTGACCGCTTTTACGAGCTTCAAGCTGCTGGATGGCGTGTCCAGCATTCTGATTGCCTTTATGATGATTGGTGTTGCTTTTCGAGTGGGCTATGACAATATGGCCGGACTCATTGGTGTAGCCGCACCTCCAGAGATTGAAGACCGGGTCGCCCGCATCATCTTCAATGATCCGCAAGTGACGGATATCTACCAGATGCGCATTTTGCAGGAGGGGCGTTACTATCATGTCGAGGGGCTGATTGAGCTGAAGAAGGGGATGACCCTGGCTGATGCGGATGATATCAAATTCAAGGTCAGAGACAAACTGCTGGCAGATCCGCACATCTCGGATGTTACACTCGGAATTCTGGAGGATAATGGCATCCGTAACTGGGAGCCGCAGACCGATGGTTAATCATGCTTACGGGGTGTGAATGGAATAGTCATGGAAGGGGAGTGCTGTGAATGCGGCATTCCCCTTTTTTGAAATATAAGGATAAATTATAAGTTTCACATATACTTTATCCTTATATTTCTCTCTGAAACGGATACCGTCCAGTTATGAACGGTGTAGCGGTTTTCTACTTGGGTTTTACGTTGGAGGAGGGCCAATGTCTGTCCTGCCATCGCACCGGGTTCTTCAATCAGCCCTTATCCCGCTTGTTTCCCGTCGCATTTTTTGCACACCGCAAGCTTGTCGCCGGAGGGATCTTTGCCAAAATATAAAAGCTTGATTCTTGTGCTGCCACAGATTGGGCAGGTGCCCCTGCTCCGGGAGGGAGTCCGCCATAATGCTTTGCCGCGTTTATTCTTAGACATATTCTGTTCCACCTTCGCGCTTGATATCCTATCGTATGCCCAAATTGAGGGCAGCGTGAAAGGAGACGAAGGGAGAATGGGAAGGTGAGATCAAAATAAGCGAATATTGAACGGGACGCCAGCCAAGCCGTTTCTGAGTCAAAGCGCTTGATACCGGGGTTACTGGCACATTCAAAGAATTATAGGTGGATCAATGAATCTTTGGAGGTTGAGACTTCATCGAATCGTTAAACTGGGTCACAAAAACACCTTCGTTCGGGCCAGGGTTATTTCGGAACATTTTTGCTTCTTCAATCAGAACTTCGTCTGTATCCGTACCAAGTACCTTTATCGTTGCTTCAATGAATGACGCAAGTGGCATCGCACGCGGTTCATTGTTGTTGCTTTGAACCCATGGGGGCACAATTTCTAATACTTTTACCGATGTGTCTTTAAGCATGTACCGTTGGGACAGTGTATAGGTATGAAGTGCTGCCTTCGTCGCGGAATATACAGCAGTCGCCGCTAATGGCATAAATCCAAGTATCGAAGTCGTGTTGATGACAACCGCTTCTTCTTTGGACTTCAAATGCTCGATCAATGCAGAAGTCATACGAATTGGACCTAGCAAGTTTGTCTTGACAGTCGAAACCAAAACATCCTCATCAATCACGCCCGCCGCGTCATCGGAGTGGATGATGCCGGCGTTGTTAACCAAGACATTTATATCCGGGTGTTCTTCGATTAACTGCTTAGCGGCCGCCTCTATGCTGGCAGGATCTTGTACATTCAATTCCACTGCGGATATGCCGGGATTCGCTTTGATTGTCTCCTCCAGACGCTCTTTACTCCGACCAGAGATAATAACTTTATTCCCAAGATTGTGGAGAGCTTCTGCTAACGCACGTCCAATTCCTGAACCGCCGCCTGTAATGAAAATCGTGTTTCCTGTAAGTTTCATTTTGTAAACCCTCCTGAATTAAAATAAAAAAAATTATCGATTTTTTGTATACCTCCTCTTAAATTAAACATATGTTGAATTAATAACATACGTTTTATATAGTGAATGTACCAGAGCGAAAAATGGTGTTCAATGGTTAAAATAAGCTCAGTTGTTGATTTTTCAACAGAGGGCTTCGATGTGTTCATTCTATATGGGATAAAGGGGAGAAGGATATGGACAGGCGTATTCAAAAATCGAGACAAGCGATTATTGACGCTTTTATGAGGCTGATGTCAGAAAAGGAATTCGAGAGCATAACGATCAATCAAATTGCTGAGGAAGCGAATGTCAATCGGGGAACGGTGTATTTGCATTTCAAAGACAAGTACGATCTGCGCGATCAACACATGGAAGCTCAAATTAACCAGTTACTACATAATTGTATGTCTGAAGATAACATGGTTCATCTTCCTACCAAAACCACACTATTACGCACGTTTGAATATTTGGAGCAGCATGCTTCTTTCTATTCCTTAATGCTGACGAGCAAGGGAAACACGGTTTTTCGAAACCAAGTGGAGACATTGTTCCGGCAAAGACTGAGCGAGCATCTGGATTCGATCAACCTCGATGGGGAGTTGAACAGGGACATTACGGTGCAATTTTTAATTTCAGCGGCAGTGGGTGTATTGGAATGGTGGATTATCCGTTCGATGCCGTATCCGGCATCGGTCATGGTTGAACAGTTTTGGAATTTGCTGAATCAAGGTGTCGAATCAGAGAAATCCAAATGATTGCCGGCAAAAGAAGATTTAGAGAGTATGTGCAAATCGTCCATTTAACGCTGAAAAAAACAGCGTATAACATAAATTATACGCTGTTTTGGATGAAATTGATTTGTTTTAAGTAATAGGGCACTTGTACGACTCAAATCAATCGGTATAAAAGATAAATAATCCCATTTAAGCTCATAACTAACTATTGAATTGAATCTATCGGATTCCGCCAAAAGTTTCGAAATCATCTTTTGCTGCACCGTGCTATAATTATTCAAAAAACAAGTAGGTGGACTCGTTGATGTTTAGCAGTTCCAAACGAAGCTGGAGATCGGACAAGTTATCCCGGCTGGGTTCTTCGATATTTGCTGAAGTCGCAGCATGGAAAGGGGAGGCAGCAAAATCAGGTCTTGATGTGATCGATCTTGGTATCGGCAGTCCGGACCAGGCACCCGCACCGGAAATTCGGCAGGTTCTAAGTGAAGCCGTGCTCAGAGAGAATAGTTATTCCTATCCATCGTCCAAAGGAAGTCTGGCATTCCGCAAGCAGGCTGCGGCTTGGATGGAATCAAGGTTTGGTGTAACCGTAGACCCGGAGGATGAAATCGTGGCACTTATGGGCTCACAGGATGGATTGGCACATTTGGCGCTTGCCATCTGTAACCCGGGTGATCTGGCCATCGTTCCTGATCCGGGGTATCCGATTTATTCCGGTTCCCTCGCGATAGCAGGCGTAAGAGCCTGGATGCTGCCTCTGCTGGAGCAGAAAAACTTCATTCCTGATTTGGACAGCATTCCGGATGAGGTATGGCAAGAGGCTGTATTTATTCTGCTCAGCTTTCCCGGCAACCCCATATCGACTACGGTGGATCTTGCTTATATGGAAAAATTGATTTCGCTGGCCCGCAAATGGAACGTATTGGTCATTCACGACCTGGCCTATTCGGAGATGGGGTTTGACGGATATAAGCCAGTAAGTATTTTGCAGGTACCGGGGGCCCTTGATACCGCTGTTGAATTCCATTCCTTCTCTAAAAGCTTCAACATGGCCGGCTGCCGCATCGGCTTCATGACCGGCAACCGGGAGGCGGTTGGGGCGCTAAAAGAGCTTAAGAGCAATGTGGATTATGGTGTGTTCGACCCGATTCAGGAGGCAGCCGTTGCTGCGCTGGAGCTGGCGATGAAAGCAGAGAAGTACCAGGGTGTTGCCCCACTGTATGAACGGCGCCGGGATGTGTTCATTGCCGCACTGGCTCAGCAAGGCTGGGAGGTTCCGAAACCCAAAGCAACAATGTTTATCTGGGCGCGGCTGCCTGAAGCCTACAGTGCTGGAGAGGGAGACGGCAGATCACGCAGTTTCGCGCATGATCTTTTGCTCCAAACCGGGGTAGCAGTCATTCCTGGAGATGCTTTTGGTAAACAAGGGGATGGATTCGTCCGGATTGCGCTGGTAGAAGAGGAAAGGCGGCTTTTGGAAGCCGCCCGGAGAATAGGGGAGTATCTGCGTACGAACTGTTAACCTTAGGAGTCTTATTGCAGTTCTTTTGGCAGGGCTACCGCAATTAAATTGTGCTCAGTTGGAATCAGCGCTGTTCCGTTGACGATGGTGATATTCCCAAAATAGGGGAAGGCAGCTCCGGTCTTAATCATTCCCAGCAAGGCCCCGGTATCTGAATGATTGATGGAGATGTCCCCGCCCTCGTAAATAGCAAATACAGCTTTGCCAACCCGCTGCAAATGTTCCACCTTCTTTGCCGGATTCTCGAACGTAACAACGCTGTCGTCGGCGAGATGAACTCCGGTAATTTGGGTTCCTTTTTGAAAAAATGCCATTGCGCCAGTGGGACCGGCCAGCCATTTTCCGAAGGCTTCATAGCTTTTGGGGGCGGAGCCGGCATTCGCTCCACGTGTAAAGCGCGTTAGAATATATTCATCTTTATCAAGATTACCGTCCACTGAATAAACATAAGAATTCTGAATATCGGCTGAACTGGAAACAACAAGTACGCCCTTGTATTCTCCGTAGAGGGTACCGGCGTACATAGGGATTTTGCTATTCTCCCATAATTTCTTGCCGGTAACCGGATGGTAGGCGGCCACGCCGCCGCTCTCATTGGCGAAATAGATTTTGCCGTTCGTCAGGCGGGCGTGTCTGCCGACCTCCATAGGACGCTCCGACACTTTTACCTTCCAGAGCAGTTTTCCGGTTGAGGCGGATACTTTTACAAGTTGGTCATTACTATCAATGAAGAACACGGAATGATTCGTAACAATTTGCGGATGCTCTCCAGTGTTGTAGACCCAACGGATTTGGCCGGAAGCAATATTTTTGGCGTAGAGTGTATTTTTAGCAGAGAAATAGAGAAGTCCATTCATAACGGGTGGTTTGGTGTCATACATACCGGAGCCGTCCGTTGCGAATTGCCATTTCAGAGGCAGCAGGGTCCCTTTGGAGACAGTCGCGGTAGTACAAGCTTACGGAGACCGCTTGTGCCTGTACCTGCATGGATACCTTGCAATGAAATGCCGATACCGGAAGATAACATGGAAAGGGTTAGAAAGGTGGAAACATAAAACGCTTGAATCGGCATTTAGTTGCTAAAATAAGTAAGAGGATTTTATATTGGTTAACATAATAATTAATATGGTAACTATTGAACCGGTGGTGCTATAAGTTCCTTTTGATTTACTCATAACACTCTTTAATCGTATCAATGACGATTTTTGGCTCTGAAAACTGAGGGGGTAAAATAAGACTAGCAAACAGGCCTGCACCGGAGAATGTCCGTTGCAGGCCTGTTTTGCTGTTGTATATTAGTGGTAAGCTGCTTGACCTATTGGCGCAGCCAACTGGTGGCCAGGAGGAGTGCACCTTTTTTGGCGTTGGTTTCGGCCAGGGCATTCAGCATCACAAAATCATGAATAATTCCCTGGAACCGGACCGCAGTTACGGAGACCCCGGCTTCACGCAGTTTATTGGCGTAAGCCTCACCTTCATCCCGAAGGACATCGGCTTCACCGGTGATGATCAGCGCTTCGGGCAGTCCACTGAGCTGTTCCAGACTGGCCCGAAGCGGTGAGGCAGTAATCTGGGCACGCTCTTCCTCATTTGTTGTATATTGATCCCAGAACCATTTCATTCCGGTCCGCTGCAGGAAGTACCCTTCCGCAAAAAGATGATAGGATTCAGTGTCAAAAGACGCGTCTGTCACCGGATAGAACAGGAGCTGCTTGGAAATCGCCGGTCCGCCACGTTCCTTGGCCATCAGAGTAATGGCAGCGGTCATATTTCCGCCGACACTGTCGCCAGCAACGGTCAGTTTACTGGTATCAAGGCCATGTTCAGATCCATGCTCGGCAATCCATGTCAGTGCCGCATAAATCTCTTCAATGGCTGTAGGGTATTTGGCTTCAGGAGAGAGGCTGTATTCAGGGAATACGACTGCAGCGCCAGCACCGGTTGCCAGTTCCCGGATCAGCCGGTCATGGGTGTGGCTGTTGCCGAAGACCCAACCCGCACCATGGATATACAAAATGACAGGCAGAGTTTCACCTGAAGTGTTCACCGGGCGGATAATGCGCACCCGAACCTCACCGCCTGGTCCACCGGGCACAGTGAGATCCTGCAGATCCACTTCCGGTTTGTAAATCTCACTGGACTGTACGGTGTTCACCGTTTCGCGTCCTTTTTCAGGTCCCAGGTCAGGCAGAAATGGAGGTTCGGCATTGTCATCGGCAAATTTTCGCGCCGCAGCTTCGAGAATGATTTTATTATCTTTTGGCATGGTCAATCGTCTCCTTCTATCCCATTTGGGCAGTCTCCTTTCATTCATAACCAAGTTTTGCTTCGCTGAAACGCCAATTTCTGATATAAACATGCAGCGTTCAAATGTTACAATACTTTGCGCTCAGCTTCTTTCGGCTCACCGGGAGCCAGCTCAAGATGAACCTTCTTGTGTCCCGTTCTGGTATAGACAATCAGGAAAAAGAAGGCGGTAATCAGCAGCGGATAGCCGATCGCCCGGCCGGTAAAAGGAAACACAGCCGCAGTTGCGGCGAATGAAATCCAACTGATCCCGACACCGAGCCGGTTGCCTTTTAAGAGCCGGATTCCTGCAGCGCAGCCCCCAATATACGTCAAAATGAAGGTGGCATTGGGAAACTGGATCAGGGTTGTAATCGACAGCAAGCCGCTTCCGTAGAGAAACAGTACAGCGGCAAAACAGATCAGCAGAAAGCCGATGGCACCTGTTGGTGTCTGGTAGCGGCTTGACAAGCGGCTCATCCATTTCGGGGCATAGCCCTGCCGGGATAGTGCGAACGCTACCCTTGAAGCCGCTCCGGTATATGCGATAATGGTCGCCGTGCAGATGAAAAGCCCGGTCAGACCCGCAATGAATCCGCCCCAGGCGCCCAGCGGCTGGCTGATAATCCAGACGAGGGAGGAATCCGCTCCGCCCCGCAGATAGCTCTGGGTACCGACGGTGGCGAGAGCGGACAGGAAGTACAACACACCGACGATAATGGCGGCGATGGTGACACCCCGGACCGCTGCCCGCTGCGGGTCTTTGAATTCTTCAGACAGATGGGATACGGCTTCCCAGCCGATGAAACACCAAAACAATATTGCCGCCGCCTGGCCGACACTCATCCAGCCGTGTGGAGCGAATGGCGTGAAGTGCACACTTTCCATCCGGGGAATTGCGGCAGCGAACGAAAATACCAACACGGCGACGATGGCGATCACCACAGCAATCTGTACTTTCCCGGCGACCTGCATCCCAATCCAGTTCGTAACCAGCCCAATTCCCAGCATGGCCGCTGCCATGGCAATTCTGGCGTTGTCGCCCCAGCCCATAGCTGAGGTCATATAGCCGGCTCCGGTTAATGCGGCGACCGGGCCGCCGATCGGCACTGACATCAGGAAGAACCAGCCGACCAGCGCTCCGGCCTTCGGCCCAAAAGCCAGCGTGACAAAGTGGGAGACACCTCCCGCATTCGGGAATTTGGCAGATAATAGCCCCATTGACAGCGCCAGGGGAAGAATCAGGAGGGTCATAAACCCCCAAGCGAGCAAGGAGGCCGGACCGGCCATTTCCGCTGCAAGTCCGGGGACGATCAGCACCCCTGAACCCAACACGGCTCCAATGTACAAGGCAATGGCCTGCGGCATTCCGATATTGCGTTGCAAAATTTCTTTCATAATGAACATAGCCCGCTTTCCTTGTATTTATGTATAGAGTATCAGATAATAGATCCATTGGAAAAACGGAATTATCAGATCATATCCATTCAAAAAACTGATGATACCTTTTAGCAAAGGGGGAAGCCAAATGGAATCGCGCCACCTGTTCACGTTTCTGGTCGTGGTGGAAACTGGCAGCTTTACGCGTGCCGCCCAGAAGCTGGATTATGCGCAGTCCAGCATCACCGCGCAGATCCAGGCGCTTGAAGCAGAGCTGGGCCAGCCGCTGTTTGACCGGATCAGCAAAAAGATCCTTCTCACCGACGCCGGACGCCGTCTGCTCCCGTATGCCCAGGAGATCTCCAGGATGCACACCATGGCAGAGGTTGCGCTGCGTTCGGAGACTGAGCTATCCGGAGCTCTGCGGATTGGCGCACCGGAATCGTTAGCCGCGTTCCGGCTGCCGGGCATTATCAAGGAATTCCGCGGACGTTATCCGCAGGTGCAAATCACTCTGAAGCCAGGTGCCTGCTGGGAACTTACCGAATTCGTGCGTTCCGGCGAGCTGGATCTGGTGTTTCTGCTGCAGCCAGAGACGGAGTACAAGGATCTTCACACGGAAACGCTCATTCATGAGGCGATGACGCTGGTTGCACCGCTTGGCCACCCGCTGGCGGATCTGGCTGAAGTAATGCCGCTTCATTTGAAAGATGAAACCATTCTGCACACCGAAACCGGGTGCACCTACAGGACTTTGTTCGAGCGCCATCTGAACAGCCATGGCGTGTTCCCTGATCCAAAGCTGGAATTCTGGAGCATTGAAGCAATCAAGCAATGCGTGATGGCCGGGCTGGGCCTCTCTTTTTTACCGGTGATTACGGTCCGAAGTGAGCTGGCTGAAGGCAAGCTGGCCCGTCTAGAGTGGAATGACGAGTCACAGCGGGTAGCTACCCAAATCGCTTACCACAACAAGAAGTGGAAATCCCCGGCGCTTACAGAATTCCTGTCCACTATTCAGAAGCACGCGGCCGGCTGGAGAGCAGGTGCGGCAAACACTGCTATAACGGGTCTATGATCCACTTGTTTCTATGAAGCTGTTGTATGGTAGAATAGATTGTTATGAACTCAGGGAGGAGTTAGGACATGAACGACTCAGAGCCTGACTATGAAGAAGAGCTGGAGGCTTTTCTGATCTGGATGAAGGATGCCGGATTTACCCCATATACCCAGAAATCCTATCTCGCCGATGTGCGGGAGTTCCTGGCGAGTCTGAACGGCAAAAGTCTGGAGACCGTCAAGAAGCTGCATATCATCTCCTATTTAACCTCTGTTCGTGAACGGGGGGTCAGTGATGCTACCCGTAACCGCAAGCATGCTTCCGTCAATTGCCTGTTCAAGGCACTGATGGAGCTTGAGCTGCTGACTGCAAACCCTGCAGCGGGAATCAAGAAATCCAAGACCGAAAAAAACCGTGAGCCCGTCTACCTGGAGGAGCATGAATTGCAGCGGTTTTTGTCTGCTGTAGAAGGCAAGTACAGAAGCAGGAATCTGGCAGTTTTTCTGCTTATGTCCTACATGGGATTGCGGGTAGGGGAGGTGCATACCCTGAACCTAAGTGATTACAATGCAGAACGCCTTACGCTTCGGGTATTCGGGAAAGGCCGCAAATGGCGGAACATTCCGGTGCCTGCAGAGCTGGCTCCTTTTTTGGAGCAAGCCCTAACGGACCGGCTGGAGCCTTGGCGGAGCAAGGAGGAAGCCATGTTCATTTCGCAAAAAGGGCGCAGGCTCTCGATTCGCGGAATCCAGGGGATCGCCGCCGACACCTTCGGCCGTTTCCAAGCAGAAGTTCCCGCTGGCCGCCGCAGACCATACTCCAGCCACAAGCTGCGTCATTCCTTCGCGACCATGCTGCTGCGCAAGGGGGCAGACTTGCGGACCGTTCAGGAGCTGCTGGGGCATTCGTCGATCCAGACCACTACGGTGTATACGCATATCACAAGCCGGGAGAAGGAAGAGGCCATGTCCCGGCTGCAGATCAGCATGCCGCAATAATATCTATATTTCTGTATATTAAGCCGATTCAGAAAGTAGGCATTGAATTTGCTGCATTTATGGAGTCCAGCCAGAACCTGACTATGGGGAAATAATAAATGTCGAAAAGCTGTAACTGGGCAAGGACCTAATTCATTTGCAGACATGACGATTCATGTTATATTTGTTGTTATCAGAAGCTCCGTCCTTTCAGTAGTGGGGGTTATTCTCCATGACTGGAAGGGCGTTTTCTTTTGTATACCGCTTTCTTCAGCACGACAAAAGGACTATCTCCTGCCTCTATGCGAGGAGGAAATAGTCTGTGTTATCGCTGAGCTTGTCCTAAAGCTCCAGTTTCGAGATCTCACTCTTCAGCTTCTCGGCCGATTTCTGGAACAGGGTTTGCTCCTCTTCACTGAGGGGAAGATCCAGCACTTCGCGTACGCCGGAGCGGTCAACCACGCATGGGGCACCCAGGAATACATCGGATACTCCATTGTAGTTATTGAGCAGAGTGGAGACATTCAGCACAGCACCTTCATTATGCAGAATAGAGACCACGATCCGGTCCAGGGCAAGGGCAATTGCATAGGAGGTTGAACCTTTGGCATCTATGATTTCGTAGGCCGCATTTTTGGTATCTTCAAAGATTTCCTTGCGTTCAGCATCATCAAAGCCAAGATCAATCCCGGCAACGTTAGCCAGACTCCATACCGGAAGCTCTGAGTCGCCATGCTCACCGATAATCTGGCCGTGAATGCTGCGCGGGTCGATTTCTTTGTGAAGGCCGATCAGGTAGCGGAATCGTGCACTGTCGAGCACCGTACCGGAGCCGATAACACGTCTGCGGTCGAAACCGCTGATTTTCAGGGTGGCATAAGCCAGAATATCCACCGGATTCGTTGCGATCAGCAGAATGGCATGCTGGTTGTATTTCGTGATTTTTTGGATAATGTCTTTGAAAATCGAAATGTTTTTACGCAGCAGGTCAATCCGGGTTTCACCCGGCTTCTGGGAGGCGCCAGCGGTCACAATAATGATATCTGCTTCGCGGCAATCTTCATAGGTACCTGCCCAGAGCTTCACACCACCGACAAAAGGCATGCCATGATTCATATCAAGTGCTTCACCAAGGGCTTTCTGATGATTAACGTCAATAAGGACCAGCTCCTGCATACGTCTGCGCAGCAGCAAAGTATAGGCCGTTGTCGTACCGACAGCACCTGTGCCGATCACTACGACACGATTTGGTTTGAATGGGGGGGCCATTGCTACATCTCCTCCTGAGTTTTTGAATTTTTTGTGTCCAATCTTATCCATCATAATCGCTAAGGTTGGTGTTTTCAAGCGGTCTGCCTTTAATCCATTACCCGAAACTGGGCAAGCTAACAAGACATTTGGAAGAAAGGGGACAGTAATGTTTAGTATTTCCACGTTTCTTGTAATTATCGGTGTTGGGTCTTAAGATGTTGACCACCGCTTAATAGCATGATCTATTTATATAGAAGACAGGGGAGAATTTACAAATGGATTTATTCCGCAAGAAGCCTTTGACCGCTCCGGTGAGTGCCGAAGGAAACAAGCTCAGCAAGACACTTGGTGCACTGGATCTGACCCTGCTTGGTGTGGGGGCGATCATCGGTACCGGTATATTTGTAATGACGGGAGTAGCGGCGGCAGAGCATGCGGGACCAGCCCTTGTGCTCTCTTTTGTGCTGGCAGGCATTGCCTGTGTGCTGTCAGCTTTATGTTATTCCGAGTTTGCTTCCACACTGCCAGTATCTGGTAGCGCTTACGCCTACAGCTATGTGGCTTTTGGTGAGCTTTTAGCCTGGATTCTGGGCTGGGATCTGGTGCTGGAGTACGGGGTGGCAGCGGCTGCAGTGAGCAGCGGATGGTCTGGTTATTTCCAGGGCCTTCTCGAAGGCTTTGGCCTGCATTTGCCCACAGCACTCTCCGGGGCGTATAATGCGGACAAAGGAACATTTATCAACCTGCCCGCAATTATCATCATTTTGCTGATTTCCTATTTGCTGACCAGAGGGGTCAAGGAAACAGCCCGTTTTAATGCCATTATGGTTGTAATCAAGCTGTCCGTCGTGATTCTGTTTATTGTTACCGGCGTTTTTTATGTGAAACCGGAGAATTGGACGCCCTTTATGCCCTTTGGATTCCATGGGGTAGTCAATGGTGCGGCTACTGTCTTTTTCGCCTATATCGGCTTCGATGCCCTTTCCACTGCTGCAGAAGAAGTGAAGCGCCCGCAGCGCGATCTGCCGATCGGGATCATTTCCTCCCTGGCGATCTGTACGGTGCTCTATATTGTTGTATCGCTAGTTCTCACTGGGATCGTGCCATATCAGAGCCTGAATGTCAGCGATCCGGTTTCCTTTGCACTGCGTTTTGTAGATCAGAATATGATTGCCGGACTTATCTCAGTTGGCGCCATTGCTGGAATGACTACGGTTCTGCTCGTTTTGCTGTTTGGCCAGACCCGTCTCTTGTTCGCGATTTCACGTGATGGACTTTTGCCGCAATCCTTGTCCAAGGTCAACACGAAGACGCATACGCCTGTGCGCAGCACCTGGATGGTAGGCGGTATTATTGCTGTGTTATCCGGCTTTATCCCGCTCGACCGTCTGGCTAATCTGACCAGTATCGGCACATTGTTCGCCTTTCTAGTCGTTTCGCTGGGAATTATCGTGCTCCGGTATACGCATCCGAATCTGCAGCGGGGCTTCAAAGTTCCCTGGGTTCCGGTTGTACCCTTGCTAAGTGCGGCAGCCTGCGGCTATTTGATGTATAATCTGGGGAGAGAAACCTGGACGGGCTTTTTGGTCTGGCTGGCCATCGGTTTGCTTATTTACGGAGTATATGGCTACAAGCACAGCAAGCTGAATCATAATAAATAATTAATGAAGGAAGAGGAGAGGGCTTTGTCATTCAAACATACAGGTTTCAGGGTTCTGGGAGCCGTATTCACGGTGTTTCTGACCTTGTTCATACTCTCGGCTTGCTCTTCTCCTCCTCCGGAGCCTTCCCAGCCCCCACAGCCGACGGAAGCGCCGGAAGAGGGGCAGACAATTACGCTGATTACCCCGGATGCCAGGAATGTGGACAACGAAAATACCCCGAAATACCAGATTCAAACCCGGCTGACCGATTTCAGGCTGCTGAATGATGCGATAGGGCTGGCTTGGGGTGTGACCAAAAATGAACTGCGGATCTACATGACCAAGGATAACGGCAAAACGTGGAGCAATATCTCGCCGTCAGCGAATGTACAGTTTTTATCCAACCCTGTCTACGGAAAAGACATATTCTTCACCGATCCCAGCAATGGATGGATTATCCGAAACGCCTCCGGACTTACTGAAACCGTTGTACTGCGTACAACGGATGGGGGAGGCAGCTGGAAAGTCTCTTCTTTTCCTGATGCGAACACCATTTCTTCAATCTATTTCAACTCCCCTGCATATGGCTGGCTGATGACCTCCTGGGATGCCAAAGCAACCAAAGAGAGCAAAGCGCTGTACGCAACAAGCGACGGTGGAGCTACATGGAGTCTGGTGATGCAAAATGAGCAGTATAATCCGAATTTGCCGAATAATACGATCCCCATTTCGGGTGTAATTACGGGAATGGTATTCAAGGACGTTACACGTGGCTTTGTGACCATGCAGACCGGTGCACTTCCCAAGATCTACATGACCAAGGATGGAGCGGCGACCTGGAGTCCGGGTCCGGAATTTCTCGTCAATGAACAATTTCAGGGCTGCGACCGGGTGATTACAGGAGAACCTGATTTTTTTGATAAAGGGAGTTTGAACGGCTGGATGTCTGTGGGTTGCCAGAAGGATAAGGAAGGCAGTATCACCTACAATGGTTATTTCACGGCCAATGGGGGCGAGAACTGGAAGTTCGTAACGTTTGGGCTGGGAACCCAGACAGGGATCAACCGCCATATTCCTCCGGCCTTCCTGAATTCTCAGCTGGGCTGGACTTTGAAGCAGGATGTGTTATACAAGACTGCCAACCAGGGCAAGACCTGGACGGCGCTTCCCGCCAGCGGTGTGCTGCAATCCAAGCTTAAGGAATATCCGGAAATTGTGAAGCTGCAGTTCATATCCAGTGAAGTAGGCTGGCTGCTGATCGAGAAAAAAGAAGACCGTAAATCCATCCTGCTGCAGACCACAAACGGAGGGTTAAGCTGGCGGGTGATGTAAGTGTAGAGGGAGTGTCCGACAAGCTGAATCTTACTTTGTCGAACACCCCTTATTTTGTAGATTACTGCTCAGATAATAGTCTGAAGCTTAAACATTATTAATTGATGCAAACTCCCCTTAAGGATCATTTTATAAAAAATAAAACAACATAAATCTTATTTAAAATTTTCTTTAAAAATGTGAAAAAAATCACATGACAAACGAATCTCCCTGTGATATATTTAACACATAGAGAACAAGTTCATTTTTTCACAAACTTTCATCCCGAATAGGAGAGATTATAATGAAAACTTTCGAAACGGATTATGTAACCAGAAACCTTCTGCAACTGTGCTACAATTGTGATGATGCACATCTCTGTGAAACAGAAGAACAATGTAGAGCTTGCTGGGCAGACAATGGAATGCTTCCTGAAGAAACTGATGAAACGAAGCAATTATTGGACCTTGTACACGCTTAATATATCGCCGGATAGACGTTAATGAAGACCACCCTGATCTCTGCCCCCAGAGAACAGGGTGGTTTTTTTGACAATGAGCGTATGGTTCACGTTATGAGTTCTCTTGCTGGGAAACATCAGAAATAATGTTTTTGTTATGCTGTATGGAATAGCTGGGGCATATACATGTACAGAAGTGCCTGTATCCTTGCAGGAAGCGGGATAACATGGGGATTAAGGGGGAAGAAGTCATGGGAATGGGCCCGGATCCATCTTGGATGTTTGATCTTACGGGGACGGTAATACCGATCTTTCTTGCTGTGGTGATTGGCATAGTCGCTGTATCTGCAGGCAGGGGGCTGCTGCAGTGGAGCCGGAACAACAGCTCGCCCATCATGACCATCCCCGCACGTATCGTCAGTAAGCGCAGTGAGGTCCGGCAGCAGCAGCTGCAGGATGACAGCAATAACAGCCGCACCAGCACAACCTACTATTTGACCTATGAGTCGGATAGTGGAGCGAGGATGGAATTCAAAGTGGATGGCAATGAGTATGGCATGAGCGCTGAAGGAGACAGAGGGATTCTTACTTATCAGGGCACAAGATACCACGGATTTCAAAGGCAGCCTCACTACTCAACGGCAGAATAGGTCAGATCTTTGCGTTGTTTACAATATACTGTTGCGTCTTGTACAATCCCCTTGTTTCCTGTTAGTGGAACAAGGGGATATTTGTATTATATGAATTCTGACTATACATGGGAGTGATCTGAATATGAACTATCTGCACAGAACAGTTATTGTCACCGGCGCAGGCCGTGGAATTGGAAAAGCGGTCGCCAAAGCCTATGCCGCCGAAGGAGCTAATGTGGTGATTGCCGAGCTGAACGAGACAGCAGGAAACCGGGTGGCGGAGGAAATCCGCCAGGAAGGGGGCACAGCCGGATTCTTCGCCTGCGATGTCTGCAGCGAAGAACAAATGGCTGCAATGACGGCGTTTGCCGTTACAACCTATGGAACGGTGGATATTCTGATCAACAGTGCCGGTATTGCGAACCCGCATACGAAGCCATTTTACGAACTATCAATAGAAGACTGGGACAAGGTAATGAACACCAATGCCCGCGGCGTGTTCCTTGCCACCCGTGAAGCAGCGAAGATAATGCGGAATAATCCCGGAGGCGGTGCAGTAGTCAATCTTTCCTCTACGCGGGCAATGATGTCGGAGCCTAATACTGAGGCCTACGCCGCCTCAAAGGGGGCCATTTCTGCTCTGACCCATGCCATGGCAATCACACTTGGAAGAGACGGGATCACAGTAAATTGCATCTGCCCGGGCTGGATTGAAACAGGGGATTATGAAGAATTGAGAGATATCGACCATACTCAGCATCCTTCCGGAAGAGTAGGCAAACCGGAGGATATCGCCCGGGCCTGCCTATATCTGACTTCAGCAG